>Ga0210383_10004003_pt1 | contig 13107 bp, 13 predicted proteins | sample IncBWC14OmetaG_FD_160072 | JGI IMG/M metagenome (GOLD analysis project Ga0210383, IMG submission 160072) | Forest soil microbial communities from Barre Woods Harvard Forest LTER site, Petersham, Massachusetts, United States - Inc-BW-C-14-O ...
AAAGTGGTGGAGATGCAGCTCGACTCCGATGCAATCGATCCCACCAAAACCGTAGAGGCGTGCCAAGCGAAAAAGCTAAACCGGTAGGATCCGGGTGACCAGGCCATCTGTCAGTCCGTTCGTGGATGAAACGCCGGGAGAAGCGCCGGTGCGGGGCACGTTGCACCGCGCCGCCGGTTCCTCCGGCGACTTCCTGGTGCTGACACATGGCGCTAGCGGAGATTCTAACGCTGCGCTGCTGGTTGCCGTGGCCGAAGAGTTTGTCGCTGCCGGAATCGGTCTCTTGCGCTGCGACTTGCCGTATCGCCAGCGGCGTCCACATGGTCCTCCGTCGCCGGCGACTGCAAAAGAAGATCAGGAAGGCTTGTGCCGCGCTGTAGCGTTAATGAAAAAGCAATTTTCAGGCCGCGCCTTTCTGGGTGGCAGTTCCTACGGAGGCCGCCAAGCCACGCTTTTGCTGGCATCGAATCCAGGTTTGGTCGAAGGTCTTCTGTTGCTGTCTTATCCGCTCCATCCGCCGGGAAAACCTGCTCAGCTGCGCACTGCTCACTTTCCACAGCTGCGAACGCCGTCGCTTTTCATCAGCGGAACGAAGGATGCCTTCGGGACCATCGACGAATTACAGGCGGCCATCAAACTGATACCGGCCCGCACCGAGCTCGTACAAATCGACGGCGGAGCACACGGCCTCTCGAGACCAACTACAACGAAGGTCGTAGCCGGAATCGTCGGACGAAAATTCTCCGAGTTCTTTGCCTAGGAAAAGCGCATCCCTCTCATAGAAAGAAAAGATGAGTGAGGAACTCATCCGACTTGCTAGACTGATGGTTCCATTCTTAGTTCACGATTCGAGGCCATGCAAAACCTGGAAAAGCCAGCCGTAAAGGTCTTTGTCGCCACTACGGTGATGCTGACCTTCATCTCGTTTTGGCGTGCCGCTGCTATTGTCTTGTCCGACCTGGCATCGTCTGCCTACTACGTTGGCGGTGACGCTGAAAAAGTAATCGGAAAGTCCGCGCCCTGGTTCGTGCTGGCGGTGATGTTGTTCAGCTATGCGGTGCGTTCGATTTACATCGAGTCGAGCAGCATGTTTGTGCGCGGCGGCGTGTACAAAGTTGTCAAAGAGGCCATGGGCGGACAGCTGGCCAAGCTGTCGGTTTCGGCGCTCCTCTTTGATTATGTGCTTACCGGGCCAATCAGTGCCGTGTCGGCCGGCCAATATCTGGCAGGTTTTGTAGTCGATCTTTCGACCCGCTATCACCATCCGATCCAGATGACGGATACGCAGGGGAACTATTTTGCCGCCGCCTTCGGGGTGGTGGTGACGATATTTTTCTGGTGGAAGAACACCCAGGGCATCCACGAATCGAGCGAGCAGGCACTGCGCATCATGCAGATCACGACCGTAATGGTCGTGGTGCTGATCGGCTGGTGTCTGCTCACGCTGTTCTTGCACCCATCCCCGCTTCCTCCCATACCCAGCAGCACGAACATTACCAAGAGCCATGAATCTTTGGGATGGCTATATCACAGTTGGTTGGCAAATCTGACCTGGGTGCTGGTGCTGGTTGGCTTCGGCCACTCCGTCCTGGCGATGAGCGGCGAAGAGTCCTTGGCCCAGGTGAACCGTGAGATCGAGCATCCCAAGCTGAAGAACCTGGAGAAGACCGGGCTGGTCATCTTTGTTTACAGCCTGCTCTTCACTTCGCTGGTGTCGTTTTTTGCCGTCATGATCATTCCGGACAAGATCCGTCCGGACTACTTCGCCAATCTCATCAGCGGTCTGGCGATGAACGTGGTGGGACCCTTCACCCTGAAGCTCTTCTTCCAGGGCTTTGTGGTGCTGGTGGGCGTCCTGATTTTGTCGGGTGCAGTGAACACCGCCATCGTCGGGGCCAACGGTGTTTTGAATCGCATCAGCGAAGACGGCGTGATGCCGACGTGGTTCCGCAAGCCGCACACGAGGTTCGGCACCAGCTACCGCATCATCAACCTCATCACGTTCTTGCAGATTTTTACCATTATCGCCAGCCGCGGCAACGTCTACCTCCTGGCGTCGCTGTATGCCTTCGGGGTCATCTGGAGCTTCGCCTTCAAGTCGCTGGCAGTGCTTGTCCTGCGTTTCACCGAGCCCGAGAACCGGCAATGGAAGGTGCCGGGAAACATTCACATTGGCAAAGTCGAGATTCCAATTGGACTGAGCCTGATTTCGCTTTTGCTATTTGCGACCGCCGTCGTCAATCTCTTCACCAAGCAATTGGCGACGATTTCTGGCGTTGCCTTCAGTGCTGTTTTGTTCGGCGTGTTTACTGTTTCCGAGCACCTCAATCGCAAGAGCCATGCAGGGGCCAATCACGAACTGGAGCAGTTCCGCGTCAATGCCCGCGAGGAACTCACAGCTGAGGAGATGGAAGTTCGTCCAGGCAACATCCTGGTAGCCGTGCGGGACCCCAAGAACCTGGCTTACCTGCGCGACGTCCTCACGAAAACCAATACGGTGAAACAGGACGTGGTGGTAATGACTGCCCGCGTTTACCACCGCGAGCATTCGTTTAGCGGTAGCGCCAGTCTGGATTCAGCCGAGGTCTTCGAGCAGTATGAGCAAGAGCTTTTTACTGCGGTCGTCAATCTTGCCGAGAAAGAAGGGAAGCACGTCTCGTTGCTGGTTGCTCCGACTAACGATGTCTTCGAGGCCATTGTGGCCACGGGACAAAGGCTCGAATCGAGCTTGATGGTGTGCGGTCTCTCGAACAAACTCTCGCCGGAGGAGCAAGGGAGGCTGACGGGCGACGCGTGGGAGCGGTTACCTGAGCCCAAACCTCGCATGCGCATGCAGGTCGTCGCTCCCGATGGACGGAAGTGGGAATACATTCTCGGTCCGCATGCGCCGCGCTTCCGGCCACAGGACCTCAAGCTTATGCACGACATCTGGCTCGAACTGACGCACGATCCGGAATATTGCCACTTGCATCACTACCATGTGGTGTCTGTCGCTCTTCGCGAGTTGCAGTCGCGACTGCACGGCTCTGACCGGACCCAGGCGTTAACCGACTTGCAGGATGAACTTGATCGTGACGAGGACACCTAGCCGGACAAGCGCGCTATTCAGGAAGAGGCGAGAAACCGATAGCCACGAGTTGCTTGCGCAATTGCTCGGTAGTCGGCGCAACGATCCCGCGGATTCCTAATTCTTCAGCGGCCCGTACATTTTGCTCCCGATCGTCGACAAATAATGCCTGATGAGGTTCTAGCCGAAGACACTTCAAGCAATGCTTGAATATCTCGGGGTCGGGTTTCGCCACCCGGATGGCCGAGGACAAGGTGAGGCAGTCGAAATTCCCGGTCCAAGCGCCGTCCTGTCGCAGATGTTGCACCATGTCGTCGTGCATATTGGAAAGAATCGCGGTCTTCAATCCAGCGGCGCGCAATGCTCGAGTCCACCGCAGTACTGGCTGGTTCAGATGGCTCCACATCGAGACGTCCATTCGACGCAGGTCAAGGGTCTGCTGGCCGCTGAGCTCGATGCCGGCCGCTTCTGCGATTCGATTCCAATATTCATCAGCGGTTAGGGTTCCGCGATCGTAATCCAAACGAAGCGAACCGTAGAGCTGGTGAAATCGTTCCAGGGGAAGGTGAAAGACGCTCGCCATCTCAGTAATCACGGCAGGGTCAGCGGGATGGGAAATGACGTCACCGTAGTCGAGGATTACGCCGCGAATTGCGCGAAAACCTCGATTATCATTGGCAGTATCGGACACGAAGATAATTCCTTGGGAAGCGAACTTTTCTTGTGAACATGGTACTTCACCGCGATACGCGAAGGGGTCTATCGATCGAAATGCCGATGTAGAATTTGTTATAATCGTTGAGCCGCAGTGCTGCGCGCCCTTAGCTCAGCTGGATAGAGCGTCTGGCTACGAACCAGAAGGCCGGGAGTTCGAATCTCTCAGGGCGCGCCATTTCTTTCAACGGCTTGGGGCCGTTCGAAATTCGAAGAAAAAATCACTGTAGAAGAAATTGTAGTTAGAAAAATCCTATGGTAAAAATTCGCGTGATTTCTCGCGGTGCGCGCAGAGATCGCAGCTATTGACGTATTAGTTAATACACGATATAATAACACCCAGTTATTCACATTCAGATTCACAGAAATTCTTCCCGGTAATTCCTTCCTTTTCCCCTTCATGACGAGCGCTTTCTCTACCACAACCCCGTGGCATGGAATGCGCTCGTCTCGTGAGGGATTGAGTCCTCGTCCGCAATGGACGCACGGATCTTCGTTTCACAAGGAAGGTATATGGAAATCACGATCCCGAAAGGGACTCGTCAACATCGCGTATTCGAGATTGCCATGGAGTTTTGGAGCAATTTTCTGGAATACGGTTACAACGCCGAACGTTACCGTGACGGCACCAATTTCTGTCACTTTGTTCGCATGATCATCGTCTACGCCCCGGTTGCGATTCTTACCAATCTACTCATGTGGATCGCGGCGGTCGCATGCCTCGTCCTACTCCCAATCCACTTGTTCGGCGGTTGGGGATACATCACGACTGTGATGAGCCTCGCCGTTTTGGTAGCCGCAATCTGCGGAATCAGAAAACTTGCCAAAGAGCACCGGAAAAAACATTGGGAATCTGTCCTGCTGTCCATTCCGGAAGCAAAGCCATCGCGCGGTCCAAGTTTTGTCGATCTCGCCGTGCAGTACGTTGCGGCCAAGAAGGCAAAAATCTGTCCACCGGTTGTCTTTACCGATACGAAGGAGGTTGGCCATGTATCCAGTCACTGAATTCGTCGTGCCTTGGAAGGTCTGCATAGTCGTCATGGTGGTCCTCGCGCTTCTTGCCGGCGCGCAGGTTGGTGCCAAAGAGGGCTCCAAAAGTTTTGTCACTCTCCAGCCGAAAAGTTCTTGTATGCTTGCCGGTTGGGATCATCAGAACAATATGACACAGATGAACCTGAACTGCGGTCATGAAGCTGCATGGACAACAAGTAGCGAGTTCATCATATGGTACTTGCAGCATCAATCCGGCGGGACTTTCTCTTGCGATGTTATGAAGAATCGCGAGGCGGACAATTGTTCATACAAGCCGCCCCAGTAAGTTGGTTCCTTACAAAATTCGATCCGCGTCTTCGAGGGCGCGGATTTTTTATTCTGTTTATTCTTGCGCAATATAAATCCACCCACCTCAAGGCGCCCCGTATTTTTGAACGGCTTGGGGCCATTCAAAATCCAAAGAAAAACTCACCGTAGCGGGAATTGTAGAATGCGTCGTCTCGCACGGACCTCCTTGTGCGATCGCTTAAACGCGCTATGCTGAGGAGAATCATGGGTACCCAATCCGATCCGCCGAAGCAACTGAACGCCGATACCCGACAATGGAACAGCGGCAGGGTGAAATTTGCGGTAATCGGCTGGGAGAATAGGCCCGACGATAATTACATTGTTTTTGAGAAGAACTTCTTCGGAAAAACTCAAAACTCCGATCAGAAATTCATTTTGCGGGCGCGTGACTGGCCAAATTTGAAAAAGCTCGTTGACGGCGATCTGCAGCCGTATACAAAATGGGAGAAAACCGTCCCCGCCGTTGATCAAGAAGCATTGTCGGATCTCATCTCCGAGCACCCAGACCTCTTCGAAAAACTTCTCTCGAATCCAAACATCTTGAAGCTCAGCGATTCCAGTTTTGAATCGCTGGACCGTTTAGCGATCAAACTATATGAAATCAAAGCTGACCGTGTGGATCTGATTCTGAAGGAACTTTCGAACGCCACAGGTCGTGACATCAATCTTTTTGGCAACTTGCTTGAAGATCTCCGACTGAATCAAGTTTCTATGATGGCGTCCATGGTTTTTCAGAAACTTAAGGTTATTGATCTTTTGGAGCGGGTATGCACGAACAACAATAAATTAGAGCGGGACGTTCAGGATGTTTTCGAGAAAAATCCCTGGTTGGTTGGTCGGAACTTCGAAATCGTCCAGAGTGATAAACCTCTGTCTATCTATTTGAATACCAATCTGCAAGTCGATCCAGAGACAAGGAAGAGGCCGGATTTGATCTTGCGCACGGTTCCTCACAGTCAGGATGTGGTGCTGATTGAGTTGAAGGCCCCTGGCGTCAAGTTGAAGGCCGCACATGTTGGCCAAGTGCTCGCATACAAAGGCCTGATTCTTCGAAACAAACCGAACGTCGCAAACATCCACTGTTTTGTATTCGGGTACGAGAAAGCGCCGGACTTCGTCCAATCGAAGGATGTTGATTTAAGAACTTTTTCTGAGTTCATAGCAGAACTCAAAGCCGAGTATCGCGAATACGCGAAAATCATTGATGGTGCGCGCGAGGTGAATTCGTTTGAGGTTTAGCGATCGCTGGCTAGTCGTTGTCCAACGATTCTTCTTCGCATACCCAATTCGCAATCTGGGCTTAGGCGGACGCTGCCTCTATGGAAGCCTCTGGATGATCTCCGAGCAACTGGATAAGCTTGCCCAGTATTCCATCCAGCGTTCGATGCACCGCCTTCGATGGGCCACCACAAGCACTTCTCTCGCGATTTGCAATCTCACGGAACGGGATTTGGTAAGCAAAATCAAGGGTTTTCCCATGTGCGGTGAAGTTCGAGGTGACTCGTTTGAGTAATCGTCGCTTTTTCTCGATCAATGCCGTTTGATACAAGGAATATGCGTCTCCGGCGAGTTCGAGGTAGTGCTCCATACGATCAGGAACGGAGGCACCATTTCGCTCGAAATCGATGAGCTGATCCTCAATCGCTTTCCGCTCATGGAGCAATGATGCGTGCCGTTCGTCGAATACCTGGCGATCAATGGCGTTCTCGAGATAGGCATCAGTAAGCCGCGCCAAGCGTTCATTCACTTGTTCTCGCTTCACGCGGAGATTTCCAAGCATAGTTTCTTTATCTGTTATCCAGCGTGCCTTCATCTCCGTGATGCGTTGCTTGAGATATGCTTTTTCATCATCCGTGAACTCCAATCGTTTCAATTGGTTCGTGACGATTGCATCAATCATGTCTTCCCGAATGCTTGTCGTAGGACATGTCTCGGTGTGACAGCGGTAATACACGAAACCCTTCTTCGTTTCACCGATCAGGGAATATCCGCAGTCCTTGCACTTCACGAGCCGGCGGAAAACGAAATCGTGCGTTTGGGTTCTCGTGTTCAATCGCCCTTCTGCGACATCCTGCACGCGATCAAAGAGTGCCTTCGTGATCAGAGGCTCGTGGTTACCCTGGAACGTCTGGTTCGTTTTCTTCACACGAACGATTCCGAGATAAAAGGGATTGTTCAACATCTTGCCCATGCCGCCTCTCGTCACTTTGCTTCCCGTGTGATTTCGGAGTCCGCGCTTCCACATTTCGTCACAAAGGGTTGGGATACTGAATCTCGTTGAGGTGTAGAGTTCAAACATCATACGAACCAAAGGACCTTTTACCGGATCGATCGTCTTCGACTTGCCGGCGCCGTTATCCTGATACCCCAACGGAGCTCGCAACGGATAGAAGCCCTGTTTGAATCTGCCGTAGATGCCTTTCTTTGCTTCCTCACGCAAATTCCGGATGTAATCTGCGGCAACGACCGCTTGAATGTCAGCCGAGAGGCGTCCGCTTCGTGAATTGAGATCGAGCGACTCATTTGCAAAGTGAACTTCAATCCCTTGATCAATGAGTTCACCTAAGTCCGCCCAGTCCTTGAGATTACGAGCACTCCGATCAATCTTGTGAATCACGACACCCTGTGCGTTGCCATGCCTCAAGAGCTTCAGCATCTCGTTCCAGATCGGTCGGCCGCGCTTCGCTGCCGTCTCTCGTTCTTCAAACCAACGATTGATGTGAAGCCCATGCTTTGCGGCGTGTCTCAGAATTGCTTCACGCTGTTCGGGAAGTGAGACACTTCGCTCACCCTGACGGGCGGTCGAGACTCTGATGTAGCCAAAATATATTTTCAGAGTTTTTGTTGGTTAGTTTGTTGGGAGAATCGACCTTTCCTTGATCGTATCTCGAGATGGAGATTCCGGAAAGGTTTTCAGGACTTCATCAAGTTCCATGTCTTCAAAGATTTCCCACGCGATTTCTAAATATCCGTCGAGATTTTCCCGTGCTAGGGCGAGCTCCTCGTCCGTGAGATTCGGATACAAATCTTTGACCTCCAATGGTGATTTTTCCATCGTCCACCAAGGGTATCGGGCGAAAAGAGAAAAACAAGGTCTGCAAAGTTGCCTGGGATGCAACCTCCTTGTGCATAACTCGGTGCCGACACACCCTGATGGGACAGAGGTCAAGTTTTTCTGAAACACAGAAAGCTTTGTATTCCTTGGCTTTGTTTCAATGTCCCTTCGGGCAGAACTGCCCGTAGGATTGCCCGCCCCATGCATCTCATCATGCAAGGCGAAAATGCTTACGTTTCGTGCCTATTAACAAACTAGTAAATAGGGAGTAGTATGAGGCCAGTTGCAGGTTCGCCTTTCCAGTTCAGATCTTCGGCTTTGAACTGGGAGGGGGAGCTTGTGAGGATGAGAGAACAACATCAGCGAATCGGTTCGCTTTAACGGGGCCACCTTCGGGATAAGGCTGACTACTTCACCAGTATGTCTAGTCGGGATCTTCCTAGAGAGATCTAATCCTGTTTTCCGGCACAACGGAGCGAACTGCGCGTACCTGTGCGGTCTCTTGTTCAATACCAGGCGATAATCCTTCCCAACCATTTGGCACGCAACTATGCGTGCCTTTTCTTTTTGCTTTTTCCGCATGAACACGCACGCGGAGACACGCATGTCGGGTTTTTGTCGATTGCGAAAACCTCGATAATCATTGGCTTTGATGCACTTTTGCCTAGGGCAGTGCTACCCGTAGCATTGCCCTAGGCTTTCTCATGAATTCTCATCTCAGAAATTATGAACAGCTTGTTCATTTAATACGCACCCATTTATGGGTAGTAGTTGGATTATCACTCCGCGCTGATCCTCACGTATTCATTGAGCTTTTGATCGGTCCGCCTGAGCCAGAATTGGCCCAGGCATTGGCCCACCCCGATTGGACGCTGCGTGTGACACACCTTTTGCCTCCCTTGCAATCTTGTTACCGTTTTTTACGCTGAAGGAAGTACGTTCAAAGGAGGTAAGAATGACATGACGCTTATGAAGCGCGGTAACGTCTGGTGGGTATACTTCACGATCGGTGGAGTGCGCTATCAGGAATCAACGAAGACATCTAACCGACGAATCGCGGAAGAAGTTGAAAGACAACTCCGCAATGAAGTCGTGAAGAAGCAGTTCAACCTTCACCCTGACTACGATCCGACACTCACCATCAACGCGATATCAGAAAAGTTCAAGGGAACCAACCCCGCGTTCTATACCCTGGACCGTCTGAAGCATCTCAGTCCGTTTTTCGGATCGATGCGTGTTGCGGAAGTCACAAAGAACAAGTGCTTGGAATACCGGAATACACGGAAAGTCGAGAAGCCGAAGCTCAAGGATGCAACGCTCAACAAAGACCTCGGGGTGCTTCGCCATCTCTTGTACTGGGCAGTCGATGAGCAACTCATCCCGGCAAACCCCTTGGCACGACTTCCCATGATCCGGGAACGGAGAACCGCGCGGCCGGTCATGAGCGTCGGAGATGAAGAGAAGTTGCTTGCAGTTGCAAAACCACATCTCAAGGATCTCATTATCGCCGCACTCGATACGGGAATGCGTCGTGGTGAGCTTCTCGGGCAGCTATGGGAGCACGTTGACCTCGTTCGAGGGATTCTCTTTGTCTCGCGCTCCAAAACGCCTGAGGGCGAAAGCCGTGAGATTCCACTCACGGAACGGCTGATCGAGATTCTTCGGAAGAAATCGGAGCAGTCTGGATCAGAAGAACCGAGCGGTCACGTCTTCACCTATGCAAAGAGACCTATTCTCGATGTGAAGACAGGATGGAACTCAGCACAAGTGAAGGCCGAACTCATTCGTCACTACCGCTTCCATGATCTCAGGCACACGTTCAATTCAAGGTTGATGGATGCCGGCGTGATTGCCGATATCCGGAAAGTCTTGATGGGTCATGAAGATCGAAGCGTGCACTGGGGTTACACCCATGTAGAGCTCCCGGCGAAACGCGAAGCAATCAAGAAATTGGAAGCCTGGCGGGAACGCGAATTGAAAGCCTTACGGACGATCAAAAGTATTCGAGCCTGATTCACGGGCTCGTTTTTTTGGTCTCGCTTTTTCTTCGCTGGTTCACTGTAGAAGAATTTGTAGCATGCATTGCACTCGGGATCACCAAAGATCAACAGCGATCAACAAGGCCTCGCCATCTCGTTCCATCAAAATCACTTATTTTCTCCAAATTTCAATAGATTTCAATATCGACTAAAATCGGGCTACGAACCAGAAGGCCGGGAGTTCGAATCTCTCAGGGCGCGCCATATACTTTCCTGTAAGTCATGTTCTTCGTATACGTTCTTCGCAGCCGCGCGTCAGGACGCTTATATACGGGTTACTCCTCTGACGTTGAGCACCGCCTCGGGCAACACAATCACGGCATTACAAAGTCGACGAAGCATGAGGATTGTTGGGAGCTGGTTCACAAAGAGCCATTCGGGAGCCGTGCCGATGCAATACGGAGAGAACGCTTTCTCAAGTCTGGCCGAGGGCGCGAAGAGCTGAAACGGTTATTAGGTGTCGTACCCATCTCCCACTCAGCTGGATAGAGTCCGCCGCGGCGGAAACCAGAAGGCCGGGAGTTCGAATCTCTCAGGGCGCGCCATTTCCTTCTGTGAAAGTCATGTCACAACAGACATTTTTGTTAGCCTCTTGCGCTGCGTGAAAATCGGCGGCGAATTAGCAAGATGGCGGGGGGACGCTCGTTCCTCTCACGCGCCGCTCTCCGTTCCCCGGCGTGACGCCGACCACAGGGCACTGCTTGGAACCTAATTCCCTCACGAAGCGAACCCTATCAGGAAGGTGTGGGCCAGGTGCCTCTCAACTGATCGGCTTGTGCGATGCATTCGATTGCGGGCCACTTGGAACTCGGGATGGATGTGGGTTAGTTGTTGCAAAAACCAAAGTTAAGGATTCGGAGGAAAACGCCGGCAGCCGCTGTTTTCTGCTTCGTAGAGGTATTTGCCGGACTCGCGTTAGCGCTTCAGGCGGCGCCCCCGTCGGTCACAGACCGCCTGAGTACGCTCGAAAGAGTCGCTCAACCCGGCTGGTGGCCGACGAAAATGCTGGACTCCGACAAAGACTACGTCGGATCGGAAGCCTGCGCGAAATGTCATGCTGCCATCTCGGCTTCCTTCCAGAAGGCGGAGATGAGCAAAGCGGCTTTGCGGGCCGCCGATTCCGAGGTCTTGCGCACCCACCAAGGGAATACGTTCGATCTTGACTCGTACACCTACAAGCTCGAAAACACGCCGCAGGGGCCGCAATTCTCCGTCAGCCAGGGGTCGGAGTCGGCGAAGATGCCAATTACCTGGGCCCTCGGCGACGGGACCGTCGGCCAGGTTTATTTGACAGACATGAAAGGCACGTTTTACGAAAGCCACTTCACTTATTACGGCGGGACCAAAGGGTTCGACCGGACGACCAACCAGCCGCAGCGCGCCACAACGCTTAATACGGCAGTGGGCCGCAGCCTGATGCCCAACGAGGCCCGCAAGTGCTTTGTTTGTCATTCCGCCGGCGTCACCGCCGAAGGACCGTTGGACAACGTTATGCCAGGGGTCACCTGTGAGGCTTGCCATGGGCCCGGCGCCGATCACGTCGCCGCCATGAAGTCGGGAATCGAAGGCGGCGAAGCGCTGTCCCTGAATCCAAAGCGGCTTGATCGGGTTTCTCAGGTCGACTTCTGTGGATCCTGTCATATGACCTGGGTTGATGTGCAACTGGAAGACGTTGGGGACGGGCCGACCGTGCGCTTTCCCGCTTATCGTTTGATGAATAGCCGATGCTGGGAGAAGGGAGACGGCCGTATCACCTGCACCGGTTGCCACGACCCCCATCAGCCGGTAGTGCACGAAGCCGGTTTCTACGACGAGAAATGCCTGGGTTGTCACGTAACGAAAGACGGTGTAGGCACAACAGAAAATCATCCCGGTAAAGCATGTCCGCAGTCGGACCGTAATTGCGTAAGCTGTCATATGCCCAAGCGCGATTATCCTGACACGCACCATGCGTTCACCGACCATTACATTCGCATCGTCCGCGCGGGAGCGAGGCTGCTGGACTAAGTAAGAGCCTTTACTTCCGAGGTCACCAACCCAAACCAGCCGTTGCACTTTGTCCTCGCCGCGTGTACAGTTCACTCGCCCGCGACAAGCGGCGCCAAGGAGGGGTCAAGAATGAATTTCCTGGTCTGGATTATCGTTGGACTCATCGCAGGTTGGCTTGCCGGACAAGTGATGAAGGGCGGCGGCTACGGTGTGCTGATGGACATCGTCCTCGGCATACTTGGCGGCCTTCTCGGCGGCTGGATCTTTAACATGCTCGGCATCTGGCAGGGCCGCGGGATGATAGGCTCCATCATCGTGGCATTCATTGGAGCCGTCATTCTGGTCTGGATCACGCGCCTGATCAAGAGGGCCTGAGCGTCATTTCGCAGCTGTCGGGGCCAGCTTCGTGATCGTCTAAGCGACCGATCAGGAGTCTGGCCGCCGCTGCAATGCGCTTTACGGCTGCCGCCGTGTGTAGCCAAATCCGTCCTACTTAACCTTTAGCGGACGCTCGTCATGGAAATCTACGATCTACAGCGCTTCTGGTTCAGTAACGTTTATAACGGCAGCATCTCGCCGCACACTCACCGGTACACCATAACGTTTGATCCTCCGGTTACGGTCAAGGGCCAGATTTTTCTGAACGTGCTCTCGCCCGCCGTTGATCTGGACAAGAACGTAGTCGGCCTCGCCGCTGCCTGCGTCAAGAGGTACACGTATCTCAATAGCGGCGCCGGAATTGAGGAGACGGTCGATTACACGGGACAGGAACCATTCGGCAGCATCAACGTCACCAACATTACCAGCGTGACGTGGGAGCTCATCGTGACTCTGGCGTGGGCCGGAGCACACGGCACAATCTACTACATCAAGTAACGGAGACAGGTGAGGGCGTGGAGTCC
>Ga0210383_10004004_pt1 | contig 13106 bp, 16 predicted proteins | sample IncBWC14OmetaG_FD_160072 | JGI IMG/M metagenome (GOLD analysis project Ga0210383, IMG submission 160072) | Forest soil microbial communities from Barre Woods Harvard Forest LTER site, Petersham, Massachusetts, United States - Inc-BW-C-14-O ...
AGGTAAAGAGTTACAGCAATACCCGACCGAACTGCATCGTGGCGGTCGAATTGCAAGCCAGAGGAGCGCAGCGCCGAGTACAAGCCGCAGCGCGGAGGTGGACCGATGAAGTTTCGTGATAAGCGCCGAAAGCACCCGCACTGGCGAGTGACGATGAAGTTTGCGTGGGGCGACACATTCGTGCGCGTGTTCACGGATCGCGCCAAGGCGGCGCGCTGCGCTGCGCGACAGAAAAAGTCACCGATGGTGAAGTCCGTCCAAATTTCGGTGGTGGATTTTGCAACGCTGCCGTGGGCCAAGAAGCAAGCAGCGCGGGCCAAGCAGTCTGCACGCCGCACGCAGGCTCGCGAGAGACAACGAAAACCGTGACAGAATCAACTCCGGCGAATTTAGCGAGCGAGTTCGGCGTTGTATTCGCGGATCAGCTCGTAGCATTCGCAGGAGGATTGCTCGAGCGCTTTGCGATTCAGAATCTTCACGTAGCCGCGCGCGTATTCGATCAGGCCCTGGCGTTGCAGCACGCCGGCGGCCTGAGTAACACTGCCGCGATCGGTGCCGAGCATTGTGGCGAGGAAATCGTGCGTCATGCGGATGATCCCATCCTGCACGCGGTCTTGCGACATCAGCAGCCAGCGAGCGAGCCGTTCTTCAATTTCGTGAAGCCGATTGCAGGCAGCCGTTTGCGACACCTGCATGCGATTGAGAACGGCGAAGCGGCTGAAACGCAGCAGCAGCTCCGGAAATCCGCGAAGCAAATGGCGGATGCTTGCAGCGGATGCCGAGTAGGCCGATCCTTCGATTTGCACGATTTCGCGGAATGAACTGCGCCGCAAGCCGAAGACGCCTTCCAGTCCCACCACGCCTTCGTTGCCGACTACGCCCGCTTCCGCCGTTCGGTTATTCGAAGCAACGATTACCAGCGACACGAGCCCTTCGTTCGGGAAATAAATATTACCGGTCTTTCGATTACTTTCATGAAGAATTGCGTGCTGATTGAGGTCGGTGAGCCGCAGGCGCGACCGAACGGCCTGAAACGCGGCATCCGAAAGCGATAGTAATAGGCTGTTGGAGACAGGCTTGCCCTCCGGGCCGGTGCGCTCCCCCGGCAGTACCGTGGCCTTCATGACGCCTCCTTTCGTTTGCAGTTCCTGCAGCGGAATTCGAGCAATGGACCTCTATGTAGCCACAAAGCAGTACTAGGCAATGATCACAATCGCATTCTAGAGGCTGCACACTAGGGAGCCATACACAAAACGCTGTATTCAGGGCTGCTTTACACGGTGCTAGGCTCGCGCCAGCTTTTATGTTGGATAACCAACATAGAAGTGCATGAGGAAAGGCTCGGTTCCGCGTGGCGGCAAGAATCTTGATCGCAGACGATAATCCGACCCTAATTGCCAATCTGAGGGCCACACTTAATGAGCACGAGGGTTGGACGGTTTGCGGCGAAGCAGCCAACGGCCGGCAGGCGGTGCTGATGGTAAGTCAGCTTCGGCCTGACCTCGTCGTTCTCGATTGGTCGATGCCGGTGCTCAACGGGCTTGACGCCGCTACGGAGATCTTGAAGCTGTCGCCACAGACACCGATCGTGATGTTCACGCTTCACAAGGATTCGGTAATCGAGCTGGCGGTGAAGCGCCTGGGCGTGAAGCAAATGGTATCGAAGTCGGACGGCGCGTCGGCGCTGATCACGGCAATTGAGAGCGTGCTGGGGCGCCCGAAAGAGCGGGCCGCAGCTGCCCCCACCGTTGGGCCGCTCGCGGTGCCGACGGATCTGCCTCCCCCCCAGGCGGCAGCGATGCCGGCCGCTTCTGACGTGCCGAGCGCCGCTGGGGCGGACGGGTTGAGCGCGACAATGGCTGCCTCGGCGAATGAGGCAGGCGCAGTGCCGATTGGAACATCCGCCGAGTCCACCGTATTGCCCGCAACCGACGCCCCCCCTTCGGGAATTCCGCCCGAACCCGGAGCGCAGTAAGCCCCAATTTCCCGGGGTCTCGCTCGATTTCTCGACGAACTTTCGATCCCTTGAAGTGACAATTCTCCGTGGTTCCACTTGCGCGGCTCCACGAGCGCGCGTGCTTGACGAGGCGCGGGCGTTCCGATAGCGTTTTCTAGGAAGCCAAATTTTGTCGCAGAGGGTACATGAAGGTTCTGTTCGTCGCCTCCGAAGGGCTGCCTTACTCAAAGACTGGCGGCCTGGCGGACGTCATCGAGGGGCTGCCGAAAGCGCTCGTCGAGGCGGGTCACGAAGTCGGTGTGCTGCTGCCTCGCTATCACGGGAATCGAGTTAGCTCCACTCTCGTCTCGAGCGTGACGGTGGCGCTCGGCGACCGGTTGCGTTTTCCGGCGATTGCTGAGGGCAAATCGGTCAGCGGCGTGCGGTATTTCTTCGTGGACGATCCAGACTTCTACGATCGCGACCAACTCTACGGCGACAAGCACGGCGATTATCCGGACAACGCGGAGCGGTACGCGGAACTTTCGCGCGTGGCCATCGAGTTCGTGAAGCGCGTGTGGCTGCCGGACGTGATCCATTGCCATGATTGGCAGGCGGCGCTGGTGCCCGTGCTATTGCGCACGCAATATGCAAACGACCCGGCAACGCGCTCGCTTCCCGTGGTTTTCACGATTCACAATATTGCGTATCAGGGTCTCTTCCCACCGGCGGCGCTGCGCAAAATCGGATTGCCCGAGACGCTCTTCACGATGGACTCGCTCGAGTTTTACGGCAAGGCGAACTACCTCAAAGGTGGGCTGATTTTTTCGGACTACCTGACCACGGTGAGCCGCCGCTACGCGAAGGAGATACAGACGCCCGAATTCGGCGGTGGTCTCGACGGCGTGATTCGCAGCCGTGCGGACCGGCTGGTGGGAATCCTGAATGGCGTGGACTACTCGGCGTGGAGCCCGGAGTCCGACACTCTGATCCCGCAGAATTATTCGATTCACAATCTCGACGGCAAGCGCACGTGCAAGAAAGAACTGCTCGAAACGTTCAAGATGCCGATGATCGACCTCGACCGGCCGCTCATAGGCATCGTCTCGCGTTTCGTAGACCAAAAAGGATTCGACCTGATCGCGCAGGTTTGCAGCGAGTTGATGAACGAAAACCTGGCCGTAGTGGCGCTCGGTACCGGGCAGCCGGAGTACGAGAAGTTCTTCCGGTCGATGGCCGAAAAAAATCCGGGCCGGTTTGCGGTGAAAATCGGATACGATAACGCCCTGGCTCACAGGATTGAGGCGGGAGCGGATATGTTCCTGATGCCCTCGCGCTACGAGCCTTGCGGGCTGAACCAGATTTACAGTTTGCGCTATGGAACGGTCCCGATCGTTCGAGCTACGGGAGGCTTGGACGATACGATCCAGAATTTCGACGCGAAATTGGGCAACGGCACAGGCTTCAAATTTGAAGCTTACGATGGCCGGGCGCTGCTCGAAAGTGTCCGAGAGGCGCTGAAAGTCTATCGCGATCCGAAAATCTGGCAAATCATCCAAGTGAACGGCATGGCGAAGGACTATTCGTGGAAGGCTTCGGCGGCGGCGTATGTGACGCTGTATGAAGCAGCTAAGCGGTCGAGAATCCCGAGAGTTGCTGGGACATCTAAGAGATAGCGCAACGGGACAGGAAGTGTTCCGGTGGCGCACAACCGAGGAAAACAATGTCAGACAATGTCCAATCCGTGAGCGATGCGAGCTTCCAGACGGAAGTGATCGAGGCGAGCAAGACCACGCCCGTGATGGTGGATTTCTGGGCCGAGTGGTGCATGCCCTGCCGCGCCCTCTCGCCGACCGTGGATGAAATCGCCAAGGCGCACGCGGGTAAGCTGAAGGTCGTGAAGCTCAACGTCGACGAAAACCAGAACTCGGCGGGCAAATTCCAGATTCGCGGGATTCCCACGCTGCTTGTTTTCAAGAACGGCCAAGTCGCCGAGCAGATCGTGGGGGCGCGTCCGAAGCAGGATATCGAGAAAGTCCTCGAACGCCATATTTCGTAGGCGCGCTTTCTATCACGCGTCAGCCGAGGACATCGTGCCATACCTTCGTTAAAGGGGCGGGCAGCAGTCCCGCCCCTTTTTTGATGCGCCCGCGCCTGCACGGCCTTTGCCTCTCCTATTCTCACCGGTCGCCGACCAGATGAGTGCTTCAACAAAAAAGCCGCTGACTCGCTGCCGCTGGGCGCAGAGCCCGGCAATGGTGGAGTACCACGACCGCGAGTGGGGCGTCCCTGTTCACGACGACCGGCTGCTCTTCGAATTTCTGATCCTCGAGGGCGCGCAGGCGGGACTGAGCTGGGAGACGATTCTCAACAAGCGCGAGAATTATCGTCGTCTTTTCGACAAGTTCGACGCGAAGAAGATCTCGCGATACGACAAAAAGAAGGTGCGTGCGCTGCTCAAGCACGCCGGCATCGTGCGAAACCGCTTGAAAGTGGTCTCGGCGATTTCGAATGCCCAGGCTTTCCTCGAAGTGCAAAAGGAGTTTGGCACGTTTGATCGCTACATATGGCAATTCGCGAAGAAAGATCCCGCCAAGATCACCAAGCACGTTCCCGCCACGACGCCGGAATCGGACGCGATGAGCAAGGATTTGAAGGAGCGCGGATTCCGTTTCGTGGGATCCACGATTTGCTACGCCTTCATGCAGGCTGTCGGAATGGTGAACGACCACGCACCCGATTGCTTCCGCCGGGCAGAAATCCGTTAGACTGGAAGTGGCCCAGAGTCAGGGGGATTGTATGCGGCGTTTTATTCCATTCATGCTGCTTGGAGCGATGGCATTCATTGCGGCGGCGGGCACCGGCGCACAGCAGCTTGCCCAATCTTGCCAGGATTCGGCCCTGCCTGAGGGAGTGCGCGCGGCGCTCGCGAGCCAATTCGCGGATTGGCGCGTGCAAACCCCTGCCGACCTGGAACCCGACTATCAGAAAGAATGGATGGCCAAACATTCTGCGGCGTGCCCGGGAATCGCGGCGGGGCAATTCGACGGCAAGTCTTCACTCTCTTATGCGCTACTTTTGATCCCGCGACAGAAAGGCCGGCAGGGATATCGGCTCGTCGTCTTCGCTCCGGCGAACCGCGATTCGTTTTCACCAATCGTGCTGGAGCAGAGCGACGCGTATATCCCGACGGGTACGGGAGTCTACCGCATCGATCCCGGCTTGCAATTCAACGAAGAGAAGTTTTCCACGTTCAAGCTGAAGTCAGAGGGGATTTATCTCGAGACGAAGGACCAGCCCGGCTTTATCTACTACTGGAAGCGCGGTCACTATCAGCGAGTCCTCGAATCCGATTAAAGTCCGCGCGCGTGCGCAGGTGGGTTCGATGCATTTTCGATTCGAGCTCCAAGACGGGCTTCCGGGCCATGTGGAACCGAGTTAGCAGGCTCGACGGGTATTGAGCGCGACTCTTCGGGCACCCGCAGGACGAGCATCTCCAGATTTTCGAGCGCGTTGAGCGCGCGGTCGATGTCGAGCCAAAGGCGTGCGCGCACGGGGCCCTCCGAATGTTTCGCGATGCGCAGAACCCAGCTCAAAGCGCCTGCTTCGGCGGCCAAGCGTTCCGAAGCATCGCGTATGGAATCCGTGGCGGCTTCGGTTGATTCGGCGTCATGCATCAACTTGAAAAACGGCGCGTCGCTCCGCTGGGCGAGGCGATCTCCGAGTTTCGCGAGGCGCGACTCAATGATCGTCTCTCGACGCGATCCCGCATTGTGTATCTGCGCGTCCGGTTTCCCGAACGTAGCGACTCCGCGACTGAGAGCTTTGTTCCGGCTCGCTTTTTCGTCCGCCTCTGTCGCAGCAGATTCGATTTGAGTTTGATTGCTTCGCATCATGAATCGGCTCCAGCGCATTGAGCAATTCAGCGCGCCGCTGGGTCGACGAGCGCTTCACTGGAAGCAGAGTGCAATGCAGCTGCCACTGCACGGGCGTTCGTGGAAGGTATTGAAAAAAAAGTAGTTGTCGCGCCGTCGAGCGACTGCAAAGCGGTCTTCTATATCCGCGGGCAAGGGATAATTTTCACGCGGCCGGAAGTTGTTGGTTACAGGGTTTACCGTATCAGCCAGGAAATGGCGATAGAGAGACGCGCGAGGAGGTCGCACGTCTTTTTGCCGTCCCTTATTGCATCCGCAACACGCGGCACCGAGAGAGCTTCGCGGGCTTGCCTTCGCACCGGGCGCGGCGTACGATAAATTTGTGTCCGAAGTATGAAGTGCCAGCCTTCCTGTAGGGTTTCACGATTGTCGCGCTCGGGGCAGGGTGCGGCTTGCCAGAATTCGGAGTCGTGAGTTTGCCGGACAACAAGAAAACCAAAGCGATTTGTGTGGTCGGCGCGCAATGGGGCGACGAGGGAAAAGGCAAGGTCGTGGATTACATGGCCTCCTCGTTCGACTACGTGGCCCGGTACGCTGGCGGGCACAATGCCGGTCACACCGTTATCTTCAACAACCACCGCTACGTGTTGCAGCTGATTCCCAGCGGCATCCTGCGTCCGGAAAAGAAAGCCGTGATCGGACCGGGAACCGTGGTGGATCCTGCAGCGCTCGTCGCTGAACTCGATAACCTAAAGAAATCTGGAATCGAAGTGCGCGGGCGGCTCTTTTTGAGCAATCGCGCGCACGTGATATTTCCGTATCATCGCGAGATGGACAAGGCCGCTGAGACCGCGCGCGGCGCGGCGAAAATCGGCACCACGTCGCGCGGAATCGGACCCGCGTACGAAGACAAGATGGCGCGGCGCGGTATTCGCGTTTGCGATTTGCTCGATGGCGAGCGCTTTCCGGAGCGGCTCGAGCGCGTGGTAGCGGAAAAGAACGCGATCAGCAGCGCGGCCTACGGGCATCCGCTCGAAACGTCCGGCTTGCTAGAACAGTATCTCGAACTCGCAGCGCACATCCGCGGACTTGTGGCGGATACCGCGGTTTTGCTCAACGATGCGCTCGATAACGGCGAATCCGTGCTGATCGAAGGCGCGCAAGGCACGATGCTGGATATTGACCACGGAACGTATCCGTACGTGACCTCGTCGAGCGCCACATCGGGAGGTGCGTCCACGGGGCTGGGACTGGCTCCCACGCGCATCGAAGGGGTGGTGGGCGTCACAAAAGCTTACACGACCCGCGTGGGCAGCGGCCCGTTCCCGACGGAAATGCCCGATCTAGACGCAAAGGAAGTGCGCGAGCGCGGCAACGAATTCGGCGCGGTGACGGGGCGTCCGCGGCGATGCGGCTGGCTCGATCTCGTTGTCCTGCGCTACGCGAAGATGCTCAACGGAATTGACTCGCTCGTGGTGACGAAGCTCGACGTTTTCGACGAACAGCCGGAAATCAAAGTTTGCACGGGCTATAAAATCCACGGCAAGCCGATCGCTGCGATTCCACCGGACGTGGAAACGCTGGCGCTCGTGGAACCGGAATACAAAACATTGCCTGGATGGCGCAAGCCGACGCCGGGTATCCGCGACGTGAAAGATTTGCCCACCGCCGCGCGCGACTACTTGAATTTCATTTCGGATCAACTCCAGGTGGAAATAGGGATGATTTCCACGGGCCCAGAACGCGACGCTACCATCATCCCCCGGGGAACCAAACTCGCCTCCTGGCTCTAGTCACTTATGCTTTCCTACGAAGCCGCACGCGCGAAAGTAATTGAAGTCATCAGCGCGCAGAACTACAAGCCTGCCATCGAAACGATCGAATACGCGGAATATCCCGGGGCGGCGCTCGGTCGCATCGTCGCCGAGAATATTTCTGCAGACCGGAACTATCCTCCGTTCAATCGCTCGGTCCGCGACGGCTTCGCAATGCGATCCGCAGACGCGGCGGAGCCCGGCGCAATATTGAAGCTGATCGGCGAAAGCCGCGCCGGCGTGGCGTTCGAAGGCAAAGTGACGCCCGGCACGTGCGTGCAGATTCTCACCGGAGCGCCGGTGCCGGCAGGCGCGGACGCCGTGGTCATGCTCGAGTTCGCGCGGGTCGAGGGCGACTCGGTGATGCTCGAGCGCGCGGCCAAACACGGACAGAATTACGTGTTGGCGGGCGCGGAGACGCGCGTGGGCGAAGTGGTAGTGAAACGCGGAACCAAACTTGGCTATGCGGAACTCGCGATGGTCGCGCAGGTAGGCAAGGCTAAGGTCGCGGTGAGCCAGCGTCCGCGCGTTGCAGTGCTCTCCACTGGTGACGAAGTTGTCGCCGTCACCCAAGCGCCCGGGCCATACCAAATCCGCAATAGCAATAGCGTTTCGCTCGGCGCGCAAGTCACGCTCGCGGGCGGCGAACCCATTCTGCTCGGCAATGCCCCGGATCGAAAAGAAGACTTGCGCCGCATGATCGAGAGCGGACTCGAACACGACATTTTGATTTTGAGCGGTGGCGTTTCGGTGGGGAAGTACGATCTCGTGGAACAAGTATTGCGCGAGCTGGGCGCGGAGTTCTACTTCGACGCGGTCGCGATTCGGCCGGGAAAGCCTGCCGTGTTCGGAATCTGCAAAGGAAAGCCGGTGTTCGGGCTGCCCGGAAATCCAGTCTCAACGATGGTCACGTTCGAACTCTTCGCCGTCCCCGCGATCGAAATGCTGAGCGGACGGCCGGCACGATCGCTGCCGTTGGTGCGGGCGAAGTTGGCGCACCCCATCGAGGAAAAAGCCCCGCTGGCGCACTTCCTGCCCGCGCGCGTAATTTGGCCGCAGGGCGAGCCGACTGTGGAAGTGCTCTTGTGGGAAGGGTCAGGCGATATCGGCGCGGTCGTGCTCGGAAACTGCTTCCTCGTGGTGCACGAATCGAGAGAGACACTTGAAGCGGGCGAGTGGGTGGACGTGCTGCCGCGGCGAGGAATGATGTGAGCTCCCGAAAGAAGCTGTCGCATTACGATGAAAAGGGGCGCGTCCGGATGGTGGACGTGAGCGCGAAGCCTGAAACCACGCGCCACGCCGAGGCGCACGCCTTTGTGTGCATGAAATCGGCCACCGTCGCGAGCCTGCGCAAGTTGAAAAACCCGAAGGGCAATCCACTCGAAGTCGCGCGCATCGCCGGAATCACCGCGGCGAAGCGAACTTCGGAGCTGATTCCGCTTTGTCACCCCCTGCCGTTGACTCACGTGGATGTCAGCGCGAAGCTATGCCAGAATGGAATTGAGGTGACATCCGAGGCGACGACGACCGGCCCGACAGGAGTGGAGATGGAAGCGCTGGTCGGCGCGGCCGTGGCGTCGCTCACCATCTACGACATGTGCAAGGCGCTTGAGCGCGGCATGGAGATCACGGATTTGTATCTCGTGAAAAAATCCGGTGGCCGGAGCGGCGATTACGTCCGCACGGGCGTGCGAGCACGCGAGCGCGGCCAAAAGCGCGGTGCGCCATGACGCCCATCAAGGACGTAAAAGTCCTCGTCGTCGACGATAATGCGCTAATCCTCGACATGGTGATGAAAGGCCTCGCGCCTCATTGCGAGGCGAAAGCTGCCGCCGATGGCGCGGACGCGCTCCTTCGCATCGTGGATGAGCCGCCCGATTTGATCGTCTGCGATTACCGCATGCCAGGACTCGACGGGCGCCAGCTCTACGAGAAGCTGCGCGCGCGCCAGCAGACGAAGACGATTCCGTTTATCTTCATGGCCAGCCGCAGCGACATTGAAGAAAAATTGCGGCCGCTGGTGGAAGGCGTCGAGGAGTTCATTCCCAAGCCGTTTTTTCTCAAAGACCTGATTCGTCGCGCGAAGAAAGTGGTTGATCGCCTGCAGCTTGAGAAGCTGCAGAACCGTGCCGTCCGGCCGGGCGTAATCCAGGGCCGCCTCGAAGAAATGGGCATGATGGACTTGATGCAGTCGCTCGAGATGGGGCAGAAGTCGTGCCAGCTCACGATTCGCCGCGGTGATGAAACGGCCGAGCTATTCTTCGTGAGCGGCCAGTGCAAAGATGCGAAGCTCGGCTCCGAGGAAGGCGAACCCGCCGTTTACAAGGCCGTCCGGTGGACCGACGGCGCCTTCGAGATCGATTTCAACGTGAGCGCCAAGCGCGAAACGATCGGCCGCACCACGACGGGATTGCTGATGGAAGCGCTGCGTCTTATCGATGAAGAGAATCGCGATAGCGACGGCAGCGGCGAGACGAGCGAAGTCGCCCAGGGCTAAAAGCAGAAGTGGAATCGATGGTCAGGGAAGCAACGAAAGAGCAGCAGCGAGAAGTAGGGACTCCCACCAGGCGGTTGCGTGCGCGTTTCCATTCTCACATTGAGTGACTCCGTGGCGGGCGGCAAATACGAAGACCGCTCCGGCCCAGCCGTCGCCGGACGCTGCCGCGAACTCGGCTGGGAAATCGTGGATACGAAATCGCTCCCCGACGATCGCGAGGTGATCGAGAATTATTTGAAGGTGACGGCGGACGCCCGCGAAGCGGACTTGATTTTGACGAGCGGCGGCACAGGCCTTGGCCCACGCGACGTTACCCCGGAAGCGACCGTCGCGGCCGCCGATCGGCTAATCCCCGGCTTCGCCGAGCAAATGCGTGCCGAAGGCAAAAAGAAAACGCCGCGCGCGATTCTCTCCCGCGCCGTCGCCGCGATTCGCGGGCGAACCATCATCATCAATCTTCCGGGCAGCCCGAAAGGCGCCGTCGAGTCGCTCGACGCCATCGCCGATCTGCTCCCGCACGCGGTAGACATCGTCAACGGCGCGGGGCACAATTAGTGCGCCGAGGTTCCGTAGTTCCGGCGAATTCATGACCCAATCGAGTCCAGAATCCACCAAGCGCCGAGGCGCCGTGCTGGGGCAGCTTGCCATGGTGATGGAATTGCCCTTCGTGTTAATCATGGCGACGCTGCTGGGCGGAGGGATCGGCTATCTGCTCGACCGGTGGCTGCACACGACACCTATCCTATTGCTTGTAATCGGGGCAGTGGGAGCGGCCTTAGGATTGCGCGACGTGATCCGCAGGCTCTCGCGGTCCGAGTCGAAAGCGAGAGGCGCCGATGGCCAAGGATAACGCGTTCTATGTGGCGGCCGAACGCCGAATCGAATACTTCACGGTCGGCTTGGGCGCCGCGGGCACAATTGCCGCTTGCATCTTTTGGAGCCTCCGGAACGGACTTGGAGTGGCCGCAGGTGCGGCGTTCGCGTGGCTGAACTATCGCTGGCTGAGGCAAGGTGTGGCGACGATGACGAAGCTTGCGGTGGGCCAGGCAGGCGCGGAAAAAGTGCGCGTTCCGCGCGGGACTTACGCGAAAATCGTCCTCCGCTACATTTTGCTGATAGTAGCGGCGTATGTTATTCTGCATTTCTTCAAGATTCAGATTATTTCATTGCTTGCAGGCTTTGCGGCGATTGTAGTGGCAGTTTTCGCTGAAATGATCGGTCAACTCGTCTGGAAGCGCGAAGAGCCGCAAGCGAATTCCTGAAAGGGAGCGAATGGAAGAGCATGTGATCTGGGTGACTGTGCTGGTAAACCGGCTTTTTGGCAAGCCGGCGGCGGCGCTTCTGGCGGCCTTGCACATTCAACCGGCCAACCCGTCGTATCCGATACCGAACTCGGTTTCGATGGAGCTCTTGGTGCTGCTGATCGCCGTCGTATTTTTCCTGTGGCTCAAGGCGCGAATTTCTGTGGCGAAGCCCGGCGCCACCCAGCAAGTAATGGAAATGGTTCTTACGAACCCCATGGGCGTGGGCATTCGCGACCTGATCAAAGACAACATCCCGCACGGCGGCGACAGATACCTCCCGCTGATCGGCTCGATCGGAATCTTCATTCTCTTCTGCAACTTGATCAACGTGATTCCGACGCTCGATGCGCCGACGGCTACGGTATCCGTGCCGTTCGGCTGCGCGGTGATCGTATTCGTGTACTACAACCTTTCGGGTGTATTGAAGCATGGACCGCTCGGGCACGGAAAACACTTCCTGGGGCCGATCTTGCCGATGGCTCCGCTTATGCTGCCGATCGAGCTCTTCAGCCATTCGTTCCGTCTGCTGTCCCTCACCGTCCGTCTTTGGGTCAACATGGTGGTGAGCGAAATCTTGTATGTCGTCTTCCTGGGCATGATGCTGGGGATTTATGTCTCGCTAACAAAGCTGGGGGCGGTTGGGTATGCGTCGGCGATCCTGCCGCTCACGATTCCGTTGCTTTTCATTATCCTTCATATTTTCGTGGCGATTTTGCAGGCTTTCGTTTTCACGATTCTTCCGATCATTTATGTCTCAGGTGCGGTGGAAGAAGCGCACTAATTTCCGGCATGATCGCCGTTTCAGCGTGAGCCCACCGTCCCCCAGGGCGGCCGGGAACCACCTACTGGCGGCAAATTCATAAAGAGGGGTAAGAGATGAAAAAACTGCTGTTGTTTCTGCTCGGCGTAGTCACCGTTTGTATCTTTGCGCCCGTTGCGCTCGCACAGGGTGGTGAAGGTTCTTCGAGCGTAGCCAGCATGGCCGTGCTCGCGGCCGGATTCTCGATGGCCTTTGCGTCCGCTGGGGGTGCAATCGGTCAGGGAATTGCCACGGCCCACGCCTGCGAAGGCTTGGCCCGCAATCCCGGTGCCGAAGGCGCGATCCGTTTTGCCTTGATTTTAGGTCTCGTGTTGATTGAATCGATGGCGCTCTACACCTTCGCCATCATCTTCCTGTTCATCAAGTAAAGCGCTTCAAAGCAGCGGCCCGGAGGTTCGCGATGAGCGAACCTCCGGGCCTTTTTCTATTTGCAGCCGAAGACTGTGGTGCGCGCTGGATGCGGCGTTGGCGCCGACGAGGTTCGCGGGAGCGGAAACGTGTGAAGGAATGGCCCGCTGCGGGACTACGTTAGTGAGTCAGCAGCGACTGCGCGGCGGCGCGAGCCAGGTTGTACACGTGCGATGGCAGCACGCCGAGGTACACCGTGCCGGCTGCGGCTAGGATCAGCGCCAGGCTCAGCGCGGGCGAGACGGCCGTGGGCGTGTAGTCTTGCGACGGCTCCCAGAAATACATTGCGATAATCACGCGCAAGTAATAGTAGGCGCCGATAACGGAATTAATCGCCGCAATCACCACGAGCCAAACGACGCGCGAATCGAGCGCCGCCTGAAACGCGAAGAATTTTCCGAGGAAGCCGCCCGTGGCCGGCAGCCCGAGGAGCGAGAGTAGGAAGAGCGAAA
>Ga0210383_10004005_pt1 | contig 13105 bp, 12 predicted proteins | sample IncBWC14OmetaG_FD_160072 | JGI IMG/M metagenome (GOLD analysis project Ga0210383, IMG submission 160072) | Forest soil microbial communities from Barre Woods Harvard Forest LTER site, Petersham, Massachusetts, United States - Inc-BW-C-14-O ...
CGTGATCGGGATCGTTGTGGACTTCGATGAGTAAGCCGTCGGCCCCAGCGGCGACCGCGGCGCGGGCCATAGGAGGAACTTTGTCGCGGCGGCCGGTGCCGTGAGAGGGATCAGCTAGCATCGGAAGGTGCGAAAGTTTTTTGATAACGGGTATGGCCGCGATGTCCAGGGTGTTGCGCGTGTAGGTCTCAAAGGTACGGATGCCGCGTTCGCAGAGAATGACGTTGTAGTTGCCACCGGCAAGAATGTACTCGGCGCTCAGGAGAAGCTCTTCCATAGTGGCGGACATGCCTCGTTTGAGTAGGACAGGTTTGCGGATTTCGCCGAGGGCTCGCAGGAGGTAGTAATTCTGCATGTTGCGGGCACCCACCTGGAAGATGTCCACGTATTCGGACATCATTTTAATTTGCGAAAGGTCCATTACTTCGCTGACGGTGAAAAGATTGTATTTGTCGGCGGCTTCGCGCATGAGCTTAAGACCTTCTTCGCCGAGGCCTTGAAAGGCGTAGGGTGAGGTGCGCGGTTTGAAGGCACCAGCACGAAGGATTTTTGCGCCGGCTTTGGCGACGCTTTCCGCGATGGAAAGAATTTGTTCGCGCGATTCGACGGAGCAGGGGCCTGCGGCGACTACAACTTCATTGCCGCCGATGCGGACGCCGCGGCCTAGATCGACGATCGTGCCTTCGGGCTTGAACTGGCGGCTGGCAAGCTTGAAAGGCTGCGTGATACGCATGACTTCGCGCACGCCTTCGAGGAGCTCGAAGTCCCGGTGGTCGAAATCGCGATGGACGCCGACGGCGCCGAGGACCGTGTGGGATTCACCCGTGGAGCGGTGAACGTTGAAGCCTGCGGCGACCAGGCGGTCGATGACGTGCTGGATTTGGGCGTCGTTGGCGCCTTCTTGCATTACGATGACCATAGGAGTTTCTGATTCCCTTTCGATTCGAGCGCATTCTACGCGACAAACATGCCGGGCTAAAGCCCGGCTCTATCTAAAAACGAAATAACCTTGACGAGTAAGAGTTCGCAAGTGTCCCGTCAGTCCCCTTCCGTCGGGCGCTTCAGAGCGGCACGCTCCGGGTGCATGGCGTCGCGTTCGGCGGCGCGGGCTTCGTCGATGATGCGTTCGAAAAGGCGGCGGATGGCCGCGTCCGTGAGTGGGCCGGGGTTGGCGCGTTCGGCGTTCGCTAGGACTTCGTTTTCCCGGTCTGGCTGATAGAGCGGAAGGTTGGCCGCTTGTTTCAGCTTGCCGATCTCCAGGGCGCAGCGGGAACGTTCGTTGAGAAGCTCGACAAGCTTTTTGTCGATTTCGTCGATGCGACGGCGCCAGTCGCCGAGATTCATGGAGCGACCTCACGGCGGGAGAGTCCGTGGCGAGCGGCTTGTTTTAGAGAACGAATGCGAGCGGCGAGGCCAGTGACGGCTGCATCAATGGCTGCCGGTGTTGGATTTGCGGCGGTGGCTTTTTCAATTTCGGAGACCAGAGCGGAGCCTACGACGGCGGCATCGGCTAGGCCGCCGAGAACGGAGACGTGGCCCGGGAGTGAGATGCCGAAACCGACAGCGATGGGAAGTTGCGTGACATTGCGGGCCCGGCGCAGGAGAGCGGGGAGATCATCAGGGAGGGCGTCTTTCGCGCCGGTGACACCGGTGCGTGAGATGAGATAGAGAAAACCCGAGGAAGCGGTGGCGATTTTGACCAGGCGATCATCGGTAGAGGTGGGAGCGCCGAGAAAAATCGTGTCGAGATGATGCGCGGCTAGAACTCGGCGATAGTCGTCCGCTTCTTCGGGAGTGAGGTCGGTGATTAGCACGCCGTCGGCGCCGGCAGTTGCGGCGGTGGAAGCAAACTTTTCGAGGCCCAGTTGTAGGACGGGATTGTAGTAGCTGAACAGGACGATGGGAACTTCGCTGGATTTGCGGATTTCACGGACCAAATCGATGACTTGGGCGAGGGTTGTGCCGGCTTCGAGAGCACGCTCAGAGGCGCGCTGAATCGTGGGGCCGTCAGCGAGGGGATCGCTGAAGGGAATGCCAAGTTCTATGATATCAGCGCCGGCATCGGCGAGGGCCAGAACGAATTTATGCGTGGCTTCTAGCGTCGGGTCGCCTGCGGTGATGTAGGCGACGATGCCTAGTTCCCCGGATTCGCGGAGCAGGGCGAACCGTTTGGAGATGCGAGTCGAGTTGGAGGTCGCCAAGGGCATTGTTTTTCAAGAAAGATTAGAGCAGGTGGGAATAGGTGTCCATGTCTTTGTCGCCGCGGCCGGAGAGGTTGAGGATGACCAGGTCGTTGGTGGAGAGGCGCGGCAGACGCTCGATTAGCCCGGCGATGGCGTGGGCTGACTCTAGCGCGGGGATGATGCCTTCGGTACGCGAGAGAAGGTGCGCGGCATCGAGCGCAGCGGAATCGCAGACGGCGGCGTACTCGGCGCGGCCTTGATCGGCTAGCCAGGCGTGCTCGGGGCCGATGGCGGGATAGTCGAGGCCGGCGGAGATGGAATGCGTGGTGGCGATTTGGCCGTCTTCGGTTTGCAAAACATAAGTGTAGGTGCCTTGCAGTACGCCGGGGCGCGCGCCGGTAAATCCTTGTGCAGCGGCGAGGCGCGCGGCGTGTTCGCCGAGCTGGCCGCCGCGGCCGCCGGCTTCGATGCCGACCATTTTCACGGAGGAGTCGCCGAGAAATTGGTGGAAAAGACCGATGGCGTTCGAACCGCCCCCGACGCAGGCAAAAAGATGTGTTGGCAGGCGTTTTTCGGCGGCGAGAACTTGTTCGCGGGCTTCGCGGCCTATGATGGACTGAAAATCGCGGACCATCGTGGGATAGGGATGCGCCCCGAGGACGGAGCCGAGTAGATAGTGGGTGTTACGGACGTTGGTGACCCAGTCCCGCATGGCTTCGTTGATGGCGTCTTTCAACGTGCGGCTGCCGGAATCTACGCCGACGACTTGCGCGCCGAGCATGCGCATGCGCGAGACGTTCAGCGCCTGGCGGGCCATGTCTTCCGTGCCCATGTAGACGACGCACTCGAGGCCGAGATGCGCGGCAACCGTGGCGGAGGCCACCCCGTGCTGGCCGGCGCCGGTTTCCGCAATGATGCGCGGCTTGCCCATTTTCACAGCGAGCAAGCCCTGACCGATGGCGTTGTTGATTTTGTGCGCGCCGGTGTGGAGCAAGTCTTCGCGCTTCAGGTAGATGCGCGGGCCGCCCAGGTGGGCGGTGAGACGCGACGCAAATTGTAGAGGTGTCGGGCGGCCAGCAAAATTTTTCAGGAGATCGGCGAATTCCGCCTGAAACCGCGCGTCGGTTTTCGCGGCTTCGAAGGCGCGTTCGAGTTCGAAAAGCGGCACCATCAGCGTCTCAGGAACGTAGCGTCCGCCGTAGGGGCCGAAACGTCCGGGAGCGAATCTTGCCGAGTGAAGAGTTGAACTCATGGCGCGGGTTTTCCTGTTTGTGGTATTTCCAACTGCTGTTCGGCGCGGCGGACTTCGTCGATAAATTCCTTCATTCGCGCATGATCTTTTCTGCCGGGCTTCGATTCGACGCCGCTGGCAACGTCAACCGCATACGGGCGAACGGAACGGATCGCGGCACCGACGTTTTCCGGCCGAAGGCCACCCGCTAAAATGATACGGTGTGCGGCGACGGCCCGCCGGGCGACATTCCAATCGGCGCTGGCTCCCGTGCCGCCAAATTGGCCCGTTCTGGCGCCATCCAGCAGAAACGCAAAAGCATCGTGATATTTATCGAGGGATGAAAGCGGAAAATCGGCTGCGACGCGAAATGCTTTGATGACCGGAACGGTGCGCGTCACTTCGGAAACAACAGAGGGAGTTTCGTCACCGTGGAGCTGAGCAGCGGTGAAGCGCACAAAAGCGTGGAGCGAATTGACTTCCGCGGGCTTGGCGTTCACAAAAAGCCCGACGGCCTGGACGCCAGAAGGGAGTTTCGCGCGTATTGTGGCAGCTTCAACCGTGGAAACGCGGCGAAGGCTTTTCTCGTAGAAATTGAAGCCGAGCATGTCGGCGCCTGCGTCGCAGGCGGCTACAGCGTCCGGCCAATTGGTGATGCCGCAGATTTTGACGAGGATCATGGCAGGCTACACCGGAAGCTGGGAGCGGCCCAGAAAAGCTCCGAGAGCGGCCGCGGGATCGGGCGAGAGCATGAGACTTTCGCCGATCAGGAAAGCATCGAAGCCGGCTTTCTGAAGTTTGGCGAGATCGTCGTGCGTGCGGAGGCCGGATTCGCTGACGGCGATGCAGGTGTCGGGAATGCGCTCGATTAGCTCGAACGACGTTTCGACGCGCAGGTCCAGAGTTTTCAGGTCGCGATTGTTGACGCCGATGATGCGGGCTTCGGCGGCGAGGGCGCGGTCGAGTTCGGCGGCGGTGTGAACTTCCACGAGTGGTTCCATACCGATCTGGCGGCCGAGAGCGATAAGGTCGCGAAGGAGTTCATCGTCGAGAGCAGCAACGATGAGCAGGAAACTGTCGGCGTCGTTCGCGCGCGTTTCCCAGACTTGCCAGGTATCGAAGATGAAGTCCTTTCGAAAAACGGGGAGATTCACGGCCTTGCGCGCGTCGCGGAGATTTTTCAGCGAGCCGCGAAAAAATTCTCCTTCGGTAAGGACGGAGAGCACGGCGGCTCCCGCCGACTCCAAGGTGCGTGCCAGCTCGACCGGGTGGAACGGATCGCGGAGAATTCCTTTCGAGGGAGAGGCGGGCTTTAGCTCTGCGATAATGTTGAGCGCGTTGCTCGTGAGCGCCGAGGGGAAATCCCGAACAGGAGTAGCGGCGTTGACGCCATAGCGCAAGGCCGCTTCCGGAAGGACGCGTTTGCGGTGGTCGACCTCCAGACGGCGTGCGTAGAGAATCCGGTCAAGGACGGTGCCACCGTCAGCATGGGCGCTCATAGCCATTGCTTTGTATGCTAGAGGCGGAAGGTAGTAGTGTCAATTGGGGGAGCGACAGGAGAAGAAAGTTCGAAGTTGAGGTTGACAGTTTGTGGGCTGCGAGTCATTAGAGACAGCCTTGTAGGAAAGTGTTGTCAACGGGAGAAGGAATGGGATACCAAGAAGAGTACGGGTTGTTGCTGGAAGAGCTTGCGAAGGAAGCGGATGCGATTGCCATGCGGTTTTTCCGGGCCGAGGAAATTCGCATAGACAGGAAGGATGACGGCTCGGCGGTGACCCAGGCAGACCGCAATGTGGAAGAGATGGCGCGGGCCAAAGTGGCGGCTAGCGGCTTAGCGATGGACGTTTTGGGCGAAGAGGCGGGCGGCGGGAATGCGAAAGCTCCGGCAACGACGGGCCGGGCTCGCCTGATTATTGATCCCATTGACGGGACGGAGGAATTTTCGCGCGGGATCGCGACGTTTGGGACGCTGCTGGGAATCGAGCGCGATGGAGAGATCGTTGCGGGGATGGCCAGCGCGCCGGCGCTGGGCGTGCGCTGGTGGGCGTATCGAGGCGAAGGCGCGTGGAGGAACGCTAGGAGAATTCACGTTTCGAAGGTCGAAAAGTTGAATGCCGGAATGGCCTTTACAGGCGGCACTGGCCAGAATAAAAACCGCGAAAAGATTGAAAAGATGAGGCGGCTCCTGGATGCCGCCCGGCACGGGCGCTCACTCGGCGGATTCTGGCAGCACATGCTTGTGGCCGAGGGATCAACCGAGGCGGCGCTGGATTTGCATTCAAAGCCGTGGGATTTGGCTCCGCTAGGGCTGATTGTGGAAGAAGCTGGGGGACGGGCAACGGACGTGGACGGAAAACGCTCGATCTACAGCGGAAATATGGTGAGCACGAATGGGAAGATCCATGATGAGGTGCTTGCGCTTTTGCAATGACGAAGAAAGTGGATGCGCGACATCTGGCGTTTGTTGGCTGATGGACAGCCTTTGTGGCACATCAGCAAGCAGCGAATTTTTTTGAGCTCGAAACAGCTGTCCAAATTGGAGGTTTCGTCTTGAGCGGCCGATACCTACCCTGAGCGGCGGGCGGAAAGCCAGACATCGTTTCGCGAAAGACTCCGCGGGAGAATTCGAATGGACATCAAAGCACAAGCCGAAAAGGCCGAGAAGTTTAGGAAGCTGCACGAAGGACCGCGGATTTTGGCGCTGCCGAATGCTTGGGATGCCGTCACGGCAAGAATCCTCGAAGAAGTCGGTCACCCCGCGGTCGCCACGAGTAGCGCGGCCGTGGCGTTCTCGCAAGGCTATCCCGATGGGCAGCGCATTTCTCGAGACGAAATGTTGGACACTGTCGCGAGGATTACGCGTGCAGTGAGCGTTCCGGTCACTGCGGACTTGGAATCTGGTTACGGCAAGACGCCAGAAGAGATCGCTGAGTTCACCAAGGCCATGGTGGCCGCAGGAGCTGTGGGACTGAACTTTGAGGACGTGACCGGAGACGACGAGAGCACGCACGTAGAGCTGGGCTTGCAGGTGAAGAAAATTCGTGCGATTCGAGAGACTTCGGCGGCTCTGGGTGTGCCGCTTGTGATTAACGCGCGTACGGATATTTATCTGATGCCCATCGGGCCTGCCAGCACGCGGTTTGAGCGCACGGTCGGACGGTTGCGCGCCTATCGTGAGGCGGGGGCGGATTGTTTGTTCGTGCCAGGCCTCACGGACGGCGAAATCATTGAAAAACTGGTGGAGGCCCTTGGCGCGCCGCTAAACATTCTGGCTTCAGAGGGTTGTCCTTCGTTAGACGAGCTTGAAAAAATGGGAGTAGCCCGGGTGAGCGCGGGATCGTCGGCAATGCGCGCGGCGATGGGGGCCTTCAAGCGAGTTGCGAAAGATTGGCTGGCGCACGGATCTTACGATTCGCTGCACCAAGTGACTGTTCCTTATGCGGAGCTCAATCGTATGATGGCGGGCCGGCCCTCGTAACCGTTTTCGTCGAATTATGGCTGAGAAAAGTGCGCTGCTACGTGCGTTGAACGAAGAGATTGTGGTTTGCCGGAAGTGCCCGCGCCTTGTCGAGTACCGCGAAGAAGTAGCGCGAGAGAAACGGCGCGCGTTTCGCGATTGGACCTACTGGGGCAAGCCGGTGCCGGGGTTTGGCGACCCGCGCGCAGAGCTGCTGATTCTGGGTCTTGCTCCGGCCGCACACGGCGGGAATCGGACGGGACGCGTTTTCACGGGAGACCGTTCGGGGGATTTTCTTTACGCGGCTCTCTATAAAGCGGGCTTCGCGAATCAGCCCACTTCTGTTCGGCGCGACGATGGCCTGCAATTGAAGAATGCGTATATCGCGGCAACGATTCGTTGCGCGCCTCCCGCTAACAAGCCACTTCCCTCCGAAATCGTAAGTTGCCGAAGCTACCTGGTGCAGGAGATGGAGATTTTAGAGCCCCGCGCGGTACTGGCGCTAGGAAAAATCGCGTGGGATGCCTACCTCGAAGTGCTTAAGCAGCGCGGGTTGATTCGATCGCGCGCGGCCTTTCATTTTGCACATGGTGCTGAAGCGGAGTTGTCGAGCAAGGGTGCCCGACTGTTTGGGGTTTATCACCCCAGCCAGCAAAACACCCAGACCGGGCGCGTAACATCAGCCATGTACGGGCAAGTCTTCGGGCGCATTCTGCGGTTCCTTTCAAAATAGACTCGCTAATGGTCGTCCGCGGGTGTTGGAGACGCTCGCTCGAGTGTCGGCGTTAGCAGGCAGAGAGGTGGCGCGAATTCCTGACACATGGCCGGGACCTCCCTAGAAGCCTGCTCTGCCCCACTTTTAACTGATGCTTTTTCAGCCACTTACCGGCGTACTGAAAATCGACATTGGCGAGCAGCCTGCATAGCAGAGCCGTTGAGATTCGACCCGGGAGGCAACCATGAGGACGAAACATTGGGCAGCAGCGCTGGCGGCAGCTATCGGATTTGGCATGGCGTGCGCGGCCGAGGAGCTATCCGCGGACCAGCCACGCCAACAATCCGACGAGAGACCAGTCATCTCGGAGGACCGCATCGGCAAAGCCGAGGAGCAAGGAGCGAAGGCTGCGGACGGCAAGCGCCATGGCTTGCCTCTGGAAACTTATGGCGTTGCGCCTGGGACGAAGTTTCTGGTGTCGCTCGAAGATGACCTGGGCACCAAGGGCACGGCGGAAAAAAGCAAATTCAGAGTGAAGACGCTAGAGCCGCTCGAAGCGGGCAATGGGATCTACCTGCCTTCGGGCGCCGAAATCGAGGGCCACGTGAGCCACGTGGAATCGGCAGGCACGGCGGGCCGCGCGAGACTTTGGCTGACGTTTGACGAGATTCAAACCAAGTTCGGGCGTTTGCCGATCGTAGCGGAAGTCGTGAGCGTGCCCGGCGAGCACAGTGTAAAGAATAAGGCCGGACAGGAAGGGCTAATCGAAGGAAGAAGCAGCACGCAACAAGACGCGGCGCAAGCGGCGGCTGCGGGAGCGGCGCTTGGCGCGGTTAAAGGCGTCAAAGACAAAGACAAGAAGGAAGCTGCAGAGGGCGCAGCGCTGGGGGCGATCACGGCCTATCTGATGGAGACAGGGCGCGGGCACGAGTTAGATCTGCCCAAGGGAGCAAAGCTCGAATTGGAGCTGGGGCGGGCGCTGTACTTGGTGAAGGAGTAGAGCCGGGCGATCGTCCACGGTCGACAGTGAAAAGTTAGGTGCTGCAAGAACAAGGCAGTAGTTCGGCCAGAACTAAATCTTGGATTTGTCGATGCCGGGGATGAGCCGGCGCAGCCCGGATGCTGCGCCGGCTCTCGGTTTTAGGGGCGCGATCTGAAGCGCTGACCTAGGAAAGCTCGGCTCCGTTTTGAAGGCAGCATGTGCTTGGCAAGCGTGGGGGAGCTTGTTAGAGTCGAAGTGTCCAGCCTGCACCAGAATCTCGGAAAATAAGACGTTCCGCGTGGGAAAGGCAGAATCGCATGGGCGATGAATCGAGAAGCACGGCGCGCGCCATGGAGCCGCTGGAGCGCAAGGACCGCGTGCTGATTGTCGAGGATGAAGACAACGCCCGCAAGGGTTACGAGCAGCTGTTGCAAAGATGGGGTTTTGATGTGCTTGGCGTGGGAACTGCGGAAGAGGCCCTGGCGAAATTTGCGAGCTATCAGCCGGACACGTTGATCGCGGACGTCGAGCTCCCCGGTATGAATGGGCTGGACCTGCTCAAACAACTTGGACCGGAGCTGCTAGACGTTCCCGCCGTGATCATCACGGGCAAAGGCAGCGAGGAGCGTGCGGTGGCCGCCATCGAGTCCGGAGCATTCTGGTACATCGAAAAGCCGCTCAAGGGGCCCGTGCTGAGGGCTTTGCTGGACCGTGCTTTGAGCAAAGCGCGGGATGCGCGCCAGCTTGTTGTGCTGCAACGCCAACTGCGCGAGGCGGGACGGCTGGGCGAGTTGGTGGGCGCGTCGAAGCCGATGCAGGAAGTGATGCGTATCGTGGAGATGGCCGCACCGAGTTCGGCCTCCGTGCTAATCACAGGAGAGACGGGTTCTGGAAAAGAGGTTGTCGCGCGGACCATACACAAGCTCTCTCCGCGCGCCAACGGGCCGTTTGTACCCATCAACTGTTCCGCAATTCCCGAGTCGTTGATGGAAAGCGAGATTTTCGGCCATGAGCGGGGCGCGTTCACTGGCGCTGCCGAACGGCGCATCGGCTGCTTTGAACTTGCTGATGCTGGCACATTGCTGCTGGACGAAATTGGAGAGATGCCAGCGCCGACGCAAGCGAAACTCCTGCGTGTGCTGGAAGACCGGAAAGTGCGACGTCTCGGAAGCAAGAGCGAGACGCCGGTGGATGTGCGCGTGCTGGCGGCGACCAATAAGGATCCGGAAAAAGCCGTGTCCGCAGGCGAGTTGCGGCAGGACCTGTATTTCCGGCTGAACGTCTTCCATATCAATCTGCCGCCGTTGCGCGAGCATAAGGACGATATTCCTCTGCTCGTGGAGCACATTTTGCGCGACGTCAACGCGAAGCACGGGAAACACGTGCGCGGGATCGGCGCGGAAGTGATGGATATTTTCATGAGCCACACATGGCCGGGAAACATTCGGGAGCTGCGAAACATCATCGAGCGCGCTTCGATCATGTGCGAGAAAGAGCTGATCACTCGGGCGTGCCTTCCGGGAGAGTTTGGCAAAACCGCGCCGAAGAGTCCCGGCGATCTGTCCTCGATCAAGTTTCCGATTGGGACGACGGTCGACGCCATGGAGCGCGAACTGATCCTGCAGACGTTGAACGCCACAGGAAACAACAAGACGCGGGCGGCCGAACTGCTCGCCATCAGCCTCAAAACACTCCACAACAAGCTCAAAGAATACGGCGGCGAACGCGCCGAGGCAGAGTAGGAACCCACGATGCAGCTCCGGCTGCGAACAAAACTCACGCTAGTAATGACCGGACTCGTGCTGCTGGTGGTGGCCGCCGTGTCCGGCGTGTATTTCGCATTGCTCCTCCAACAGGTTTTGGATCAAAGCGAACGGAGGGCCGCTGAAATCGCCAGTAACACGTTTGCCCTGGTGAGGGTGGCGTTGCAGGAAGCGAAAGCGCAAGGATGGCGGCCGGAGTCCAATGCCCCCGAAGATATTCGCGATTACGTAGCCTACGCGCTCGGCGCAAGCCAAGGGCTGCAGGCTCAGCTCCAAGAGGCCGTCCGTTCGCCGGGAATCTATGAAGTTTCGATTACCGATCACGAGGGCAGAGTGCTGGCATCGGCCCCCGACAAATCCTTGGTGAACAAAGTCGCGTTGGGACGGCCTCCGCTCTCGCAGCTCACGCAGCGCGGTATTTTGCACCAGGTAAGAGTTCTGGCGGGGCCCCCAAGTATTTACGAACACCAATTTCAATTTAACTATGGCGGCCAGCCCTTCGGCGAGGTGCGCGTGGAAGTCTCTACTGGGCTTTTGCTCGAGAAAGAGATTCTGCCGATTGTGAGGAGGCTTGGCACGATTGTACTGCTGGCCTTGGTTATTTCCACGGTCCTCGCCGCAGTTGTGAGCGGAGCGACGCTGGCGCCCCTGGCGCGGATTTCCGCTCAGTTGGACCGCATCTCCGCGGGAGAGTACGATCCGCCCATGCCGGAGGTGAGAGGCTTCGCGGGAAGCGGCGACGAATTGGGACAGGTCAGCCGAAAAATTACCCAGGTGGGCCAGCAACTGCGCGGAGTCCATGAAATCTTCAGCACCATGCGGGAAAATATGAACTCCGTGATGGCTGGCTTGGAAGATGGTTTGCTGCTATTTACTCGGGACGCACGCGCGGTCATGGTCAGCCCAGCCGCGGAGAAATTTCTCGGGGCTCCCGCGGGACAGTTTCTTGGGCGGAGAGTAACTGAAATATTTCCGATGGGTCACCCTCTGCGGGCTGCGTTGCACCTCGAAGGTGACGAATTGAGGGAGCTCGCCGCAGAAATAGAATTGAAAACGACCGAAGGAGAAAAGCGCGTCAGCGTGACCGTCCAGGCGATTCAAGAGGATGGCGAACGGATGGGTGCGTTGCTAACGCTGCGCGATCTCGATTCCATCGAGAGCATCAACACGCAGCTGCAGGTGAGCGAGCGGCTGGCCGCGCTGGGGCGCATCACGGCAGGAGTCGCGCATGAGGTCAAGAACCCTCTAAACTCGATGCGGCTGTGGCTCGAAAATTTGAAAGAATGCTTGCCGCCGGATTCCGACAGCAGCGCGAAACAGGCCGTGCAAGTGCTCGACAAAGAGATCGACCGGCTGGATGCGGTCGTGAAGCGGTTTCTAGATTTTACGCGGCCCATGGATGTGCGGCTCGAGCCTACGCAATTGGCGGAATTGCTGAAAGAAGTCCTCGAAGTAGCCCAGCCACAAATGCAAAAAGCCAATATTCAAGTGGCGCAGCTGTTGCCGATCGACGTGCCGGAGGTTTACGTCGACCGCGCTTTGCTCAAACAGGCGGTGCTGAATCTGGTGTTAAACGCCGGAGAATCGATGCCCACCGGCGGACAATTGCGGCTCATGCTGACCCGGCGCGGTGAAATGGCGGAGATCAGCGTGGGAGACACGGGAAAAGGCATTCCGCCCGAGCACCGCCAGAAGATCTTCCAGCTCTTTTTCACGACACGGCCAGGAGGCAGCGGCATCGGGCTGGCCAGCACGTTTCGCATTGTGCAGCTTCTGAACGGTTCGATAGACTTTACGACAGAGGTGGGCAAAGGAACGACGTTTCGCATCGAGTTGCCAATCGCGGCTTGATGCGCAAGACCCAACAGTCTCTATGAAACTGGCCACTCATGCATATGACAGAAACCTCGGCGCAACCCCAGCTTGCCGCGATGCGAGATAGCGCGCGGATTTTCTTCAGCGTGCTGGGGTCGGTGGCGATTCTCATGAGTGGCTGCGCCGCGCGAACGAAACCTGCCATCCCATGGAGCACGGCGGTGCTGGCGCGGCCAATCTTGCCGCGACGCGCCACGGCAAACATAGATGTCGACGATCCCCTACCCGACCTGCGATTTGAGATGCCGCCTCCTCCCGCGCCGCTGGCCACGAGAATTGCTCCCGCGCGCCCGCGCAGCGTTGCGCCTTCGACAAACCAAAATGCTCCCGTAGCAAAGCCCGATACTCCGCAAATTGTTCCCGGATTATCGACCGAAGAATCGGCTTCCCTGCGACAGGAGACCGAGAGGAACTTGAGCAACGCCGAACGCAACCTCACCGCTACGGCTGGAAAATCGTTGAACGCGACACAAGCTGACCTAGCCTCCAAAGTGCGCAGTTTTATTTCTGACGCGCGAGAAGCAGGCCGCGCCGGAGACTGGGCGCGGGCTCGCGATCTGGCAAACAAGGCGCGGGTTTTGTCGGAAGAGCTTGTCGGATCACTGTGATTCTCACCTGCAGCTTCCCTTACACTCCTAGAAAACGAATGCCACTTCATGCGTTACAAACCACCTCGACCGAACCAACAGGGTAGAACCTAAATGCAGGTCTTATCCCAGCTCTGTCATGAACCCGGCAGCCGGATGCGTTAAGATGGCCGCATGAAGAAGTTTGACGTGGCCATTGCGGGTGGCGGATTGATCGGCGCATCCATCGCGCTCGAACTTCGGCGCGCCGGGCTCGGCGTGGGGCTGTTCGACCGGCAGGAACCGGGGCTCGAAGCCTCCTGGGCAGGAGCG
>Ga0210383_10004007_pt1 | contig 13100 bp, 13 predicted proteins | sample IncBWC14OmetaG_FD_160072 | JGI IMG/M metagenome (GOLD analysis project Ga0210383, IMG submission 160072) | Forest soil microbial communities from Barre Woods Harvard Forest LTER site, Petersham, Massachusetts, United States - Inc-BW-C-14-O ...
CCCGCAAGTCCATTTGGATCTTGTTCACGTCCACGGAACGAATTGGCATCCCTCTCGACCCACCGAGTGGTCGATCATCCTGTATATTTATGCGCCGCCAGGGTGTGCCAATAACGCACGCATCTGCCGAAAAGAGTGCGCTGCTTGCGTGCATGCTTACGCGCTGGCCGGCATGCTCACTCGCAGTCCTGAGACTTGGCTTATTCTCCGGGGGAATTCAGTCGGGTGGCGTCTAGGGTCCGGTCCAGGAGCTGATTTCCATGCCGTTCTCGACCGGGAAGGCGACGGTCAGGTACCCGGGCCGCGGGTGGGGTGAAGTCACTAGTTGTTGTACCAGGCAACCGATTCCAGGGTGGCAAGAGTGAGATCTCCGGCGCCATCCCACGATCCGCCCCGCTCGATGAGCCCTTTCTTATAGAGAGGAAAGAAGCCTGAACTACAGGAGCATGCACGTGTCTCACATGGTGTGACCACGGATTGTCTCACGTGGTGGGTAATTTGACTGTGTAAGGAGCGGACGGGCAGGCCGGGTAGATCATCAGCTTATGATCAACATGCTCAAACCAATCGAACAGCGTACCTTGTTCCAATTGATAGCGAGGTGGCGTGCATTGCCCGATAGAAAGAACGCTTTTAGAAGGGGGGCTAATTACTCCCTCGGGATCAGAGGTCAGAATAGAAGTTATCCCGTTAGCTTGCGACAGCACATATCCGGCGAAGGGCTTTTGGCCTGCGACAGAAATAGCCTGGACGGGAAGCCACGGGGTTGGGGAAAATAGCCCGTAAAGGAAAATCCCGACAACATAAGCGAAAACAAAAATGAAAAGGTATCTCGCGCCCGTAGTCGGTATGGTGAGTGACAGGATTACCAGGGGTATCCACCAGGCTAGACTATAAGCCAGGAGGAAGACAGGAGACATATAAAGAGCTATGACGAGCATCGCAAATGAGCTGGCAAGCAACAGCTGAAATTGGGTGGAGGAGAAGTTTCTCTCCTTAGCGAAGGATTGCCTAGCATAGAATGCAAATATCGCGAAGGCCGGTATCGCTAGCAAGCCCAATGTAGAGACCAGCGTAGCAATGAGAACGGTTCCGGTTCCCGCGATCTGAAGGATTGCGTAGGCGATCTCCGGATCTCCCCGGGCGACACCCAGCAATCTAACGGCAACAACTGCCACCGAAAGTACTGCGATAATGACAGTCGAGTTGTCCTTCCACCATTTCCAGTCGTCCTTCTTAACTGGCGTTACTTCCGCAGCTTCCAGCCCGTTATGCACCATGACGAGAAGCGTAGCCCTGCTGGCCCAGGTAATCAGCCCACGAACCCGGGGGTCTCGGGCAGGCACCGGTTCAGGGAGGCAGGCTCAGGTCAGGTCACGGCCTCCAAGAAACCCGGGGCGGTCCACGAACCGGCAGCCCGAGATAGTTGAAATGCATGAACAGCAGCCTTACTGACCCTGCGGCTAACCACAAGAAATCGACTTCTCCGGACGGCACCCCGACGATCAACCGGTGCCGAAGCGACTCACTCTCATGCCGCATGGCGCGCAATTCTCCGTCCCAGGATCCAAGATTGTTGCCCGAGGGTATGCAAGCCTCCGCTGGGTGGCACGGGTGCCGCGTTCAGCTCTGGGAAGCCTCCGCGGCCTTCACCAGACCGGCCACGATGACCGGGTACAGGTTACGCAGCGACGGGTAGACCAGGCGGCCCATGATGGTCCGGTCCCACGATGCGCCCCAGCGGATGAGGGTGCCGTCGGGTGACGGGGTCAGCGTGACCTCGGCCCGGTAATTGCGCACCGGGATTCCGCGCAGGACGGTGTAGGCCAGCCGCTTGCCAGGCTCGACGTCGAGGATTTCCTCAACCGAGACCGGGTACCGGAACCCGTAGCGCTTTGACCCCTCCAGCCAGTAGACGGCGCCCTTGCCGTGCGCGGCCGCGTCGCCCTCGCTCCGGTAGCCGCTCTTGCGCCATGGTCCCCACTGCGGGTACACCTTGACGTCGCTGAGCAGGGACCAGACGACCTCGGGCGGCACATGGGCGGTCTGCTCGGCCGCAGCTTCCACCTTGCGCATAGACAGGTTTTACCGCCCGCGGGTCAGACCGTACAAGAGCAATCGGGAGCCTGATCATCCCGTCGCGGCCCTCTGGCTGGGATAGATCCGGCGCCGGCCTGTCCTCGGCGGCCTCATCAACGAGTACGAGCGAGCCGTGTAGAAGCACAGGTCAGGAACTGCGGCGCGTAATGGAGCCCCACGTTCCAATATGACCACGCACGCCCGTGTGAAGGCTCAGAGGTGCGGACTCGTAACAGAGGCGCGGTGGACGCACACACGGGACAAGGTCAGTCAGCCGGCGTGTTACCGCAAGGCTTGTGTACGCCTGTCGATAGGTTACCGAGTACCGGTGGCGGCCTAGCCGAGCGCGGCGGGCACCGGCGGAACTGAGTGATACAGCGGGTTAGCGGTTACCGCGTAATAGCAGCTCAACCGGCGCGCAACGCTGCGCTGGCGCGATCGGTCTAAGGCGGCCAGGACCGCTAGTTCTGGTCCGGTGGCCGCCGGAGAGGATACTTGCTGGTGCCGGAGGAAGATGAATGCTCAGGCTCGGTAGCCGGAGGAGCGGCGGGCGGCTGTCCCTGGTGATGCTGATGGCCGCGGTGATGCTCCTGGTCGCCGCGTGCAGCTCGCCGGGACCGGCCACCGGCAGTCTCGACGTGCCCCGCCGTGAACCCGCCTGATACGCCGGCCGGGGCCCAGCTCCGGTGGCTGATCGCGGCGGTGGCTCATCTGCCCATGTCCGGCGCGCAGATCCGCGCCCACTTCGACTCGGCCTTCCTGGCCCAGGTTAGCCCCGCCATGCTCAACCAGGCGCTGCAAGGAGCGACCGGTGTCAAGCTGCTGTCGATCCAGGTCAGTGAACCGGACTCGCTGATCGCTACCGTCTCCACCAGCGGTGTCCTCCCGCGGGCTCAGGTTGCGCTCACCGTCGACAGCCAGGGTCTGATCAGCGGGCTGAGAATCGGCGGAGTTACTGCCGCGCCGGCGCCCCCGGCCACCTGGGCCGGCGTTGATGCCGCCGTCCGCTCGGTCGCCCCCCAGGTTCGGCTGCTCGTCGCCAACGTCAGCAGCGGCTCATGTCAGCCAGTCCGCAGCATCGACCCCGCCACCGCGGCGCCGCTCGGCTCGATGTTCAAGCTCTACGTCCTCGACGCGCTGGGCACTGCCGTGGCGTCGGGCACGGTCCGCTGGAACCAGCTGCTGACCGTCACCGCGCAGCTCAAGAGCCTGCCCTCCGGGGAGCTCCAGGATGAGCCGGAAGGCACCCAGATCTCCGTGCAGGACACGGCCGCCAAGATGATCTCCGTCAGTGACAACACGGCTGCCAACATGCTGATCAGCCTCGTGGGCCGGCCCGCGGTCGAGGCGGCGCTCACCGCGACCGGAATGGCCGATCCAGCCCTCGACCGGCCGTTCCTGACGACCCGGGAGTTGTTCATCCTCAAGCTCGACCAATGGCCGGCGCTGGCGGAGCGTTACATCGCCGCGGACGAAGCTGGCCGGCGGGAGCTGCTCGCCAGTACCGTCGACCGGGCACCTCTTCCCGCGGTGGGCGCGGCGCAAGCGTGGATCACGCCCCGCGACATCAACACCCTGGAATGGTTCGCCTCGGCCGATGACATCTGCCGTGCCTACACCGCCCTGGCCGCTCTGGCCCGCCAGCCGGGCTTGTCCCCGATCGGCCAGGTGCTTTCGATCAACGACGGCGGCCTGCAGCTCGACCCGGCCCAGTGGAAGACAACCTGGTTCAAGGGCGGGTCCGAGCCGGGGGTCCTGACCCTGGCCTACCTGGCTACCACCCAGACCGGGCAGAGCTACGTCGTCACCGTGCTCGCCGAGAATCCGTCGCAGCCCATCGACGAGGCCACGGCGGCCCCGGTCCTGCTCTCGGCGATCAAGGGGGCGTTCACGCTGGCGGCGCACCGCTAGCTTCTGCCGGATAGCGAAGGGCCGCTCGGCACCGTAACCTGGCAGCGTCTTGCGCCGTCCCTGCTCCGGGTGCCGCCAGGAGGTCAGCCCATGACGAACTACGCCCGCCTGTACCGGTTCGGGATCACTCCCTGGGAGCGCTATGGAAAGGCGGCGGCAGCAAGTATCGCCGCGCTGCTGGACCGGGAGGACAGAGAGCGCTCCCGCCCCTTCGGCCGTGCGCTGGACCTCGGCTGCGGCCGCGGCCAGTACACCCCCGACCTCGCGCGCAGGGGATGGGAAGCCGTGGGCATCGACAGCGTGCCGGCCGCGATCGAGGCGGCGGCAGCTAAAAGCCGGGGCGTGGACGGGCTCAGCTACGTCCTGGGCGACGTGACGCAGCTGCCGTCGGCAAACCTGGGGACGTTCGACTTCTTCCTCGACATCGGCTGCTTCCAGGGCCTCGACACCGAACAGCGTCTCTCCCAAGGAAAAGGTATCTCTGCCCTTGCCAACCCCGGGGCCACGGTCCTGCTGATGAGCTTCGGCCCGAGCCGGTGGCGGTGGCTGGTCGAAGGCGCATCGCAGCAGGAGGTCGAGACCGCCTTCACTGGCTGGGAGATGCTCGCAGTAGAACCCGCGCATACCGCGGGCCTGGGCTGGCCGATGAACAAGACCACGCCACGGTGGTACAGGCTGCGCCGACCGACCTGAACCAGACCCTCGTGTTCCGCGCTGTCAGGCCGACAGCTGACGAGCCCGCGGTCCCCGTACTCATGCCGAATTGAGGACGTTCCGCGACCGTATATCTATGCACTGGCCTGTATGCCGTTAACGGTGATGACGATCGTCAATTCAGCGTCGTCGTTGTCATACAGGACCCGCCGATTGTTTGCATGGCGGCAACCCGCGGATCCCCTCACGAGGGGTACAGATTCTCTGTTCTGCGTACCAAGTTAGTGCCATACCGCGGGCGGCCAAAGTATGTCGTTACCCTCAACAGGGAGAGCTGGCGTCACCGGCAGCTCCGCAGGAAGCACTCCGCATGCCGCGCAGGCTGCCCGCCGCGTGCTGCTCTGCCGCGACATCGTCTTCGATACCGGGCCCGCGTAACTCACCGCCGCGGCCGTGTCGGCCGCCGGCCGCGCCCGCGTATTCCCGGCCGCATCTGCGGGGCCGCTGTCGCGTACTTGACTCCGGCGGGACAGCATACGGCAACGATCAAGATCAGCAATTTGATGTCCAGGGCCCATGCGATTCTGCTAATAAGCCAGCTCGCACCGGGAACGTCAGCTCCGGTGGCCTGCCTCCACAGTTTGTGGGTGACTTCTGTCTGCTTGCCGTTCCGCAATCCTTGAAACTGGGACAGGCTCGCGCCGGTTGCCCGGGGGCAGGAACCCGTGTTCTGCCGTTCCGCAAATCGTTACACACAGCGCGTTCCAGAACGAGAATGCCAATCCGGGTTCCGGTACAGTCCGCCCCATGGGGCCTATCCGGCCTGCTGCCCGTCACCGCCGCCGCTGCGGGTCCGGGCCGTATCGCCTTCGTGCTGCTGGCCTTGTCCGCCGAGATGGAACGCGCGCCCGGGAGACCTGGGACGCCTAGATGAGCGAGCGTGAAACGGATGCCATCTGCTGACCTGCCCGAACCGGGGGACCGGCCGATACGGCGGATCCCGTTCTTCGCTGATCGCTACGACTGGATGGGTCCGGCCATCATCGTGCTGAGTTCCTGGTATTTCGCAGCTCAGGTGCTGGTCGCCTGGGTCTTCCGGCCGCAGTACAGCTTCCTCTCCAACGCGATCAGTGATCTCGGCAATACGGCCTGCCCGCCACCGCATTCCGACATCTGCTCGCCCCGGCATGTCGTGATGAATGTCTCGATTATCATCCTCGGCCTCGCCATGATCGTGGGAGCGGTGCTGATCTTCAGCGAGTTCAGCTTCTCGGACGAGCGACGCGAACGCGCGGCTGCGATCGCCGGATTCGCGTGCCTGTTCCTTGGCGGCTTGGGTGCCATCCTGGTCGGAGCCGTTCCCGAGAATGTCAATACCGCTCACCTGCACACGGTGGGAACTGCAATGGTAATCGGCTTTGGCCAGCTGGCCATTTTGATCCTCGGCTTGGTGCTCCGCCAGATTCCTGACTGGCTCCGCGAGTTCATGCTCGTCACCAGCCTCCTCGTTCTGCTGGCCGGCATCTCCATCGCCGGCAAGCATCAGTTCGGCATCGGCGCGGGAGCGCTGGAACGGCTGGCCCAGTACCCAGAGACTGTGTGGTTGATCCTCTTCGGGTTCTACATCAGCCGGGACCACTACCGAAATAAAGTGGCCCCGAGTGGTTTCAAGTTCTCTGAACCGAACCTCTACACAAGAGAAATGTTCGATGAACGGCGCCAGAAGGCCGCGGAGGGCGCCCGCTAACTGGCGCAGCCGCGGTGGTTACCTGCCGGCTGGCTTTCCCGCAAACCGTAACGGGCCGATCGGGTTGCCGAGCAAGCTGCGCCATGCTGACTTACCAGTCCTGTCATGCCGCCGTCCGCGCGGGCCGACGCAGGCCGCATGGCCGGGACAGCAGACGGAACCAATCGATCAATCCCACGGCATACCGTGCTTCACGAAACCCGTCCCACCGGCGTGAGCGAACCGACCGATTCGGCGCGTTGGAAACTGGGTCAGCGGGAATGTGCTGTTGCGCGCGGATCGGACAGTTCTGGATGCTTCTGCCGCCTGAGGAGGCGGCCGGTTCGGGTGTGCTGGATATGGCCCCAAGGCGGGCATCCCGGCTCGGGTTGCCGGACGGCACGAGCTCTCCCAACCCGGCTCATGTGATCAGGCGCTTCCAGTCGTAATGACTCTGACGCCGAAGCGCGCACGGGCAGAGGACTGTGCGCAAGCGGAAAGTACGCTGCGCGCTCCGACAAGACGTGATCGGCCCGGCTTCCTAGCCTCGTCAGAGCCGTCAACGCGGCTGCAGTCGAAGGGAATCTCCCATGTCGAACATCTCACCGGAGGGTGCCGTCAAGGTTGCAGTGACGGTCGACGACTTCGTGCTCTGGGACGGCGTGCCGATGCCGGACGGCATCACGCCGCTGGGCATCACCAAGTCGATCGCCGCCACGCTCGCCGACCACGGCCTCACGGGCGTGTACGGGTTCTCCCACACCCATCGCCTCGATTCGGACCCCGGCCTGATGGCCGCGTGGGAGGCCTGGGTCGAGGCCGGGCACCACCTGGGCAATCACACGCACCTGCACGCCCCGCTGCGGTGGATGTCGGGGGACCAGTACTGCGCGGACATCGACAAAGCCGAGGGGCTCATCGGCAACCTCATCGCGATGGCTCCCGAGCGCTACTTCCGGTACGCGATGGACATGGCCGGCGAGACCGAGAGCAAGCGCGGCCGGGTGGAGGACCATCTTCGGGCGTCCGGTTACCGGAACGCACCGATAACCGCGTGGTTCGGCGACTTCACATGGATCATCCCCTATTACCGCGCCGTGGTATCTAAGGACGAGGACGCCAAGCGGATGTTGCAGGAGACCTACGTCTCTTCTGCGGTCGGCCAGCTGGCAGCACACGCGCAGCTGGCTCGGCGGCTGTTCGGTCAGGACATCCCGCTGATCTGGCTGATCCACGGCACTGCCATCGCGACCGACACGCTCGGCATGATCCTGAATGCGTTCGTCGAGAGCGGTGTCGAGTTCGTTCCGTTGCGAGAGGCAATGTCCCATCCGGCACACTTCGCGATGCCGCCGTGCAACCCCGAGTTTCTCCGCAACCACCTTCAGCGGTACGCGATCGCGGCGGGCATCCCGGAGCCGCACTTGGACCCGGAGTTGTTCGGCCGGGTCATCACCGCCGCGCCGGTCGAGGGCTACGACACCGTCACGGTCTTCGAGCAGAGGATGCTCAAGCCGCTCGCGCAACGTGCCGGCGCGGCCTACGACTGGACATGGTGAGACACTGAGGGCGGGCTCTGGGAACCGCTCGTACAGGCGCCGGCGCTATCCTGGCGGCGAGACTCGGGCGAGTGAGGTCCGCAGTGTACGCACTTGACGCATACCGCTGCAGCGATGTGGCGATGACCGATCGTGCCGAATGGTGGAGTGAACTCGTTTCCTCGATCCATAGCCGGATGGCGTTCCGGATGCGCGCCGACTACCGGGGGCGCATCGAGCACCAGCACACCGAGGCCTACCAGCTGGTGCGGTGGTGGGGCGACGAGGAGTCCATCAAGCGCTCGGGCACTGACGTCCGGCGACATCCGCACGGGGCCTACGAGCTGCTGGCGCCGGTGACGGGCTCGATGGTAATCCGGCAGGCGGACACCGCCCTCAAGCTCGAACCCGGCGGCCTAGCGCTCGCCACCCTCGATGCGCCCATGGATATGTGGCACAGCGACAATTTCTCGTGTCTTGCCCTGGTGATCCCGCGGGCCCGCGTGGACGCCCGCATAGGCGGACTGCTGACCCGCACCGTCGGGCTGAACGCCGAGCACGGCATGGGGCGCATCGTGGTCGATCTGCTGGCAAGCTTGCGCAGCCAGGCGCACACGATCGACGGATTGGGCTTCGATGCCGTCGCCGACCGGGCCGTGGACCTGCTGTGCCTCGCCTGCGGAGGGGCGCTGCTGCCGCCGGTGTACGAGGCCCAGGACGACCTCGTCGGCACGATCCGTTGCTTCGTGCGCGCGAACGCCCATGATGTCTCACTGACCGGCGCGGCGGTCGCAGCAGAGCTGGGCTGGTCGTTGCGCCAGATCCAGGCGCGGCTGCAGCGCATCGGGACGACGCCGTCGATGCTGATCCGGGAAGAACGGCTCGAGCTCGCCCGGCTGAGGCTCCAGCACCCCGGCTGGGACCACCGCACCGTCGCTAACATCGCCCGCTCGTCAGGGTTCAGCAACGCGAGCACGTTCAGCAACGCCTACCGCGAGCGTTTCGGCGAGCGGCCGACCGATACCCGCGAGCGCTGCCGAGCGCATCGCGCCTCCCGATCGCTACCCGCGGGCCGCTGACCACGACCGGTGCGCGCCGAGAATGAGCTGTGCGCGTCAGGTCAAGTGCCGCCCAGCTGGGCGGCTTAACCTGCGAAGGCATGAATGCCACTTGGACCGTGGTCCCGCCGCGCGGGACGCACGCACGCGATCGGCCCGGCCGTCGTGCGGTGCTCCCCGGGGAGTGGCGATGGTGACCGCCCGTGAGCTGGTGCTGTCGCGCCGACCGCAGGGACGGATCGAGCCGGGGTGCTTTACGCTCGTCGAGCGGAAACTGCCAGCGCTCTCGGAGGGCCAGCTGCTTGTCCGGGCCGACTGTTTCAGCGTGGACCCGTCGATGATACCCCGGCTCTCGGTGGACACCTACGCGGCGGCCTTCGACCTCGGAGCCGCGGTGGAGGCGAGGGCTGTCGGCCGAGTCGTGCAATCTCGCGCGGATGGGTGGTCGGAAGGCGACTGGGCGCTCTGCTGGGGAGGGTGGCGTGACTACGCCGTAGTGGACGCCAGTGAGGGGATCCGCATCCAGCCGCGTAGCGGTCTGCCGCCCCACACGTGGCTGCATGTCCTGGGCGTTCCGGGCCTGACCGCCTACATCGGCCTGGTCGACGTCGCGCGGATGCAACCGGGCGACCGGGTCTGGGTATCGGCCGCAGCCGGTGCCGTCGGCTCGGTGGCGGCCCAGCTGGCGAAGGCCCGCGGTGCCTCGCTGGTGATCGGATCCACCGGGGGCGCCGAGAAGGCGCGATACCTCACCGACGCACTCGGGCTGGACGCCGCCGTAGACTACCGCGCCGGTCACCTCACCGAGCAGCTGCGCGGGGTTGCGCCGGAGGGCATCGATCTCTACTTCGACAACGTCGGCGGCGGCCACCTGGAGGCAGCGATCGACCTTCTGCGCACGGGCGGCCGGGCCGCTATCTGCGGGATGATCTCAGGCTACGGAAAGCCGCCCGGACCCGGGCCCGGCAACCTCCCGCAGCTGATCATCAAGCGCCTTCGACTCGAGGGCTTCCTGGTCCTCGATCACCTGCACCGGCGGGCCGCATTCGAGGAGGCAGTACTCCCACTAGTCGAGGACGGGACACTGCATTCCGACGTGACGATGTTCGATGACCTGGAAAGCGCGCCGCAGGCCCTCCTTTCGCTGCTCGATGGCGCGAAGCTCGGCAAAGCGCTGGTCCGCCCGTGAGGCGGGTCCGGGCGAGGGCCGCGACGCGGGCCGCGCCCCGCAACCATGTCTGGATCAGCCGTCCGAACTCCTCAGCCAGGCAAAGCTGCTGACCGGCGTCCCTTTCTCCGCGCCGGCGAACTCGACAACCAGCCAGAACGCCCGCGCGGAAGATCCGCCGTTCGGAGCGGTTGCTGCACGCTGGGCGTCCTCAAGCTGAGGCGGGCAGATCAGGTGGATCGGGCGTACCTCTTACCTTGATCTTTCGGTTTACTCGCGGCAGGCGGTCGGCTCGCCAGCACCACGATCGCAGCGGCATCTCAACCCGCGAGTCACCGGTGGCTTGCGCGAGCAGGGCCGCCCGGCACCGCGCAAGACCCGCCTGCCTGCTGGCGGGCGAGGCAGTGATGAACACGCTGTTCGTGGCCAGCCAGTCGACCACGTCATCGACGTCCATCAGCCGGGTAAAGGTGAACGACGCGGCCTCCGCGCGCCCGAAGGGCGCATCTGGCGGCAGCGTTACCGAGTGATGACGGTCCAGCTTTTCCCGCACCTGATCCGCGGTGCGCGGCTCGCCAGCCTCCCACTCGCGGGTCTCCCCGGGCATAGCAGACAGCCGGAGCAGGTCCAGTTCGGCCACCCAGTCGTCGGCTCTGTCCCTGCTTGTCCAGATGACCCCGAGCCTCCCGCCGTCCCGGAGCACCCTCGCGATCTCGGGGATGGCCAGTGCCGGGTCCAACCAGTGCCATGCGGTCGAGACGAACACCCCGTCAACCGACGCATCCGGCAGCGGTATCACCTCGCCGCGCCCGTCGAGCACGCGGACGCCTTCGGTCCGCTCCGCCAGCACCGCGCGCATCCTCCCGTCCGGCTCGACGGCGGTGATCTCCGGCACCCGGCCGAGAAGCGCCCTGGTGAACAGCCCCGTTCCCGCCGCGAGGTCCACGGCCGCGCCGCCGCCCGCGGGCACCAGCCAGTCCACTGCCGCAGGCGCCGGCCCGGGCCGCACCCGGTCGTAAGTCTCCGCGACCCTCCCGAACGAACCGGCCATTTCGCCGATCTTCTCCATGAAATCATTATCCCGAGCCACAGCGGCGGCTCACTCGGACTACTCACGCCCGGTGCCCCACTCGCGCAAAGTGACGATCGATAGTCACCGCCACAACGCCGAGCCGCCGTCCTGAATGGCGTTGCGGTCGTCGGTGCGGTGGCGTGAGCCGTGCCCTAACCGGACGATCTGCGCGTGGTGCAGTCAGCGGGCTCGCCTTCGCTGTGCGTTAGCCAGTCCCGGAACCCCAAGTCGGCCGACAACATTTTTGAGCGTCCGGCGTGTCAGTGTCCATCTCAGAGATTCCGTTCGTCGTCCGGGTGGACGAGCCGAAAGCGTGGCTTGAGAGGACTTCCGCCGGGTGGAGGAGCGATGATTTACACGCTGTCGTACCAGACATGCAAGTATGAGCGCGGCCTTAATGCCGCTGAGCAGAGGACTGCGGACGTCTGCGCGGGTGAGGCCGCCGCCGCGCTGAGGGACTTGCGGCTCCGCCTCGGGCGCGCCTTCCGCCCGAGCACCGCGTGCGGTCGGCCCGCGGGACGGCGGACGCAGTGAACACGTCGGTTCGGGTCCTGCCGAGCGTGCGGTAAAGGAGAGTAATGCGTTACCTGCTGATCTACACGGCCGACCCGGACCTGGACTCGCAGTGGGGCGACGAGGCCCAGGCCGCGCTTTCCTCCTGGCTTGAGGAGGTGATCCGGCCCGGGATCAGCCTGCAGGGGAGCGGCCTGCGGCCGGCGGCGGATGCCACCACGATCAAGATCCGGAACGGCGAGCTCATCATCACCGACGGGCCATACGCGGAGACCAAGGAGCAGGTGGCCGGCTACGACGTGCTCGAATGCGCCAGCCTGGACGAGGCGGTGCGGTGGGCTGGCAGGCATCCGCACTCCTGGACGGGCGCGGCCGAGGTGCGCGCGTTGCCGGACAGCGCCCCGGCCATCCCCTTGCCCGAGCCGGACGAAGGCAAGATCCGGTACATGATGCTCGTCTGCACCGACCCCTCGGTCGACCCGGGGGAGTTCGCCCGCATCGAACCGGTCGATCCCTGGGTAGCCGAGATGAACGGCCGGGGCGTCCGCCTGTACGGCAGTGAACTGGAGCCGCCCGGCAGTGCCCGCACGGTACGGGTGAGGGAGAAACACGCCATCGTGACAGACGGCCCGTTCGCCGAGACGAAGGAGCAGATCGCCGGCTTCGACGTGCTTGAGTGCGCCGACCTCGACGAAGCCATCGACGCGGCGGCCAAGCACCCGATGGCCCGCCTCGGCCTCTTGGAAGTGCGGCCATTGCGGCCCTTCGGGGAGGACTAGCCGGATCAGGCGGCCAGCCCCCGGAGCAGGCAGGCGGCGCGGGCGCGACACCGGCCGCGGCCACCGCCACCAGCGTCGTGGGTACGGTCGTAGCCGATGCCTGCCGAAATGAGTACTTCATCCACCCGCATATCTATGCACGAGCTTGAATGCTCCTTCTCGTTCTCATGGCTCGTGCGGCAGATACATATCATCTGATTTTGCGTGACGGGGTTTGTGAGGTCTCATTGAATACGCCAGCTGCTCACTTGATATGCAGGTAACCTGGCGTGCCTCAGTGATCCTGGCGGGGCCCTGGTGGCGAGATATCGTGTGATATTAGTTGTGTTCTCATCGGAACGTAGTTACATCACTGTTTCTAGCTTACAGTCGCGGTGACGTTGGGTGATGCCGACGGAGACCAGACGGCTGCCGGGATAGGGAGGTCAGCTGGGCTGACCAGGCCCGGCGGCGTGGCCGTGCCCACCTTGGTCCGGGCCGGGATCCCGTTTCGAGGATCCCGGCCCGCGCGGGAATTCTTCTCTTACCGCGCGCATGACGAGCTATTCCGTCGCTCGATCAAAGCCGCTGCCGCCGACGAGTCTGGACCTGTGCTGTTTTGT
>Ga0210383_10004008_pt1 | contig 13099 bp, 10 predicted proteins | sample IncBWC14OmetaG_FD_160072 | JGI IMG/M metagenome (GOLD analysis project Ga0210383, IMG submission 160072) | Forest soil microbial communities from Barre Woods Harvard Forest LTER site, Petersham, Massachusetts, United States - Inc-BW-C-14-O ...
CTCCCGGATCCGCGCGGCCGGATGCAGTCCCACGGTTCCTCCCTAGGGCGCCAGCGCGGTGAGCGTACCCACTCCCGCCGGGTCGGCATCACTGGATCCCGGCACCAGCGCGATCTGGTCCACTCCGGCGTCGGCGTACTCGGCCACCCGGGCCCGCACGGCCTGCTCGTCGCCGAGCAGCGATACGCACGCCGCCAGTTCGGCCGGGATCGCAGCCAGCAGCTCCCGCGGGTGCGGCCCGGTCCGGGCGAAATTCACCACGTCCGCGAAGCCCGCCTCGGCGAACATCTCCCCGTACCCGGGCGCGGACATGTACGCGACCAGCCCCCGGCGCAGCTGCTCGACGCCCGGCGGCGCAGGATCGACCACGGCCGCGACCCAGGCCGCCACCGGCGGCACCGGCCGGTCCGCCGCCCGGCACTCGTCGTGCAGCATCTGCACGAGCCGGGCCGCGGACTTCGGCGTGACCAGGTTGATGACCATCCGGTCGGCGTACCGCGCCGCCACCTTGACCGCCCCCGCGCCGAACGCCGCGATGGTCAGCCCCGACCCGGGCGGCGCGGTCCGCAACCGGAACCCGCGCGTCCGGATGACCTGCCCGTCCAGCTCGGCCTTCCCCCCGCCCAGCAGCGTGCGCACCGCCGCGGCCGACTCGGCCAGCGCGATCGCGGTGCGCTCGGATCGCCGCCCGTGCCACTGCTCGACCACCACCGGGCTGGACGAGCCCAGCGCCACGTTCACCGTCCGGCCGGTGAGCTCGGTCAGCGAGCCGACCCCCATCGCCACCATGACCGGGTCCCGCACCGCCACGGCCAGCGGCCCGATCGTGAGCGCGGCCCGCGCCGTCCGCTCGGCGACCACCGCCCCCAGCGCGAAGGCGTCGAACGTCGCCATCTCCCCGATCCAGATCTCCCCGTACCCCAGCTCGTCCGCCACCTGCGCCGTCCGCAGTACCTCACCAGGCGCCCGGTCCTGCCACAGCCCCAGCGACACCGACAGCCCCGGCATATCCACCGCCTCGTTCTATCACGCGCCGGTCCCGATTCCTCCCTGGATGAGTCACTCCATCTGTTGTAGTGTGCTGATATGAGCAGCAGAGGTGTGTGGGTCGCGGGCAGCTACCAGAGCGACTACGCGCGGAACTACGCCCGCGAGGGCCTCGAGATCTCCGACATGATCGCCGAAGCAGTGACCGGCACCCTCGACAGCGCGAAAACAAACCCAGCAGACGTGGAGGCGATCCACGTCGGGAACGCGTTCGGGCAGCTGTTCACCGGCCAGGGCCAGCTGGGTGCCATGCCGGCCACGGTAAACGATGCGCTATGGGGCAAACCCGCCGCCCGGCACGAGGCGGCCTGCGCGTCCGGCAGCATCGCCATCCTGTCCGCGATGGCCGACATCGAGGCCGGCCACTACGACTGCGTCCTGGTCATCGGCGTCGAGCAGGAACGCAACGTCCCAGGAACGCAGGCGCCCCAATACCTCGGCGCCGCGGCCTGGATCGGCCACGAGGGTCAGGACGCCAAGTTCATGTGGCCGTACATGTTCAGCGAGCTGGCCGACGAGTACGACCGCCGGTACGGCCTGGACGACCGGCACCTGCACGCGATCGCCGAGCTCAACATGCGCAACGCCAAGGCCAACCCGCTGGCGCAAACAAGGAAATGGACGTTTGGCCCGGGGAGCTTCACCGCCGACGACACCGACAATCCAGTCGTCGAGGGGCGCCTGCGCCGCACCGACTGCAGCCAGGTCACCGACGGCACCGCCGGCGTCCTCCTGGTCTCCGACCGGCACCGGGCAAAAAAACACGCCCGCATCGCCGGCTGGGGCCACGGCACCGCCGGGCTGTCCCTCCAGGCCAAGTTCGACCGCAGCCACGGCCAGCCCTACGTCTTCCCGCACGTCAGGCAGGTCGTCCAAGACGCCTTCCGCCGCGCGAACATAGCAGGCGTCACAAAACTGGACGGCATCGAGACCCACGACTGCTTCTCGATGTCGGAGTACATGGCCGTCGACCACTTCGGCATCACCGGCCCCGGCGAGAGCTGGAAGGCCGTGGAGAACGGGGACCTGGAGCGGGACGGCGCGATCCCGGTCAACCCCAGCGGCGGCCTGATCGGCGTCGGGCACCCGGTCGGCGCCAGCGGCGTGCGCATGCTCCGCGACGCCGCCCGCCAGGTCACCGGCCAGGCCGGCGAGACCCAGGTCAAAGACGCCAGGACGTTCGCCACGCTGAACATCGGCGGCAGCCTGACCACCACGGTCAGCTTCGTCGTCACGGGGGAGGATTGACCATGGTCGACGTCGAGGTCTACGGCAAGATGCTGTCCACGCTGCCAGAAGACGACGACCACCCCTACCGGTCCGGCGCCTGGCGCCCCCAGCACGTCGAGTACGACGCCGACAACCTGCACGTAAAAGGCGAGCTCCCGCACGACCTGTACGGCGTGTACCTGCGCAACACCGAGAACCCGCTGCACCCGGCCATCGCCAGGTACCACCCCTTCGACGGCGACGGGATGATCCACAAGGTCTCGTTCCGGGACGGTCACGTGTCCTACCGGAACCGCTTCGTCCGCACCGACGGCCTGCTCGCCGAGCAGGAAGCCGGGCGCTCACTGTGGGCCGGCCTTGCCGAGCACCCGGACAGCGCCATCCGAATGGACGGCTGGGGCGCCCGCGGCCGGATGAAGGACGCCGCCTCCACCGACGTGGTCGTCCACGCCGGCGTGGCCGTGGCCAGTTTCTACCAGTGCGGCGACCTGTACCGGCTCGACCCGCTCACCCTGAACGACCTCGGCAAGGCCACCTGGAACGGCAAGTTCCCGAACGCGGCCGGCGTCTCGGCCCACACCAAGGTGGACGACCGCACCGGTGAGCTTCTTTTCTTTAATTACCGAACGGACCATCCTTACCTGCACTACGGAGTCGTCGACGCCCGCGAGCGGCTGGTGCACTACGTACCGATCGACCTGCCCGGCCCGAGGCTGCCGCACGACATGGCCTACACCGAGCACTACGCGATCCTCAACGACCTGCCGCTGTTCTGGGAGCCCGAGCTGATCGAGCGCGGGCTGTACGCCGCGCGGCTGCACCGCGAACTCCCGTCCCGCCTCGGGGTCATCCCGCGCCGCGGCGCTTCCGGCGACATCCGCTGGTTCGACTTCGAGCCGACCTACGTGCTGCACTGGACCAACGCCTACGAGTCGGGCGACGAGGTCATCGTCGAGGGCTTCTTCCAGGGCTGCCCGGAACCGGCCAGCGCCGGGCCCAACGGGCCGAAGGACCGGATGTTCCGCTTCCTGGCCCAGGACATCATGCAGACCCGGCTGCACCGCTGGCGGATGAACCTGGTCACCGGGGCTACCTACGAGGAGGACCTGTCGGACCTGTACACCGAGTTCGGCACGATCCACAACGGGTTCGGCGGGCGGCCGTATCGGTATACTTACGCCGCCACTAACGAACCGGGCTGGTTTACCTTCAACGGGCTGGTCAAGCACGACACCCTGACCGGCGCCGCGGAACGGTACCAGTTCGAGCCGGGTGTGTTCTGCAGCGAGGTCGGCGTGGCCCCGCGCGTCGGCGGGACCGAGGAGGACGACGCGTACCTCGTGACGCTCACGGTCGACATGAACCGCGACCTGTCCGAGGTAGTCGTGTTCCGGGCCAACGACGTGGGCCGCGGCCCGATCGCGCGCGCTCAGCTTCCGGAGCGGATCGCCAGTGGCACGCATAGCTGCTGGGCGCCGGGCGAGTCCATCGCGGGCTGGTAAGGTGCCCGCCCCGAGCCTGAGCCCGAGCCCGAGTCGGAAGATGACCGTCATCGAAGATCACGTCCCCGTCGCCGAGAATTCCAACGCCATCGCCTTGGGCCTGCTCGGCGATGAGTGGAACCTGACCATCGTCAAGCTGGCCATCATGTCCGGCGTCAGTCGGTACAAGGAGTTCCGCGACTCGCTGGGCATCGCCAACTCGGTGCTGACCGTGCGGCTGCGCCGGCTCACCGAGGCGGGCGTGTTCACCATGCGGCAGTACTCCGACGCGCCGCGGCGCTACGAGTACGTGCTCACCGAGCGCGGCCGCGACCTGTGGCAGGTGCTGCTGACCATCTGGTCGTGGGAGGCCATCTGGGTCACCGAGCACATCGAGCCGCTGCCGGCCATGTACCACAAGGCCTGCGGGGAGGAGTTCTCCCCAGTCATGCACTGCCAGGCCTGCGGGCAGCTGGCCGGCCTCCACGACGTGCGCGGGAGTTTCGGGCCGAGCGGCGGCTTCGCCCGGTCGGTGCCGCAGGCCACCACACGCCGCCGCTCGACGGGCGGCTCGCCGGGCCCGGGGCTGGTGTCGCAGACCATCGAGCTGATCGGCAACCGCTGGTCGGCCTCGGCCCTGGCCGCCGCGTTCCTCGGCGCCCGGCGGTTCACCGACATGCTGACCATGATGGGCGCGCCCCCGGCCATCGTGTCGGACCGGCTGCGCACCTTCTGCCGGATGGGCGTGCTGGAGACCCGGCTGACCAGCGCCACCTCCGGCCGGGTCGAGTACCGGCTGACCGACAAGGGCCGCGCCTTCTTCCCGCACGTCATGGTCATGCTGAACTGGGGCGACAAGTGGTTCCGCGCGCCCGAGGGACCGGCCACGCTGCTCACCCACACCAGCTGCGGCGGGGAGTTCCGGCCGGTCCTGCATTGTTCGGTCTGCGGCCTGGAACTGCACGGGTCCCAGATCCAGGTCGGCGGCGACCCGCCGAAGGCCGCCGATCCCCGGTAACCGGCGGGCTACACCGGCCGAGCAGGCCGGCGCGGCGGCCACGGGAAGAACCCGCTGGTCCGGCTCACGTAGTCGGCGTACGCGGCCCCCTTGGACCGCGCCATGTGCTTCTCCAGCAACCGCTTGCCGGTGTGCCGCACCAGCATGTTCGTCATGTACACAGGCGAGACGACCAAAACAATACCGAGCCAGTGCGAGCAGGCGAGCAGCCACAACCCGAACCACACCACCGAGTCGCCGAAGTAGTTCGGGTGCCGGGTGTACCGCCAAAACCCGCGGTCGAGCACCTGACCCGCATGAGCCGGATCACCGCGGAACCGCCGCAGTTGCCAGTCACCGACCGTCTCGAAGGCAAAGCCGACAGCCCACACCGCCACGCCCAGCCACGTCACCCACGACAAGCCAGCGTGCTCGTACATCGCCACCTGCACCGGCAGCGACACGAACCACATCACCCGCCCCTGCGTCCAGTAGATGTAGCGCAGCACGAAGCGGGCCAGGCTCCCCGTGTTGCGCCGCAGCAGCGACGCGTACCGCTTGTCCTCGCCCTGCCCGCGGTTCCGGAGGTAGATATGCGCCGAGAGCCGCACCCCCCACACCGCCACCAAAACCAGCACCAGCACCCGGCGGCCAGCCAACCCGTGCCCAGTAGACAGCAAGAACGACACCAGCGCGATGATCACGAACCCGAGCCCCCAGACCGTGTCCATGATCGCGTGCACCCGCGTCCGCATCGCGTACGCGAACGTGGCCAGCATCAGCACCGCCACGGTCACCGCCGTCACACCCAGGTTGACTAGCAGCGGCCCCCAGCTCATCCGGGGCCGCCAGCGAGATCGGTAAACGCGTCCGCCGACACCCCGAACTCCCTCGGCTTCCCCCGCCCGCTCTCCGCCACCAGCGCCGCCAGCTGAGCCGCACTCAGCGAAGACCCACCAGGCAGCGCCACCGTCTCCCACTCCACCGCCGACGCCCGCCGCAGCAGCCCCCCGCCGGTCACTATGTATTCACCGTTCAACGTGCACTCCGGGGCGGCCAGCGCGGTCAGCACCGGCACCACCGCATCCGCCGTCATCCGCCGCCGCAAGTCATCGGACGAGATCCCTGCGGCGGTCATCTGGGTCACCGCGTACGGCAGCAGCATGTTGGTCAGCACGCCCTTGCCCGCGCCCTCAGCCGCCAGCGACCGGCCGAACGCCAGCAGTCCTCCCTTGCTGGCCGCGTACGCCGACAGCCCGATGTCCCCGTGCAGCCCGCCGGTCGAGGCGACCAGGATGATCCGCCCGTACCCGGCCGGGCGCATCACCGCCATCGCGGCCCGCGCCAGCCGGATGCTCCCGAGCAGGTTGATCGACAAAACCTCCTCGAAGGAGGAAGCGGACTGCTTGTGGAACATCCCGCCCACGCCGATCCCCGCGTTGGCCACGCAGATGTCCAGCCGTCCCCACCGCGATAGCGCCGCCTCGACCATCGAGTCTCCGGCGACCGGCGAGGCCGCGTCCGAATAATCCGCGACCGCCGAGCCGCCCGAAGACACAATCTCGGCGACCACGTGATCCGCGGGCCCGAGGCCGTCCCCGTCCACCACCCGGTTCCGGTTGTTGACCACCACCGAAGCGCCCTGCCGCGCCAGCGCCAGGCAGAACGCCCGCCCGAGCCCCCGCCCGCCCCCGGACACCACCGCCACCCGCCCAGACAACGAAGTCATGACGCGCGCTCGATGATCACGGTACGCGGCGTCTGGAGGACAAAGGCGTCGGACACGGCAACTCCTAGTAGCTTTCTTAGTTGTAGTAACTCTCAGCCCTGATTCCCTGTCCCGTCAAGCGCTCAGGTCGCCGTCCGCACGGGGAGAAATATTTTCGCCAAACGGGCCATGGTGACCAGCTCCTCGAACCCCTCGCGCCCGCCTGGCGCACTACAAGTGCCCCACCGGGGTCAGCTTCGCTGCCACCCTGGCCCGCACCGCCTCCGGCAAGCTCCAGAAGCGGGCCATCCGGTCCAGTCTCGGCTCGCTCCCCGCCCCGTAACTGGCCCGCGGTCCATGACGAGTGCGTCCCACGCTCCGCGACCCTGTATGCTATCTCCGTTCCAGCCGCCAGCCAGCGTCCCGCTGCTGGCCGCCGAGGGGCTTTAGCTCAGTTGGTAGAGCGCTTGCATGGCATGCAAGAGGTCAGGGGTTCGAATCCCCTAAGCTCCACGAGGTGACGAAGAGGTGATCGGCCTGGGCGTCGGTGTCGAGCGCACGGAAAGTGGGCGCCTCACTAACGTGGCAGCGGGGGTTTCATCGAGCCACCTGGCGTTGTCATGCGTGAGACGGCTGCCGCACGGCTGCTAACCCCGAATTTGCGGTAGATGTGCTCGAGGTGCTTTGCTACGGTGCGAGGGCTCACCTCCAGCGCGTGGGCGATGGAGACGTTTGTGCGGCCATCAGCGACTAGCCGCAGGATCTGGATCTCTCGTTCAGTGAGATCGGCAAGCTCGGTGTAGCCCATGGCGGTGTAAATCTGCCGGGCCTGTCGGCGTCTGCGAGCGCGGAGCAGGGCGGCCATCAGCGGGGCCCGGAGCACGCTGAGCAGGGCGCGATCCTCGTCGCAGAAGTCGTGGCGGGCCCGGCTCATGGCAACGCCGATGACCTGCTGATCGGGGCCCGGCAGGCTGAGGGCTACCTGGTGTTCCACGGGTATGCCGCGGAAGAACTCGGCGTACAGGCCGAGGCGGTGGAATCGCTGCTGAGTGAGAAAGTCGCTGATCATCACCGGCTCCCCGCTGCCGGTGGCACGGTAGTGGTTGACCAGCGGGTGCTCGTACACATACGCCGCGAACACCGGCTGGGTCGCCGGGTCCAGGGCACCAGCCGGGTAGTCCGCGTAGCGCGTCTGGCCGAGGGCTGGCTCGATCTCGTTGTAGGTAATGACGTCGCAACCCACCAGCGTGGCTAGGCCGGGGAGCACGATACCGGCGAAGCCAGCAGGGTCGTCGAGTTCGGCGAGGCTGTCCACGAGCCCGACCGCCCGCTTCAGGGTTTCCAGCGACACATACATAGCCGCACCCCCCGGCTACCGCGCCAAGTGCGCAATGTACGTATAGACACTTCCCTGATCAGCCAGTTTAGTCAAGCAAAAGCGCAAGTGACGACGCAGCCGGACGGGGTGGCCAACCTGCTGGGCGCGCTGTTCTATCCGGCATCGACCATGATCTGCACCTCGTCTCGCTGTCCCAGGAGGCCGGTGCGGCAGCCTCGATGGGATCTAGCCGTTTCCGGGGTTGTCTGCAGTTGGCGTGTGTCTTGGCTTCGAGGGCGCTCGGCGACCGGAACGGTGTCGGGGTGCGTCTGAGGTCGAAGCGGAGCGGGAGGCTCGCGCGGCCAGCGGCGGGCTTTAGCGAGGACTTAGAGAACGCAGGGAGAAACGAACATGACAGACGCAAGGGTCGAGGGGCCGACAAGGGGACTCAACGTCGGGCACCTGCGCGACCAGGTACGAGGCCGTGTGATAACCGCTGACGACGTGGGTTACGACGAGGCGCGCGCCGTACACAACGGCATGTTCGACAGGCGCCCGCTAGCCGTGCTTCGCGCGGAGCAGGTCGCTGACGTCATCGCCGGCGTCAACTTCGCTCGGGACAACGGGCTGGACCTCTCCATCCGGGATGGCGGGCACAGCGCACCCGGGTTCGGCACGAACGACGACGGCCTGGTCATCGACATGACGCCGATGCGCACGGTGCGTGTCGACCCGGGGAGCAAGACCGCGCACGCCGGCGCCGGAGCCACGTGGGGCGACTTCAACCACGCGACGCACGCCTTCGGCTTGGCGACGACTGGCGGCATCATCTCGACCACAGGCGTCACGGGCCTAACACTGGGTGGTGGGATCGGTTACCTCGCACGTGGCTGCGGGCTGTCGATCGACAACCTGATCTCAGCCGACGTTGTCACAGCGGATGGGAGATTCGTCACCGCCAGCGAGCGTGAGAACGAGGATCTCTTTTGGGGACTTCGGGGCGGGGGCGGCAACTTCGGCGTGGTGACGTCCCTCGAATTCCGCCTGCACGAGGTCGGCCAGGTGTTTGCGGGACCGATCCTCTACAACCTCGAGGACGCCGCGTCGCTGTTCGGTATGTTCGACGAATTCATACGGGATGCGCCCGAGCAATTCGGCGGTTTCCCAGGGTTTCAGATCGCGCCGCCGCTGCCGTTCATCCCCGAGAACCGGCACGGGGACACCCTCGCGCTCGCCGTGGTGCACTGGACGGGGCCGCTCGACCAGGCCGAGAAGGTCCTCAAGCCGTTCATGGACGTCGCCCCGATCGTGGCCAACGGGACGGGCCCGCTGCCGTATCCCGCGCTGAACAGTGCGTTCGACGGCCTCTATCCCAAGGGGATCCGGGCCTACTGGAAGGGCGCCTTCGTCAAGGAACTGCCCGAGGCCGCGATCGCGGCTCATGTCGAACATGGGTCCAGGGTTCCCGAGGTGAGCGCGACAATGCACCTCTACCCCATCAACGGCGCCTGCCATCGTGTCGGCCCCGGCGACACGGCCTTCGCCTACCGGGAGGCCACCTACGGGATGGTGTTCCTCGCCTCGTGGAACGACCCCTCGAAGGATGCAGAGCGGATCGGGTGGGTGCGCGACTACTACCAGGCGATGGCTCCGTATTCGGAGCCGGGCGGATACATCAACTTCATGCAGGACGACGATTACGGCAAGATCCAGGCCAACTACCGCCAGAACTATGATCGGCTGGTTCAAGTCAAGCGGAAGTACGATCCCGATAACCTCTTCCACATCAACCAGAACATCGCGCCATAAGAGCCTCCGTCGGCGCGGATCTCCGGCCAGCAGGCTCGTGCAGCGAGGTAGTGCTTGGACGGCGAGCAGCTGCGATCGCTCAAGAGTCCACTCAAGGCCCTATCGAACGGAGTCGGCGGTGACGCTGTACGCCGAAGGCAAGCTTGGATCGGAGGAAGTCTCTTGCTCAGTGCAGACCGGCCATACCCTTACCCGGGCCTGGCCTGTACGCCGCCGGTGGAGGAGATGGAGGCCTTGCATGCTCGGGCGACGTGCTGCTTCAGGCGCGTACCGAGGTGGATCTCGACTTCCGCGGCGTTATAGAGCATCGACAGTGCAGCTTTCGCCGGTTTTTCGGCGATCCGGCTTCGCTTCGATAGCCAGAGTGATGCCACGCCCGAAGACCTTGATGCCCTCATAGCCGCCACCGAGCGCTACAGCACCGTGTATCAGACATTGAGCCGCCCACCCGCGCTGAGCATGCACCTCGCAGGGGTCGACTCCACCGAACGCGAACCACTGGCCTTCCCGAGATCCGGAAGGCCAGTGACAAACCAAGTGACAACGACCCCAGGCAACACCAGACGGCGTGCGACCCCCTCAGACACCGATTGCGGTCGGTAATGCCTTAGAAGCTGATCATCTGAGACGGCAGATGAGGTCGATCTGGCGCGATCTCCTGCGAGTTTTGGGGCCGGTCCCTTATCGGCTTCGTATGAGTCGCGTTTGGGAGCGTAACTGCGGTTAGTCCGGTGCTGCCGGGGCGGTGTCGGGGCGCCGTCGGCGACGGCGAGCATCGTGTATCAGCCGCCTGGCTCCCCTCTCCGTATGTCACGAGATGTCCAGGGCGAGTGAACGGAAGCCGTGATGATGCCCGAGCCATTAGCCGACGCCTTGCGATGCCGGAGTCTTTGTCCACTCTGGCTCCGTAGCGGTCGCGCTCGACGTCGGTCGTTTGCGCGGTTGTGGAGCAACAATGCCTGACCAGGATAAAAACCTGTTGGATGCCCAGCCTGGTGCGCGCAGTGATGATGTGATCCAGAGCCCGGAAAGGTCAGGGCTGGCCGGTCCCGGTCAAGGAGGTCAGCGGCAGCGCACGGCCAGCTACCTGCGCCTGGCCTGCTGGGGCATCGGCCGCCTTCTGCTGGTGGCTCTGCTGGGCTGGGATGCCTGGATTGTCAGGTCCAGCGCTGCCGCTGTTGTACCGGCAGTTCTTGCCGCCATACTCCTGGCCAGTGGCGTCGCTCGGCTCGGTCGCCTGATCACGGCGGTGCGGGGAAACGATGAAGTGACCGCCCGGTTGCGGAGCTCAGGCCGGATAGTCCTGGCCGATAACGTCGTGGACGGCCAGAGTCTGGAGTGGCGAGTGCTGCGCGGGCAGCCACGGGTGGCAGGTGTGGTGCGTGTCTACGGCCCTGTCGGCTTGGGCCGCTGGCTGGTCGTGCGGAGCCCCAGCGGCCGACTGGTCTGGCCGCGGTCCAGGGCGCAGCCCGTCATCGGGACAGGGACACCGCAGATGCCCGCAGTCATCGTCGGCGACGAGGGCCCGCTGGCTGCGGTGCATAAGTTGCTCGCTGGCTACGTTCAGGCGATCAGGCTCCTGGCCGCCCTGCCGGTGATGGTCCAGCGGCCGCCGGGACCGAGCATGCGCTGGTGGCGGGTCGGCGTGCCTCGCCCGTTCATACAAGCCCTTGTGGTCATTCAGATGCGACGGCGGCTCACGGCGCTGGCCAGTGCGCTCGTCCACCAGGCGATGCAGACGGGCGACGGCGACGGAAGGAACGCACGTGCCAGCCTGCTAGAGGCCAGCACGGAATGCCGAGCACTGGCAGGCAGCCTGCCCAGATCTGGCTGGCTTGCCGCTGCGGCTACCATCACCACCACCGCCCTGGCCGTTTACGGCCAGTTCGTATCCTTGCTGCCGAAACTATTCCTCCATCATGTTTGGCCGGCTGTGCTGGTCGGCCTTGCTCTCGGCGTGGTGCCCTTTTTGATGTTCTTCCGCGCAGTGAACTGTAAACGGGCGCTGCTCAGCCCAGCCACTGCCATGCCCAAGTGGGCGCCGCCGCACCAGGCGACCTGGCTCTGCGCGGAATGGGACGTATACCAGTTGGAAAATGATGCGTTCGCCTCGGTGAGACCGGGCGAGCTGCGCGAGTGGGAGTCACGGAGATGGATTCCCTGGCTAGTCATCGCTGTTTACTGCATGGCTGCCGGGATTCTCTTGAGGGGAGCCATCCACATTTCCGGGAATGCCCGGATCGCTTCGTACGTATTCAGTGAGATCATTATTATTCCCTCCGTCGTAACGCTGTATGCACTGAACCGATGGCATCGCGTACGAGCAGCACGCAAACGGCTGAAAGCCCAGTCGAGGCCATCTGAAGCGCAGCCCAACCGCGCGGCCCAGCTAGCCAAGTAACAACTAGTACTCCAGCCGTAGATCGTTATGTTGCATGGTCTTGGGTTATTTGCCGCTGGTAGTGGCAGGTCCGGGCGCGGTGCTGGTGGCGGCGTCGCCAGTGTGACCAGCGGAGGCGGTGCCCGGCGTCGCGGCCCGGTGGGGCAGTCACTGCGGCGAGGAGGTGGGCGATCTCGTTGCGAGTCAGAGGGATCTGCCCGGCCGCGGCCGGGCCGCGGGCGGATTCGATGGCGGCGGCGATGGTGAGGACTGCGGCGCTGGGCATGGCCAGGGTGACCCACCGGTACCAGGAGGTCCAGCGGCGCACCTGGTGCTCATCCAGGCCGGTCAGGCCCTTGCCGGCCTGGAAGTTCTCCTCGATCGTCCAGCGAAGCCCGGCGACCTTGACCAGGGCGGCCAGCGTGACCCGCTGCGGGGAGTAGCAGTGGTAGAAGGCCAGTTCCCCGGTGCTTGGGTTCCGGCGGATTAGCAGGTACCGGTGTCCGGGGCCGGGGTTGCTGATGGTGACCCAGGCCCAGTCGTACCACCGGTGTCCCTTGGCGCCATCACCTGCCGGTAGCCGCTGCCAGGCACGCCTGGGCAGCCGCGCGGCGAGCTCATCGGCGCGGACGGTGCGGCCGGCCCCGGCGGGGACACGGTGATCGCGCGCGACGGCCAGCACATAGGCGATGTGCTGCTGCTCCAGCCAGGTGCGCGGCGGCCCGTTATCCCCGTAGGCCTCGTCGGCGGCCACCCAGGCGAACGGCACCCGCGCGCTGACGGCCCGCTCGATCATCAGCCTGGCCAGCTCCGGCCTGGTCGCGAACGCCGCGTGTCCAGGAATCCCGGCCGCCTCGCAGCGGGCCGGGTCACCGGTCCAGGACTTCGGCAGGTACAGCTCCCGGTCAATCAGCGCGTGCCCGCGCGGGGCAGCATAGCCAAGGTAGACCGCGACCTGGGCGTTCTCGATCCGGCCCGCGGTGCCGGTGTACTGCCGCTGCACCCCCGGCGTGGCGGTGCCTTTCTTCACGTCCCCCCGTCTCATCCACCACCAGCACCGCGCCGGGATCACCCAGCTGCTCCACGACGTAACTGCGCACGTCGTCGCGGACCCCGTCGGCGTCCCAGC
>Ga0210383_10004009_pt1 | contig 13099 bp, 6 predicted proteins | sample IncBWC14OmetaG_FD_160072 | JGI IMG/M metagenome (GOLD analysis project Ga0210383, IMG submission 160072) | Forest soil microbial communities from Barre Woods Harvard Forest LTER site, Petersham, Massachusetts, United States - Inc-BW-C-14-O ...
CACCGTCGCCGTTGCCGTCGCCACAGGTGTGGCAACAGTTGTAGCTGTGATAGTCACCACACCGCCAGCGTTAGTGGGAATCCCAGTAGGTGCCTGAAACGTGGTGGCCATGCCGCTGGTCGTTGCCATCAGACTAAACGAGCCGCACGTGCTCCCAGTCGCCGCTGTGCAGCTTGCCGACCAAGTCACGCCTTTGTTCGCGGTGTCATTCTGCAGCGTCGCGACTAACGGCGCAGTTGTGCTAACTGGCATCGAAGAAGGTGGCTGCCCGGTGATAGCGACTGAGAGCGCCGGGTTGGTAATATTCGAACTAGCATTTGCGACCGCGCTTGGCACATCCGTGGACGCCGCAGTAAACACCACTGGTAGTCCACCTGCCGGCACCGTAGCGGGCGCGGTGTAAGCAATGGGAACGCCGCTTGCCGTGTGAGGAGGAATCGCAAATGTCCCGCATTGTCCGGCAGCCGCCGAATTGTTACAGGTAACGCTCCAGTCCACTCCTCCCGCTTGTGGATCATTTGAAACTGTCGCCGCAACATTTATGGATGTACCCGCCGGAATGTTCCCTGGCGGCCCTGGGCTGAACACCACAAGTACAGATGACGACGGATTCACCGTAATACTCGTGGAAATAATCTGGGTAGGATCGGCCAACGGCGTGGCTTGGATGACCGCAGTGAAACTTGTGCTTACGCTTGCCGGAGCCGTGTAGATCACTGCCGCGCCGCTGGCAGTCTGCGGTGCGCTAAGCATGCCGCAGTTCGCCACCCCGCAGTTCAATGACCAGCCCACTCCCAACGGCGGGTTGTTGGGATCGCCGGACACCACTGCGGTTATCGTGGTCGTATTTCCCGCTCCCAACGGTGACGCCGGAAAGCCAGTAAGTTTGATCGTCACATTCGTGAAGATTGTCACATTCACTACCGCGGTTTGCGCGGGCAACGCCGAAGCCCTGGCAGCAAGGTTCACGCCACCTTGCGGCGCCGTACTCGGGGCGGTATAGACCGTCGGCTGCCCACTAATTGTGTGAGGAGGATTGAAGCTGCCGCAGCTTGTGCTGGTGCAGCTCGCGTTCCAGTCTATCCCCATCATTTTGGGATCATTTGTAACATTCGCGATAAGCTGGGCCTGTCCGCCTGCCTGGATCGTAGCTGGCGGAAGCAGCTGAAACGATACTGCCGGCACTGTGGAGGGAGCGGCCGTCTTCGTCACGCAGGCCGAGAGCGCTGTCAGGCTAAGCGCTGCGGCAATCAGGAGTACGATCGCGCGCGCCGATGTGAATGTGCCGGCATCGCAAGAAACCTTGGAACCTTTCGAATCTCTCATCACTCCTCCACGTCCTTCGCACTTAAAATTTTTCTTGCTAGCCTGGCCGGCACTACCCGTAGCGCGCCGCACATACTGCCCTCGGCCTCGAGTTCAATCCTTCACTTTGCGGCTCTCTCTTTGGAAGCCGGTTGGAGTTGTTCTTTAATCCATTCGAACATGTGGTGATTGCGCCCGTTCAACGCTTCAAACTGAGATTCCGAGTCGTCCCATCGGACGATTTTCGCCGAGGCACGCGGCGCCGCCGCTTCTATTTTTGTCTTACAAATTTCCGGAGTAACCTGATCGTCCATGACGCTCTGAATTCGAATAGGGCGCGAACCTAACTTGGGCAGCCACACGATTGGGTCGAGTCGTGCGATCTGTTTCTGGAAATCCGCGGTCACGTACTTCGGGCGTTCCGCGTCCGGAATTCGCGCGGACTTGGCCATCCAGTCCGGCCAGTCGCCCCACGGATTAAGCGCATCCACTGCTTTAATCCGCGGATCCACCGCGGCTGCCAGGATCGCAATCGTGCCACCTGATCCTTGTCCAAACATCCCAACTCTGTTCATGTCCATGTCGCCGCGCGAAGAAAGGTAATTGATGATCATTTGCACGTCATGCGTCGACTTAACCAGCGCTTCTTCCAGTTCGCTCACGAACCACTCTTTCATTGGCCGGCTATGGTAGCGATGTCCTGTTAGCGCGGAGACAAATCCGACGGCAGCGAATCCGTCCTGGGTGATCCGCGTACAAAATCGATCGTCGCGGAAGCGGTCCGTCTCGGACGGATAACCGTAGAGGTACAAAACAACCGGCGGGTTCTCGACCCCGTGAGGCCGAATCACCCACAGGTCGATCGGGTCTCCCACACGCCATTTAACTTGGATCAGTTCACGTGTGAACTCAGGAGTATCTTCCTTCGCGCCAACCAAGGGTGGTTCAGCATGCAGGTCGCTATCTGCAATCGAGAGCGAGTCCCAATTCTCGTGATCCACATTAGCAGCGGCAGGATCTTGACTCTTCTCCCGTTCTTTTGAGGAAGGAGACGCATCCTGAGCGTAGAGGGCCTGAGCCTGCACAAATAGACTTAAAACCGACAACGCAATCAAAACACAATGCAACGCCGAAGTTCGCGTCACTCCAAACTTCATTTCGTCTCCCAAGGATATTATTCCGACCGGCCACAGATCCCGTAGAGGACAGCTCTGGCTTATCGAGTGGTACGGGAAAAGGCAGGCCGCCGGATTCGGCAGCCTGCCTCGTTATCCCGCGTTAAGGTTTTACTGTTTGAATGCTGTGAGTTCTGCCGCCGCGTCCGTGTTGTAGTCCAGTTCCTGTTGAATCAGGTACCGGGCGCCGCCCACGTCGCTTCCGCATTCATACTGAACTGCAGCTCCAGTAACCGGTGCGAATCCGCACGGGGTATTGACGACTCCAGTTCCGTAGTGTTTGTAGCCGTTGTGCGGGGGGAAGGTAACTGCCGGAGTTCCGCCTGCAGCGAACGACGAATGTGAACGGAATGCATCCATTTTGGATATCGGAACGAGGTCCGGGATGGTCGAGAACGATGCTTGCATCGCTAACACCATCTGGCATACCGTCGCTCCCGCTACGCAACCCGTCACTTGATTGCCCGTTACTGTGTACCCGCCCAGAGGTCCTGTGGTGACTACGCGCAGGAAGTTCCAGAGCGGATACGAGCCGTTTGCAATGTTTGTCAGCGACACACCATTTGGGCAACCAGTACCGGTGCACAATGGCAAAGCGCCTGAGCCTATACCACCCGGGTTCTGGTTAGGACCGCTGCCGCCATCAAACAAAGGATCCACGCCATCGACCAGCAAATACTTGGCGGCGCCAACTGCGCCCTTCACGTTGCCAAAGCTGAAAAAGGCATAGCCGATCTGGTTTGTTAGAGTGTTCAGGCCGCCGATATCCGTCAAACCGTTCGTATCGATGGTCGAAATCATTTCGCCGGTCCCGATTACTCTGACCTTCAATCCATTAGTCGCGGTGTTCTTCCAATCCAGCGGATTGCCGGACGTGCCGCCGTTCTCATTCACCCATCCCGTCGGTGCTGCAATGCCAATGCCGTTGGCGATTAGGCCACCGGATTTGTTCGTCAGGTCTTCCTGCGTGTGGTTCCACTCGAGAGTCCGAGTAACCTGGAACTCGAAGGTGTTGAAGGTTCCAGACAGTGGTTCACGAACCAGTGCGGTTAGCGGTTTCGTAGCCAAAGTTGTGCCGCCAATCACGTCGCGAGTCCGCGTAGCGCCACCGGTAAATACACGAGCGAGGTCCGGGCGGTTGATATTGTTGAATGTGGTAGATCCGAAACCATTGACGGTCGCGTCGTGTGTATTTACAAGCACGAGGACTGCTTGTCCGCCCCCGTTGATGCTTACCCACGGAGCACCGTCTGCACCAGCCTTGGAATGTACAATTTGCGTGCTGGTGATCGGGTCTTGCCCGCTAATTGCGTACTCGACGGTCTGAACCTTGCCCGTGCTTCCGCCCACTCCGCTCTCAATTTCGCTGGCTGGAGCCGTGCAAGCGTACCCAAAACCGGTGCCGCTCGCCGCGTATGCTGCGCAAGCGCGTTGTGTTCCGAATAGAGCATCTTCTGCTCGAATGTCGGTCGGTGCTGCGTTGAAAGGCTTTCCGTTGAGGGCGTTGCAAACCGCTGCCGGCAACGGAGTGTCTGCTGGGAAAAGAGGAACCTGGTTGTCTCCGGGAATTGGAAAGCCTGAGCTGCAGCCGCCGGAGAAATCAATAGTTCCGGCCTGAGTACCGCCGCTGTTCGTCGCGAAGAAAAGCCGTTGGCCAACGATCGAGTCCACCGCGAGATAGACGCAAACACTAGTCAAAGTCGTGCCGTCCGCCGACCCTGCCCACTCGATCCATCCTTTTGCGTTTTGCAGGTCGAAACCAGCGTTGCGGTTGTCCTGACCCGAAAAAAATTGGTGGCCGCTCTTTCCGGTTTGTGACCAGATAAAAACGTTTGTCGCGTCTGCCAGAGTTGCGTTGTTCGGAGTGTTCGTGCAAATCGCTGGAGTGGCCCCAATTGCTCCGCCGATAGCCATCGCATTGAAGGCTGCCGACGAACCTGCTGCCAGAAATGGCGTTGTTTGGGCGAAGCACGTCGAGCCCAACAACAACGCTGCCCCCAAACAGAGTGCCACACTACAGTAACGCGTAAATTTCTTCATCATTTTCTCCTGTCGTTTCAATCGTGGGATAGAGATGAGACTGCTTTTCCAAAAAAACCGAAACGGAGCGGCTGAATCTCGTCAACGACCGCAATTCAAGCGCCGCACTTTCCAGCCAAATAACCCTTCAGAGTTGAGGTAGGTCAAGCCCGCGGGATGGACTATCGGCGACCAATGTTACGCCAGTATGAAATTGAAATTGAGAGCGCGTGAATATTGAGTAACAAAAATGAGTTCTGGTTCCGGACCTCGAAATGCCTTCACTCGTGCCGGCCCGAGAAAAACTCAAAGACCATTCACTCTGACTGCCGAGTGACGCGACTGTTAATGATTGACTCTGAATCTGTTACGCCCTGAAACAATTCGCAAACGTAGTTTTTTGATACGGGAACGCGAGCGAAAATCCCGATTTGGATTTCCACAGTTGGTACGCTGAGTACTACTTGCCGGATCGATTGGACGGAAACTGTCTCTCTCACCCCCTTGTTACTTCCTTTTCATATTCTCGACATCAAGCAGTAACAGGCGTCCTGTTACTGATACCGTCGCTCTTCGTCCACCTTCAACGTCAGTGCCACCAGGAACTTTCTGGAGGGTGGTGTCTGCTTTGGCGCTTGCTCCTGGCTTCGCCGTAGCAGTTTGCGCGTGGCGAAAAAGAATTCGCGCCGAGACGAGAGCGCGTCATCGAACGATCTTGAATGACAATGAGGTGAACGCCATCAGGCCGCCCGCCGCGGGCTCTGACTCTCCACAACCAGCTAGCCGGTATTTTTTCGGGCGAAGACGCCTTTCGCCTATCGGTTGCTCTAGATTCCCTTTCAGGAGGTAGTTTGCCGTGAAGGCTATGAAGGCTGTGGTTTGCGTCCTGGCCGTACTCATGTTTTGTTTCTCGGGAATTTCCGTTGCCAACGGCCAGGAGAGTGCTCAACCGACCTCAAAGACGGGGACTATCGTGGGAACTGTCAGTGACTCTTCAGGAGCGGCTATTCCGGGAGCCACTGTTACAGTAACCGATCAGAAAGGTGTGGCGCGAACAGCCGGGACCGACGAGAAAGGCGAATTCCGGTTGGATGGTCTAACCGCCGGTATCTACAAAGTGAGCATTTCAGCGCAGGGATTCAAGCTGTTTGAAGTTGCCTCAGTGGTTCTGGCACCGGGCCAGACAGCAAAGGCCGACGCCAACCTTGAAATTGCTGCAGCCACCGCTTCCGTCAACGTGGAGGCCGGAAGGGTTAGTCAGATCGAAACAGAGAGTCCCACCCTGAGCGGCACCATCACCGAGCAAGAGGTTACCGCGCTCGGTTTGAATGGTCGAAACTTCACGCAGCTTATCACTTTGGCACCCGGCGTGAGCAATCAGACCAGCCAGGATGAAGCGCTCGTCGGAATGAAAGGCAGCGTCAAATACAGCGTGAACGGAGGCCGCGTCGAGTACAACAATTTCGACGTAGATGGCAGCGACGTCCTGAATGCCGGCGTCAACGGCAGTTCGAGCACATTGATCGTTTACCCCAGCCTGGATGCCATCAGTGAACTGCAGGTACTCACTTCGAATTACGGAGCAGAATTTGGCCGGAGCGCTTCAGGAACCGTGCTGGTGACCACTAAATCCGGCGAGCCTCACTTTCACGGGGACGCTTACGAATTCGTTCGCAACGAGCTTTTTAATGCCCGCAATTATTTTGACATCGGCACGGAAGCCCCTCTTTATCGCAGGAACGATTTCGGCGGCACCATTGGCGGGCCGGTTTTCATTCCCGGTCATTACAATGCGGCGAAGGACAAAACCTTTTTCTTTTTCTCCGAAGAGGCTCGACGCGAAAAAACGCCCACGGAGTTCAATCAAGGAGTTCCTTCCGTTGCGGAACGGAACGGATTTTTCGGCGACGTTTGCCCGTTCGCCAGCCCCGGACAATCCGTTACTTTTCTTCGCACACAGTTCCCCGACTGCCCGCAAAACGGCGCGAACGGCGGTGTCCCCCTTACCTACCCGGGAAACCAGGTGACGCTCCCGGGCTCCAATACTTTTGACCCCAATGCCGCCATTCTCTTGAACACGGGTATCATTCCCGCTCCCACCTCTAACACCGGCTGCAATTCCAGCATCGCTTCGTGCTACGACGCAGCCGTTTCCACTCCCACCGATTGGCGAGAAGAGCTCTTCCGGCTGGATCACAATTTCACTCCCAACGTGAAAGGGACTTTTCGCTACATACACGACACCTGGAGCACCACCACTACAGTGCCGCAATGGGGGTTCATTCAGAATAGTTTTCCCACCATTCAAACTAAATTCGTTGGTCCAGGGCTCGATATGGTCGCGCGCGTGAGCCACATTATTTCCACTACATTCGTTAACAATCTGATCTTCAGCTACACCACCGACCACATCACTCTTACCAACGTAAACGGGCCCGGCGCGACATTTACGCGGCCTTCCGATCTGGCGATTGGTAGCCTTTTCACCTGTCCCAAAACTTTCCCGGCGACCCCTTCAGCTCCATGCTTCGGGGATAAAGTCCCGGGCATCGTAATCGGAGGTACCAACGCCGCTTATGGCGGCAACGGATTCGCGGTGGATCCTTCTTTTGAGCCCTACCATCAGACCAATCCCACTTACAGCTTCGGGGATGACGCTTCCAAATCTTTCGGCAAACATACCCTCCAGTTCGGCGTCCAAGTGGTTCTCGCTCAGAAAAATGAAGTGAACCCAGCGATCGGAGCGGCTACCGGAGATGTTCAGGGCATCATTTCGTTTTCCAACGTAAACAGCTTTCTTACCACCGGCAACAGTTTTGCTGATTTCTTAGTGGGTGACATTAAGACGTTTCAACAGGACAGTGGCCAACAGAAGTACTACAACCGCTATAACACCATCGAGCCTTATGTCCAGGACAATTGGAAAGTCTCACCTCGCTTGACCGTTAACTTCGGGCTGCGCGTAAGCTTGTTCGGAACTTGGCACGAAAAGTTCGACCAAGCATACAATTGGGAAGCCAAGGCGTTTAACTCCGCCCTCGCCGCAACCGGTGCGGTGGATCCCGTCACTGGCGTTCTGTTGGATGTTCCTTCTTGCACCGATCCCACTATGCCAACGCTCAATTCTTGTACTCCCATTCCGTTGAACCCGAATAGTCCGGATCCTCGCCTTCTGAATGGTCTGGTGCAATGCGGAAAAAATGGAGTACCGGCGAGTTGTATGAAAGGGCATTTATTCAATCCAGCTCCCCGGATTGGTTTCGCCTGGGATCCTAAGGGCGATGGCAAGACTTCTATCCGCGCCGGCTACGGAATTTTCTTCGAACATGGCACGGGCGACGAAGCAAACACCGGATCGTTGGAAGGAAGCGCCCCCTCTGCAAACGCCGTCGGCAATACTCCCGGCACGCCGCCCGGCGTGCTCGATGTCATTCAGCATTTCACCAGCGGCTACCAGTGCATTGGATCCGTAGGAAATTGCAATACCCCAATACCGGTCGCATTTCCGCCAAACGTTACGGCAATTCCCACCAAAGCAGTCTGGCCTTATGTGCAGCAGTGGAACCTGAGCGTGCAGCGCCAATTCACTCGCGATTTGGTAGGAACGATTGCGTATGTCGGTAGCAAAGGAACGCATCTAACGGCCGAACTTCAGGTCAATCAATTGGCGCCAGTGGACGCCGCCGATAACCCTTTCCTGCAGGGGCTGACTCCACCTCTGCCGGGTCAGCTGCAACCCATCCAACCTATTTCCAACGCCACATGCGGCACTTTCAACGGCTCGAGCTTCCTGATAAACGGCAACACGATCGCGGCAGGCTCCCCCGGCTTCATTAATTTGGAAGCTGCCTGTTACGGCACCAAGGTCGGCGGCCTTCCGGATCCGAACGCCTTGCGGACATTCGCCCCCACCCTGGGCGAAATATTTTCCCTTCAAAACGTCGCGGATTCCCACTACAACGGTATGCAGGCCACTTTGCGCCGCACGAAAGCTCCGCTGAGTTTGGAGGTTGCCTACTCCTATAGCCACTCGATCGACGATTCCTCCGATCGCTTTGATTCGACGTTTGTGGACGCTTTTAATCTCCGGACAAATAAAGCGAGTTCCAACTTTGATCAACGTCAGCTTTTGAACATTAGTTACGTATATCAATTCTCCTTCATTCGACTGGCTCACTCGACTCGAGATTTGTGGAAGCGCCAAGCGAGTCTTTGGTCGGATTCTTCCAGGAATGCGAGCACCGACAAAACCAGCCCCAGTGCTGGCACGCCCCCCGAGGCTTCGGGCTTTTTCAATTCTTGGTTCGCTCGCAATCTTCTCGAACAGTGGGAATTCACCGGAGTTACAACCTACCAAACCGGTACCCCTTTCACCGTGATTAATGGCGGCAGCCCTCAAACCGGAATTTCGGTTCTCGACAATGCCGGGGTCGCCAACGGGACCGGGGCCGGATCATTTCCCGACCGTAACCCAACCAGCGAATCTTTCTTTCTGAAAGGATTCACAGCGCCGTTTACGTTCGGCCCGTTGCTGGGCAATCCTGCAGCGTTCGCCGCGCCGGAAGGGCTCACTTTTGGCGATGTGGGAAGGAATTCCCTGAATAATCCAAGCCGCCTGAATTTCGATATGGCCCTACTGAAGCATTTCAAGACGAGTGAATCAACAAGCCTCGAACTTCGCGCCGAGGCCTTCAACATTTTCAACCATACCCAATTCCGCATTTACGATTCGGAACGCGGCAATACGGCTAGCAACATCGCCAGTTGTTACGGCGGCCCCGACAATTCCGCGGGAGCTATCAACTCGAGTGAGAATTGCCTGCTCGGGAATTCGTTCTTGCACCCGGTTGACGCCCATCGCCCACGAACGATTCAATTCGGTGTGAAGTTCTATTTCTAATTTCTGCTGAAAGTGTTAGCTTGAAATAGCCTAGTCCGCTAGTTTCCACACCCCCTGGGAGGCCCATCCATGCCAGACTCATTCGTCGTTTGTAAGCATATTAGTGTTCGCTCTGCATTCAATCTTCGAGTGCCCTTGAGCGCGTGCCGACGTTTCGGCTTCGTTGCTGCACTTATTCTCTCGACTGCCCTTGCCACCGCGGCACAAATCAGCGTCTTGACTCAGCACAACGATATTGGCCGAACCGGACAAAACACAAACGAGACAATCCTCAATACTTCCAATGTGAACGTGGCTCACTTTGCGAAGTTATTTTCGCTTCCCGTAGCTGGACAGGTTTATGCCCAACCTCTCTACGTTCAGAATGTAACCATCAATGGCGCAAGTCACAACGTCTTGATCGTGGCTACCGAAACCGACCACGTGTACGCCTTCGACGCTGATACGAAAGGACCGGCTCTGTGGACCGCGAGCATGGTTGATCAAGCTCATGGCGCTAAATCGGGCGAACATTCATTGCAATCTTCCACCACCATCGGATGTACAGACTTGCAGCCGCAAATCGGAATTTCCAGCACGCCGGTGATCGATTCGATGGCAAAGACAATTTATGTCGAAGCAAAATCCCAACTCGGCTCGACCTACATTCATCGCTTGCACGCTCTCGATTTGACGACTGGCGATGAAAAAGTACCCGGTCCTGTTGAAATCACCGCCACCGCAGGTGGCACCGGCGATGGCTCGGAGAACGGAACAGTCACGTTCGATGCATTGCATCAACATAACCGCGCGGGTCTCTTGCAGCTGAACGGCGAAATCTACGTCGCCTTCGCTTCCCACTGCGATTTCGGCCCCTATCACGGCTGGCTGTTCGCCTACAACACGACAAACTTCGCGCGGAGCAGTTTCCTGATGACAACTCCCAACGGCGGCCTGGGAGGATTCTGGATGGCAGGTTCCGGCGTTGCCGCAGATGGCAACGGTAATATCTACATTGCCAGCGGGAATGGCACTTTCGATACGAGCAATGTTCCAGCCACCGAGCTCGCCGATACGGTCCTGAAATTGGGAACCACGAATGGAAATATATCTCTCCTCGATTATTTCACGCCTTCCGATCAAAATTGTTTAGAAGCACAAGACACCGACCTCGGTTCCGGTGGAGTTTTGGTGCTTCCAACGCAGCCCGGCGCAAACCCCGACCTGCTGGTCGCGGCTGGCAAAGAAGGCGCGATTTACGTTGTGAACCGCGATCAAATGACAGCTAAGGATGTCCATTACGTGGGGAAATCCACTTGCACGACCGATGACCCGGAAATCCTCGAGGAATCTGCTTCGGGAGCTGTTGGCGGAATGTGGAGTATGCCCGCCTACTGGAACAGCACTTTGTATTATTGGGGAAGCGGAGATGTGTTGAAGTCGATTCCAGTTACCGCCGGCCTTCCGGATTTTACTCACATTACCGGCAACACTACGGCGATCGGTTTTCCGGGCGCCACCCCTTCGATTTCGTCAAACGGCAACACTGCCGGCACTGCAATCGTGTGGGCGATTGACTCGTCGCAATATGGCTCGCCTGGCCCGGGGCCCGGGCCTGCGATTCTACACGCGTACGACGCCACGAATATCTCAAATGAGCTTTGGAACAGTACGCAAGCTGCGGACCATCGCGATCAACCCGGCAACGCCGTAAAATTCTCCGTTCCTACCATAGCCAACGGCAAGGTTTATATCGGAACGTCGGGTCAAGTCCAAGCCTATGGTCTGCTTCCAGTCGTGGCTACTCCAGTAATTAGCCCATCTTCGGAATCTTTCGCGTCATCTCTGCAAGTCAGTATGAGTGATGCAACTCCGGGCGCCGCGATTCACTACACGCTCGACGGTTCCACTCCGACTGCAACCCACGGAAATGTTTACAAGATGCCGTTCACCATCACTGCCTCGAAAACGGTTCAGGCCGTCGCCGTCGCACCAAAGTCTGCAAACAGCGAAACAGCCTCGGAAACCTATACGCGACAGCCCTAATTTGATTGGGCGAACTTGAAGATTTTGTGAAGATCACCTTATAACCTAAAGAAGACGTTCCATTTGTGCGGTTAGCCATTCCTTCGCCGGCGTCTTGGAAAACAAACTGACGCCCGCGTCTGCGATTTCTGAAGTCCGTAAGGTGTCGGCGTACTCCGTATACAGAATCTAAGCCTCGCGGCTTCCGGGGTAGCGCAGCATGTTTCTTTGCAAAGCGCGCAAATTAGACAGCGCGCCTGCAATCGTTTCTCGCTCGCGGCTCGAATCGGGGTCCGCGGAAAGGCTCTGGATCCGCGAGAAAATCGCAGTTTCTGCGTCATGAATCAGTGTCGGAAGTCTTGCGGGGTTCGGTTCCAGAAGGGCAGCAGTGTAAACGCTATACCATTCGTTTTGGTTCATATAGCACCCTCCACTAGGGAGCTAAAATCTACTAAACATGATTTCTGTTTGTCAGTTCGCTACCGTACCAAGCCGTTATTTTTCCGCCTCGCTTCGCCACACCTGCGATTGGCGTACGATCGTCGCGTAACATTCACACGCGGCGTCTTCCAGCTCTTTGCGGTTTTCGATTTTCACTTCTCCGCGCGTGTACTTGATCAATCCGGCCTTTTGCAGCATGCCCGCCGCTACGGTTACGCTCGCTCGCCTGGTACCCAGCATGTGCGCCAGAAATTCCTGAGTTAGCGGAACTCGATTCCCCTCTAACCGGTCTTGACTCATAAGCAGCCACCGAGCCAGCCGTTCGTCCACTTCGTGTAGCCTGTTGCAGGCCGCCACTTGCGCCGCTTGCACCGCCATTTCCTGCGACAACCGGAATAACGATCTTTCCAGTTGTGGGCACTCTGGCAATAAAGCCGCAAAATCCTTCGCGCGAATCTTGAATGCGCTGCCCCCAATCTGCATCACCACTCGGCTGGGGCTGGTTCTGAATCCAACTAAAAGCGGCATCCCCGCAAAACCTTCTTTCCCCATGAGCCCCACTTCCACGCTTTTCCCGTCTTCCATGATGTTTAGGACGGAGGCCAGACCGCTGTTCACGAAATAGGCGAACTCGATGGGCTCGCCTGTCTCATTCAAAATGGTTCGGGTCGGCAGTTCCACGAACTCCAGGGCTGCGAATACCGCCCGGGATTCTTTGCTGGGGAGTCCGCGCAGAATCTTGTTCTGCGTGTTGCGCTCTTTGCCGTCGCTCGAAGGCATCTTCGAAAGATTCTTGGGAATCGCCTGCGTGGAACCGTCGGACATAAATAGCCTCAACTGACTTTGGAACGTGTCTGATTCACTAGCGAACCAAAAGCTGAGAGCTTGGCCGGGCTAATGAGACCTGCCGTAACCATACGCGCTCGTAACGTAAGATACTAGTCGCATCTGTTAATACGAGGCTGCCCCGGAGGTATTGCGCTTTGTACGGTGGGAGCATATTGTTAGGGGGGAAGTGCCTTTTGTTATGCCCAAAATAGCCGCTAAGCCGAAATCTGCCCCTTCCTCCAAATGGGCTAAAGCCATCTTCGATTTGCGCCGGAAATTACAACTTGATCAAGCAGAGCTAGGTGAAAGGCTCGATTGCTCGGCGATGACTATATCCCGATGGGAACGTGGGGTGCAGGAACCTCCCTCTCACGCTTGTATTGAGCTGGGAAATTTGGCCGGCGATCCAGACTGCTGGTTTTTCTGG
>Ga0210383_10004010_pt1 | contig 13099 bp, 17 predicted proteins | sample IncBWC14OmetaG_FD_160072 | JGI IMG/M metagenome (GOLD analysis project Ga0210383, IMG submission 160072) | Forest soil microbial communities from Barre Woods Harvard Forest LTER site, Petersham, Massachusetts, United States - Inc-BW-C-14-O ...
CGCCAGCTTGCGGGCGATCTATTTTGATTTCTTGAGCTGCGGATTTGTTGGAGGTGCTCGGCGCGGCCGCTGCTTTGCCGACACCGACTTGATGATCAGTCGATGGCGGCCGTGGGCGGGTAGCGGAGTCTTGGCCCTTTGCAGTGCCGCTGCAATTAACGCCCGAACTGCCGGGCGCGTCAGGGCAGCGGCGGACTCGAGCCGCATACTTCGCACCACATTGCCGCTGCCGCGAAGCAGCCCCTTGGGATCGGGAAGGCCTGCACCCTGCAAGAAGCACAGGCTCAAGCCCTTGGCCTGTGCGGCCAGGGAGAAAATGGCATCGCGAGGCCTATCGTTGGGTCCGTAGCCGATGACGAAGAAATTATAGTTGTCGTATACGAGCTCCAGCGCTTTGGGGATGCGTTTGCGCATTCTCGATCGGGCTGAGCGAATCAGCGCCGCCATTTCCGGCGTGAACTTGGCGATGAAACCGGCGAGCTGTCGTTCGGGTGTGGGACTCAAAGCAATTCGACTTCCAAACGTCATTGCGCGAGCCGAGGTTGAAAGTCATTGGTCCTGCGTTTGGGAAGCACGCGGACCAGTCGTGCGGCCGCTGTGGCGTCGGCGAGCCACAGGGTCACGGTACTCGCCTCAGCATCCTCCACATTGAATTGAAAGCGCACGACGCGGCCGTCTGATTCGACGTTTGCGATTTGGCGCAGCGGCAGTTGGGCGTTCTCCTCCAGAAGGGACGGCGTACCGTAGCGTCCAGCCAGTCGAGCAGAAAGCCACACATAAACGCCATCGCAAACCACGGTTCCGGAGCCGGCAAACCCAATGTCGTTAGGCAATGTTCCAGCGAAACCGAAAAAACTGCCAGTAGGGCCAAACTCCACTTTGCACTCGAAGGGGCTCGTCAATCCGATGAGGGTTTGCATTTTTTCGGGCGACGGCGTCGCCGACCCCGGACCAGTGGTGCCGTCGGTGACGATATAGCCGCGTACGGTCAAGTATTTAGCGAGTCGGGTACATTCCGCTTGGGCATATCTGGGGTCGAGGCGGCCGAACATGTCGACGAGTTCGGGCTCGGTGTGCTGGCTGTAGTCGATCTGGTCGTCCATGATGGATAGCGTAGCGCACGCAATGCATTGGTACATTCACCTTGGAGTAGATGGATGTACTTTTGAGCCAAACAGAATAATGCGATGATGGCGCGAGGCAGGGAGGAAGTGGAATGGATGCCCGCATGCGCTGGCTGCAGGTTAGATGGCCGACGACCACCACGATGCTTGAACTGCCCATATGCATAGGGCTGATTGGCGCGATGGTCTTGGTGGCCGTTCACAGTCTTGATCGCGCGGAGCAGCACCTGCGTGTCGTGGAGGCGGTCTCGATGGCGGCGGGCCCCACCGTCATGATGACCGAATATCACGCTGTCACCGGATCTTGGCCCGCGTCGAATGCGCAGTCGGGCTATTTGGACCCGAGTGTGGGTCGACTGCGCTCGATTTTGATCCGCGAGGGCGGCGCAGTCGACCTGACGTTCTCCAGTCGCGTGGGAGAGCTCTCCGGCAAGGTGGTCAGCTTTCGCGCCTGGGAGGGAACCGATTCAGGTCTGCCACTGGTCTGGAGTTGTGGACACTCCTCCGTGCCTCCCCTGCGCAGCGCATCCGCGGATCGAAGCACGCTTAAAGATGATGAGTTGTCGTCCTCCTGCCGGAGCCGGCGGTAGTGCGCGCCTTGAAACCGACCATCGCCGATTCCCTCGAAAGCAGTGCAAGGCAATTGCGATACGCGATGGAGCAATCTGGGAGCCTCGATGAGGCCTTCCAGAAGGTTTACGCCGCAGCCAATGCGGAGCAGCGAATCGCAGTTCAGCAGCTCGAACTGCTATTGCGATCGCCGGAGTCACCGGAATCGCTCAACCGACATTTGCGGCGTTCATCGTATTCGACGCTTGCCTGGTTGTTGCATCAAACCGCTGCGCCGGAGAAATCGGCCGCGGCCCTGCTTGGCGAATATCGGCGACAGGAATCGTTTCGGGCTACCACGTTGGTCGCGCTGTGGAGCGAATTCGCCGGGTTCCTGGCCTATTTAGGCGCGGTGCTCGCCGTGCTCAGTCGTGGTCAGTCTGTATGCGGCGCTGATTCTGCCGCAGTTCCGGTCGTTGTACCGGGGATTCGGAACCGACCTGCCGACACTCACCAGCGTCGTGTTTGGTGGCGGTGCACCGGTGTTTACGCTACTCATGCTATTAGCGGTTGGATTGCTGTTTTTGGTGAGCTGGTTCGTCTTTTTGCTGCGCCGACGGCTTAAGCGCTATGTCCCCATATCTGCCCGCTATCAGAGGATCCCCCTCATAGGTCCGGTGGCTCTGGCGTACCATCAATACCTGTGGTTGTCGTACGCCGGCCTGCTTCGGGCCACGGGAATGGGGGCCGCGGAGGCGCTCACGTTGGCGGCGACGCGCGTGCCGTTGGTTTCGAGTGGGCGCTGGGGCGATTCGGTCGCGGCCGCGAATGAAAATCCCCAGTCCAATGGGTTGGCGGTTGTGGCGGATCTGTCGATGGCCGAGCGTCTCGGCAAGCTCGATGAAGAAACCGCATTTCAGCAGGAAGCGACTGTAGACACCCTTCTTGCAACGCTCGCGAGATGCCGGCGCCGATCGCGCATCGCCCTCACACTCTGCGTTTACTTTCTCGTCGCCATCTTCGTATCGGCGATGTACCTTCCCATTTTCTCGCTCGGGTCGGCCATTTGAAGGAGCAAACCATGCGTCAAGCCGGATTCACGTTGATTGAGTTGATGATCGTCGTTGCGATCATTGGGATTCTCGCGGCGATCGCGATTCCCGCCTATCAGGATTACACCATTCGTGCCCAGGTCGTCGAGGCGTTCAGCCTCGCTTCGGAACTCAAGGGCCCCATTCAGGAGTACCGCAAGGAGCGCGGCAGGTTTCCGGTTGACAACGCCGCCGCCGGTGTTCCGGATGCAGACAAGCTGATCGGCAATTACGTGACGCGGGTGGACGTGCACGACGGCTCCATTAATGTGACCTTCGGCAATTTCGTCAACAAGGCGATCGAGGGGCAGATCGTCACGCTGCAGCCGATTGTGGTCAAAGGCAGCCCGGCGAGCCCCATGTCCTGGCGGTGCGGCTATCGCGGCGTGCCGAACGGAATGGAGTCCGTGGGCGCGAATCTTACGAACATGGATCGACGGTTTTTGCCGACGTCTTGTCGAAGTTAAAGATCAATTAGCACACCGTCTCTGGCCCGCGTTTTCGTTATCACTTCCCTGATGTAGTATCTAATACATACATCATATGCTGTATTATCAATCACATGCTTGAACCCACCTCGCCGCCAAAACCGTTGGGCCCCCCGTCCCGCGGCATCACCCAACGCGATGTCAGCCACGCCGCCGACACCCTGCTGCGTGCCGGCGAGCGCCCTACGATTGAAAGGGTCCGTCAAAAACTAGGCAAGGGCTCCCCCAATACCATCAATCCGCTCTTGGATGCCTGGTGGAAGACTCTGTCCGCAAGATTGGATTCAGGGCCCGCGGCCCTGCACCGCTTGCCGGAAACCGTCGCCCACGTCGCCGAGGCCTTGTGGATGCAAGCGCTCGAAGAGGGCCGACGACGCGCGCACGCGGAGCTTAAAGCCTCGGAACGCATCGCCTCCGACAAACAGCAGAACCTCGAGGTGCGCTCCCACGTGCTCACGCTGCGCGAGGGCGAATTGGAGTCCCGGTTGCGCGACCGTGAACGCAGCATCGATGACTTAAATCTGCGCCTCCGTGAATTGACAACGATGCTGCGCAAGGAGCAAGTCGCTCGCGAATCTTTATTGCAGCGAATTGCAGAACTGCAAAGCGCCGGCGGGCCAAAGCGAATTGGACGGAAATCCGCAAAGCCGGCGACGAGAAAACGGAAAGCGAAGCCACTTAAGCGGCCAGCGTCGAGAAAATCGAAGGCGCCAAAGCGCTAGGTTCCTAGTGCCAGACGTTCGCTAACGAGGTCTCCGTCTCTCCCGTGAGTGCGACAAACGCCGCGGATCCTTCGCGCACGACGCGCAGAAGCAGAGGCGCCTGATGCGTCGCGGTATGAACCGTCGCGATCTCCGCGGTGCCGTGACGCGCGAATATCAGTTTGCTCCTTGAGCGCGCGCTTCCCGCGGCGCTATGCCCGACCACCGCTTGAATGCATGCGTGAATGCACTGACCTCCTGATAGCCCAGCAGCCACGCGATCCGCGAAATGGATAAGTCGGCATGCGACAAATACTGACTCGCCAGATCTCGCCGCAAACCTGTGAGAACTGCCGAAAATGTCACGCCCTCGAAGGCTAGCCGGCGCGCTGCAGTTCGCTGGCTTAAGCCCATTTTTGCGGCGATCTGCGCCGCGCGTACCTTTCCATGCGGTAACAGCGGAACGATGGCATTCTCTACGGCCGCTCGGAATGCGCTTCGGCTTCGCCGTCGACGAGAAAGCGCTTGTTCGCAATTGGCCACCAAGAGCTCGTTGAGGTACGGGTCGGCGCTGATGACCCTCGTGCCCTTGATCCCCTCGCTGAAGGTCAGCTCGTCTGCTTTTGCCCCGAAGGCGAAGTTGCTGCCAAAGCAGGCGGCCAACTCCGCACCGCCTTTATTGGCACGCCGATGAGCGATGCGAACCCGGCTCGGCGTTACTTGCAGGTTGGTCAAATGCCGGCATAGACGGATCAGCGCGGTCATCAGGAACTCAATCTGATGCCGGTCCCGGTGCCGGGCAACGCCGACATAACTGAATACCAGCCGAATATCGCTTTCCTCCACACACTTGACCGACACGGCCTCGTTGGCAATTGTGCTATAACGCGCCGCTCGACGCAGCGCGTCACCCAACGTCTCAGAGGAAGCCGCGACATAATAGAGCATCCCCAGCTCTCGAAGATCGGGCAATTGCGCCAGATGAAATCCTAAGAATTCATCCCCCAGTGCCTTCGCTGTGATATTTAGGAACTCGATCTGTTGTTGCACAGAGAGTCGGGCACCACGGTCGTTGATTTGCTGATGCGTCAGTCCCGCCTTCTGCAAAAGCGGTTTTAATTCAATGCCGGCCCGTCGCGCGCCTGCGTAGGCGAGCCGGGCGATCCCACCTGTCGCTGTCGGAAGCGCGCCGAGGCGCTTGCTATCAACGTTGCTCACGATACGTGCTCGATACCTTCGGTTGGCCTGCCCCGACAACAGCTTGTCTCAGAATAACAAGACCCGAATGCGAATTCGCACATATAAAGGCGCCGCTAAAGAATCTAGCTCGAGACGGTACTCGTCTGCCACAGCCCCGGGTGTACGCCTACCCGGCATTGCGGACCAAAAATTCATGCCAACCAAACGTAACGTTGTCGCCATAATCGACGACAACCTCGATATCCTCGGCGCCTTGGGGCGCTTGTTGTCGACACTTGGGTGCGACACGGAACTCTATGCATCCAAAAAAGAATTCCTTGATGCTGCGATGACCTCTGAAGCGGGCTGCCTCATTATCGATGTCCATCTTGGCGCCGCTTGCGGTATTGACCTTGCGCAGGAACTTGCTAACGCCGGCTACACGTTCCCTTTCATATTCATGAGTGGCGACAAGCGCGAATCAATCAAAATGCGGGCGATGGAAGTCGGCGCCGTCGCTTTCCTTATCAAGCCATTTTCCGCAGACGCGCTAATCGATGCATTAGCCAGATTGCCTCCCCGTCGCCAAATCCGTTAGATCACTCGCCAAAAGGCGCACCACGCAAGAAAGCGCAACGTATCCAATTACCGCGTTTCACCCTCAACTTCCCCTTCCCTTCGTCGCGGGCCGTGCTCCTGACACTGCCACAAAGATCCGCCAGCTGATACGATTCATAACGCGCTTCCTCTCGATACCAGTATCGTTTTCTATCATTCTCATTGCGAAACTTCAGATGAAAAACTCCCTGATCGCCTTCTTGATTCCGGTCGTGTGCCTGATTCCGGCCTCGGGCATCTCGGCTGACTCGACGGCAACAGAGACGCTGGCGCGCGACCTGCTAAAGCAGCTGGTGGAAATCAACACCACGCACGCGCATGGCTCCACTGATGCGGCCAAGGCGCTCGCAGGCCGGTTTCTTGCAGCGGGTTTCTCCCCACAGGATGTTACATTCCTCGCCCCCGCGGATCATCCCACCAAAGGTAACCTCGTCGTGCGATTACACGGCCGCGGCAATGGACGACCGATCTTATATATCGGTCACTTGGATGTCGTCGAAGCGAAACCGGAAGACTGGAGTTTCGATCCGTTTCGTTTGACGGAGAAGGACGGTTGGCTTTATGGGCGCGGCGTCATCGACATGAAGGGTCAGGACGTGGCCATGGCGGTAAGTCTCATGCGCCTTAAGCAAGAAGGCTTCCAGCCCGCACGCGATCTGATCGTGGCATTTACCGCTGACGAGGAATCCGGTGGGGACGCCAATGGCGTCAATTGGCTGCTGGACGCTCATCGAGATCTCATCGACGCACAACTCGCGGTCAATCCGGATGGCGGCGAAGCCGGAATGAAATCCGGCCGCAAACTCTACGTAGCCGTGCAGACTAGCGAGAAGACCTTCTTGACGTTCGCGGTACAAGTGACCGACAAGGGCGGCCACAGTTCCCGGCCAACCGCAGATAATCCGATCTATCGGCTGTCCGCCGCGCTCACGCGCCTGTCGCAATTTCGCTTCCCGGTGCATTTGACGGCAACTACCAAGGAGTATTTCGCGCGCCGCGCAGAGCTCGAGCAGGGGCAGGTACAGGCCGATATGCGGGCCATGAGCCAGGGAGCCACCGACCCGGCCGTGATTGATCGGTTGTCCGCGGTTGTCGAGACAAATATTATGCTGCGTACGACCTGCACTGCGACCCTGATTGAGGGCGGGCACGCCGAGAACGCATTGCCACAACGTGCGCGCGCCGTTCTTCAGTGTCGAGTGATTCCGGGTGAATCGCCGGAGTCGGTACAAAAGACCCTGCAGACTGTCCTTGCCGATCCACTCGTCGCGATCAGCACGATAACCCCTGCCACGCCCAACCCCGAATCTGCGCTATCCCCGCCGCTGGTGCGCGCGGTGGAAGAAGTCACACACAGTATCTGGCCCAAGGTCATTGTCCTTCCTGAAATGTCCCCCGGCGCCACCGACAGTCGCTACACGCGTGAGCGCAGCATTCCAAGCTACGGGATCGACGCCATGTTTGATGATTTGGATGACGCTCGCGCACATGGGCGAGACGAGCGAATAAGCGTGGCCGCCTTCAAGGACGAGGTGGAATTCACGTACCGCCTGATGAAAGCGCTCGCACAGAATGGAACGCTGACGAGCCACTAGCGAAGAATCTGTTAACCACGGTGCTTAACCGCATAACGACCCGCTGCCGTGCCCAGCAATACGTCTTTGCTAGTCGAACTGACCCAATCACTCGAACCGATGGCCAGACGAATCATCATGATGTAGCAGCCGTCGCAGGTTGCACCGACGACATACGCCCTGCGGCAACCAGGCTGATTTTCTGCCAACCACTGACTCCCTCGTTGGCTCCAACTTGATCCCGCGAACCGATTATTGCATCCGCTGCGAGCCGTCTTACGGAGCGACAACAACGAATGCCTGCCAGTTGGGACCGTCACGCTCCCCAAGGACAGTTAAATTAAGTGTGGCGCGGAACCTGGGGGCTCTCCACGACGCCAGGTACGTTTTTGGCGCGGCGCCTTCCATCGGCAGTTGCTTGCCATCGGAACCCTCTCGATCCGCGGAATACTCGATAACTGGCGCCCCATAAGTCGATATAAGCATGGCGTAGACGGCATGGAAATCCGCTACTGCGTCGCCATAGAATTTGCGAGGGAAGTGAAGATCAGCCAGTGCAAGCGAACCATCCTTACAAAGGTACGTAATGACGGCGTCGCGATCAAATGCAAGACCGGCAAATCTGTGCGCGTTTGCGTTTGAACTGGATGCATCCCCTGTTTCCTTGGATCCAAGAACTTGCTCTCGCTGCGGAATCAAATTGCACGGACTGCCGAAATCTGAACCGCGGAAGTCGGCAGCCATCGCTGGCGCCGCAACAAAAGCAAAGGCGACGATATGAGCGCGCATGCCAGCTGGATCTAAGGATCAGGCTGAGTGGCGCCCAATTGCGCCCGCATCCAACGACACCACTTTTTCCAAATCATTCAACCCCCTCCTTGGTTTATTCGCGATCCTTCGAACCGATATTCAGACGACCCGGGGCTTCTCGTTTGCACCCATGATCAAAAGCCACAGCATAGTCGCAAGCTCTCCTAGCAGCAGTGGTTGGGCGATGTTGCCGGCCCGGTCTTCGTAGGCAGGGAAAAGGAAGCCGGTAAAGCTGAGGGTCAGATAAGCGAAGCAAGCGATGATTAGCCAAACGCCTAAGATGCGGGGCAGGAAGCGCGACTTGTATACCAATAGTCCGTAAGGAATGAGCCAGAGGCCCCAAAATATCTCGTTGGCCAGGTCAAGCTGGTGATGCAGGTCCAGGAATAAGCGGGCGAAGGCGTCACGCTGTGGCTTGTCGAAGACGGATAGATAACCTCCGCCGCGAACAAACAGCAGGGCGGCTGCGTCATTGACCGTGTTGACGAAGAAGATCGGTGTGACCATCAGGCTGCCGAGGATCACCATCAGCACCGCGAGAGCCTGGTTTACTCCCTTGAACAACCGATAAAGCGCCAGTGTGACAAAGATCCATAGAGCAGCGCAGAGCAAGTAGCTGACAATGCCGAAGCGAAAGAGGAGCTCGTGCTCCGCGATGTTGTTGGCGGTCGCTGTCGCATTCCCGTACACAAACAATGTGTTAGGAACGTAGATGAGCCGCACGATGCCAAACAGCGACCCTAAAAGGTATAGGAGCCCTGCGACTCTGGCATTCTTGCTGAGCGTCATGTGCCCTCCTCAGTGTGCCGATTCCTAGATGGCCAGCAGTCTAAACCCAAGCTCCAATTGCCTATCGCCTTTGACAAAGGCGCCACGTGCAGCGTTACTGGGATGGCCCGTGTGCGTTTTTCCAAGCGCCACACAAATCCATGAGGCTCAATGACCACGCCGACAATTTTGGCTCCAGCCTCGAGAATCGCGATGACGTCGGCTAGGTTCACAACTTGTGAGGATAGAGTTGAACGACGAGTGGCGGCTATGGGAAACGAAGGCACGTTATCCAAATCATTCGACCCCCTTCTTGGCTATTTTTCGTCTGGCGACGCCGTTCGGGCATCCGTGCCCTCGCCCGGCATCGGCAAGTCAGGCGCGCGAGCCCGACTCGCCACCCGGATTTCGGGTGACGCGCCCTTCGACGGCGACGTCACCGTCGGCAAACGCCCTTTTGGGGCGGCCCTGCAGGGGCGAGGCGCATGTAGACTTTGTCTCTCACTTACCCTTTGAGGTGGGAGGCGTCCATAGGATCTTACTCCACCAACTTGGACTAAAATTACAACGTTCACCAGCCACTCAAACGGAGCGCGTTATGATTTCGCAAACTACCACTAAGATCGCCATAGTCACCGGCGGCAGTCGCGGCCTAGGGCGAAACACCGTGCTCAGCCTTGCCAGGCGCGGCATCGATTCGATATTTACCTATAACTCAAATCGCGAAGCAGCCGACAAAGTTGTCGGTCAGATCCGCGAGACCGGTCGCAAAGCTACCGCCCTGCAACTGGACACCAGTAACTTGAGCGAATTCGATCCGTTCGTGCAGAGCGTGCGCCACACGCTGGCAGAGCGGGGAGCGAAGGGCTTCGACTACCTCGTCAATAACGCCGGTACTTCGCTGCACAAGGCGTTTGACCAAACGAGCGAGCAGGAGCTGGATAAGATCTACAATATTCACTTTAAAGGCGTGTTCTTTCTGACGCAGAAACTTCTGCCGCTCATTAACGATGGCGGCCGAATTGTCAATATCTCGTCGGGCTTGGCGCGCTTCGCGTTGCCCGGAATGTCCGCGTACGCATCCATGAAGGGTGCGATCGAGGTTCTGACCCGCTACCTGGCTAAAGAACTGGGCCCGCGCGGGATTGCGGTTAACACCGTTGCCCCCGGCGCGATCGCGACCGATTTCAGCGGCGGCATGGTTCGCGACAATCCCGAAGTGAACAAACGCGTCGCAGAAATGACCGCCCTCGGCCGCGTGGGCGAGCCCGATGACATAGGCCCGATGATCGCATCGCTGCTTTCCGATGATAATCGCTGGATTAACGCCCAACGCATCGAGGTCTCGGGCGGCATGGTGCTTTAGCCGGCGCTTTTTCTGTCGGCGATAAAACTGCGAAACAATTGGCGATCGCAGCGTCGCATAGATCTCGCTGCTCGCCACTAATATTCCGATTGACGGTATATCCATCATCGGTATAATGAGCCTTTCACGACGGTATTCAGTGTCACGGGAGATGCATTTGGATGGAGCACGCGAGCCGTCGGAAGCCAGCTTTGCTCTCGAGGCTGCGGTGTGGATCATGGTCGCTCTTGCGAACCAGCCCAAGCATGGTTACGCCATAATGAAGGATATTCTGGATCTGGGCGGTTTCTCCATGCGGCCGGGCACGCTTTACGCCGCGCTCGCGCGTATGGAGCGCGCACAACTGGTCGAGGAAGTCCAAACCAGTGATTACCGTCGACGTCCGTTCAGGCTGACCGGAACAGGAAGGACCCGTCTCGAGGCAGATTTGAAAACGCTCGCGGCGCTGGCCTCGACCGGCCTGCGCCGGCTGAAGAGCCGCAAACCCGGCAAGAAAGGAGCTCAACCATGAATGCAAACGCGCTGTACAGCGAAAGTCAGGTCACCCTGATGGTCCCGGACATGGACGCAGCGGTGCGCTTCTACACAGAGACGCTCGGTCTTCATCTAAAGACTCGCTACGGAAACGAGTTCGCCGTCGTCGAAGCGCCGGGCCTGACGATCGGGCTGCACCCGCTACCGACAGCCGAGTCACCCCAGGCACATTCGATGTCGATCGGGTTGGGCGTCGAGTCGCTGGAAGCCACAATGCAAAAATTGTCCGCGCGCGGCCTGCGCTTCATCGGGCCGATCCGCGAAGATCCGCCAATCCGCATCGCGTACTTCGCAGGTCCTGGCGGCACGCCGCTCTACCTGTGCGAACAGAGCGAATGGCGCTAGCAGCGCCCGCTCCGCACTGAGTACCTCCAGCCGCCTCGATTTCCGATTGCACGCGCATCGCATCCGTCGTTATTGGGGCGCTCTGCAGATACGGGACGGGACCATCCATATTGAACGCCTGGTTGCTCGGGCCATGCCCCTGCGGTTTTCGCCGCCGATACAGCCACAACAGAATCGCCATCACCGAGCCGCCCGGCATCACCAGCTCGAGTGCCGCATAGGGCGCGAGATTCCTAAGCTTCGCAATCACTGCGGGCACTTCAGCTACCCTACCAACATCGCAATCTGCAAACCCAGTACTGTAACGCCGGTGGCCGCGACGGCCAGAAGCCCTTGCCCAATCCGTTTGATGAAATCGATGCTAATCATGTGTGCATGCTCCGTTGGTTGATCGTACAAGCACAGATTGCGCTTGGCTCCGACGCACAACAAACCGAACATCTTGCGAACTGTTAAGTAACGCTTAACATCGACCGTGACGCGGCCGCCGGTCGCCGACGGCGGGAAACAACTAGCGCATCAGCGCTAGCAAACCGCGAGGTAAATACCTAGCTTTCATCCTCGACGATGAAATAAAGGTGTTTGCGGGTTCGGCCGCCATGCGCCACCGTGCCCCGCCCTGGATCGTAGTGGGAATCAGATCCGCCGTTCCTATCTCGGAACGCGATAAAACCGTGACCGATCTAAGACTTGGCATGAATTCTGCTTCTTCTTTCCACATGTAGTCGCTGTCTAGCCTTGGCGGCAAGCATCGGCCGCTGCCGACGCTGAAAGCGGCAAAATACTGCCGCTAGGCGATGACCGATTGACGAACCTGACAGAACACGTGGTACATCACCGAGGATATTGGGAGGTCTCATGCGATTCTTGAATCCATCCGACAAGACCGCCGCCCTGGATTACAACTCAGCCCTAGCCAGCGCAGTGGCGTGGCTCGGTAATCGCTATCTTCTGGCAATGCCCGCCAAACGATTGACGCATTTCGAGCGCTGCAATGCCGATCTCGCCACCGCGCCGGGTGTTCCGCCCTCCTCTCGTTCGCAAACTACTAGTTTGGCGACGCTCGCGACCAAAAAACAGCAAATCCTCTGCACCTCGTGATATTCGTAGCGTTTGCAGAGTGGCCGCCACGCGCGTGCGGCAGGAACGAGCAGCCTTCGATCAATGGTGGCGAGTCTGAAGTTGCTCGAGTATGCGCTTCAGCGCCTCCAATTTCTGACCCGCCTCAGCGAGCCTTCCAGCAGCGGTGAGTTGCTGATACTCGTTGAAGTTCTGAGCTGCCTCAGCAATCAGTGCGTTGACGTCACCCGAAGCCGCAGGCGCCGCGGATGACACGCTCGCTGATTGCGGCCCGGGAGCCGGCGCAACTTGCGCACTGAGCATGGAGGGCGCCGTCCCAAATAAGGCGGCCATCGCCGATTCGAACGTCGGCCCGTAAGCGAGGCGATCCTGAACCGCAAGCACCACCAAGCGCAGCTCAGGCATGGGACTGCGGTCCGCTTGCAGGTAGATGGGCTCCGCGTAGAGCAGCGCCCGGCCTATCGGGATGACGATCAGGCTGCCGCGGCGCACGTGCGAACCTTGCTGGTTCCACAATGTCAACTGACCCGACAACTGCGCGTTCTGATCGATGCGCGCTTCGATCTGCAACGGTCCGTCGATGAGCTTGGTCTTGGGAAAGTCGTAGACCACAGCCTCGCCATAGTGTTCACCGTCGCTGCGACCTGCAATCCAGCCAATCAGGTTGTTGCGATTCGCCGGCGTGAACGGGAGGATTGCGATGAATTCAATCGATCGTTCGCCAGGTAAAGTCATCAGCACGAAATTGGGTTCCATGACCTGTTGGCGCTGATTGTTTGCAGAGGCGACGCTCCAAAGATCCTCGCGGTTGTAGAACACATCGGGATTGGTCATGTGGTAAAGACCATAGACGGCGGCCTGTACATTCAACA
>Ga0210383_10004015_pt1 | contig 13091 bp, 13 predicted proteins | sample IncBWC14OmetaG_FD_160072 | JGI IMG/M metagenome (GOLD analysis project Ga0210383, IMG submission 160072) | Forest soil microbial communities from Barre Woods Harvard Forest LTER site, Petersham, Massachusetts, United States - Inc-BW-C-14-O ...
AGGTAATTCACGCGACGGGCAGCCTTGTATTTCGGATTGTAGAGTCCATACTCTTTGGTGACATCGCCGCCCCAGTCACTCAAAAGCGGGAAAGTCACGCCAATTTGTTGCGCCCATGCTTTGTTCGAGAAGGAAGAATCCATACTTACACCCAGAACCTGGGTATCGGCAGCTTCCAGCTTGGCAAGGTTCTGCTGGAAATTCTGCATCTGCTTGGTTCAACCACCGGTGAAGGCGAAGATGTAGAACGCAAGCGCGACGTTTTTCTTCCGTTTGTAATCGTGCAACGAAATTTTATTACCGTTCTGGTCGGTCAAGGTGAAGTCCGGCGCAACGTCGCCGACCTTGATGGCGGGAGGCGGTGCCTCCGGAGGTTTATCGGCCGCTCGCATAGCTGGCACGAAGACGCCAACCACCAAAACAGCCGTTATAACAAATGTTATAACACGACTCATTTTGACTCTCCTCTCGAACCTTTCGGGCGGTTGTGCGAAGCCCGGCCGGTCTTGACATTCTGCCACGGTGGAGTGGGAAAACCTATTTTGGGGAGTCACCTTGCCAGTCGCCGGACCCCCTGGCTGAGTTCCGAATCGGGAATGACGCCTGGCCAGTGATCCACTTCATTGCGGGAGTACCACTCCGAGGAATACATTGAATGAGTATTCATTCGGTGGATTTTGCTGACTCGGGTGTTCGGGCGAACGGGTTCCAAGCCGGTGCTCCGGTCGCCATCGCAAACAATCTGCAAGGTTTACGGTGAGTAAGCGTGATGAAACGCGACGCCAATCCGTCGGAAGGTTCGCCCGGCAACTCGCTGGGTAACGTGACGAGGAACGCAGAGAAGTATCAGCGAATTCTTGACGCGGCGGTAGCGGTATTTGCGGAAAAAGGATTCTTTGTCTCCCGAATTTCGGACATCGCCGACCGGGCCGATGTGGCCGACGGCACGGTTTATCTGTACTTCAAGAACAAAGAAGAAATCCTGGCGACCGCAATCAATACGGCTTTCGACGCTTTCATGAAGACTGCCCGGGCGGAATTGAAACGGCTGCCGACGCCGACCGAACGACTGCGCCGGTTGGCTTACCTTCATCTTGAAGCACTAGGAGCGAACCGCAACCTGGCGGTGGTTTTCCAGATGGAGCTGCGCCAAAGCACGAGGTTTCTGTCGAAGTTCTCGCATGAGCACCTGGTGGAGTACCTGAGGCTGGTACGCGAAGCCATCTGCGACGGCAAGGCGAGTGGAGAGTTTCGCGCCGATCTGCCTGAAAAGATAGCTGCTAACTGTTTCTTTGGCGCCATCGATGAAATGGTCACTTCGTGGGTATTGAGCGAGAAAGAGTATCCGCTGGCCCACGTTGCCGATTCCGTATTGGACATCCTGTTGAGCGGCATGCAGTCTTCCCCACAGCGGACATGAGTAGCTCTTATGGAAATTCGCACCCTCAATGACGTTTTTTTTACCGTCGTGGGACGCGATCACGACCGCGTGATGCTCACACGCCGCGAGGGCGCATGGACGCCGATATCGGCGGCTCAACTCCATCGCTGGGTTACCGCGACGGCGCGGCAGTTGCAGGCTTGGGGCATAGGCCAGGGCGATCGAATGGTGATTCTGAGCGAAAATCGCCCCGAGTGGGCCATCGTCGACTTCGCTACCCTTCTCCTGGGCGGCATCGTGGTGCCGATTTATGCCACGCAAACGCCCGAGCAGGTCCTTTACGTCCTACAACACTCGGAAGCAAAGGTCGCGTTCGTATCTTCGCGGAAACAGTATGAGAAGGTGGAATCGGTCCGGGCCGGGTCGGAGCTGCAGCGGGTGGTCGTAATGGATGAGGTTGACGACCTTCCCGACGTTCCGCAGATGCGCTACCTGTTGAGCGGTGCCAACGATCTGGATGACGCGGTTATCGAGGCCTTTGCCCATGAAGTCAAGCCGGATGATGTTGCGACACTCATCTATACGTCGGGCACAACAGGAACTCCCAAGGGCGTCATCCTGACGCACGGCAATATCGCTTCGAACCTGAGCCAATCAGCATCTCTGGTTGACATCGGCCCCGAGGATCGCGGTATCTCATTTCTTCCGCTCTCGCACATTACAGCGCGCCATGTGGATTATCTGCTGTTCTGCCGGGGCGTCTCGATCGCATACTGTCCTAACTTTGACGACTTGCCGCGAACACTTCAGGAAGTGCGCCCAACACTGTTCATCGGTGTGCCTCGCGTGTACGAAAAGATCCACAATCAGGTTCTACTCAAGATGCACGGCACCAAACGCAAGATTTTCGACTGGGCACTTGCGGTGGGGCAGAAATATCGCGAACAGGTACTGAACGAAAAGGTTCCGAGTTCGCTGTCATGGAAGCTGGCCAATAAGTTGGTGTTTTCGAAGATTCGTGAAGGTATGGGTGGACGCGCACGCCTGTTCATCTCGGGCGGTGCGCCCCTGGGACGCGAACTGGCTGCCTGGTATGCCGATATCGGCATCCGTATTGACGAAGGCTATGGGCTGACCGAGACCTCTCCGGTGATTGCTGTGAATGTTCCCAGCCAGCATCGCATGGGCACGGTTGGAAAAGTCCTAGCCAACCTTGAAGTTCGAATCGCCAGTGATGGCGAAGTTCTGGTGCGAGGCCCGTCGGTATTCAAAGGCTACTGGAACATGCCCGAAGAGACTGCGGGGGCGTTTGAAGATGACTGGTTCAAGACCGGTGACATTGGGCAATTGGACGAAGATGGATATCTGTCCATCACCGACCGCAAGAAAGACCTGATTAAGACATCGGGCGGCAAGTTCATTGCGCCACAGCCGATTGAGAATTCGCTGAAAGCCAACGTGTTTGTGGGAGAGGCTGCGGTGGTAGGCGACAAAAGACGCTTCCCGGCAGTGCTGATTGTGCCCAATTTCCCTGTTTTGGAGCAGTGGGCAACCGCGCATGGCATCTCTACCTCCTCCCGCAAGGACCTTGTCCGCTCGTCGCAGGTGCGTTCGCTGTACCAGGGCGTGGTGGACGAGCTGAATGAAAACCTGGCGCAATTCGAGAAGCTCAAGAAAGTGCTAGTGCTCCCGGAAGAACTCAGCATTGCGGACGGGACGCTCACGCCGAGCATGAAGTTGCGCCGGCGTCACCTCGAGCAGCGGTATCACAGGCAAATTGAGGCGATTTACGCCGAAGAGCATCATCACGAAAAGGCCGAGCAGCCCACAGAGAAAATCAGAAGATAGCAGCGACTTCCTACTGCGGCGTTTGCGTTATTCGATAGGCTCGACTGCGATGGTGGGCTCGATGTGGGCCCGATCTGGTCTCTGCACCAGCACTGTTGCCGACAGTACGATTAGCATCCCCAGCACCTGAATGGACGAGACGAACTCTCCGAGCAGGATGGCGGTGAGCAGGATCGCGAACACAGGCTCCAGGCAGCTGGTCACAATGGCGCGCGTCGCGTCTAGATACTGGAGGCCGGTGAAGTAGAAAGAAAACGGCACCAGCATCGAGGTCATCGAGAACACTGCCATAAATGCCCACTGGCCTGCGGCGTAATGGTGGGCGGCGATCTTCCAGGGCGGATTCAAGACGATCCAGAAGGTGGCAGCACCGAAAAGCGCATAGACCAAAACCGTCCAGCGGTCGTAAGCCTGCAACAGGTGCTGCGCATAGACGTTATAAAACGCGAATGAAATCGCTGCTAACTCCGCCGCGATTACCCCGACGGTGCTGAAGCGGACACCAGATAGCCCAAGCCAAGGAAAACTGCTGCGCGCGGAAATCTCACCCACGGCAAACGCGCAGCCAGCGACGGCCAGCATTACTCCCAGGATTCGTTGCAAAGTGGGCCGCTGCAGTCGTCTCGCCAGCATGTACAGGAGCACCCACACCGGCGCTACGTATTGCAGGACAATAGCCGTCGCGACCGAGGTTCGTTCGATTGCCAGATAGTAAAAGTAGTTGGAAGCCGCCAAGCCGGCGATTCCAAGAAGAAAGAATTGAGCCAGGTGGCTTCCACGGACGCGGAGCGCCGAGCGGTTCTTCAGCAAGAGAATTGGCGCGAGCACGAGAAGGGAAATCGTAGTGCGGCTCTGTGCGAGCACGAGCGGATCAATCTTTCCTAGAGAATGGCCAGCGACGGTGATACGACCCGTGAACACCGCCCTCCCCATGGCAGCCGACAGTCCCCAGAAGAACGTGGCCGCGGCGATGTAGAGGTAGCCGCGGACAGAATGAGATCTACTGGCCGAGAAGTTGGATGAGGCGTTCAGGATCGTACCCGATGAGGACTTCGTCACCCACAACCACGGTGGGCGTCGATTGACTCTTGTACTTCTGGGTCATTTCGCGGACTACCCCAGAGCCGGAATCGATGCTGCGTTCCTCGAACTCCACGCCGCGTTGCGCGAGAAAACTCTTGACCCAACTGCATGGAGGACAGTCCTGTTGCGTAAAGACAATGACCTTGGACTGCGGCATACTAGTCGGCCAACGCCGATTCGCTGTGGGAAGTACGCAGAACCCGGTCTACGGTGTACGGAGCGCGCTTCGAAGGCTCGTGGAAGTGCCGCACCTGCAACTCACCCAGCAGTCCTAACGCGACCAACTGTACGCCGGCAACGATCAGGACCGCACCGAAAACCATCATCGGCCCGTGCTCGTCCATGACGTCGACGTGGCGAACGAATTTCTCGATGACCATCCAGAAGGCGATGAGCAGTCCAGTCAACGAGCTGACCGCTCCGAAGCCGCCAAAGAAATGCAATGGCCGGGACATGTACTTCAGCAAGAAGCGAATCGTGATCAAGTCAAAAAACACTCGGAAAGTGCGTCCGATACCGTAATGCGACTCGCCACGTTCGCGATTAATGTTGCGGATGGGAATTTCGCATATCGTCGCGCCGTAGGCCGATGCCAAGGCAGGAATGAAACGGTGCAACTCCCCATAAAGCGGCACTTCCTGTAGGACCTCGCGGCGATACGCTTTAAACGTCGTGCCAAAGTCATGGATATCGACGCCGCTTAGCTTGGCCATGAGCCAGTTAGCGATTTTCGACGGAATTCGGCGCATCACGAAATTGTCAATGCGCTCTTTGCGCCAGCCGCTGACGATGTCGTAACCCGCCCGCAATTGCTCGAGGAACAGAGGGATATCGTCGGGATCGTGCTGCAAGTCGCCGTCCATGGCGAGGACGAATTCACCCTGACAATGATCGAAGCCCGCCGCCAGGGCCGAGGTCTGGCCAAAGTTTCTCCGCAGCTTGACAACCACGACACGGCGGTCGACGGCTGCAATCTGTTGCAGGAGGGGGAACGTGTGATCCAAGCTGCCGTCGTCAACAAAAACTATTTCGAACGGCTCCTGGGTGGACTCCATCACCACCTTCAGCCGGTCGTAGAGTTCCGTCACGTTTTGTTCTTCGTTATGGAAAGGAACAACGATCGAATACTTGAGCACGATATGTTAATTATACCGTCCGGCCTTGCCCAGTTTGGGAATTTTGGGCCAGAGGGCTCCCCTTTAGTGACGGTTGTCAAATGGCGTAACTTGCGCGCTTGTTCGCTCTCTTGGGACGCGATTCTATCAATACAGGAGGTAAAGTGCGACGGATTTCGATCTAACTGTAGTGTCGTTAGAGGTTACGAGATAGCTTCCGCAACCTCAACGACTTGCGATATATCGCAGAACACGACCAACGCCCTCACGAAACTCGTTGTAAGGTGTGATCAAACTCGCGACCAAGTAGCCGTCGCTTGGGAAATTGTAGAAATGACCGGGCTGGAGCAATACTCCTGTTTCGTGTAGGAGGGCAATAGCTAAGTCTTCGTCGGTGCCCAACACCGGAACACGCAAAACGGCGCACCAACCTCCTTCGACCGCAAGCCGCCGGCACAAGGTTTGAGCTGCGAAACTTGCGTCAAGTGTGGACAAGTTTGTGCGGATTCGCTCCATGAGCTGAGATTGAATACTCTGGCGCTCGACGAGCATTGCCGGGACGGCCAACTGCACGGGAGCGCTCATCGACAGATACGTGTCGGCAATTACTTCCAGCCTTGCAAGTGCTGCAGCTTTGGCGTCGGCGGGGCCGCTGGTCGCGAGCCATGCCACTTTCATTTGTGGAAGCGCGGATATCTTGGACAATCCGGATAACGTGAAAGTCAGGACTTCGTTGTTAGACGAAAAGGTCGGCGGTGACACATCCTGCAATGAGTAGTCGAGGAATACCTCGTCCGCGATGATGGCCATTCCGCTATCGGCGCATATCTGATTCAGTTCGGAAATCTCTTGAGGCTTGGCGTAGGAGCCCGTGGGATTGTTCGGATGCACGACCAGCACTGCGCGGCACTCCGAGCCCGCTGCCTTTGACCCCTGAACCGATCCCCGCAGAGACTCGAAGTCGACTTGCCAACCGTGGTCGTACACCAGTTCGTAAGGCACGAGCTTGACGTCGTTGAGATCCGCCAGAAAGTCGAAGAGAGGGTAGCTGGGTGCGGGCACCAGAACGGCGTCGCCGGGATCGCAGAGCAGTCGGAATACAAACGAATAGGCTTCGCTGGTGCTGGTGGTCAGAACGAGGTCGTCGAGATGAAACCCGCCTCCCTTCTCTGAGTAATACTGAGCGACTGCCTGTCGCGCCGACTCAAGCCCCTTGGGCGAAGGCTGATACGTCATCCCTTCGGGTAGAGTCAATGCCTGCAGAATCTCTGTCCCCCGGTAGGACAACCCGATGGTCGTGGGATTCGAAGCGGTGAGGTCCAGCAGTTCCCTACCCGCTCGACGATGCTCCTCCAGGGCGCTCGCGTAGAGGTTCGGGACGAGGTTCCAGGCAGTGCGGCGCGAGAACATTAGTGGGAATTCCGCTCGTTGACGATGCGGCCATACGGCGATGAGCGACCGACCCGGTCGAAATAGTCGTAGGCTGCCCCGGCTATGCGGGCAATGGCATCGTTTCCGTCGCGCCCGCGTTTGAGGTAGGCGGTCATGACAACGATGACAAATGGCCGGTTCGGAACGAATACGATGCCAACATCGTTGCGGACGCCGGCGAGTTCGCCGGGCTTATTGGCGATGACGACGTCATCGGGGATGTTGCGTGGAATATCGCTCGGTTTCGGCGTGCTAAGAACCCTGAAGAAGTCGTCAGTTAAAGGTTGGTTCAGGATCTTGTGCTGGTAGAGATCGGCAAAAAGAGTCATCATCTCGCGAGGAGTGGACAGGTTTTCACGGCCGGCCTGGGCGGCTTTCACGTCCATCATCATGCGTTGCAAGCGCGTATGGGTGAGCCCGAGCGAGGTTAGCATCGCATTCACATTGTCCATGCCGACGCGGTCGATAAGGACATTGGTGGCACTGTTGTCGCTCACCGCAACCATGAAGGTTGCAAGATCGCGGTTGGTGACGCGTGTGACGCTGGGCGTGAGGCCGCCCATGATGGCGCTATCCGCCACAAGATCACCGGCGTTGACGGTGTACACGTCAGTGAGGCGTGCTTTTCCAGTTGCGCTGTGGTCCGATTCTTGTTGCTGCCTGTAAAGTTCAGTAAGCACCGCGACTTTGATGGATGACGCCTGGGCGAAGACGGCGTCGGGGTTCAAGAGGAAGGTGCGGCCATCGGTCAGATCCATGATGGCGACGCCCATGGTGCCGTCGAGATCGCGATTCGCTGCTTGGACGGTAGCTTCGAGCTTTTGCCAAAGCAATTCGCTTTGCGCCGGAGTTCCGACAATTTGAGCGGACGGGGATGCTGCGTTTGCGCCTGTGTTGATTTGGGCGCAGGCCACAGCGTAACCACCCAGAAGAATTCCCAAGGCCAACAGGAATCTCAGCATAAGACGCGGATTATACATAACCGAGACGCGTAAATTTGCGGAGAATTCGCGAGCAAAACCGCAAGACGCACCCATACAATGGCTACTATTCCGTTTGTAACTTTGGTGCTGAATGATGAACGAAACAAATCGTGCAACCGCAAAGGAATCCGCACCTGTCGAAGAAGCTCGGGCAGCTCTGCTAATCGGTGACGATCCGGAAGTTAAATCTGCGCTTTCGGCAATTCTCGCACCGGAGGGCTGGACTCTGGAGCAAAGCAGCGACCTAGCCGAAGCGTTGGTGCTGGCGGCAAAGCATCCCTTTGACCTCATTGTCACGAGTCGCAAGACATCGGGCAAAGAGGATGTACAGTTTCTCTGCCGAATTCGGCGAATCAAGCCTCATACCCGGGTCATCATTCTCACCGACGAAAGCACGCCCGAGGACGTCATTGCTTCGATGCGACAGCACGCCTTCGGCTATCTGTCGAAGGGGTTTTCCGCCGAATCGCTAGCGGATACAGTGCGGAGCGTATTAGACGCTCCCGCGTGGGACGACGGAATCGAGATCATATCCGCGACTCCCCAGTTGCTGAACTTGGCAGTACGTTGCCAGATGTTGACGGCGGACCGCTTACTGCAGTTCATGGCTGAGATTACCGACCTTCCCGAGGAAGAATGCCGCGACGCCGGTATGGCTTTCAGGGAGATGTTGCTGAATGCCATGGAACATGGCGGACACTTCGATCCCGACAAGTATGTCGAAGTTTGCTACGTCCGCGCACGACACATGGTGATGGCACGCATCAAAGACCCCGGTGACGGCTTCACGCTGGAAGAAGTGCGGCACGCAGCGATTGGCAATCCGCCCGACGATCCACTTGCGCACGTCATTCGTCGGAACCAGGAAGGTATGCGACCCGGTGGCTATGGAGTCATGTTGGCCAAGAATTTGGTGGATGAGCTCATCTACGGCGAAAAGGGTAACGAGGTACTGCTGGTGAAATATCTGCGGGGGGTCGAGCCTTAACGGTTGGGCGGGGGCACCCCTCCCCCCTCCCCTCCCCCGGTAAAATATTGAAATGATAGGGGGCGAAAGGCGAAAGTCGCGGCAAAATATTGAAGCCACAAGGGTTGCTGGCAATATATTGACCAGCAAGGGGTTACACGGCAAAAAATGCCAGGAAGCCCGCCCTCTCTTCGGTACGGCGGCCTAGGAATGTCGAGCGGCCATTCTCCAAGTTTTCACAGAGCCGACGAAGCCCGCAGCCTGGGCGCGGACCTACAAGAGACACTTGTCCCTTGCCTCATGATTCTTTCATTACAGGAAGCGGGATGAGGAGGAAAAGGACGTAGATCACGTGACCTTGTGATAAGGAGCTCGAACTGGAGGAAGAAAATGGGAGCGCGAATGCTCAGAATCAGCCGAATTAGTGTGCTACTAGTCGCGTCAGCCGCACTTGGTCTCGTCTCTCCCGCAATCGCGGCAGCACAGGAGAACCTAACAGCGTCCCAAGCGAAGCCATTTGTCGTCGAGTACTACTACAAGGTGAAGTGGGGTTACGCGGACGAGTTCATCACCCTGTTCAAGAAGAACCATTATCCGTTGCTAAAGAAGCAAGTGGAGATGGGGCGGATGATCTCGGTGACAGCGGTTACGCCGCGGTATCACACTACCGAGGACGGCCGCTGGGATTATCGCGTCACCATCGTATTCAAGAATGCCGCAGTTGCGAACGATGGCAGCTTCGATGAAAAGGCGCTCATCCAGCAGATGTATCCCGACCAGGCGACCTATAAGAAGGAAGAGCAGAGGCGCTTCGAGATCCTCGACGCGCACTGGGACCTGCCGATCAAAGACCTCGATCTGCAAGCCCAATAGGCGTGCCAGCAGCCGAGGACCCTGCTGGAAAAGTGCTCAGAGCACATCCTGCGCGGGCTAAAGCCCGCGAGGAACGAAAAAAATCAAGGGCTTGGACGCTGGCCTGAAGGCCAGCTCTACCCAAAACCGACCCGTGGGGGCAGATCAGACGTCGTAGTACATGAGGAACTCATACGGATGGGGCCGCAGACGTAGCGCGTCTACTTCCTTTTCCCGTTTGTAATCGATGTAAGTGTTGAGCATTTCCTCGGTGAATACGTCGCCTTTCATGAGGAATTGACAGTCGCGTGAAAGCTCGTCCAAGGCCGCTTCGAGGGAGCCGGGCATCGATTGCACCTTGGTTAGCTCATCAGGCCCTAGATCGTAAATGTCTTTATCCAACGGCAAGCCGGGATCAATCCTGTTTTCGACACCATCAATTCCAGCCATCAGCATCGCGGCAAATGCCAAGTACGGATTGCAGCTGGGATCGGGTGGACGGAATTCGGCGCGCTTCGCCTTTGGGGACGCAGAATACATGGGGATGCGAATTGCCGCCGAGCGATTGCGCCTTGAGTACGCCAGGTTCACCGGAGCTTCGAAGCCAGGTACAAGGCGTTTGTAGGAATTCGTGGTGGGCGCAATCAGCGCAGAAAGCGCGGGGCCATGCTTGATTAGCCCTCCGATATACCACAGCGCTAACTGTGAGAGCCCCGCGTAGCCGTCGCCGGCAAACAGCGGGTTACCGTCTTTCCAGAGTGATTGGTGGGTATGCATCCCGCTGCCGTTGTCCTGAAACAGCGGCTTGGGCATAAAGGTTACGGTCTTACCCGCCTGGTTCGCCACGTTCTTGACGACGTACTTGTACAACATCATGGTGTCGGCGGAGCGGAGCATGGAATCGAACCGGAGGTCGATCTCCGTCTGCCCTCCGGTTGCAACCTCGTGATGATGGCACTCGACCGCAATGCCGCAGCTCTGCAAGGCGAGCACCATCTCGGTGCGCAGATCCTGATAATGATCGGTGGGAGGAACCGGAAAATATCCTTCTTTATAGCGCGGCCGATACCCCAGATTTGATTCCAGGCGGCCGGAATTCCAGCGGCCTTCCTCAGCATCGATGAAGTAGTAACCCTCGTGTTCATTCTGGTCGAACCTAACATTATCAAAAATAAAAAATTCCGCTTCTGCGCCGAAGTATGCGGTATCAGCGATCGCAGTTGAGGTCAGATAAATCTCAGCCTTGGTGGCGATGTAGCGCGGATCACGGTCGTATCTCTGCTTGGTGACCGGGTCAATCACGTCACAAACCATGACGAGCGTCGGAACCTCGGTGAACGGATCGAGGAAATAGCGCGCCGGATCAGGCATCAGCAGCATGTCGCTTTCGTGAATTGCTGCCCAGCCGCGGATCGAGGAGCCGTCCATACCGAAACCTTCCTCGAAGGACTGTTCAGTGAGTTGGTCAATGGGGTAAGAGACGTGGTGCCAGAGTCCGGGTAGGTCGGTGAACCGCAGATCAAGTATCTGGACGTTGTTATGTTTGGCAAACTCAAGTGCAGTCTTCGGATCAACCTTCGGCGCAGTCATAGCGAGCTCCTTCCAGGGCCACTCGACAGCATACGCCGCTGCTTTGGGCGCAAGGCATACAATGATTTTATTAGCCGAATAATTTCGTATTATGTAACCATCACCGACTGACCGCCTATGGACTTCGACCAAATCGAGACGTTCCTGGAGGTCGCGAGGCTCAGCAGCTTCTCGCGAGCTGCAGAGCGGCGCTTTCGCACGCAGCCAGCCATCTCATCCCAGATACGATCGCTGGAGGAAGAAGTCGGCGCAAAGCTGCTTGACCGAAGCGGCGGGAGGGTGGCCGTAACAGCGGCGGGCAAGGTCTTCCAGAAATACGCCGAGGAGACTATCGAGCAACGCCGGGTAATGCTTATCGCTTTGGCAGAAATGCACCGAGTGCCTCGGGGGGAGATCGTAGTATCCGCCAACGAGGGCACCTGCCTGCATATCCTCCCGGAAGTGTTTTCCGAATTCAAGCGGCAATATCCGAGTGTTGCCGTCAGTGTGAAACGTTCGGAGCACCAGAAAATTCTAGAAGCCATCATCGAGAACTCCTGCGATTTTGGCGTTGTCTCGATGCCGATCAAAGACAAGCGCTATACGGTAGTTCCCATCCACCGCGACGAGCTGGTGGTGATTACGCCTCCCAAACATCCGCTGGCCAACCGCTCAGAAGCGTCGCTGGCGGAGGTCGCCCAATATCCTCTGCTTCTGCCCAAATTGGGACGAACTCGTGACGCTTTGGAGACGCTGTTTCATGAACGCCGATTGAAGCCGATCATCTCGATGGAACTGGACTCCAGCGAACTTACGAAGCGATTCGTCGCTGCCGATGTTGGTATCAGCTTTATTCCGCGGTCCAACGTTGCCGAAGACCTGAAGGCCAAGTCGCTGTCGGCGCTGAAGCTATCCGATGCAGTCCTGCAACGTGACCTGGCGTTGGTGTTTCGCACTGACAAGGCGCTCAGCCGTGCCGCCCTGGCGTTCATCGAGATTGCTGTTAAGTTAAAGACCGGGGGACCGGCTTCCGGTATCGCGCGTACTTCGTAGACGCAAATTGCGGCGCGATTGGTTTCGCCTAATCCGTTTTTGCGCTCACTTGCAGCGCGTGTTATTTTCAATCCATCCGGGAGCCGGCTGGTTTCCGATTCGGAGGAGCTCAATTGGGTAAAAGCATGGTTCCTAAGCGGATTTTCCTAACCAAGGGTGTAGGAAAACACAAGGAACGACTTACTTCATTCGAATTGGCACTGCGAGATGCAGGCATCGCAGCACAAAATTTGGTTCGTGTTTCGTCAATCTTCCCGCCTCATTGCAAACTCATCGCTCGCAAGGAAGGCTTGAAATATCTTTATCCAGGTGAAGTCGTTTTTGCCGTGGTGGCAGAAAACTCGACTCGAGAACCGCACCGCCTGGTCGCATCAAGCATCGGGCTCGCCATTCCAGCCGATCGCACGACCTACGGATACCTGAGCGAGCACCATTCGTTTGGTGAAAAGGAAGACGTTGCTGGCGATTACGCAGAAGAACTGGCTGCGGAAATGCTGGCTACTACGCTCGACGTTGAGTTCGACGCTGACAAGTCCTGGGACGAAAAGAAAGAAGTGTATCGGCTATCGAACAAGATCGTCCGCACCATGAACACGACCCAAACGGCGGTGGGGGACAAACGGGGTCTGTGGACTACTGTGATCGCCGCCGCCATTCTGATCTTCGAATAACTGCGACACTTAAACGGAACACGAAAGGGACGCGACACTGCCGGGTCCCTCTAATTTCTGTAATGGGCCGTATTCAGCGTTTGTATACGTGCGGCTCGGGCCCTTTTTCGAGGGTCTCGCGGTTCCAGATTAGTCCTT
>Ga0210383_10004016_pt1 | contig 13088 bp, 9 predicted proteins | sample IncBWC14OmetaG_FD_160072 | JGI IMG/M metagenome (GOLD analysis project Ga0210383, IMG submission 160072) | Forest soil microbial communities from Barre Woods Harvard Forest LTER site, Petersham, Massachusetts, United States - Inc-BW-C-14-O ...
CCTCAGTCGGCAGTTGGATCTCGCAATGCCCTGTCTTGCAGTTCTTCAGCTCCTCGATGTCTTGCTGTTCCAGGGTGAAGCCCTCTAGGTCAGAAAGCTTCGGCGGATCGCTGAAACTTTGGATGGCGAGATAGCTGGGGAGCTTGCGCAGCGCTTCGATGTCAGAGGCAAGCTTGAGGTAGCTCTCTGGAGTCGCCCCAACGTACACCGCGCCGAAGACGAACACTTCGTCAGGGGTACGTGACTCTACGACCTTGGCAACAGCCTTCCCCGAGTGGATCGCAACTATCTGCTCTTCATTCAATCCAACAAACTCGCGGAAAAATCTATATGGCTCGTCCGGACTGTCGGCTTCATTTGCAGGAGCCATTAGAAGCAACACGACTGCAAGCGCGATGTGAAAACTGGTCCTTATCATCGCCCTTCACCTCTATTTTCTTTGTCCAATCGCCTCTCTTCATCACTGTCATGCAGATAGCCCCTACTCCTGCCCAGAAGACGGCACGCGTACGTCGGCACAACGCCAGCGTCAATCCAGCAGTGCCCGTCACACCGAATATTTTTGCGATAAGCATATTCCCGCCTTCATAGGTCCCCAAGTTACCTGGATTAAGCGCCCCGACGAGATTGATCACCTTTGTCAGGCCTTCCAGCACAAACGCGCCGATCAGGGCGGTCCTTGCTCCCATAAACCGCAGGACGAGATAGACTTCCAAGACTGCCAGCCCGTGCCATAGGAGATTGAGCATTAGGCTCACCCAGAATGCAGTAGGCGCTTCGCGAGGAAAGGTGAGGAGGTTGTGTTCGGCAGAATCAATGGTCAACTGTTTGCCGCTGACCCAGTTGTGAAGCCAACGCAGTCGCCCTATCCCTCTGGCCGCGTTCCCCATCAACGGCCAACCGTTCGCGACGGCCACAGCCGCTAGGATCACCACTGCCAGGAGCGCGGCAGCGAGTAGCAATCCATATACTCGCCACCCACCGGAAAGAGGAGCAAACAGTAAAGCGGAAATGATTCCCAATACAGTGACGACTGCGGCTGTCAAGGTATGGAGTCCTCCGTCAATCGCGCAGGCCGATATTCCACTAGCCAGCGGCACTGTAGAACCCAACAGAGATATGCGGATCCCTTCCCCAAGCAGCTTCCCAGCAAGACCAAGTTGCCCCATCGCATCAGAGGCCAGTTGTGTGCCAAGGCTCCGTGACCAGGAGAGCCCTTTGATATCGCACATAAATGTCTGTCGCCAGGCGCATGTCTTGACCAACTGAGAGAACCCTCCCAGAATGATGATCAGAGCTAGGCCCCAGCCAACTGCCTGGAGTTGTTTCCAGACGACCCCCGGGCCGGTTCGAAAAACCAAGTAGCCTAGTAGGCCAAGACCCACCAGGGCTGCAAAGAATCGAAGCGAGATCCGAATTAGGAACCGGAATTTGGTCACAAAGCCCCCTGCCAAGAATCTCCTTGGCCCGATGTGATTCGACCAGAATTGTGCCCGCTCAATCACGACTCGGACTCGTTACCCATGGCCCGCGCTCGTACGTCCCGCTCCGCCAGTAGTGCGAAGTAAGACCAGAACCTCGATCACAAAAACGCCGAATGAAAGTGACGGACTAGACTCTTCACATTTCCTAACTTGCATCGAGATGGCCAATTTGGGGGGTGAAAGGGGTGCTTCTAAATTATTGATTTTAAATAGAGATCATAGGATGTAACGGTCACGATAGTCGATTTCGAGTCAAGCGCTGCCCGCATTCGGGCGCCGGAATCGTGGCAGCGTCTGGAAGCTCGTGTTTCTCATCAATTTCCTTTGGCACTTTGGTTGCACTTCGTACCGGCGGTTCAACGAAGCGGCACGCGGCCTGCCATGCTAGGAGCAGGACATCGGCGCACCGCGGGCCGTCATAAAGGAAAATGGGAGATGCGTCGAAACACGATTCAAACATCGGTGACGCTGGTCGCGATCCTGCTGCTGCCGCTGCCGGTCCTGGTTGCGTAAGAGAACGAGTGCGCTCCTGATCGAAGGGCAGGCAAGCAAGGACCTTGTGGAGCCGGCCGGAGTAAGATCCCCGCTTGATTCGCCTTCTTTCATATTCTACGAGGTAATGCCTTACCACGTAGTCATCGAAGAAGCAAACAGCTCGCCTGCGGCGACTCGCCATATCATTCAGGCGGGCTTCGACGTTGACGTGCACGGCTTAAGCAACAAAGATGAGGTCGAGCTACCGCCTCCCGGCGACTACGCGTTGGGTTACGAACGTTAAAGAAAATCGTAGATACCGTAACGCAGCATGCTAGTGAATGCGCCATCGAGGTTATTCCGTTCTCTTCAACCGTCTTCTCCGAGGCCCGTGAGAATTTGCGATCGGAAGCAGTAACCCGAATCCGAATTTCACATCACCGGGGCATTGATCAGCCTGTTGGCCTGCCGGAACAACACGCGCTTGGAGAACTGGAAAGGCAGTTTCGGGGCCTGGGCATACGGCGGCGGTGAGGTATTGCTCGACTCGTACTGCACTTGAGTCGCTCGCGGACCGCCGAACTGGATAACCGATATCAGTTTGAAAAGGAATCGGACCGATTCGAGCCGTTCGTTTTAGCTCGAACCAATACAACAATGGACCGCGGGGCCAGTTGGTATGTTGCATGCTTTAGGGGCACACCGAGTTCCGCGAAGTCGTCCGGACTTGGTAACGACGTGTCCACGATTCTTACCCAATCTCGCAGCGTACCTTCATGGATCCGGAACTGCAACTCTTCCCAGTATGCATTGATCATTACATAGATATCGTCATCATGCTGTGAGGCGCCATGCAGGCAAAATGCCAGGCTTCGTGAATCCGGCGACAGATCGACCGCGGGTCCAACTCCGTACCAGGAAATGTCCTCGCGCCAAAATCTGCTGCGACAGAGAGAACGATGCGATTTCCGAAACGCAATCATACTTTTAAAGAACCGAAAAATGTCTTGATTCGCCCGGAGCTGGCTCCAGTCAAGCCAACTGATTTCGTTGTCCTGGTTATACGGATTGTTGTTGCCAAATTGCGTGTTCAGGAACTCATCGCCTGACCGGAACATCGGGATGCCATTCGACAGCAGGAGCAGACAGCAGAAGTTCTTAACCTGTTTCCGGCGCAGTGACAGAACCGCTTCGGGAACTCCCTCGTCTCCTTCGTGTCCACAATTCCAACTGAAATTCTCGTCCATTCCGTCCCGATTGTTCTGGCCGTTTTTCCAGTTTTTTTTCTGATTATAGGAAACCAGATCGTACAACGTGAAACCGTCATGGGCATCTATGTAGTTCACGGTCTGGTAGGCATGATAGGCATCGGCGCGGCTATCCGGAAACAGATCGTCGCTGCCGTAAATGCGGCTCATCAAATCCGGGATCATGCCCGGGTCGCCCTTCACAAAACGGCGGACATGATCGCGAAACCGCGCGTTCCATTGGAGCCACGCCAGCCCCGGAAATCCGCGTCCGAGTTGATACGCGCCGGTGTCCCAAGGTTCAGCGATCAACTTCAATAGGCTCAACTCCGGATCGGCGGCGATTTCACTGAAAATTGGAGCATCTCCCCAATTGAGCGATCCATCGGCATTACGGCTAAACACGGATGCCAGGTCGAAGCGGAACCCATCAATGTGCATCTCGTTTTTCCAATACCGCAGGCTGTCCATGACTAGCTTGCGCACGTGCGGCTGGCTGAAGTTCAGCGTATTACCCGTACCTGAATAATTCGCGTAAGGGTTACCGGGTTCGGAGGATGGCATGTAATAACCTGCGCCATCAAGACCTTTGAAACTGTAGATGGGGCCACGATTGTCGCCCTCACAGGTGTGGTTATAAACAACGTCGAGCACTACGGCGATTCCTGCTTTGTGAAGAGCCTTGACCATTTCTTTGAATTCGAAATGCTGCCTATCGTCATTGCGCGTGCACGCATACTGGGCATGCGGCGAGAAAAAGTTCAAAGGCATGTAACCCCAATAATCCCCTTCGTGCGGGTCGCGCTGAAATACAGGCATCAATTCGACAACCGTTATCCCGAGCTCCTTCAAATACGGAATCTTTTCCACCAGTCCGGAGTAGGTGCCGGCACGCGAAGGATGTACGCCAGAATTCGGGTTTTTCGTGAAGCCCCTTACATGGAGCTCGTAGATGATTGCTTCGGATTCGGGGCGAGGTGCAAGATCTCCGGACCAATTGAACTGGACGGTTTGTCCGGTCAGTACTCCTAGCGGCGCCTTTCCGGCATTGGGGCCGGGCACCGTGGCCAGCTTGCGGTCAAACTCTGGCGGAAAGAAAACACATTGGGCATAGGGATCGGCCAAAATTTTCTGAGGATCGAAAATGTGAAGTTCAGAAATAACCTGCCCCGAGACCGAGTAGGCATAATAACGAGCGCCGCGCATTTCATCGAAGGGCAGTCTGCAGTGCCAGATTCGTCCCGACTTGTTGCGAATGTAATCGAACTGGAACGTCAGGACTGGATTTGCAAAGTCGTTAGCAGAATAGAACAGCAGAGTCACACTCTCAGCATATTCGGCAAACACGGCAAAGTTGAACGCCTGCTCCTCTTCTATCCACGTGGCACCCAGCGGTAACGGAGTTCCTTCTGTTTGTGCCCATCTGGGGTGTTTGGAGACTGACACTGCCGGCGCTGCCACATCGGATGTGCGGTTGTTGTCAGCGACTTCGTCGATTCGGTTCTTCACGTTTCCTGAATTCTGTTTGCTCAGCATGGTAAACATTCGTGCCCGGAACTACTCGCCTTGGCCGCGAGCGTTTGCCCTCCGCTCGCACAACGCTTCGATTTCTCGGTTAAGTCGCGCAACCATTGGAAAGCGGTTGTCGACAACCTCTCCTCGGTAACGCGCCAGCGCCAGTTTCCGCCCAAACGACCAGGCACGTTCATCCGACTTCCAACGCCGAGATCAAGAAGGTCCTGTAAGGGCACAACCGTCAAAGCTGCCACGGACGAGCATGCCAGTTCGATCAAGGCTGGTGCAGCTTCCGCACTATTCACGAGCCGGCGCTTAAGGTAGCTCCACAAAGTCTGTTTCTGCGAATCGGGCAATTGTTCGTACCATTCGCGAGTTGGCGGATTGTCATGCGTGCCTGTGTACGCAACCGCGTTGGTGACAAAGTTGTGGGGAAGATATGGATTGTCGGCGTGGCCGTCAAAGGCGAATTGCAGCACCCGCGTCCCCGGCACTTGAAATTGATCACGTAGCGCCACTACATCCGGCGTGATTATCCCCAGATCCTCGGCGATGAACGGCAGGACACTCAACTCACTTTGTACCGCCTGGAAAAAACCCGCGCCTGGTCCCGGCACCCATTCGCCGGACTGCGCTGTTTTGGCTCCGGCTGGCACGTGCCAGGCAGCTGCGAAACCCCGGAAGTGATCTAGCCGAATCACATCTACATGAGCTAGGAGCGCACGAAGCCGGTCAATACACCATTGATAGCCTGTGGAACGGAGCGCATCCCAGTTGTAGACGGGATTGCCCCACAACTGTCCCTGCTCACTGAAATAGTCAGGAGGAACTCCAGCAACAAAGCGCGGCCGTCGCCGCTCATCCAGCAGGAATAACTCCGGATTTGCCCAAACATCGCTGGAATCAGGTGAGACAAAGAACGGAAGGTCGCCAATGAGGCTCACGCCTTTGGCATGCGCGTATTCCTTGAGCTGATCGGCTTGTCGTAGCAGCAGAAATTGTTCGAAGCGAAAGCGATCGATTTCCTTGGCCAACTCCCGGCGCACCTTCACTAAGGCAGCAGGCTCTCGCTGGATTAAATCCTCGGGCCACTCGAGATAATAAGAGCCGCCAAACTCGTTCTTTAGCGCCCGAAACAGCGCATAGTCTTCCAGCCAGGTTTCCTGTGTTGCGCAGAATTCCTGATAAGCAGGGCGGAGATCGCGGCGCTCGCCGGAAATGAATCTCCTCCATGCCTTTTCGAGCAGCTTCTCTTTGAAAGGGATCACGGAATCGTAGTCGACCAGATCTGAAGGAAATTGTGATGCGCAGTCACTCATATTGAGCAAGCCGTCTGAACTCAGGCACTCGGGGCTAATGAGAAGGCCATTGCCCGCGAAGGAAGATAGTGATTGATATGGTGAATTTCCATAACCGGTGGGCCCAAGCGGCAATGCCTGCCACCACCCCTGCCCACTGTCGTAGAGGCGGTCGACCCAGGAAAACGCGGATGGCCCGAGACCGCCGATCCCAAATGGCGATGGCAGTGACGTCACATGCAGCAGAATCCCAGAACTGCGGTATTCGGACGGAAACGGCGGAAGCATAGGCACCTCGCCACTGGCGCTCACTGCCGACCCGCTGCCCGATGAACGCAATGCGTTCTTCACTACGGTATGGGGCACGGTTCGACTTTCCAGATCTCGCGGGCGTATTCGGTGATGGTACGGTCGCTAGAAAACTTTCCGGAGCTCGCTATGTTCAAAATTGCTTTGCGGGCCCATTGGCCCGGATTTGCGTACAACGCGCCGGCGGCTTCATGTGCCTGGCAATACGAGGTGAGGTCCGCCAAGTGCATGTAGTAGTCCCCGTTCGTCAGAAGGGTGTCGCGTAAAGGAGCGAAAACTCCCGGCTCATTCCGGCTGAAATGATCAGAGAAAATGAGATCCAGCGCCGCTCGTGTCTCCGGCTCATTATCGTAGTGCCAATGCGGGCTATACCACCCGCGGCTGTTCTCCACTTGCTCTGCGGTGAGGCCGAATAGGAAAAAATTCTCTTCACCGGCTTCCTCGGCCATTTCGATCGTCGCGCCATCACGGGTGCCTACCGTCAGGGCTCCATTCATCATGAACTTCATGTTGCTTGTTCCACTCGCTTCAAATCCGGCCGTAGAGATTTGGTTCGAAATATCGCTCGCGGGAATCAAACGTTCTGCGAGCGAGACGTTGTACTCAGGCAGGAAAACAACCTTGATTCTCCCGCGTACCGCAGGGTCGTCATCAATCGTCCCCGCGAGATTATTGATGAACTTGATGATCAGTTTAGCGAGACGATAGGCAGGTGCCGCCTTTCCGGCAAAGAAAAACGTGCGCGGCACAATCTCGATGTTGGGATTCGCTCGCAGCCGGTTATAGGCCACGACAATCCGCAACGCGTTCAGCAGTTGTCGTTTGTATTCGTGGATGCGTTTGACCTGGCAGTCGAAGATCGTGTCCGGGTCCACCTCTTGTCCAGCCGTCGACTTCAGCCAATCTGCGAATCGCCCTTTGGCTTCCCGCTTTGAAGCGAGAAAAGCATCAGCAAAACTGTTGTCATTGGCCAGTGATCGCAATGCAGTTAGCTCACTCAGGTTGGTAATCCATCCTTCGCCGATGGCATGCGAAATCGTGCTGGCCAGTTTGGGATTGGCTTGCAGCAGCCATCGCCGCGGCGTAACCCCGTTGGTCTTGTTGCTGAAGCGCTCCGGGTACATCTCCGCCAGATCCCTCACCGTGGTCGTGCGCAAGAGTTTGGAGTGGATTGCGGCGACGCCATTCGTACTGTGCGAGCCGACAATTGCCAGGTGGGCCATGCGGATTTTGGGTTGGCTACCCTCTTCGACGAGGCTGACGCGAGCGACGCGTCCATCATCGCCAGGGAAGCGGAGGCGAGCCTCATCCAGGAGATGCCGGTTGACCTCGTAAATAATCTCCAAATGGCGAGGGATAAGCATCCCGAACAGGTCGACGGGCCACTTCTCGAGCGCTTCAGGCAGCAACGTGTGATTTGTATAGGCGAGCGTCTTCTTGGTTAAATCCCACGCCTGGTCCCATCCCATGTGGGCATCATCGAGCAGGATTCGCATCAACTCGGCGACCGCCAATGCGGGATGCGTGTCATTGAGCTGGATTGCTGCCTTCTCGGGTAGCTCGTCCCAGTCGTTATTGAACCGTCGGAATCGCCGGACGATATCAGCGAGCGAACAGGCGACCAGGAAATATTCCTGGACGAATCGTAGTCCTTGCCCAACCATTGTTGAGTCATCGGGATACAGTACGCGCGTGAGCGACTCCGCCTCAAGCGTTTCCCTCATCGCTCCCACAAAATCTCCGGCACCAAACTCCTGAAAATCGAAGGAGTTCGGCGCAGCTGCGGCCCACAGCCGGAGTGTGTTGATCGTCTTTCCTCTGTAACCTACGATAGGCCGGTCAAAGGGAATGCCCATCAGAGTTGATGGCTGTCCACGCAAGACCTGAACGTTACCCCCCGTTAGCTTAAACGAGCAGCCCAGCTTCACTTCCACCATCTCGGGAGGTCGCACGACCTCCCACGGATCGCCTCTACGAATCCAATTGTCGGGATTCTCCTTTTGCCATCCATCTACAATGGATTGCTTGAACATGCCGTACTCATAACGCAGACCGTAGCCGCTAGCCGGCAACTCCATGGTGGCCATCGAGTCCAGAAAACAAGCCGCGAGCCGCCCGAGACCTCCGTTGCCGAGGCCTGCGTCCGGTTCCTCTTCAAGCAGCGCGAGCCAATCGACGCCCTCCTGGTGCACCGCCTGCTGAACGAGAGGATCCAGCAACAGATTTCTTACGTTGTTCGTCAGCGAACGGCCGATCAGAAATTCCATAGAAAGGTAGTAAACGCGTTTGGCGTTTGTCTTCTCATACGTGCTCCTCGTCAGCACCCAACGCTGGGCGAGGACATCTCGTATCGAATGCGAAACCGCCTCGAAACGTTCTCGCGCCGTCGCGACCTTGGGGTCGATCACACGGTCGAACACCAGATGCCGTTCGTAGAATGCGTTTTCCGAGCCGACAAACGGGATCGGGCCGCACCCGTACTGTTTGAGAAGTTCCGAAACGCGCCATTCTTCTGGCGTTCTAGGGGGGACCTGAACGCCTTCCGCGGTTTTAACAACTTTTGTGCTCATTGGAGTTCCTTTTGATCTGAGTTATCTGAAATCGGTACTGTCCAACATCCAAAACCCTCAATTTCTCGCCGAACGATTGGGGCGACTCACACGGCCACGTGATGATCGTCATTCCAAAGCCGGATCACAGGCTGGGAAAGCTTGTGCTCATAGCCGAGCGCGCTCAGGCTCGCCGTAGTCAAGAGAAAATACTTGCCCCCTAGTCCCGGACCGAGCGCCAGCCAGCGGGCGGCAAGAACTCGAATGAAGTGTCCGCTGGAAAAGAGCAGTACGTTTCCCGGAACTTTGCGGACGCGCTGGACCACACGGTCCGCCCGCTCGCCTACTTGTGCTGGCGATTCGCCTCCCGGACAGCCGTCTCGGAACAGTTGCCAGTCTGGGCGTTCCGCAAATATCTCGGCCGAGCGCCGCCCTTCATATTGACCGTAGTTCCATTCCACCAGGTCAGGATCAGTTTCGGCCACGGCGCCAAAGCCGGCCAGTTCACAGGTTCGGGCCGCGCGCTGCAACGGGCTGGTAAACACCCTGGCAAATGTCATGCCCTTGAGGCGCTCTCCGAGCCGCCGGGCGTTGCACTCGCCATTTGGAGTCAGAGGTAAGTCGGTAAGGCCGGTATGCTGGCCCGAGAGACTCCATGCCGTTTCGCCGTGACGTGCCACATACAACACTGGAAGTACTTCGCCCATGCTGGTTCTATTCTTTTTCTGACTTAATTAATGCCCGATTCGCTTGCCGCTCTCTCGCCTTGTCGGAAGGAGTCTTTCTGGGCAACACTCGCGTTCGTTGTCCCCGCTGCTGTGTTTGCCTGCGCCTGCTCGCGCGAGTAAGTCGGCAATTCCTCTTTGAAGGTGACACCCTGTGAGTTTTTTACAAGGATCGCTGCGGTGGCCACTCCACTCGATTTTCCCCTGCCACAAGGGAACGGGTGGATGATCCGGGACCGTCTCGCCTATTTCGTATAAGCAGGCTTTCTGGCTGCTGGAACCCGAGTTGAGTACGAGAATTTCCATGGGTGCTAGTCCAGTCCCGTTTTGCTGGCCCAGATGGGCTTGCTCTTCCAGCCACGGAGATGGCCGGCTACAGCGGCCATCTCCATCCGGTAATTTCGGGGCTGTCGATGCCATGCTTGTAGGCATAGGCCCGGCAGCCAATCTGCGCGTTGCGGAATTTCTCCTTAGCGTGGCCCCCAATCCTCTGCAGTTTGGGAACCCGGTCAATCGCGTCGATGGCCAGGCTGAAGCGGTCGATCTCGTTGTTGATGGCCAGCTCCATCGGCGTGTTGATGTTGCCTTTCTCCTTGTATCCCCGCACGTGCAGCGTCTTGTTCTTGCGGCCGTAGGCCAGGCGGTGAATCAAGTACGGATATCCGTGGAAGTTGAAAATGATCTGCTTGTCTACCGTGAACAGAGAATCGAAGTCCGCATCCGTCAATCCATGCGGATGTTCCGTGCTCGGTTGCAGTTTGAAAAGGTCGACCACGTTGATGAAGCGGATCTTCACGTCGGGGAACTCCTCGCGCAGCAGCACCGTCGCGGCAAGCGCCTCCTGCGTGGGGATATCACCCGCGGAAGCCATGACGAGGTCCGGCTCCCCACCCTGGTCGTTGCTCGCCCAGTCCCAGGTGCCGATGCCCTTAGTGCAGTGGGTAATGGCAGCATCCATATCGAGGTACTGAAGATGCAGCTGCTTGTCGGAAACGATCACGTTGATGTAGTTCTCGCTCCGCAGACAGTGATTGGCCACCGACAACAGACAGTTGACGTCGGGCGGAAGGTAAATGCGGGTGACCGCGGCGCTCTTGTTCAGCACCACGTCCAGGAACCCGGGATCCTGGTGCGTGAAGCCGTTGTGATCCTGCCGCCACACCGTCGAAGTGATCAGCAGGTTCAGTGAAGCGATCTTCTGCCGCCAGGACAGATGGTTGCAGATGGAAAGCCACTTGGCGTGCTGGTTGAACATGGAGTCGATGACGTGGACAAAAGCTTCGTAGGAGGAGAAGAAGCCATTGCGTCCGGTCAGCAGATAGCCTTCCAGCATGCCTTCCATGGTGTGCTCACTGAGCATCTCGATGACCCGTCCGTCAGGCGCCAGTTCGCCGCCATCCTGGTCTTCAGGGAAATATTCGGCGATCCAGAATTTCTTGGCAGCCTGGTAGATGGCCTGCAGTTTGTTGGATGTTGTCTCGTCCGGGCCGAACACGCGGAAGTTGTTCATGTTCGATTTCATCACGTCCCGCAGGAAGTTTCCCATGGGCGGGACATTCTCGGCCTCGATGCTCCCTGGCTGGTCCACCTTTAGGGCGTAGTCACAAAAATTAGGCAAGCGCAGCGCCCTTCGGAGGACTCCACCATTGGCATGGGGGTTGGCGCTCATGCGGCGGTTACCGGTGGGCGCGAGTTCCTTGAGTTCCGGAATCAGTTTGCCGTGCTGATCAAACAACTCCTCGGGCTTTTGCTCGCGCATCCACTTTTCGAGGATTCGCAGTTGTTCAGGGTTTTTCTTGACCTCAGTCAGAGGCACCTGGTGGGCGCGCCAAAAACCCTCAAGCCGGTGACCACCTACTTCTTGCGGTGCGCCCCAGCCTTTCGGAGAGCGCAACACGATCATCGGCCAGCGCGGCCGCTTGGGAACGCCGCTCGTGCGGCATTCCTGCTGGTGATCTTGGATCTCCCGGACGCAATGTTCCACGGTCGCTGCCATGGCCTGGTGCATGCTGTCGGGATCGGAACCTTCGACGAAGTAGGGCGTCCAGCCATACCCGCGCAAGAGACTCTCCAACTCTTCGTGGGTTATGCGCGCCAGCAGCGTGGGATTGTTAATCTTGTAGCCGTTTAAATGCAGGATCGGTAGTACTGCTCCGTCGCGAATAGGGTTAAGGAACTTGCTTATGTGCCAGGAAGTTGCCAGCGGCCCGGTCTCAGATTCGCCGTCGCCTACTGCTGCGGCGACGATCAACTCTGGATTGTCGAATGCTGCGCCGCAGGCGTGCGAAAGCACGTATCCCAGTTCGCCTCCTTCGTGAATCGAACCGGGAGTTTCCGGCGTACAGTGGCTGCCGATGCCCCCAGGGAAGGAAAACTGCTTGAAGAACTCCCCCAGACCTAGTTCATCCTGACTCTTTTCCGGGTAGATTTCGGAGTACGTACCCTCAAGATACCCCGGCCCCAAGACCCCTGGCGCGCCGTGTCCAGGACCCGCCATGAAAATCATGTCCAGATCGAATTTCTTAATCAGTCGGTTCAGGTGGATATAGATGAAAGCTAGGCCTGGGCTCGAGCCCCAATGTCCGAGCAGGCGGTTCTTGATATGGTCGGGTTTCAACGGTTCTTTTAACAACGGATTCGCCTGGAGGTAGATCATCCCGAGCGCCAAATATTTGCACGCTCGCCAGTATGCGTGGGTCTTCCTCAGTTCCTCAGAGGTCAACGGTGTTGCTTGCACCGTGGAGCGCGCTTTCCCATATGCACTCAGCGAGCGTGGTGCTGGTTCTTCAACTAGTACTCTCGACGTCATTTTTTAGGACTCCTTACGTTCCACTTTGCGCGAGGCGAGGCTCCCTTCGCGATTCTTCCGAAAGCACCCTCACCACTTGTAAAGATCAGTTTGGAACTCAGTCCGTATGCACGCAAGCAAGGTGCCATTCGGGAACAACGAGAAAGCAGGGGCTTCCCGCACTGCGCGGGGATTCTAGTGCCCGAATGCGGGCAGTTCATGCCCATTTCTCAAAGAAATGTTCTGCACGGCGGAGCAACTGCAGAGGAGTCGTGATCGGCCTAGCTCGCAATGAATTGACGCGAGACATGTTTATGTCCTGCGTGAGGTTAAGAGTATTCTGCTGAACGTTCTTGAAACGACGCCATGTTCGACGTCGACGCTCCAACGTTGCACCTTTCTGGCTTTCAGCTTGTTCATGTTTGGCTCCAGTTCGCCAGGTTCGGCACGTAGTTGAAAACAACCTATGAGCAAAGGCCCCAAATACCACGCTAAACGACCGCTGTAGGAGACAGGTAACGGCTAGACGGTAGTTCATCTATCGAATAGGAAAGAGATCGACAGATTGGCACTGGAACGTTCACGCGGCCACCTCGCGGACGAGTTCAAATCGATAGGGGATGATTAATCGAGGCGTCTTCGGAGCGTTGCGCTCCCCCGCAACCAATTGAGGTAATCGTTTGGAAAGGCCTTTTTGTT
>Ga0210383_10004020_pt1 | contig 13075 bp, 9 predicted proteins | sample IncBWC14OmetaG_FD_160072 | JGI IMG/M metagenome (GOLD analysis project Ga0210383, IMG submission 160072) | Forest soil microbial communities from Barre Woods Harvard Forest LTER site, Petersham, Massachusetts, United States - Inc-BW-C-14-O ...
CAGGATCGCAGGCTTCAGGACTACAAGGGATTTGCCGCGATCGCATTTGCGCGCGCCAACAAGGTCAACCGCATCACCATGGATTCGCCGAACGCCCGCTTCGGCATCATGGCCTCGGGCAAAAGCTACGAAGACATCCGTCAGGCGCTGCGCGAACTCGGCATCACGCCGGAAGTCGCCGCCAAGATCGGCCTTCGGCTCTACAAGATCGGCATGCCGTGGCCGCTCGAGCCACAAGGGGTGCGCGAATTCGCGGTGGGCCTGGAGGAAATCTTCATCATCGAGGAACGCCGCGAGATCGTCGAGAACCAGGTCAAGCAGGAATTGTTCAACTGGCGCGACGACGTGCGTCCGCGCATCGTCGGCAAGATGGACGAGCACGACAAGCGCTTCCTGACCTTTGCGGCCGAGCTGAGTGTCGCTTCGCTCGCAAGCTCGTTGACCGAGCGGTTGCTTCGTCTCAACCTCAATCCGGAAATCGCCGAGATGCTGCGCGCCAAGGCCGACTGGTTCAACGGCCGTCTGGCGACGCAAATGCTGCCCGTGGCGCCGGTCACCCGCACGCCGTATTTCTGCTCGGGCTGTCCGCACAACACCTCGACCAAGGTGCCGGAAGGAAGCCGGGCCTTTGCCGGCATCGGCTGCCATTTCATGGCGCTGTGGATGGACCGCAACACCGAAACCTTCACCCATATGGGCGGCGAGGGCGTGCCATGGGTGGGGGTCGCGCCCTTCACCAACGAAGAGCACGTGTTCGCCAATCTCGGCGACGGCACCTATTTCCACTCCGGCAGTCTTGCGATCCGGCAGGCGATCGCCTCAGGCGCCAACATCACCTACAAGATCCTCTATAACGATGCGACCGCGATGACCGGCGGCCAGCACGTCGATGGCGAGCTCTCGCCGCAGCAGGTCACCTTCCAGCTCCACTCCGAAGGCATCCGCGAACTCTACCTGGTGTCGGAAAATCCCGACGCCTATCCACCGTCCGCGATCGCGCCGGGCACCAAGACCGCGCATCGCGACCAGCTCGACGACGTCATGAAGACGCTGCGCAAGGTGAAGGGCGCCTCGGCCATCGTCTTTGTGCAGACGTGTGCTGCGGAAAACCGCCGCCGCCGCAAACGCGGCATCATGGAAGACCCGCCGCGCCGCGTCCTGATCAACCCAGCCGTGTGCGAAGGTTGCGGGGATTGCTCGGTGCAGTCGAACTGCATCTCGGTCGAGCCGCTCGAGACCGAACTCGGGCGCAAGCGCACCATCAACCAGTCGACCTGCAACAAGGATTTTTCCTGCCTGAAGGGCTTTTGTCCGTCCTTCGTCACCATCGACGGCGGGGCGTTGCGCCGCCGCGCGCCGGCCGATCTTGGCGAGATCGGCGATCTGCCCGAGCCCGACTCAAAGCCCCCGCTGGAGCGGCCTTACAACATCGCGGTCGGCGGCGTCGGCGGCACCGGCGTGTTGACCATCGGTGCGCTGCTCGGGATGGCCGCCCATATCGAGGGCAAAGCCAGCATGATCCTCGACATGTCGGGGTTGGCGCAAAAGGGAGGCGCGGTGCTGAGTCACGTCCGGCTTTCTGAACACACCGCCGACGTCACCTGTTCGCGCATCGTCACCGGCACTGCCGATCTCGTGCTCGCGGCCGACGAAGTCGTGGCCGCCGCCAAGGAAACCATTACGCTCTGCGATTCAAGCCGCACTGTCGGCGTGATCAACAGCCACGTCATCCCGACCGCGGATTTCATTCTCAACCGCGACTTCAATTTCCAGGCCCGCAAGGTCAACCAGGTGCTGGAAACCGCGCTACGGCGGGATTCCTCCTTTCTCGATTTCACCAAACCTGCGGAAACCCTGCTCGGCGATTCCATCGCCACCAACATGATGATGATGGGCTATGCCTATCAAAAGGGATTGCTGCCGCTTGGGGCTGCCGCGATCGAGCAGGCGATCGAGGTCAACGGCGTCGGGATCAAGATGAATACGCAGGCCTTCCGACTCGGCCGGCTTGCTGCAGCCGATCCCGCGCGGCTGGTCGCGATGATGAAGGGGCAGGATCAGACGGCACCGCCGAAGACGCTGGAAGCGATGTCGCTCGATGAGATCATCGCCCACCGCAGCGCGCTCCTGACCGAATACCAGAACAAAAAACTCGCCGAACGCTACCGCAAGCTCGTGACGCAGGTGCGCGACAAGGCCCGCGACGGCGGTTTTGGCGAGGCGCTGCCGCGCGCCGTTGCCATTAACTACGCAAAACTTCTCGCCTACAAGGACGAATACGAAGTGGCGCGGCTTTATACCGACGGCAAGTTCGAACAACAGCTTCGCGACCAGTTCGATGGCGACTACAAGATCAGCTTCAATCTGGCACCACCCTTGCTCGGCGGTGGCAAGGACGCGTTGGGACGGCCGAAGAAGCGCGCGTTCGGTGCCTGGATGATGCCGGTGTTCCGCCTGCTCGCCGGGATGCGGGTGCTGCGGGGTACGGTGTTGGATATTTTCGCCTACAGTGCCGACCGCAGGCTCGAGCGCGACCTGATCGCCGGCTACGAGAAAGACGTGGCGCACATCTTGTCGGTGCTGTCGCCGCTGACGCTTCCGACCGCAATCGAGCTTCTCTCGCTGCCGGACCGCATCCGCGGTTACGGCCCGGTGAAGGAGAAGGCGGTGCAGGACGCCAAAGCGCGCTACGCACAGTTGGCGGCCGATCTCGCCAACCCGCCGCCGGCGCCACGCCAGATCGCGGCGGAGTAGCTCTTAATTTCGTGCTCCGGACTCAACCGGCAAATCCCTCCCCCGCGGAACGCGTGGGGAGGGTGGCCGGCCGAAGGCCGGTCGGGTGGGGGAAACGGTGTCGAAAAGGCCAATTGTGCTCAACGAGAAGGCCCGCGAGCTTCGTAAACGCCTGACGCCGCAAGAAGTGAAAATATGGGTGAAGCTGCGCGAGCTGCGGGCTCGCGGCTTTCATTTTCGCAGGCAGGCACCAATCGGTCGCTACATCGTCGACTTTGCGTCATTCAGTACTCGAATAGTTATTGAGATCGACGGTGGTCAGCACGCCATGCACGGCGGCATGCAATCGGACCGCGAGCGCGACACGTTTCTTAGGTCGCAGGGATTTTATGTTCTGCGATTCTGGAATTCGGATTCGATCGAAACTTTAGCGCTGTGATGGAAACCATCTTGGGCGCTTTAAACACCCCCACCCCGGCGCTTCGCGCCGACCCTCCCCACAAGGGGAGGGATAAGAGTGGCACACCCCTTCATCGTTCCTCACCGGCGCTCTGAAGCCAAGTTTGGAAAGTTTCGCCTCCACTGATTTGCCCGACGGGCAAATCAGCGTTTGCGTCTCAAGCATTTCACGCCTGTCCAGCCCAATAGCGAAAAATATTTCACTTCGCAGTTCGGTAGAAACAGCTTTATCGATTCGCACTGTCCTGCCTCGGCAAGAGGGGCGTATGCGCTATCGTCACGAAACGTGAGGCGGGATGCGATGGACGCTGGGCGCGCGACTGACGAGAGCGCGTTCGCGGACGGCGAAGCCGTGTGGTCCTGATGCCCCGACGCTGGCATCAAGTTCTTAAGAAGCTAACGCTTCTCAGGGACGACGGTGACAACAAAGCCCGATCACCGGGGAGAGCGCGGAGTAAGCCGTAAAACCGTCGTGCAGGGAATGCCGGATTGTCTGGCGAACCTGTGGTGACTTAAGCTCGTGTGCTTCTCATTCTTCGCACGCGAGGCTATGGGTGCGGCATGCACCCGGCATTCCCTGCGCCCTCTGCTTGAGCGAGGGACAAGACGATGCAAAACTCGCGCGGATTGCCGCGGCGGGATCGTGGAAGCGTGGCCGGCGTTCAGGAAGTTGAATTGAGATGCGAGCGCTCGCTCTACACCCTCCCCTGGAGGGGGAGGGTCGCGAGCATCGCGAAGCAAGATGCGAAGCGGGGTGGGGTGAATCCTTCAGCAAGCGTCACCCCACCCCGATCGCTCATCTCATTCGCGATCGACCCTCCCCCTCCAGGGGAGGGTGACGGCCCCGCAATATTTCACCGCTTGCCAAGGCGGTCCCAACAGGCCAGAAAACTCCGGAAAGATAGAACAAGAAAACGCCAGCGGAGAACGAATTGAGCATCAAGGGCAAGGCCTATATCGCCGGGATCTTCGAGCATCCGACCCGGCACGCTCCCGATAAATCAACCGCCCAGCTTCATGCCGAAGTCGCCAGGGGCGCGTTGGCCGATGCAGGGCTCGCCAAGTCCGATATCGACGGCTATTTCTGCGCCGGCGACGCCCCGGGTGGAGTGATGGCGATGGCCGATTATCTCGGGCTAAGAGTCCGTCACTTCGATTCAACGGACACCGGAGGCTGCTCCTATATCGTCCATCTTGGACACGCCGCGGAAGCGATCGCCGCCGGCAAATGTTCGATCGCGCTGATCACCTTGGCGGGCAAACCGCGTACCGGTCCGATGCCGCCGCGCCCAAGCGGCGCGGAGGCGGATTTCGAGGCCGCTTACGGCGCCACCACGCATAACGTTTACGGCATGTGCGCCATGCGTCACATGCATGAGTTCGGCACGACCAGCGAGCAACTGGCCTGGATCAAGGTCGCTGCCTCCCATCACGCGCAATACAATCCGCACGCGATGCTTCCCGAGGTCGTCACCGTCGAGGATGTTTTGAACTCGCCGATGATTGCCGATCCGCTGCACCGGATGGATTGCTGCGTCGTCACCGACGGCGGCGGCGCGCTGATCGTGACCACGGAAGCGATCGCGCGCAGCCTGAACAAGCCAAAGGTACGCATGATCGGGCACGGCGAGGCGTTGAAGGGCCCGCGCGGCGGCAAGGATCTCGACCTGACCTATTCGGCGGGCGTCTGGTCAGGACCGAAGGCGTTCGAGGAAGCAGGCGTGGCGCCGAAAGACATCAAATACGCCTCGATCTACGACAGCTTCACCATCACGGTCCTGATGCAGCTCGAAGACCTCGGCTTTTGCAAAAAGGGCGAGGGCGGCAAATTCGTCGCCGACGGCAATTTGATTTCGGGCGTCGGCAAATTGCCGTTCAACACCGACGGCGGAGGGCTGTGCAGCAACCATCCGGTCAATCGCGGCGGCATGACAAAAATCATCGAAGCGGTGAGGCAGTTGCGGGGAGAAGCTCATCCGAAGGTGCAGGTCAAAAATTGCGACCTCGCCATCGCGCACGGCACCGGCGGCCTGCTCGGCATTCGGCATGCCGCCTCGACCTGCATTCTGGAGCGCGTGTGATGGACAGCCCCGTGAAATACCCGACGCCGAAAGGCAATCCGGAGACGACGAAATTCTGGGAAGCGACCGTCGAAGGCAAGCTCCTGATCAAGCGCTGCACGGCCTGCGGCGAGGCGCATTATTTTCCGCGCAGCCTTTGCCCGTTTTGTTTCTCCGACCAGACAGTGTGGGAAGAAAGCTCGGGCGAGGGCGAGATCTATTCGTTCAGCCTGATGCGCAAGTCGGCGAGTGGCGCTTACGCGATCGGTTATGTCACGCTGAAGGAAGGTCCTTCGCTTCTGACCAATTTCGTCGATTGCGACATGGAGAAATTGAAGATCGGCCAGAAGGTGAAGGCGGTGTTCAAGACGACGGATGGCGCGCCGCTGCCGTTTTTTACGCCGGTGTAACTCCGCGCGGGCGGGATTTCACCCTCTCCCCTTGCGGGAGAGGGTGGCGAGGAAGCGAGCCGGGTGAGGGGGTTCGGGCACCAACCCCTCACCCAATCGAGTCTAAGGTGAGCCCGGCGCGGCCCTCTCCCGCAAGGGGAGAGGGCGCATTAACGAGCACTTCGCGAGCGGTTGGGGAGCGAAAGAAAAAATGCCGATCAATTACGATGAGCTGATGGCGCTGAAAAATCTCGACCAGAAATTCGCCTACAGCGATCGCGAGGTGATGCTTTACGCCTATGGCATCGGCATGGGCGCCGATCCGATGGACGAAAGAGAGCTTGCGTTCGTCAACGAAGCCTCTGCCACACCGCGCCCCCTGAAGGTCGTGCCGACATTCGCCTCGGTGGCAGCCTGGGGTGCCACTCCCGGCGAGATGAATCTCAACCGCGTGATGGTGGTCGACGGCGAGCGCGACATCACCTTCCACCGGCCGCTTCAGGTCGCTGCGAAACTTCTCGTGGATTCACGCGTGCTCGCCGTGTTCGACAAGGGCAAGGACAAGGGCGCGGTGATCCGCCATCAGACCGTGCTCAAGAACGAGAAGGGCGAGGAACTCGCAACGCTGGTCGCGTCCCGCTTCGCACGCGGGGATGGCGGTTTCGGCGGACCCTCCGACGGCCAGCCTGAACCGCACCAGGTGCCGACGCGCCCGCCCGACCAATCGGTCGATATCCCGACCCGCGCAGATCAGGCGCTGATCTATCGGCTGTGTGGGGATCGCAACCCGCTGCATTCCGATCCCGAATTTGCGCGCCGCGCCGGTTTTCCGAAGCCGATCCTGCACGGCATGTGCACCTTCGGCATCACCTGCCGCGGCATTTTGCAGACCTATGCCGATTTCGATCCGGCCGCCTTCCGCCGGCACGCCGCGCGATTTTCCGCGCCGGTCTATCCCGGCGAGACCGTGACGCTCGATATGTGGAAAGACGGCAACGTGATTTCTTTCGAAGCGCGGGTGAAGGCACGCAACGCGGTGGTGATAAAAAACGGCAGGACGGTGCTGGGGTAGCTGTCATTCCGGGGCGCGCTTTAGCGCGAGCCCGGAATCCATTGTGCCGCATAATGCAGGGAGGAATGGATTCCGGGTCTGCGCCTTTCGGCGCATCCCGGAATGACGAAGAAAGATAAAGGGAGGCAACCATGGGACTACTCGACGGCAAGGTGGCGCTGATCACAGGCGCGGGCGGCGGCCTCGGCGAAGCCTACGCGAAGCTGTTTGCGCGCGAGGGCGCGGCGGTCGTGGTCAACGACCTCGGTGGTCCGCGCGACGGCAGTGCTTCCGATGTCACGATGGCGCAAAAGGTGGTGGATGCGATTAAGGCCGAAGGCGGCCGCGCGATTGCCAACGGCGCCGATATCTCGACATTGGCCGGCGGCCAATCGGTGTTCGATGATGCCATCAGAAACTTTGGCCGCGCCGACATCCTCGTCAACAACGCCGGCATCCTGCTCGACCAGACCTTTGCCAAGGCGACCGAAGCCGCCTGGGACAAGGTCTTGAAGGTGCACCTGAAGGGCACGTTCTGCTGCACCCAGCCGGTGTTCCGCTGGATGCGCGAAAACGGCGGCGGCGTCATCGTCAACACCTCCTCGACCTCGGGTCTGATCGGTAATTTCGGCCAATCCAATTACGGGGCCGCCAAGGGCGGCATCTGGGGGCTGTCGAACGTGCTCGCGGTCGAAGGGCGCAAGTACAACATTCGCGTCTGGACGCTGGCGCCGGGCGCGCTGACCCGCATGACCGCCGACTTGCCGCGCTATATCGAGAACCCCGGCATGGCGCTCGGACCTGATGGCATCGCGCCGACCGTGCTATACATGGTCAGCGATCTCTCCGGTGACCAGACCGGCAAGATCCTCGGCGTTTCCGGGCCGCGCGGCGTGCGCGAGATGCGGATGATGGAAAAGCCGGGGTGGAAGCCGCCGCACACCGGCTGGAAGGCGGAAGACATCGTCGAGCATGCAGCTGAGATTTTCTTCTCGGAGGAGGAAATCAAGATGGGCGCACGACGGTTTTGAGTTACGAGTCATTCCGGAGCGATGCGAAGGCATCGCATCCGGAATCTCGAGGTTCCGGGTCTGGTCCTTCGAATCGTCCCGGAACGACGGAGCAAACTACGAGGCAAAAATGACAAAACTCACCCACAAGGCCGCAGGGACTTTCGCGATCGCGCCGACTCCGTTCCATGACGACGGCCGCATCGACGACAAATCGATCGACCACCTCACCGACTTTTACGCCGAGATTGGCTGCGACGGCGTCACCGTGCTCGGCATCATGGGGGAAGCGCCGAAGCTCGACGGCTCGGCGGCCGTGGCGGTCGCAAAACGCTTCATCAAGCGCGCGAAGAATATGCAGGTCATCGTCGGCGTTTCGGCGCCCGGATTTGCCGCCATGCGCTCGCTCGCACGCGCCTCGATGGATGCAGGTGCTGCCGGCGTGATGATCGCGCCGCCGCCAACCTTGCGGACCGACGACCAGATCGTCGGCTACTTCAAGCAGGCGGTTGAGGCCATCGGCAGCGACATTCCGTGGGTGTTGCAGGACTATCCGTTGATGCTGAACGTGATTTTCACGCCCGCAGTGATCCGCAAGATCGTGATGGACAATCCAAGCTGCGTGATGCTCAAGCACGAGGACTGGCCGGGGTTAGAGAAGATTTCGGCGCTTCGCGCTTTCCAGAAAGACGGCTCGCTGCGGCCGCTCTCGATTCTCACGGGCAACGGCGCGCTGTTCCTCGATTTCGAGATGGAGCGCGGCGCCGACGGCGCGATGACCGGTTACGCTTTTCCGGAAATGCTGATCGACGTCGTGCGCCTCTGGAAGGAAGCACGGCGTGATGCCGCGCATGACCTGTTCGACGCACACCTGCCACTGATACGCTATGAACAGCAGCCGGGCATTGGCCTCGCCGTGCGCAAATACGTGCTGCAAAAACGCGGCGTCATCGCTTCGAGCGCGCAGCGCAAGCCCGCCTCCGGCATCACCGCGACTGCCAGGGCGGAGGTCGATTACCTGTTGTCACGCGTGGCGCGCGTCGACCATCGCGCAAACCTGCAGCCGCAATCGAGCGCTGCCGGATAGAAGGCTCCTCATGGTGAGGAGGCGCACCCGAGCAGGCCGAGCTTAAGCGAGGCCGTCGCGAACGGTGCAAATAGATAAGCGCCGTCGCCGGACGGTGCTTTGCATCGCCTGGAGATCCATGAGGCGATTTCGGCTGGTCATCCTTCGAGACGCGCCGGGCGTTCCTCGGGATGAGGGGTGAGGAGTTCCAACAATGGTGGAAGTAGTGATGCCGCGGCCTGCGTCGACCGTCCTGCTGTTGCGCGACGGCGCCGGCGCCGCCGAGGGTCGCGGCGAAATCGAAGTCTTCATGATGGTACGCCACTATGAGATCGATTTTGCTTCCGGCGCGCTGGTATTTCCCGGTGGCAGCGTCGAGCAGGGCGATCACGAGATCATCGCCCACGCCCAACTCTATTCGGGCGGCGAGGGGTGTGACGCGGCCGGCTTGAGTTTCCGCATTGCTGCGATCCGCGAGACTTTTGAGGAAAGTGGCATCCTTCTCGCGCGAGCGCGTGGCTCATCCGATCTGGTTGGCGCCAAACGGGCCGCCGAGATTTCCGCCGCAAGCCGCGCGGCCTTATCGGACGGTAAAGTCACTTTTCTAAAAGTGATCGAGGAGAACGGCGTCGTTCTCGCGCTCGACGAACTCGTGCCTTATGCGCATTGGATCACGCCGATCGGGATGCAAAAGCGGTTCGATACCTGGTTCTTTCTCGCCGCCGCTCCGCACGAGCAGGTTGGCGCGCATGACGGCCGGGAATCCACCGATTCGATCTGGCTGTCGCCGCACGAGGCGCTGGCGGGCGGCGAGAGCGGCCGGTTCAAATTGCCGTTTCCGACCACGCGCAATCTGATCAAGCTCGGCAAGCAGGCAAGCGTGAAAGCTGCGCTTCAGGATTCCAGGGGCAAGCCGATCGTCACCGTCATGCCGGTGATGACAAGCGTCAACGGCGGCCGGCAGCTCCGCATCCCGCTGGATGCCGGCTACGACGGCGAGTTGTTCGAGGTCGGAAAGGTGTGATGGATTGAATACCGCACTCATCGAAATTGAGCGATGGAGTTCCCCATGGAGCAAAAGATCGAGGCGTTGTCGGACCAAGACCTGCATCGGGTGGAGCGGCAGAGAACCTGGGTTCGCGATCATTTTAGCCCAGAGGCGCGCCACCAATATGAAACGATCGAGGGAAAGCTCCGTCTTCTTGACACGATCATCCGCTCCGGTTGGATCGAGCCGACGGAAACGTGGAAGTTGCAAAGTCTTGGCATCACGTTCGGCGATGCCGTTGCGCAAAAAATGGGGCTTTCATGGGTTGCCGTCGAAGACGAATATGGCCGTGATCCGGCGCTGCACGACCACGGAACGACCATCGTGGTGTTCCCACTGACGACAATCTCCAAGCGCATTGAACGTGGCGAGACGATCGATGTCGGGAAGCTATTTGACCAGGCCTGCCACTCGATCAGCCGCGCGAGGAGCGAACTGAGAGGCGCCTGACAACCTTTCGATCGCCGGTTCCGACACGGGTCAGCATACCACACTTCGATGAAAAACGAAGCATATAAGCCGATCCCGCCTGTAGTGCTTTCGCTCCAGGGCAGGTATTCGAGAGTGAAGCACTATGGAAGCAACCATTTCGCGAAATCCGGCGATCAGCATCGAGTTGTTGCTGCTGTTCCTGCTCGCCACGCTGTGGGGTGGGTCATACACCTTCATCAAGCTTGGCGTAGCGACCATCCCGCCGATCACGCTGATTGCCGGCCGGACAGCGATTGCGGGTCTCCTCTTGCTGTTGATCATGCGCTGGCGCGGAGTGCTGTTGCCGGCAGACGTCGCGACCTGGCGCCGCTTCGCCTTTCAGGCGTGCCTCAACAGCGTCGTGCCATGGACCCTGATTGCCTGGGCCGAACGCTCCGTCGATGCGGGGCTGGCGACCATTCTCAACTCGACCTCGCCGATCTTCACGTTCCTGCTTACGCTCGCGATGGCGCATCGGGAAACCCAAACGCCGCGAAAACTGTTGGGGGTAGTTCTCGGCATGGCCGGCATTTGCCTGATTGTCGGCGTCCAGGCGTTCGAGAGCCTGGGCCGGGAGCTGGTCGCCCAGCTTGCGATCGTGGCGGCGACGATCTGCTACGCCGGTGCAGCCGTGTTCAGCCGCGGTTTCAAGGGGCTCGACCCAATGGCGCCCGCGGCAGGCTCGCTCATTTGCGGAGCCGCGGTCCTTATTCCCTTCAGCATCGTGATGGAGCGGCCATGGACGCTTGCGCCTTCCGCGACTTCGCTGCTCGCGCTGCTTGGACTTGCGATATTCTCCACGGCGTTCGCCTTGGTGATCTATTTTCGACTGATCGATACGCTGGGTTCGGTCGGAACGACGGCTCAGGCCTATCTGCGCGTGCCGATCGGAGTTGCGCTTGGCGTGCTGCTGCTTGGCGAGCACCTGTCTGCCACGGCCTGGGCCGGCCTTTCTTGTGTCGTGGTCGGTGTGGCCGCAATGGCGATCCCACCGAGGAAGTAAGGCGATGATTTCGACATGCCGCGGGCTGATGGAGCTCAGGCCTTGCCGCTTCCGGCGAATACCGGCATCCTGCCGGCAGTTGCGCGCTGCAAACGGCGCCGCAGCAAGCATCAGGGCAGGGCGCGCACCAAGTGAATATCCGAGGCCTTGGCGTCATCATGGGGGCGTGGCTGGCGGCGCTGGCATTGTCCGGCGCGGGATCCGCGCAGGAGGGCTTTCCCAATCGCACTGTGCGCGTGGTCAATCCCTATTCGGCCGGAAGCGTTGCCGATGTGTTCGGGCGCATCGTCACCCAGAACATGGCCGCGCAATGGAAAGCGTCGATCATTCTCGAGTCGAAATCCGGCGCCAATGGCTCGCTTGCTGCCGAAGATGTCGCGCGTGCCGCGCCCGACGGGTACACCTGGCTTCTGGTGACGACATTCTTCACGACCAGTCCTTCGCTCAATCTCGTTCTGCGCTGGGATCCTCTGCGCGATTTCGTCCCGGTCGGGCAGATCTGCCGGGCGCCGAACTTCTTCATCGTGCCCACTTCGCTGCCGGTGAAGAACGTCGCCGAATTTGTCGCGCTGGCCAGGGCAAAGCCCGGCACGCTGAACTACGGCCATCCAGGCAAGGGTTCGACCGGGCATCTCGGCTTCGAACTGTTCAAGCGGCTGGCCGGAATCGACGTCACGCCGATCGGCTATCGCGGTTACCCGCAGATGGTGGCGGATATCGCCGGCGGCCTGATCACATCGACCTTCCTTTCCGCGAACCAGGCGTTGGCGCAGGTGCAGACCGGCGCCATCAGGATCATCGCTGCGATCAGCGACGGCCGCTCGAAATATTTTCCGGACGCGCCGACAATGGCCGAGCAAGGCTACGCCGAAGCACAAGTGACACCGTGGTTCGGCATTGTGGTGCCGGCGGCGACGCCGCAACCGATCGTCAACCGCATCAGCCAGGCGCTGGAAATCGCGATCGCAAATCCTGAGGTCCGTGAAAGGCTCGACCTTGCCGGATGCGCGGCGAAGAGCGCGCCGCTGGGAGAATTCGCCGACATCATCAAATCCGACATCGCGCTCTGGGCAAAGGTCGTCAAGGACGCGAGCATTCCGGCGGATTGAAACCTTGCGTTGCGGTTTGGTGACCACCTGGCCGTCAGCGCAGTGCGGCAGCGCGGCAGTCGGCCGCTTGCGCAAGCTCCCCGCAAGGCTGATTCCATCGTATAAGCGGAAATCTGCCCCTAACGGATTCCGGTACCTATGGCCCTTGCTGAAATTGTCCAGCGGATACGATCGTTCACGCCTTCGATCGGGCAGATGTTCTTTGGCAGTTTCCTGCTCCTGCTCGGGATGATGGTGATGACGAGCGTCGCCAGCGTCGTCTCGATCCGGCACATCAACGTCACCTTTGCGGAATTGCAGCATCTGCAAAGCCTCGGCGACGTCGTCGACGAAATCGATCGCCGTACCAACGAACTGCGGCTGGCGGTGCGCGAATATGTGACCGATCCGGATTCTTCCAGCCAGGCCTGGGAGGCGGCCGCGTCGTTGAGCACGTTGTTGAAGAACACGCGGCTTCAACTCGCTCCCGAACAGCAGGAAATGATCGACGGCGTCACGCAGCGGCTCGCCAATTACCGTGATGGAATGGAGCGGGTTACCGCCCTGATCGCGACCCGCGCAGAACTCGTCGCAGCCTTGCCGCCGATCCGGGAGCGGTTCGAGAAGGCGATTGCCGATATCCCGGATCGTGCCACCGCCCGAGCCCTGTTCAGAGCACAAAATCAGGTGAATGCGG
>Ga0210383_10004023_pt1 | contig 13068 bp, 9 predicted proteins | sample IncBWC14OmetaG_FD_160072 | JGI IMG/M metagenome (GOLD analysis project Ga0210383, IMG submission 160072) | Forest soil microbial communities from Barre Woods Harvard Forest LTER site, Petersham, Massachusetts, United States - Inc-BW-C-14-O ...
GTTCGCGGCGCTGCTGGGGGTTGAGCTTGGTGAGCAATAGCGGCAGCTCTACGTTTTCGAACGCGGTGAGAACCGGAATGAGATTGAAAGTTTGAAACACGTAGCCGATGTGCTCGTTGCGCCAGCGCGCAATTTGCGAGTCGCCGAACCGGAAAATGTCCTGGCCGCGCACCAGTAATTCGCCGGAAGTGGGGTGATCGATGGCCGCGATCATATTCAGCAGCGTGGTCTTGCCGGAACCCGAAGGTCCCATGAGCGCCAGAAATTCGCCAGTCGCAATGTCAATCGAGACGTCGTCGAGGGCCCTCACCTCGAATGTCTCGCGTTTGAAAATCTTGCTGACATGACGCGCCTGAACAACTTTAGTTCCGGTGGCAACGTTGGGTGCGACAACTGTGCTCATGCTTGCCCCTTGATTTTGATTTTGTCGCCGTCTTTTAAATTCGACGGTGCGTTGGTGATTACGCTCTCTCCGCCGACCAGCCCATCGACCAACGCCCCGTCGCTGCGCTGACCCAGAATGCGGACGGGCCTCGCCAGTGCTTTGCCGTCGAACGCGATCAGCACAATCTTCTTGCCGTCGACGTCGCGCAGTCCAGCGGAGGGCACGAACACTCCCGTGGGCTGAGTTGCTCCCTTGGCGGGCTCGTTTGCTATGAACTTTACCGTGGCGTTCATCTCGGGACGTAGCTGAACGTCCGGGTACTTGCTCGGGTTCAATACCTGAACCTTCACCTGCACTGTGGCTTTCTGCCGGTTGGCTTCCGGGGAAATCTGCGCGATGACGCCATCGTATTGTTTGTCGGGATAAGCGTCGGTGGTGACGATTCCTTTTTGAGTGGGGCCAAGCCGCGCGAAGTCTGCCTGCGCAATGTCGAGTTCGACCTGCAGATCGTTCAAGTCCGCGAGCGAAACCACCGATCCCTGCGGACCGCCCGCCGCGGCGCTGGCGAATTGCGCGGTGATCAGCTCTCCTTTTTCGGCGGTGCGATCGAGAATTGTGCCCGTAACCGGGGCGCGGATCACGGTAGCATCCAGTTGAGACTTGGCGTAATCGAGCTGGCCCTGGGCTTGCGCCAATGCGCCTTGGGCACGCGCAATTTCCTCTTGCCGCGGTCCGATTCTCATCAGTTGAAAAGCTTTTTCCAGCGAATTCGTGCGCTGCTGATCGGCTTCAAACTTGGCGGTGGCATCATCCAGGGCCTGGCGGGAAACTACACCTGCGCCGGCCAGCTCTTTGGTGCGGTCGAGCGTCAGCTTGTCATTGACCAGCGTGGCGCGGGCTTCATCAAGATTATGTTGCGCCTGCTGAACCTCTTCAGGTCGTGATCCGTGCCGCAGCTCGTCAAAGTAAGCGCGAGCATTGTCTAACGCGCCTTTGGCCTGCCCATAGGACGCGCGAAATTCCTGGTCTTCAAGCCGCACGAGAACCTGGCCTTCTTTCACTTTGTCGCCTTTCTCCACGCCAATCCAGGCCAGGCGGCCGGTCACCTTGGAATTCACGTTGATGGTGTGATGCGCCACGATGTAACCGGTGGCTGAGAGCACGGTTGAACCGCTGTCGCTGTTTTGCGCCGAAGCGCGGACCACCTCAACCTCCGGCACGCTGGCCGAAAATGCGCGGTACGCAAGCGCGGTCAGACTGAGCAGCACCACAACCGAGATCCCGCCCAGAATGTAACGGCGCGCCCACGCAGGCGGCTCCCCGCCAGAGTCGCCGCGCTGCGTGCGGTCGATGCGCAGGCTCTGCAGGTCTTCGTGTTTGGCGTCAATTGGCATAACGACAAGTACGAACGTTGAGTCAGTCTAGTTCACGCGGTTTATTTCATAACCACCGCGACAAGCGGTGCCGCCTCATAACGCTGTTCAGTGACCGACACAAAGCGAAACCTCAGCGGCTGAAGCCCGAATCCCGCGACGCTTGGACGGCGCGGCTCTCAGCCGCGCCCTTCCCGAAACCTCGTCAGCCGCGCAGCGCGTTAAGAATATTCTGTCGCGCCGCGTGCCAGGCGGGAGCGAACCCGCCCACCAGTCCCATAATCAAGGCGAACACAATCGCAGCGCCTGCAACCTCTGGCGTGATACGCAGGGCAAAGACAACTTCGCTGAACGTCACTGCGTTGGACGTGCCAGTTTCCATTCCGTTGAACGGCAGCATCAGGAGAATTCCCGCGGCCGCCCCCAGCAATGCCAGAAGCAAAGATTCCAGCACGAACGAGGTCAAGATCGCCGGCCGCGAAAAGCCAATCACGCGCAGGGTTGCAATCTCGCGCCCGCGATACGCCACTGCTGCGTACATCGTATTCATGGCCGCGAAGCTCGATCCTATTGCCATGATAATGGCGACCACAATCCCGATGTATTTTATCGGCGCCCCGGAACTCGTCTGCTTCGCGTAATACTCGGTTTCGAGAGAGCCTTCGAGCTTGAGTCGCTGATCATCACTGACGCGGTTCTTAAGCGCATCGGCCGCGACGGGATCGGTGGCGCGCACGTAGGCCGACGAGTACCCTCCCTGGCGATCGAAGTCCGACGCCATCTGATTCACGTCGCCCCAAACTTCCGATTCGTAGGCCGACCCTCCCGCGTCAAAAACGCCCACCACTTTCCACGAACCTTTGCCGAACTCCATGGTGTCGCCGATGTTGGCGTGAGAAAAGCGGTCACGGATGGATTTGCTCACCACCACTTCACGCTGCCCGCTCTGGAACCAGCGCCCGTCCGCCAGTTTCGCGCTGGGCCGCATTTCCAGGCCGTCGGGCATCATGCCCCGCACCGTGACGTTGACTTCGCCCGTGCCGTCTTTGCGGGGAAGGATGATCACCACCACTAGCTCACCGGAAGCCATGGGCTGGCCGTGGCTGTCTTTCGCGATTCCAGGGAGCGTCGTAAGAGTCGGAAACAGCGAAGCATCGAAACCGCCAGAGAGTTCCGCTTCCGATCCCTTGCGCAGCACCAACACGTTATTCGGATTGCCACTGCTCACAAACGCGCGCTGCAGCCCGGCGAGCAGAGCCATCAGAAAGATCGCGGTCGTGACCGTGAGGGCGATGCCCAGCGCGGTCATGATGGTAAGCCCTTTGCGCAGCTTGAGGTTGCGGATGTTGTAGCTGATCGGTATCGCCATAAATGATCTCGGAATCGAACTCTGTGCCACTCACCCAATATGCCGCAGCCCATCCACAATGTTCATGCGCGAAGCATTGAAAGCCGGTAGGTAGCCGCTCGCTAGTCCCAGGGTCAGGGCCACCAGCAATGACAACCCTGCTGTTTGCAAATTGACTTTCATGGCGAGCGGAACTCCCAGCGCGATGAAACTGCGCGTCAGCCACCAAATTACCGGAATCGCCACCAGAATCCCGAGTAGTCCGCCTGCAAGGGCCAAAGCCACAGATTCGCTGACGAAAATCGACAGCACACGCTGGCGAGTAAAACCGAGAGTTTTCAGCAAGGCCACCTCGCGAGTTCGGCTTCGCACCGACATCGCCATCGTGTTGGCGGAAACCAGCATGATGGTAAACACCACCGCGCCGCAAATGCCCAAGACGAATGCCTTTACGTTTCCCAGGGACGCCACGAACCCAAGCTGGAACGCTTTTTCGCTTTCGGTTTTTGTCTGCAGCGGCGAGTTGCGGAACATATCGTCAATTTCCCCTGAAACCCGCGCTACATCGCCCGAGGAACCGATCTGGGTGGAATACCATCCCGCCTGCCCCTTGAACCAGGGCACCGCTTCTTCCAGATACTTGGCGTTGAAATATAGCGCGTTCTGTGGCGGATCACGTTGATAGATCGCGCGTATCGTCAATTCCGGGTTGACTTCGAAAATCGTCCCCTGCAACGTGATGCGGTCGCCAAGCTTCCAGCCGTATTTCTTCGCCAGCGTCAGATCGACCAATGCGCCCGCTCGGTCTTGCTGCCAGGCTTTCAACTGATCCGGCGGGACGATCTTGTCCGACGCTACTCTTAGATATTCGTCCGGATCGGTAGCCAGTTGTGCGAAGAAGTGCTCCGGCCGGTCGTCGATGTAGCGGCCTCCGAACCAGGTGAGCGGCGCCACGGCCGTCACTCCGGGGATGCTGCGAATCTTGTCCCGGTAGTATGCGGGCAGAAAAAACGCGAGCGAGACGCGGTCGCGGATGATTAAGCGCCGCGCCGCTTCCGGCGCGACTTGATCTACATAGAAAGAGCGCCAGATGGAAATCATGAGCGTGAGCAACAACAGCGAGAAGCTGATGCTGATCAGGGTCAGCACGCTGCGCCGCTTGTTGCGGAACGTGTTGCGCACGATGAAACCGCTCAGGGTCATGAAAACTTCATCCGATGTGGCGTAGTCCGTCCACGATATTCACTTGCGAAGCATGATAGGAAGGCAGCGCGGCGCTGATAAGCCCCACCAGTCCTGCGACCAACACGGCAACAACTCCAATGCCCGGCGTAACCTGCAAGGGGAAGAAGCTAACGAACTGCGGCGAATGGGTTATGCCATAAACCAGCAGCCACCCCAGGCCAACCCCAATCAGTCCTCCGCCCAGCGACAACGCCACCGCTTCGCTCACAAACAAGCCCAGGACTCCGCGCTTGGTGAAGCCGAGCGTTTTCAGCACTGCCACTTCCCGCGTTCGCTCCCGGATCGACATCGCCATGGTGTTGGCCGAAACCAGCAACGTGGCGAACAGCACAGCCGAGCAGATGCTTAGGATGAAGGCCTTCACATTGCCCATCATGGCTACGAATTCGAGGCCGAAGGCTTGCTCGCTCTCCGCCTTCGTGGGCTGAGGAGAGTTGCGGAACATGTCATCTACAGCGCTGGCAACTTTGCTCACGTCCCCGGGGGTTGCTGCGAGAATCGTAAATGTGCCGGCCTGTCCTTTGAATGTCGGAACCGCTTCTTCCACATACTTGGTATTGAAATAGACCGTCTTGTTGTCTGGGTTGGAGTGGAAAATGCCGCGAACGTACAACTCCAGATCGACGGGATAGATTGTTCCCTGAAGAACGAAGCGGTCGCCCAGTTTCCAGCCATATTTCTTGGCCAGCGTGTCGTCCACGATCACTCCCTGGCGATCGCGCTGCCAGGCTGTGAATTGTTCTGGCGGCAGCTGTATATCCCGATAGACCTTGAAGAATTCGTCCGGATCGGTGCCGAACTGGGCGAAGAAATTCTCCGGCTTCTGGTCCTTATAAATCCCGCCGAACCAGGAGACGGGCACAACCGCCAGGACTCCAGGCAGCGCGCGAATCTTCTCCCGATAGAAGCTGGGTAAACTGAAAGTCAGCGAAACGCGATGCCTCACCACGAGCCTTTGCGAGGACTCGGCGCTGCCCTGGCTCAAATAGAAGCCACGCCAGATCGTCATCATCAGAGTGAGCAGGAGCAATGAGAACGCCAGGCTCAGTACAGTCAGAAGGCTGCGGCGTTTGTTGCGGAAGGCGTTCTTGGTGACAAACCGGGTCAGGGTCATGGGCAAACTCCGGGGAGAGCCAGAAGCCAGATGCAAGAAGCACGTCCCAGTCCCCTAAGGATAGACGAAGCAGCTCGACATCGACAACCGGAATGAGATCGATTTTCTCTGCACATAACAACTTAGAACGGCGGCCGCGACGGAAAAGTTACGCTCTCTTGTGACATTAGCTTGCCGCGGTGCGCCCGAAATGCGTAACATGGCCAGCGTTACCGGACCTTGAGTCTGACGAGGTTGCGACTCTGAACAGCAACTCTAACGAACATTCCCGCGCGCAGCCTTTGGACGCGCTTGCCAAAATGCTGGCAGCCGTGGCTACAGATGCGCACTTCTGGGTTCCCACCCTCGTGCTGACCGCCGGCCTCATGCTCCTGAGGTGGATCCGCTGACCGGTGTGGATGTCCCCACCATGGCCTCAGGGCCCGTGGCCGAGGAACGCGTGCGCCAGCTGCAGCGGTTGGGCGTACTCTGCGGCGTAGCGGCAGGCGCGTGGTTGGGGGCGGCTGAGGTCCCGGCTAAACTGGTCTCTTCTGGACTTTCCCCCGTTCTGGTTTCTCTAGTGATGGTGATGGGCGTGTTTCTCGGCAGGTGGACTCTGCCGGCAATGGCGCGCGGCACTTCTCAGACGCGATCCGACTTTCTGCAGGCGCCGCACCTGGTGATTTGGGCGATTCTTGCCGGGTGCCTGTGGGCCGTGGCCAACACGCTCACCATTTTTGCAATCCGGGATCTCGGCCTGAGCATTGCCTTTCCCTTGTGGAATACCAACGCGATCATTGGCATTGCTTGGGGCGTACTCTTTTTTGGCGAACTGAAAAACGCCGGCTGGGTGCGCTGGACGGCAGTCAGTGGAGGGGCGGTTCTGATGTTTGGCGGCGGACTCATCTTGGCGCGAGTCTCTGCCAGCCATGTCTCATCGCAGGCAGCGACTCAGGGCATTGCCGCCGCTTTAGGAGCGGGTGTTCTGTGGGGCACAATGTACATCCCGTATCGCAAGGCGTATCTGTCGGGCATGAACCCGCTCTCGTTCGTATCGTTTTTCACGATCGGCGAACTCGGCATGATGGCGCTGTTGTCCGCCCACTACATCGGCAGTGTGATGACACTCTGGCAACAGCTAAAGGAGGCCCGTCACCTTCTGTTCTGGCTGCTCGCCGCAGGGTTCGTGTGGGTGATTGGCGACATTTTTCAACAGTATGCCGTGAAATATATCGGCGTGAGCCGGGGGATACCGCTCTCGAATTCGAACCAGCTGTGGGGATTGCTGTGGGGTGCGCTCGCGTTTGGCGAACTTAGGGGATGGGGCCACTCGGCGGTGGCGAGTGCGATTTATGGATCAGTCTTGATGGCGGGTGGATTGGCTGCGATCTCGTGCTCCATCGCAGGCCCGTCCGAATATGAGCAGTGGCAGCAGGCCGCAACGCGGGAGCGCAAGCGCTACGGTCTCGACGCCGAGTTCGTCAGTTCCGGATTGGAAGGAAAATCGGCTGCGCCCGCACAGGCTAGAAGTTCGTTCGACTGGATACTGGTTGCAGGGGCGACTGCAGCCTTTGCATGGACCGGATTTGCAGCCCGATGGCCTTCCAAAGACTTGAATTGGGAGACTGCCGTTGCTCTGTCCGGAATCGGGCTGGCGTTGTTTGCTACTACGGTGATTTTCTTATGGAGAGCAACCCGATTCAACTAGCATATTCAGCTAGTGTAGTGTCCGCGAAATAACTAGACAACTTTATTGGTCTTTTTTCTGCTCCGCGGCAGAGTGCATCCGGGTGGAATCTTCTCTAGCCCGAATGTCTCACAGAGGGGGGAGGTAGCGACGAAAAAGTAGCTCGATCGGGCGACGGAGGGAAGGTCAAGATCCGGAAGTCATCGTGCGGACCTTCATCGGCGATCTTGCTGGCCGTCCTCGCCCCGGGAGTTCGGGTTTTTGGTCAGGGAAAGACACACCATTCCCCCCGATTCGTTGTGCCGCGCCACTGGCCTCGCTACTTCCTCCCTCTCAGCAGCGCAGAGCTGCAACCTGCAACTGCCGGTGCACCTGGCGAAATAGTTCCAGGTAAGGATAGCCGGTCGACAGCGACACCCAGATTTTGCGTACGGTGATACGAATCTGGGCCCCGATCTTGAGCAACTTCAAGTGCACCGTGTTGCATTGCGCTTTGGCTAGTTCGGTGCCCGCCAACCCCACCGCCGCAGAGCCTGCATCAGCAGGTAGGCCACGGTGGAGAAGTAGAGCCGGATTCGATTGCTCCGTAGCCTGGGCGACGTGGAGGAATTCTGCGCGGTGCCGCCGCGGCCGGGCGAAGATGAACTGCAGTCCCTGGCATGCAGCGCCGGGCACACCGCCTGCTGCGTCTCGCCTTACGGCGACTTTTATCCCTGCGTCCAGTTTCCGCTCACTTGCGGCAACGTGAGGCAACGGTCGTTCCTCGACATCTGGCGAAATTCCGAACAGTGGAAGGAACTGCGCTCGATCCGCATGAAGGATCTGACCGGCTTTTCCAGTGTACGCACGTTACGAACTGCACGCGCTGTCCAGGCCTGGCTTCCATGGAAGGCAATAGGACCTTCCGCGCAAGATTGCGAAAAGTCCTTCCCCAGAACTGGAATCCCCTCGGTGAATCTGCAGTCGAAGAAGCCTTCCGCAAAAAACCTGATACAAATTCGGATGCAGCCTGCAGATGCGGCAGTCTCCGCTTGAATCGGCTCAGAGCTTTCGCAGGCCCCGCCGAATCGTTCCCCACTCATTCAGGTAAACTGCATCCCGAGGATCTGACATTGGGTCTGCCCGAGACCATCCCTGCAACAATCAATTCAGGCGAATCTGAATGGTCGCTGCTGCTGGCTGCCTGCTCTCTGAGCTTTAGCCGTTCAGATTCGAGCCAGGAGATTATTCGTCAGTCCCTGCGAAAGCCGCTGAGCTGGGCGTCTTTGCTGCAACTGGCCGAACACCACGGCGTTGTGCCCATCCTCTATCAGGCCCTGTCATCACTTGGTAGCGAAGTGCCACCCGCGAGCCTGGCTCTACTAAAACAGCGCTACCAAACCAATCTGCACCGAACTTTGTCTCTAGCTCGAGAACTAGTCCGTATCGTCGATCATTTCGACTCGCTCGCAATCGACGTCATGCCCTACAAAGGCGTGGCCCTGTCCGAGACGCTGTATGGCGACATAGCCCTGCGCCAGGCCGGCGACATTGATCTGCTGGTTCGCTCGCGAGACTTGTCGCGCATCAAAGCCACACTGAAGGAAGTGGGATATTCGCCTCACCTGCTGCTCAATGAGACCGAAGAGCGTGCGTATCTTGGCTCCGGCTACGAGTGCGCTTTCGACAGCGCCCAGGGGCGCAATCTGCTGGAAGTGCAGTGGGCTCTGCAGCCGCGGTTCTATGCGGTGGATTTCGACATGGAGGCCCTGTTTTGCCGCGCCATCACAGTAAGCGTCGCGGGACGAAATATGAAAACGCCCTCGCCGGAGGATCTGTTCCTCATCCTGTCGCTGCACGCAGCCAAGCACGTCTGGGGGAGATTGATCTGGTTCTGTGATATCGCGCAGCTTCTGAAATCATCCGCGCTAAATTGGGATTGGATCGGGAGGACCGCGCAGTCGCTCGGTATCGTGCGCATCCTGCAAGTCACGCTGGTCTTGACGAATCGACTGTTAGGGACTGCGGCTCCAGCTGCCGCTGAAAAAACTTTGTCTGCCGATCCTGCTGCCCTTGCACTCGCGGACGAGATTGCCCTCCGGATCGGCCGCGAGACGCCGCACAATGTAGAGTCGTTGCCCTACTTCCGGCTGATGATGCGTCTGCGCGAGCGAAGGGCAGATCGCATTCGATTCCTGCAAAGGCTGGCTTTCACACCCGGGCCCGGAGAATGGAAATCGGTTCGCCTGCCTGCACCGCTTTTTCCCTTGTACCGGCTCGTGCGTCTATGGCGCCTGGCAGCGAGGCTTGCTAAGACTTAGCCTGCTCCACCTTCGCGCTTCGCGCTCCAATTCATCAGATACAAGCCGCACATCACACCTCCAGCAATCAACGGAACCGCCATGCCGGCTCGTACGCTGCCGAAGCGGCTGGAGTAGTAACCCACAAGCCACGGCAAAAACGCGCCTCCAAGGTTCGCCATGGTAAACATGATGGAACCCATCTGCGAAGCGGCATCCCCGAATTCTCGAGACAACAGCGAGATCGTAATCGGATAAACCGCCGCCAGGCCCAGTCCCGTGACGCTGGCGCCCGCCAACAACCCGAGCGACGCATGAGAAAAAAGTAAACACATCATTCCCGCACAAGCCGTCAAAAGTCCGGCACGCGCCAGAGTGACCTCCTCGACTCTTTTCAGCACCAGTGAAGCCAGCCACCTTCCCACCATCAGCGCCGAATAAAAAAAAGACGAACTCATCAAGGCCAGGCCCAGCGATAGCGTGCCCAGACTCTTGGCATAGGAGGCAATCCAACCGCCGAAGGAATTCTCCACCCCCACGTAGAGGAAGAAAAGCGACGCGAGCAACAAGACAGAGTTGCTTCTCCAGGAGCGCCTATTCCCCGACTCACCTGAATCAACGGACGCTACACCCTGCGCGTCGTTTCCGTCCCTAGCGCGCGGTTCCACGATGCGCGAAGGCATGGCCGCAATGCCGAGCGCAACAAAAAATAAAAGTCCGGCAAAGGCCGCAAGCAGAAGCGGCACATGATACGCACGCACGGCCGCGGCCACCAGGAACGGACACGCCACCGCCCCCACGCTCCAGGAAAAATTGAGCAGGTTCAGAGCCGCACCGCGCTGGAACGGGTGCACCTCGGCCACCAGCAAATTCGCCGCCGGGACTGCAATTCCGAAACCCAAGCCGTAGAGCCCAATGCAAGCCGACCCCGGAATTCGCGAAGTGTAAGGCAGCCCCGCCACCCCCACCGCCATCGCCAGCAGGCCGGCCTTGATCGCGAAGCGAAATCCCCAGCGCGACACGCAAAATCCGGAGAGCGTCACGCCCACCGTCGACGCCAGGAATTGCACGGTGAAAAGCGCACCTGCCTGGGTGTAATCGAGCGACCATCTCGCCGAAAGTGTTGGCAGCAGGGGTCCAAGCAACACGGTTACGATTCCGATGGGAACGAATGCGGCGTGGGCCGCCACGGTCAGGGGTCGCGAAAAATCCTCGGCTTGCGGTATCTGGGAGGCACTCATGAAAAGCGCTCAGCGCTGCATGCGGAGACGTGAAATAGTCGCTCCCGTTCTCCTTAGATTTTCGGCGCCTTCGCTGTAGATTCCCGCACTACCAGTTCGGGCTCAATCGCGATCTCCGGAGGGTAGTCGTCCCTTCCTGCGATTCGTTCCAGCAACGTCTGCGCCGCCACTTGCCCCATGCGGGCGAGAGGTTGCCGCACCGTGGTGAGAGTCGGCGTGTTGAAGGCTGCGCCGGGAATATCGTCGAAGCCCATCACCGAAACATCCTGCGGCACTCGCAAACCGTGCTCCTGCAACGCGCGAATCGCTCCGATCGCCGAGATGTCATTGTAAGCAAACAGGGCGGTAAACGGCTTCTTGCGCGCCAATAACTGTTTCGCGAAAGGATAGCCAAGCTGCGGCGTCGGATCGTTGATGTCAATCTGCACAGTCAACTCCGGATCGATCCTCATGCCGATTTTCTGCGCGACTTCGCAGATCGCTTTCCAGCGGTCTTCGGAGTCCGAACTCAACGGATTACCCTTCATAAAAGCGATTCGCTGGTGCCCAAGGCTCGCCAGATGATTAAGCGCCAGGGTAGCTGCTTGCACATGATCCAGCACTACGTTCGTGACTCCTTTGACGGTCTGGTGCCCTGCAACTGCCACCGTCGGCAGAGAAGGCGCCTCAAGAACAGTCGTATCCACCGTGATGAACCCTTCGACTCCCCTCTGCAAAAGAAGCTCGGAATACCGGCTCAACAAATTCTGATCATGCCGGTGGGCCACCGTAAGAAAAAAGTAGTCCCACTTCCTCAGATGTGACTCAATCCCGCTGATCACCATGGATCCATAGGAGTCGCCAATCTCCTCAGCGATCACTCCGATGGTGTAGGTGCGCTTGTTGCGCAGGGTTCGGGCAAAGAAATTGGGCCGGTAGTTCAGCTCTTTCGCCGCGGCATGAATGCGATCCTTGGTCTCTCGGGGAATCGAACGCGCAGAGGGCGAATCGTTGAGCACAGCGGAAACCGTGCCGGGAGTCAGGCCCACATGCTTAGCCACGGCCTTGAGTGTCACGACCGTCGATGTGGGGCCGGTTCCTTTGGTTTGGGCCATGAGTTGGTTTCAGACTTCGCCAGCAGGCGTCATGGAAACTGCAGCCACTTATCTACGTAAACTCCCGAAGACTCGCCATGGTTGCCGCTACCTCAGCCTTTTGGCGATCTCTCACGCTTTCGCGTACCGCTCGCTGTTAGGTTTCGATCCGCTCAGCGCGAAAAACAGAATGTAGAGATAGCAGATGACCGGCAGAAAAAAGGCGTGATGAATCCCAATGCGATCCGCAATCGCGCCCTGTGCGACCGGAATCAGCGCTCCGCCCACGATCGCCATGATCATCACTCCAGAACCATCCCCGGTAAGAGGCCCGAGTTCCGCCACACCCAGCGTGAAAATGCTGGGGAACATGATGGAATTAAAAAGCCCGACCAGGATGATGCTGTACATGGCCGTGTGTCCCGTGCTCAACATAGAGATGGCGACCAGGGCAGCGGCGCAAACTGAGCAAATCGCCAGCAGTCGCCCGGTGCTCATCCTCTGTAACAGTCCGGAACCGATAAAGCGCCCAACCATAGCCCCGCCCCAGTAAAAGGCCACGAAACTGGCCGCAGCTTTTTCCGTCATGGCTCCAATGTCGGGCTGGCTGAAGTAGTTGACCAGAAAACTCCCAATTGAAACCTCAGCACCCACATAGACGAAAATGCTGATCGCGCCAAAGATCAAATTAGGATGTCTCCAGATCGAGTCATTCACTTTTTCGCCGACCTTGTGCTGGGCGTGTTCGATTTTCGGCAACTTGAAACTGCCAATCGCCACTGCCAGCACTACCAGCGCGATTCCCAGGCCCACGTAGGGCGTCTTCACGGTCGCTGCTTCATGGAGACGATAAGCCTGCAAAGCATCGGGTGCCAGCGCGCGAATGTCTTCAATGGTCTTGGGAGCTGCGCTCAGGATGAACAGGCTGCCGAAGAACGGGGCCAGAAAAGTTCCCAGCGAATTGAATGCCTGCGTCAAATTGAGGCGGCTGGACGCGGTCGCGGGTTTGCCCAACACGGTAACGTACGGATTCGCAGCCACCTGCAGGCACGTGATACCGGCAGCAAGCACAATCAGTGCAAACAGAAATAACGGGTACGAGGGAACACTAGCCGCGGGCACGAAAAGAAATGCGCCCGCTCCCATGGTCAGCAGGCCCGCGACCATCGACCGCTGGTAGCCGATCCAGTCAATGATCCAGGCGGAAGGGATGGAGAACAGGAAATACGCCCCAAAGAATGCGAACTGAATCAGCATGACCCGCGTGTAATTCAAGTCAAAAATCGGCTTCAGGTGTGGCACCAGAATGTCATTCAGACAGGTAAGGAATCCCCACATGAAGAA
>Ga0210383_10004024_pt1 | contig 13062 bp, 10 predicted proteins | sample IncBWC14OmetaG_FD_160072 | JGI IMG/M metagenome (GOLD analysis project Ga0210383, IMG submission 160072) | Forest soil microbial communities from Barre Woods Harvard Forest LTER site, Petersham, Massachusetts, United States - Inc-BW-C-14-O ...
TAGCTCTGGTGACAGTTCCGGCGACAGCTCCGGAGATAGTTCTGGAGATAGCTCTGGAGACAGCTCCGGAGATAGCAGTAGCTCCGACAGCGGAGATAGTTCTGGAAGTAGCTCAAGCTCGAGTAGCAGCTCTGGTTCCAGTGGTAGCTCTGGTTCCAGTGGTAGCTCCGGTTCCAGTGGCAGCTCTGGCTCCAGCTCCAGCTCCGGAGGCTGCACACTCACCGGCATTACGCCCGCGAACGCCTCGTTGTTCGCCGGCGAGCCGCAGCAGTTTGCGGCACAGGGAAGCAATCTCGGCACGGTTTCGTGGACGACCAGCTCCTCAGCGAATCCGGCGACCGGCACCGGTGCAACATTCACTACACGGTGGAGCGCGACCGGAAACCAGACTGTGACAGCGACTTGCGGAGGCGTGACCAAAACAGTCACAGTGGCGGTCCACTCGCTGGACATACAGATCAACAACACTACCGCGACCAACGACGATCTTGTGGTGTTGAACAGTACTCATCCGGCCCAGCAATTCAACATTAACTGCCAAATGAGGCTCCAAGGGCCTTCTGTTGGCAACGTAACCGTTGTGCTGTCAAATCCAGACGGACGACTCCGCTTCCCCAATGCTGCCAACACAACCGTCAACCTCAACCTGGATGCCGCCGGCGCCTTCTCTGCATTCCAAATCTCAGGCAACGCGGCAAGCGCTGCGATGAACGATGCGGTGATCCACATAGCCTTGACGAACGGTTCAGAAATTACGACCAAAGGAGTTACAGTCGTCAGCTTCGACACAGCAAGTATGCAGCTCACGCAGGGCGGGAACTACAGTATCAACGCCTCCGGTCAGTACGCGCCAGCGGGGGTTGCCGTGTCCTTCGCCTCAAGCGCGCGGATTCGACCCGCTGGTGTCGACTGCACCACACCCCAATTGACAAACCTGCGCATGGCCATCATGCAGGAGAGCAGCAACAAGGACATCGAGGTCACCTGGGATACGCCCACGGTCAGCTGGCTAGCCTCAGCGCCGGCGGGAACCTCCATCACCGTTCCCACTTCAAGGCGAAGTGTCACTACCTACGCTTCCACCGTAACGCAGCCGGTGAACGATGGAGTGGCGGGGGCAGCACCCCTCTATGACAACGCGGCTACGGCGCTGACCACCCCCTCCGGCTGCTCCGGGTCCGGAACGGCGCAAAGCAACGATAGCCCCTTCCATACACCTGCTCCCACCACCCAACTCCCGGTGCAGGACGGCTCCGGCACTACGGTAGCTACTGTGACCTGGACGAACCGGGTAAACACCACGAGGGTGCAGCACTTCCGAACCTTCTGTGTCGTTTACAATTCGTCGACCAACACGGCCTTCTCCCTGCGGGAAGCAACCTGGGACATCAACCTTGATAGTGCTTCCGCGTCTCCTCAGCACGCAACCGTCAATCCCGACGCGGCGGCCTCGGCGGATCCTGCCCTCGGCATACAGTCAAACAATGCTCCGCTGACAACGGTCAACAATGCGTTTGGAGCGGCTACGACAAACTTCACTAAGTGAGGCTGACGATGAGCGACAAAGATATTCTGGCAGCGCCTCCCGAACAGCACCTCCACGACTTGCGTGCCGTCTATGACATGGGAAATCTGCATCTGGATCCCACCGCGACGGCGGGGAATCAGTCTTGGTCCGTAGTGCGACTTAACCCGGACCCATACAGCGGCTCGGAAACCCTGGTAGGAGCGGCGCTTGACGCGAAAACAGGACAACTGATCAACGCTGCGACCGGGAAGCCCGCTGCCGACAGTTCGTTTTCTTCAGGCATGATCGAGGAAGGCTCCTGGGTGCTGGTTACCCGTATCGGCGTTCCTCGGGGAAAGCAGCGCGGACGTTATAAGTGGACGAAGCCGCTGGAATATGAGAAACGCAGGCTTGATCCGGAGGATATCTACCGGCCATTCGTGAAAGGAGGCACCGTCCTCTGCAAGCACAACCCTGAAGTGGAGGGAGCGACGCAGTTCGATGCCGTCAGTCTTCTTCCCACTGGTTGGGAAGCCCACGTCTCACCCGCATTCGACGCTCTGAAAAAAAATAAGGTCCTGTCCCGGCAACCGGCTTCGGCCGTGGACAAAATGTCTTTGAAGGCCCTGATGGCAAACGCTAACGCAATCACCTCGACGATCGCGTTTCGTTCTCTGAGTGAATCGGGCAATCTCGACTCCAAGACCGTTCAACAGACTCTTTCCAAGGCTACCGGCTATCATCGCGCCGTCCTCATGTACATTGCGTTGGTACACGCTCCGGCTGCGGGGCCGTCCACCATCGAACCCGCACTCACTCAGGCTGTCCAAGGCACCAGTGGTCCGGCGGACAACCGGTCTGCCGCTCTCGCCTTCACCGCGGTTGCGCTCTTCCATCCGAATTTGCCTCAGAGTCGAACGCTGAGCGTTAACCTTCTGAACGCAATGCGCAGCGGTTCGGCGCCGTCGGTCGCCGGACAAAAAACCGCCTCCGTCGCCAGGCAAAAGGCCGACCCCTACTTGGAGGAACTGCTTAAAACTGCGCAGATTCTCTGAACTGTACCTTCATACGTAGATCAGCATCGAAAGATAGCGTGGCTGACTCAGGTTGTCGGTTTACTGTACTGCCATCAGCGATTCCAGGCTTGCTCGCACCTTTTCCGGATAGTTGGCGAGCAGAATGGCCGCTACCGACTGCGTATCAGGAAAAGTAGTTGTACAGGGCGCCGATGGACGACCCACTGCGGTCTACGATCGCCTGCATGGTAGCGGCTTCGAATCCCACATCCGCAAACAGTTGGGCGGCCGATTCGAAAAAGCCGGGCATTGATTACTCGCAACGCAAAGATATGCTGGGATCAATGCGAGAAGCGCGGCGTGCCGGGATATAGCTGGCAATGAAAGCGATCGATGCCAGAAGCGATGGAACAGCGGCAAACGTCTCGAGGTCGTTGGCTCCGACACCGAAGAGCAGCGAGCGCATCACGCGGCTCACTGTGAGTGCACCCGCAATGCCGATGCTGACTCCCCAAAAGGCCAGGGTCATGCCGCCACGCACGATCAGCGCCTTGATGTTCGCTGGGGTAGCGCCGAGCGCTAGACGGATGCCCACTTCGCGGCTACCTTGGCCAACCAGATAGGCGATGAGCCCGTAGATGCCGATGACGGCGAGGCCAAGCGAGATGGCTGCAAATGTTCCCAGGACGAGCATGGTAAAACGACGGCGAACCAGCGAGTTGTCGAATCGCTCCTGCATGGTACTCACGTTGTAGAGCGGCAGATCAGGATTAATTTCTCGAATCTGCTGCTTTACCGCGCCGGTCAGGCTGACAGGATTGCTGCCAGCTCGCATAACGACATTCATGGCGCGCGTGACGTATTGGGTTTGAGGAAGGTAATAGGCTATGCGCCGATTCCGAGTCGAGGGTGTATTGTTTGACCCTTCCGACGACGCCGACAACGGCGATCCAAGGCGAGTCTGTCTCGTTGATGCCTCCGATTTGCAGGCGCTTGCCAATCGGGTCCTGGTTAGGCCAGAGCTGCTGCGCCATGTAATCATCGACAATCGCAACAAGAGGTTTGCCGGCGGCGTCATCGTCCTGGAATAGGCGCCCCTCGCGCAGTGGTATTTCCATTGCCTGGAAATAATGCCCACTAACCATACGGACATCCGCATTGATGAACTTCTCGCCCGGAGGGGGTACGCGTCCCTCCACTGTGACGGGCCCCCAGGCAAACATTTGGCTCAGCGGCAGCGAGGTGACGGCGCCCGCGGAGGTGACGCTGGGCAGGCTTTCGAGGCGCATCCACAGCTCGCGATAGGCGGCGAGTACGGCTGTCTTGTCCTTGTAACGCTCGCCGGTCATGGTGAGCTCTAGGGTGAGGACGTTATGCGGATTGAAGCCGGGATTGACGTCGCGGACACGAACAAAGCTGTGAATGAGCAGGCCCGCGCCGATCAGAAGCATGACGCAAAGGGCGATCTCGGCGATGACGAGCGAGCGGCGAAGATAGTTGCCTCGTCCCCAGACGGCGCTGACGCCGGATGACGTGCGGATTGTGTTCTGGAGGACGGTCTGTACATCGATGCGTGAGACGCGCAGTGCGGGCGCAAGTCCAGACAGCATTGCCGATAATACACAAGTCAGGAAGGTGAAGGCGAGGGCGGTGAAGCCGATGCCAACATTGCTTAGCCTTGGTACGCTCTGTGGGCCAAGCAGCCGCACGCAGCGCAAGGCAAGAAAGGCAAAGGCGATGCCCAGTGCCCGCCTGTGAAGGCGAGCAACATGCTTTCAGTCAACAGCTGGCGAACGATCCGCAGGCGAGATGCACCTAGCGCACTTCGCACTGCCATTTCCTTTTTTTGCCGTGCGACGGCCCGCGAGAGCTGTAGGTTAGCCAGGTTGACACATGCGATGAGAAGGACAAAGCCAACGGCCCCGAGCAGGAGGTACAGCGTGTGCCGGACATTGCCGACCACCTGCTCAAGGAGCGGCACGATGCGGAATGTGAGGCCGCCGTTGGGCGGATAGACTTCCGGATACTCGTGCCGCAGGCGCGCGGTGATAGTGTCCATTTCAGCCCGTGCCTGCTGTACGGAGACACCTGGCTTGAGCTCGCCGATGATGTTGTAGTCTTCATGGTCGCGATTCTGCGCCGCGTCGGGGGGCATCGGAAGCGGCAGCAGAATCTCCGCCTGCTCGGCGCCGTCGAGTGTGGGCATGACCTCACGAGGTAAGGAAAATGAGCGCGGCATGATGCCAACGACTTCATACGGCAGGCCGTTGAGAACGATCTTTCTGCCCAGGACCCGGGGATCGGAACCGAAGCGTCGGGCCCATGTTCCGTAGCTGAGGATAGCGGTGGGAGTGCGGCCTGGGGTGTCCTCATCGGGAAGGAAGACTCGCCCGAGAGCTGTGCGTTGTCCTAGTAGTGAGAGGAAACTCGACGAAACCCGGATGGTTCCAACGCGCTCCGGCTCGCCTGAGCCGGTGAGGTTGTAGTTGCCGCCGATGGCGATCGCAACTTTCTCGAAGCCGTGATGACCGTTCTTGATGTCGAAGTATTGCGCGGTGGAGAACCAGTCTTCGGTGATGTTGAGGCCGGGAGAGCTGTTCCAGAGAATAACCAGCCGTTCCGGATTGGCGTATGGAAGTGGATGAAGCAAAAGGCCGTCTACGATGCTGAATATCGCAGTATTTGCGCCGATCCCGATAGCCAGAGAGAGGAGTGCTGCCATCGTGAAGGGGCGCGCTTCGTTCAGGACGCGAAAAGCGTAACGCAGGTCTTTCAGCGGGGCATTCATGGAGGCAGCAATATCGCTGGCGACCAATGTATCTCAAACGGCGGGGAATAGAATATAGCGTCGAGCAGAACTGAAACGACTGCCCTCTAGCGCATTGCAGATTGGACTGCGAGAATGCTTTTTTTCAGTTCTCCGCAATTGCCCTAAATGTCGAGTCAGACCATTCGGTGTGGCTTTGATGAGGCCCCGGTGCGAACGGCAGGCAAAAACAGTAATCCTCTATTGGCGACTTCAGGGCTTAGCACTCATTGAGAATAATTTGTGGGCCGAAAGGCCGATTAGTACGGAAACACCTGCAGCCTTCTGCGATAAGCCATTTCCGAATTACTGGAGCCTAGCCGACATATCGGTACCGATGTGCCAAGCGATGAGCGGATTGTCTATCGGCACGCTGAAGCGGGCAGTCGGATGGCCGCTACCGAACTCCTCGATAGCGACCATCCTGATAACAACTCACTCCACCGCGTCAAGGAAACGCTCAGTAAACCTTCTCGGCCTGTATTGGCTTCATGTTCGTTGGGGCACCCATAGGATGGATTTCGGCATGTGTGTCGTCCATCAGGGTCACAGTGAATTCAAAACCATCCATGACTTTGACGTGTAGTGCGGAACCTTCCAGAGTTGCCTTGATCTGCTGTGGCGTGGTGTTGTCGGAGGGATCCGCCTTGCTCAATTCCCCAGCGTCATTTAGCGCGATACGAGATTCGGTAACGGATCCCGTATAGCCGGATCCGCTCCGAGCCAGAGTCATTGTGGCGAAACTCTTTCCTTGAAACATCCAGTGCCACGTTCCGGCGAATGCCGGCGCGGCATCTGAGGATCCCGAAGCTGCCTGCAGGCTCGTTGCGCGCGCGAGCACCGCGCCCGAGCCAAATGTCATGCTGATTGCCAATACCAATCCAATCAGATCGGCGCTTGATAGCGGACTTCTCTTCTTGGTTAACATCATGATTCGATCCTCCAGGTTGTCACCATCGAAAATACCCAGCCCCACTGCGTTCCCATGGGGAGCATGCATACACAGTGAGGCCAGGCGTAGGAGTGTGCGGGCATATAGACGTCGTTTTCCGAGTTGAACGGCGGCGTGTTCATCGCAGGCAAGCTCACGAGTCTGCGAAATCTTCGACTTCAGGTACCAAATGCCGGGGTGCCAGGCCACAGGCAAGGAGACAACTTCACATAAGATGTGGACCAAGAAATCTCTTCGACGAATGTGAGCGTATTCGTGCGCAAATACAGCCGAGAGTTCGTGTTGTCCAAGAGCAGGTAGCAATTTGCTGGGCAGTACGATTGCGGGATGAAATACACCGACAGTCACCGGCTCCTCAATGTCTGTGGATTTGAGGAGGGCGACCGGATGCGAGGCAACCGTCGAGCGAGCCATTCTGATTTCGGCAGGAGAAAGCGGCCAAGCGTCTCTCCGCAGTCGATGCACTCGGCGGAGACCGCGGCCAAAGTGGATGAGCTGATTGACAACAAGCGCTCCCCAGATGACAACGATCACACTTTCGGCTCCTGCCCCGAGCTCGGGCGGATCGTACGCTTTGGCACGCCCCTCCCATATCCAGAAGTAATGATCAGAAGATCCTGTCCGGTGTACCGCGTCCTGCGGAGATTTCTCTGCGATCACAGATCGATGCGTGGACCAGAGAGTATTGATCACTGGTACAGCCAGACACAGGATCAGCACGCCAAGATAGAAAGAATGTTGATACTTTGCTTTGGCTTTCGCAACGAATGATGAGAAGACTGCCGCAACGACGGCAAAGAATCCAATCTGCAGGAACGCATTGAACACCAAGTCGAATGGGACTTCCCGAATCGTAGTCATTATGCCTCCTCCTCTTCATCCCCAACGGTCTCCAGTTTTGCCTGCAGTTCGGCAAGCTTTCGAGAGTCGAGGTGCCTGCTCCGCACTAAAGAGAGGAGCAAGTCATCCACTGAGCCTCAAAAAACTTTGTGCAGGACATCTTTGATGGCGTGCGAATCAGCTGCTTCTTGAGAAACGGCGGCGCTGTATTCGAACGCGCGCCCAACGAGCTTCCTCTTCACTTTGCATTTGCGGTGCAGAACGTTCAGCGTGGTCTGAACCGTCGTATAGGCAAGTTGAGGCTCCCCCGCCAAGCCTTGCAGAACCTTCTGAACATTTCCCCGACCCTCATCCCAGAGGACGCGCATGATTCGTCGCTCCAGGGGAGTCAGGACTCTTGCCGCTTTAGCCATCGACGCAATCTCCTATACGCATAGGAGACTATCTCGCCAGCGCTAAACGTGTCAACTATACATATAGGAGATAATTACCCACGCCTGACAGTCGCACGGTGTGCGCAGGTTGATCCTATCGCGTCAAAATGAATCCTGTTAAACGCGCATGGCGACGCTGATTCCCCCTGGCTGCGCGACAGTTGATTCCAGTCGCGATGCCGACATATCGTTCCCTATCTGCGGTCGATGAGCGCTTTGGCGATTTACCACTCATTGAGTCAACGGCGATACTGTTCAGGTCGTCGAGACCGCCGCCTGCATATTCGCTTAGCGGAGGTCTGCGCGGGGCTCTGAGCGGGGGCGGCACCGACAGCGGTTACGCCGAAAAGAAGGGCAGCAATCATGGGCGAGGATAAGCGCAACAGTGAGCGATTAAGTTTCATCGGACGTACGGTATCAGTGGAGCGTCGGGATTGACAAAGGAGGCTGTGACATGAGTTGAGACGCACGGGCTACCTCTTTGTGGTTGTCCGCTGGAGTCCCCTGCTTGATCTGTGCCGAGAGATGAGAGAGACATTGAACAAGGAGAGCGTATGGGACGGGTAAGAAGTGCCAGCCTGAGCAGGTCGTGAGTCTCTGCGGCAGATCGAAGTGGCCGTGGCGAACGGCAAGACGCGGCACAAGCGTCGAAGGAAGCCGAAATCAGTTTTGAGCACCTGCAGGCAATGCATCAGAACGAAAGAATAATTGACCTGAACATCGAGTGGAGCTCCTTTGAAAAAATGGAAAAAAGATCCGACTATAGGTCGTAGGGATCGTCCCATTACAGAAGGAGCAGGCGGCCTTGGGCGCTTGATTGAAATGGGCGAAATGGACCGAAGTTATCCCATTGACGTGATACGCCAGAAATTACAGATTTGGGCTCGCTGAGTGACTCGGAGATTATGCACTAACTGAGGACTAGCTGCGGCGAATGAGCGTCTAAGCCACAAACTCAATGAAGGCTCCATAGCGTCAGACCAGTAAAGGTCGATGTATTCACAGATTAGCTGGCGAATCGATCCCAGTATCCCACCGGCTTCTTCAGGTGGAGATAAGCTCTCACGAATCGGTCATCAGGGCGTCTTTTTCGAGCGACATCATCATCTCCTGGAGCTCAGGTGTGCGCTTCCGTTGGAAGGGATGGAGATAGAGGTAAATCACAGGTGTGACGTAAAGGGTCAGGGATTGAGAGAGAAGCAGGCCTCCAACGACTGCGATTCCCAGCGGACGGCGAGCTTCACCACCTACACCTCCGCCGAATGCGATCGGAAGGGCTCCCAGGAGTGCGGCCATAGTGGTCATCATGATCGGGCGAAAGCGCTGGAGACAGCCCCGGTAGATCGCATCTTCCGGGCTTAGATTTGTCCTGCGCTCGGCTTCGAGGGCGAGGTCAACAATCATGATGGCGTTTTTCTTCACAATGCCGATCAGCAGGATCACGCCAAGGAAGGAATAGAGGTTGAGATCTTCACCGAAGAGCAGCAAAGTCAGGAGCGCTCCTACTGCGGCTGGTGGCAGGCCGGAGAGGATGGTGATGGGATGAATGAAGCTCTCGTAGAGAACTCCCAGAACGAGATAGATCACCATGACGGCAATGACGAGCAGAAGTCCCAGGCCTTTGAGCGAGCTCTGAAACTGAGCGGCCGTTCCCTGGAGGGCGAAAGTCAACGTTGCCGGCATCCCGATCTCTTCCGCTGCCTGGCGGACAATTCTTGTCGCCGCGTCAAGTGAGATTCCGGGCTTGAGGTCGAACTCAAATGTCACAGCAGGAAATTGACCTACGTGGTTAGCGGTCAGCGGAGCTACGGTCTGGGTGAGCGTGGTGACCGCGGAGAGCGGAACGAGCCGCCCTGTGTTCGACCTTATATATAGGTCTCCCAGGGTAGCCGGATCATGCTGGTACTGTGGCGAGACCTCAAGGACAACGTCATATCGCTGGGACGCCACCATGATCGTGTTGGCTCGGCGGTTTCCGTACGCGTCATAAAGAGTGTTGGCGATCATCTCGGGACCGACATTCAGTGACATGGCCAAGTCCCGCCGTATATCGACGTTGACTCTCGGAGCACTCATCTGCAGGTCTGAAGAGACATTGGCCAATTCAGGCAGCGATTGCAGCTTTTCTTTCAGCTTGGGCGCCCATCGATACAACTCCTCCGCATCTGGGCCTTCGAGCGACGCAGAGTACTGCGAACGGCCTTCGTTCTGACCCAGGCTCACGAAGTCTCCCTGACGCAGATAGACATTCAGGCCCGGAATGCGATTCAGCTTCTTCTGCAAATCGGCGATGATGATTTTTACATTCGGGCGCCGTCTATCCTGGACTAGATTGACCCAGAACCAACCTGAATTCTGAGACTCGACGCCGGACAGATTGCTCTCCATCCATGGCGTGGTCGCAAGGACCTTATTCACCTGCTCGCCGTAGCTAACCATGCGATCGAAGGAGTTGTCCTGCGAGGCTTCCAGATGGCCGGAAAAATAGGGAACGTCCACAGCAGGCATGAAGCTTTTCGGCATGACGACAAAGAGGTAAACGGTCAGCACGGTCATAGCGATGCTGACAGCGATAGTGGCCCTCCTGTGCCGCAATACCGCATCCAGTGAGCGCCTGTAGCCATTCTCCATCGCGGCATAGAGTTTTTCCGTACGCCTGTGGAACCAGTTATCGGCCTGTTCTCGCGAGGTTAGAAAGCGACTGCAAAGCATTGGGGTGAGCGTCAAGGCGGTCAGGCCCGAGAGCAGTATCGATACCGATATGGTGATTGCGAATTCGCGAAGCAGGCGTCCGAGTATTCCGTTGAGAAAAACGATCGGGACAAAGACGGCCACCAGCGAAATAGTCATCGAGATGATTGTGAAGCCCACCTCGCGGGCGCCGTAGATCGCGGCCTGCAGCCGCGCCTTGCCCATCTCGCGGTGGCGCACAATGTTTTCGATCATCACGATAGCGTCGTCGACGATAAAACCGACCGAGAGCGTTATAGCCATCATCGAGAACATGTCCACCGAATAGTTGAGCAGTCGCATTACGATGAACAATCCGAGGATGGAGACAGGAATTGTGGCGCTTGCGACGATGGTCGAAGATGCCGTGCCAAGAAAGATGAAGATAACCATCACCACCAGGCCGATGGTCAGAATAAGAGTTCGATTGACTTCGGCGATGGAATCACGGACCGTGTCGGCGTTATCGGCTAATTTGCCGAATGAAACGCCAGGGGGCATCGTTTCGCGCAGGGATTGGACGACTGCCTTGACCTGATCGGCAACCTCCACCGTATTCGCGCCGGGCTGTTTCCTGACGGCAAGAATAATGCTGCGGCGACCGTTGATCCAGAAGGTGCGCTTGTTATTGGTTGAGCTGTTGAAGACGGCCGCAACCTGATTCAGGCGCAGCGGCACGCCATCTCGATACGCAACGACCAGCTGCGAAAACTGGTCGGCAGACATGAGTTGGCTATTGGCCTGAAGCGAATAATCCCGTGCGTCGCCATACATTGTTCCCGTGGGGAGGTTGGCGCTGTTGCTGCTAAGCGCCGTGCGTATCTGCTCGAGATCGAGGCCGTATGCAGCCAGCCTCGCTGGATCGGCCTGAACGCGGATGGCGGGATCTTCCGGGCCGTAGACCTGTACCTGCGAGACACCGTTCACCATGGAGATGAGCTTCGCGAAGACCTGATTGGCGTATTTCGCGAAGTCCTCATACGCGATCGTCGTTGAGGACATTTCGATCCAGATAATCGGTTCTTGTGCAGGATTCACCTTAGAGTAGGAGGGCGGCGATTGCATGTCGCGGGCAAGGCGCCGGCGGCGTGCGAGATCGCGGCCTGAACATCCTGTGCAGCTGCGTCCACGCTGCGGCTCAGGTTGAACTGGAGCGTGATGTTCGTCTCTCCAACGGAGCTGGAAGACGTCATGTGTTCGATGCCGGGAATTGTCGAGAACTCGCTCTCAAGTGGTGTGGCGACCGTCGATGCCATAGCGTCGGGGTTTGCTCCGGGCAGCGCTGCGCGCACCTGAATGGTTGGATACTCGACCTCCGGGAGATTGCTGACGGGCAGAGAGAAGTAGCTCAGAACACCAAAACCTGCGATCGCCGAGATAAGCAGCGTGGTCGTGGTGGCGCGGCGAATGAAGAAGTCAGTCAATTGCATGGTCAACCTTATGCGGCCGGAGCGAGCGCGTCATTGAGTAGAGCGTGGCGTATCGAGCAGGGAAATGCGCGCGCCAGGTGTGAGCCGGAGCTGTCCTTTGGTGACGACGGTGTCTCCCGGACTGATGCCGCTGCCGATGACTGCCTGTGCGGGGCCGCTGGGTGCCTGATACGATCGCTGCACCGTCACCGGGGCAACGCTTACGATGCCTGACCTGACGAGCCACACATATTTTCCATTGAGACCATTCTGAATCGCCGATTCCGGAACCAGCGTTCTTGCCTTCTCCACCTGCAGGCGCAGGCGGATGTTGAGGAATTCGCCCGGCCAGAGGGCGCTGTCGGTATTTGGGAAGACTGCTTTGAGGCGGATCGTGCCAGTCGTGGCGTCGACGGTGTTGTCGATGAAGACGAGCTGGCCCGGAAATGTTGGCCCGTTGCCGTTGCTGACTTCAACGATGAGGTTTCCGCCGGTATTGAGCCGCCGCACTTCGGGTAGACTCTGCTCGGGAATTCCGAAGGTGACCTGGATGGGAGCCAGTTGCAGCAGTGTGACGAGCGTCGTGTCGTTATCCCTTACCATGTTGCCGGCGTTTACCATCACTGCTCCGGCGCGCCCGGGGATGGGAGCAACGATATTCGTGAAGCTGAGCTGCAACTGCGTCTGGGCGATACGGGCGCGGTCTGCCTTGGTGGCGCCTACAGCAGCTTCGACCGCAGCCTGATCGGAATGAAGAGAGGCGCTGGCCGTGTCACTGGTGGTGACAAGCTGATTCATGCGTTGCCCGGAAATGACACCAAGCGCGCCGAGTTTCCGCGCGATCTCTGCCTCTGACTCGCTCTGCTTTTGCGACGCAGCGTCTCGGGCCACAACCGCGCGCGCCTGTTGCTCGATGGCCATGTCGCGCTCCAGTTCAGCCTGCTGCTCCACTTCTTGACGTTCGAGAAGCTGCCGGTCAATGGTGAAGAGCAACTGGCCTTTAGCTACGCTCTGCCCCTCGGTGAAGTTGACGCGCTCGATCTGCCCGGCAATGCGCGATTTCACCTCGACGCTGTTGATCGCCTGGACGTTTCCAACGGCTGAAATCTCCAGGGGCACGTCCTGGGAGACCGCGCGGTCGACCCGGACCGGGATGAGGTCTGCCGCTGCGGGGTCCCCTTTGGCAGAGACGCGAGTGCAAGACATCAGCGGCAGGCAGGTCAGGGTTCAAGCAAGGCCAGTTTGTAATCCCACTTCAAGGTCGCAATACCTCGTCTCCAGCATATGGGGCTGAATAATAGAGAGCTATCGCTATGCAGTCGGAGATATGGGAATTGCAGGGAACAATTGGATTTTCGCGGGGAGTAA
>Ga0210383_10004025_pt1 | contig 13061 bp, 9 predicted proteins | sample IncBWC14OmetaG_FD_160072 | JGI IMG/M metagenome (GOLD analysis project Ga0210383, IMG submission 160072) | Forest soil microbial communities from Barre Woods Harvard Forest LTER site, Petersham, Massachusetts, United States - Inc-BW-C-14-O ...
GCACCCTTGAAGACCCTGCGCCATAGGAACAAAACCCGTGAATCGCAAAAGGCGGTTCACGGGTTTCGCGGTTTTCTTGCGTCGATTGAGCTCCTAGCAGCTTGCTGAAAAATCGCCGTTCGAGTATCCCTTAACCCTAAATTTGATTTTTGCCGGGATGAAGTAGAAATGATTTTGGGCAGTTCTTACTGCTCAGCAGGCCCGAAGTAACACTTCATGTCATGCTCTGACCATCAGGTTTCGCAGTCGGCAGAGGTTGTAGGCAGCCCCGGCGGAGGTAAACAGTCAGCCAACCTTATCGATCCCTCGCAACTTCACTTTACTTTAGCATCCCAACCATCTTCATCCACTCGAACGATTGTTCCACTGGCTTTCGCTTCCGCTGACTCACCTCATACCCGGCTGCCGCGTGGTCCGCTGATCCACCGCGCTTCTGCGCTTCGTAGCGGTTTGTGGCTCCCCAACGCGTCCGGCACGAGTGCTCATCCTCCACCTCCTACGTGGGCCAGGCCGGTTACTCCGACGATAACAGTTATTTCGCATCGTACGGTCATGTATGACCAATACAGTACAGCCGTTACACCCCAGTTCGGCGTAGAGTTCATAGGTTCCCTGATGCCGGGATTTGACAATCGAGCAACGCGCCGCGTGTGTATGAACGTCCCGGGCTGGCAAGAAGGACCCGCGGCCGCTCCTGAAGGGTCCCTGTTCCGTTACTTCCTAAGGAACATTACTGTATTTGTAAACCAGCAAGCTTAGGATGATGTACATTACGAGTTTCAACGAGTGGCGCGAGGACAGCGAAATCGAGCCGACGGTCGTTACCGGTCCGACAACACAAGACACCAGTGCCTCAGGGAATAGATACACGCAAGGATTAGTTTATCAGGGATTCGGCACAACTTATCTCGACATCATTCGGGAGGAGGTTGCGAAGGTACCCTGAACGAAAGCTTCGCTCCGGATTTTCGTCTCAGTTTGGGAAAGAGGAACTCCCGTGTCGTCTTTGGCCGACAGTTCTCCTTTAGATCAAGATTGGTAAGTACCTAGAAATGGTTGGTACACCGGCCGATCCCGAAGTGGTACCTGCCGATGGGTTCCTTTTGAGTCTTACGCTAATTGACAGAAAACTCGATACTTGCGACCCCAAGGAGCTCCCATGGAAAAAGCCATTCGCGTGCTCGTGGCGAACCATCCTCGTCTCATGCGGGAGACGATTCTCACAACATTTGCGGACCAACCCGACATAGAAATTGTCGGCGAGGTCACCGACGAGTCGGAAATTATGGAGTGTGTGAGGAGAACCTTGCCAAATTTTGTGGTCATCGCGCTCGACCAACCTGGCAGAAGGCCGAGCGTCTGTGACGATCTGCTCCGAGAGCATCCGGAAGTGCGCGTCATCGCGGTGGCCCCTGCGAACAATTACATTGTTTACTATTGGGCCTCTCTCGATATCCATTCTAGTAATATTGAGGCGTCTGAGGACGGAATGTTGAACGCTGTGCGGAGCAAGCTATTTGCGAGGGAAACAACAAATTGAAGAATTTCAAACCCAGCACCAGGGTGAAATCATGTTGAACCGAATCTATTTAAAAATCGTTTTCTCAGGTCTTGGCTTGGCGTTCTTGTTTTGCGGCCCGTCCTATGGGCAACAGCAGGTCGATAAGCCGCGCGCTACGCGCGAGCAAGCCCGGAATGAGTATGGGGTTGAACAAGCTCCCGATTTTGCCCAGGAGAACCTACGCCGGGTGGCGGCGTCCTCGACTCAGATTCGAGCAGTACTGGTTAACGATGAAGGGCTGTTGGTGGAATTGAAGCGATGGGTAGCGAAGGAGGCAACGGATAGCGGTCAAGTTGTCGAGGATTCGAGTCTGACGGATCAAGCAATTTTCGAGCGATTGGACCAGGACGTGGCGTTTCGATCGATAGCGACGCGGTTGTTACAGCGTTATGGATACTTGTTGCCTACGCCGAATCCTAACTCGGACTATGCAAAAGAAAACGATTTGGTGCTCAAGGAGCGGGCGCGGCGCTTGGTTCAGATTGAATCACAGGAAGATTCAGAAGCGTTCAAGCCACAAAGAAGCGATCGGGATCTCGAACGCACCGCGACGTGCGATCCGCGACGCGATGAAGATTGTCCGCAGCCGTCGCCGACGGAACGCCGCCAGAATACGCGCACTCGAGGAGGGATGTCCTCGCCTCAGACGAACCCTCAAGCGGTGCCGGAACAACCGCGATCGCAGAGCCCGTCACGCATTCTGCGCGCCGACGGATTACCACAGGCTGCGGATCCGCTGGACGGTGGTACTGATAACAGCATGTCACCTCGCCTCGATTTGGCTTCCAGCCCGACGAATCGCGACACCAATCCACTGGATACCTCTCAAGCCCCGGGCCAAGGCCCCATTGATGGCTCCCCGCTCGGCCGCGACCTGCGCTCCTTGCGCAGTGCTCCAGGAGTCGACGACAGAGGGTTTAATTCAGACAAAAACGGAATGGAACGGCCGTCGCGCGCAAGAGCTGCTAATGAAAGACCCAATGAAGACGATTTGTCACCCGTGAGAATGGTCCACCGTGCGAATCCCTACTCCGACATTCCGTCGCTCTATGACATGTATGTGCAAGCGTCCGGACGCCAGCGACCAACCGAACGTTTTGGATTGGATGTTTTTCGCAACACTGCGAACGACCCGGAAGCGATTCCCATGGATCTTCCGGTCGGACCCGACTACGTCCTCGGTCCAGGCGACAGTCTCGAGATCGATCTCTGGGGTGGAGTCTCACAGCGCATGTACCGCGTCGTTGATCGTGAAGGACGTGTTTCGCTGCCCGAAGCTGGACCGTTACTGGTGAGCGGGCGAAGTCTCGGCGAGGTGCAGTTGGCGGTTCAACAGGTGCTGAGGACCGAGTATCGGGATGTCTCGGCGGATGTTTCTCTTTCGAAGTTGAGAACCGTCCGCGTGTATGTAGTCGGAGATGTTACGCAGCCGGGCGCATACGACATCAGCTCGCTCTCGACTCCGCTAAACGCATTATTTGCCGCGGGAGGAGTAACTCCTCGCGGCTCGCTGCGCGCGGTGAAACACTATCGCGGCAAGCAGCTTGTCGAAGAAGTGGACGCTTACGATTTGCTATTGCATGGAGTACGGTCCGATTTGAACCGCTTGGAGAATGGCGACACGCTGCTCGTACCGTCCTTGGGACCACAGGTGACTGTTGATGGAATGGTGCGGCGTCCGGCTATCTACGAGTTGCACGGCGAGAGTTCCCTCGCCGACGTGCTCGAACTCGCAGGTGGAATCCTGCCAACAGCGACGCTACGGCACATTGAGGTTCAGCGTGTGGAAGCGCACGAGAAACGCACCATGCTTACCCTTGATCTCTCGCCGACTGGTGACGCTGATTCAGCGAAAAAGCTCGATGCATTCAAGATCAACGACGGCGATGAAGTGCACATCTTTCCGATCGCTCCCTATAACGAGGACGCCATCTACCTTCAGGGACACGTACTGCGTCCCGGACGTTTTTCCTACAAACAGGGGATGCTCCTTTCTGACCTGATTGGTTCCTACAAAGATCTGTTGCCGGAACCAGCGCCGCACTATGCAGAAATCGTCAGGTTAAATCCCCCGGATTTTCATCCAAGCGTGGAAAGTTTTGATCTAACGGCAGCTCTGTCGAACCCAGCCTCAGGACCGAAGCTGCAGCCGCTCGATACGGTTCGCGTTTTCAGCCGCTACGATTTTGAGCCCGCTCCGGAAGTTTGGGTTGGCGGGGAAGTTCGAGAGCCGGGGAAATACCGCACCTCGGGGCAGGCACACCTTAGGGACGCGGTCTATCAGGCAGGTGGGGTGACGCAGGACGCTTCGCTCGATTCCGCGCAGCTTTTCCGCACGCAGCCCGACGGAACGATGAAAATTCTAAGTGTCGATCTCCGGGAAGCTCTTGCGGGAAATCCAGTGGACAACGTAATCATGCAGCCGCGTGACCGTTTGATCGTACACCGCAATGCCGCGCGAGTGGAACCGCCGACGGTTTACATCAAGGGTGAAGTGACTAAGCCGGGGCGTTACCCACTCACTACAAACATGCATGTCGAAGATCTTGTTCGCGTAGCCGGCGGGCCAAAGAGGAGCGCGTATACAGAAAGCGCTGATCTCTCGCGTTTCGATACGAATGCCTCTCGAGCAAATCCGAGTGATCGGCTGGAGGTTAACCTTACGGCCGCAATGAGCGGAGACGAGAAGAACGATGTGCCCTTACGCGACGGGGACATTCTGACGATTCGGCAGCTTCCGCGATGGAACGATATTGGTGCATCCATGACTGTTCGCGGCGAAGTCCTGCACCCGGGCAGTTACGGAATCGCGCCTGGAGAACGGTTGAGCTCTGTTTTGGCGCGAAGTGGAGGATTCGGTCCAGAAGCGTATCCCTACGGCGCCGTTCTGGTTCGAAAAGAAGTTCGTGACCTTGAAGCGAAATCGCACGTGGAACTCGTCCTACGAGTGAAGGCCGAACAAGACTATCTGAAGTCCTTGCCAGAGGCTGATACGGATCAGAAAAACGCGAAGCTAAGAGCGATTGCGCAGACGCAGTCGACCCTTGAACAGCTTCAGACTGCTGCGCCGATTGGGCGCGTTGTCATTCACGTTCGATCGGATGTGCGATCTTGGCGAAACACACCGACAGACATTCCCGTCCGGGATGGCGACGTCCTTATCATTCCCAAGAGCGCAAACTACGTGACGGTGACCGGCCAAGTGTTCAATCCTACTGCGGTCGCAACCGTTTCCGGCCACAGCGCCAAGTGGTACCTCAGCCAAGCTGGTGGCGTGACACAGCTTGCGGACAAAAAGGCTGTGTTTGTGATCCGTGCCGACGGTTCGGTAATCGCCGCGAAAAACAACGATTCTGGTTGGTGGGGCAGCGATCCGCTGAGTGCAACCTTGCGCGCGGGGGACACGATCGTTGTTCCCGAAAAAGCCCCAAAGATAGCAGGTCGTAACTGGCAGGCGATTATGCAATCAGCGCAACTGGCTTCGTCTGTAGCTTTGGCGGTGGCGTACATCCATCCATGACGAGAATGTTCACAATGCGGATATGTTTCACCCTGCTGGCGTGTGGCCTGGCGACGTCGAGCCTGACGCTGACAGCAAGAGTCTCTAGGCCTGCGCCTCGGCAGGCGCCGAAGCAAGGCGGGGAGGATGCGAAAGAAAGCAGTTCGGGCACGGAAATAAAGAAAACAAGCCCGAAAAAAAAAATCGGCACCGATCCGGATTCGGAACCGTCGCAGGCCCCAGCGCGGACCTTTAAGGGGTTGGCAAAGGAATTCTTGCTAGACCAGGAACAAATCTTGACGAGTCCTGCGAAGCTTCGACTTTCGGATACTCAGTGGTTAGTGCCACTGAGCGGAATTACCGCGGGACTTTTCGCGACAGACACGGACTACAGCAAACATTTGTCGCACAGCCCTGCAACGATTAGCCACTACAAGACAGTTTCTAATGCCGGAGTCGGAGCGCTCATCGGCGGAGCAGGAGGAATGTGGTTACTGGGCCACGTCAAGCACAACGAACACTGGAGCGAGACCGGGTTCCTCGCGGGGGAAGCCGCACTCAACAGCTTGGTGGAGGTGGAATCTTTAAAGTATTCCCTGGGGCGCGAACGGCCCTACCAAGGCAATGGGACCGGCCCGTTTTTTCAGGGCGGCACATCGTTCCCCTCGGAACACGCGGCTGCTGCCTGGTCGGTGGCAGGCGTCATCGCGCACGAGTATCCCAGTCCGTTCATGAAAATCATGGCCTACGGCATGGCGTCTCTTGTCGATTATTCCCGAATTCGAGCGCACCAACATTTCCCTTCTGATGTTTTCGTCGGCAGCATCATGGGCAACCTGATCGCACAAAATATCTATAGCAGGAATCACGACCCCGGACTGGGCGGTGAGGCTTGGAGATCGATCAGTCAAGTATTTCGTGGCGATGGAAACGCCTCTCCCGCAAATCAGGGTTCGCCGTACGTCCCCTTGGATAGCTGGGTCTATCCGATGTTTGACCGCCTTATAGCAATGGGATACGTGCAGTCCGCAATTGTAGGCATGCGCCCGTGGACGCGATTGGAATGCGCGCGGCTTTTGGGTGAGGCACAGGACCAATCGACTGGGAGCAATGCGGCGTCTTTGGAAGCGCAGAATTTTCTCGACACACTGGGGCAGGAGTTCTCGAGCGAAACGGAGTCCCTGGGCGGGGGAAACGAACGGCATCTGCGCGCCGAATCGGTCTACACGCGTCTTACAGGAATTTCTGGGCAACCTCTGACGGAGGGGACGGCGGGATATTATTTCGGACAGACGATTCTAAACGATTCCGGTCGCCCTTTTGCAGAGGGGGTGAACAACATCACAGGCTTTTCGGGCTGGGCGTCAGAGGGGCACCTGGTGGTTTACCTCCGTGGCGAATATCAACATGCGCCTTCCATCCCCGCCTTACCCTTGAGTGCCCGCGAGGTAATTGTAAGCAGCTCACAGGCTCCACAGCTGCTACCGTTGCCCCCTGCTGTTCCAATCCCATCGGTTGACCAATTCCAAGTACTCGATGCTTACGTCGCAATGAATTTCGAGAATTGGCAGGTCTCCTTCGGCAAAGAAAGCCTCGCCTGGGGGCCAAGTTCAGACGGTCCAATAATGTTCGGCGACAATGCCCAGCCCGTAACGATGTTTCGGATTGACCGAGTTTCGCCGTTTAAGCTTCCTGGATTACTCGGCTTTTTCGGCCCGATTCGAGGGCAGTTCATTCTCGGCCAACTATCTGGTCAGCAATTTGTTTACGGGTTTTCCACCGGTCTCGTCGGCCAGTGGGGTGTTTCACTAAACCCCCAGCCATTCATCGATGGGGTCAAATTGAGTTTCAAGCCGACCCCGAATTTTGAATTTGGCGTCAGTAAGACGACGGTTGTTGGTGGGCCTGGTGTCCCTTTCACTTTCCACAAATTTATCCAGAGTATGTTCAATATCAACGCCGCAACCAATGGACTTTACGGGACTAGCGGGGATCCTGGGGACCGCCGCTCCAGCGTGGATTTCAGCTACAAGATTCCTGGCATGCGAGATTGGCTGACGTTTTACGGAGACGCGTTTACCGAAGATGAGTTTTCCCCGCTGGGTTATCCTCGCAAGTCCGCCTACCAAGGTGGGATTTACCTAACTCGGATACCGGGTGTTCCCAAACTCGACCTGCATATGGAAGGGGGTTCTACAGCTCCTCCGGATTTTCCCAGCTGCAACGGTTGCTTCTATTCAAATGGTCGATTCTTGAACTCGTTCACCAATGGGGGAAACTTGATGGGAACTTGGATAGGCCGAGGTGCGCAGGGCGAACAAGCCTGGGCTACTTATTGGCTGTCTTCGCGCGACAAGATTGAGTTTAACTTTCGCCATCGAAAGATTGACGGTCAGTTTATCCCGCAAGGAGGCACGGTAAATGACGCCGGTGTGAGAGCTGAAGTGCAGTTGAACGCCAGGACATCGGTCTCGGGTTGGGTGCAGTACGAAAAGTGGAGTATTCCCGTCCTCGCCTCCCTGCCGCAATCCAACGTGACGGCTTCGCTCCAGCTGACGTTCTGGCCTAAGAAGTGGAAGTAAGGGAACGCGGATTCTGATTGGCGAAAGAGGACGGGGAGAGAAGAGAAGTGACGCAGACAGCCGTAAAGCCGCAAGTTGAGACCCCACCGCAATCCGTTGAGGGAGACGGTTTGCTGCAAGCGATATCGCTCGACGTTTTTCACGAGCGGCAGGTGGAGCTGCTACGTCTACTTTGGGGACGTCGCCGGTTCTTTTTTCGCGCTGTGGCTGCTGGCTTGGTCGTTTCAACTCTGGTCGCTTTCGCGATTCCGAAATCTTACACCTCGACCGCGCAACTCATGCCGCCGGATGGTCAATCCACTTCTAGCATGGCCATGATGGCGGCAATGGCGTCGAAAGCGGGAGGCGGACTAGGAGCCATGGCCGGAGACTTGCTTGGGGTCAAGAGTTCTGGCGCGCTTTTTATCGGCGTTCTGAGGAGTCAGACCTCGCAAGACCGCCTCATACGGCAGTTTGATTTGACAAAAGTCTACGGCACGCGGCTCGTCATGGATGCGCGGATTAAACTGGATCAGAGCACTTCTATTTCTGAAGACAGGAAGAGCGGCATCATCACCATCAGTGTTACCGATCACAGTCCCCAACGCGCCGCAGCTCTCGCAAGCGCCTACGTCGATGAGCTAAACTCACTCGTTTCCGAGCTGTCGACGTCCTCCGCGCGCCGCGAAAGAGTGTTTCTCGAGGAACGTCTCAAGATCGTGAAGATAGACCTCGATCGAGCTGTGAACGAGTTCGCGCAGTTTTCCAGCAAGAACAAAACACTCGACATCCAGCAAGAAGGCAAGGCGATGCTGGACGCTACGGGTGCGATAGCGGGCGAGATGATCGCCGCACAATCACAGCTCGAGGGGCTCCGCCAGATCTATACCGACAACAATCCTCGCGTGCGTTCATTGAACGCTCGCGTAACGGAACTTCGCAAGCAACTCGACCAAATCGGTGGTACGCAGGTGAATGCAGTGAGCAGCACCAGCGCAACGCATGGGCAGACATTGGATCCATCCGCCGCTAGGGCCGGTGGTGGTCTGCCTTATCCCACTATTGGAAGCCTGCCGCTGCTCGGAGCGAAGTACGCGGACTATAGTCGTCGAGCGAAGATCCAAGAAACGGTTTTCGAACTGCTGACCGAGCAGTACGAACTCGCAAAAGTGCAAGAGGCAAAGGAAACACCCAGCATCAAGGTGCTGGATCCGGCCGGAATGCCGGAAAGGAAATCATTTCCTCCACGCTTGGAGATCATGTTGCTCGGCACTTTTCTGGTGTTCGCGTTGTCCGTGGTTTGGGTGTTGGGATCAGCGCGTTGGGAAGAAGTTGAACCACAAGATCCGCGTAAAGTCTTGTTGCGCGAAATGGCGGGCAGTCTGAAGGCGCAGATGTCAAGACTTCGAGGAACGGGGCGAGAGCCGCCGCTCGGCAACAAAATTCCGTGAGTCAACGGCGGTGGCCCGCTTTCAGGCGGACCTTCGAAGCCGTAGAACTGGCTCTAACTATTAGATGGATAAGGGGTTAGGTCACATACTGCCCTGTAAGTGACGGGGCGAAGCTTTATATGGAGTCCACTATGGCATCTGCGACTTCAACAGTAGCTGCAACCGGGGCGGCAGATTACGCCGGCCGGGTTGCGCTGCCAGCGCTTTGGGCCGAACAGCACTGGTACGCCGCCTACGTCTGCGCAAAGCATGAAAAACGCGTCGGGGCAGAACTCGTGGCGCGAGGGGTCGAGCATTTCCTTCCGCTGTACAGTTCCGTGCGGCGCTGGAAAGACCGGCGTGTGCAGTTGGACTTGCCTCTCTTTCCCGGATACATTTTCGTGCGGCTTGCGCTGCGTGACCGGTTGCGTGTAGTGCAGATTCCTAGCGTTGTTCGACTGGTCGGCTTCAGTGGCCAACCGACCACACTTCCGGACACTGAAATGGAAATCATGCGGTCGGGCCTCTCGCAGAGTCTGCGCGCCGAGCCACATCCGTTCCTAACTGTTGGCCGGCGTGTCCGGATTACGGGAGGACCGTTCGCAGGGCTCGAGGGCGTGCTAAGGCGAAAAAAAAACGACCTGCGGGTGGTCGTATCGCTTGAGTTGATCCAGCGGTCCGTCGCATTGGATGTAGACATCGCTGATGTTCGGCTTGGATAGGCAGCGTGCCCCCACTCCTTCTGTCTTTGCGCAAAGTCCGGAACGTGAGGTCGGGCAAGGTGGCAGTGGACAGCCAGGAATGCGGGCGGTTGCGGCGGGCAAGAAACGAAATATACTTAGGTACGGTACTAGTCAATAAAAGACTTAATCATGCCTGAAATCAAGAGCATCAAGCACTTGCAATGCACGGAATTCATCACCTCGTCGAGACCTGCGGACCTAGTGCGAACACCTGAGATGGCTGAAACGGCAAACAAGCGCAACGGGTGTAACGGGCATAACGGACACTTGACCAGCGGAGGTCTGCTGGCGAGAAATACGGTGTGGAACCTGATCGGCAACGGTGCGCCGATGATCGTGGCCGTTTTCTCCATCCCCATTCTGATCCATAGGTTGGGGCAGGACCGGTTCGGCGTGCTCGCGCTGGCTTGGGCGCTGATTGGGTATGCCAGCTTGTTTGACCTAGGGTTGGGGAGGGCGCTGACCCAGTTAGTAGCGAAGAAACTGGGGGCGGGGGAGGATCGTGAAGTTCCCGCTCTTGTGTGGACCTCGCTGATCCTAATGCTGCTCTTGGGCTTGGCTGGACCACTCGCGGCGATGTTGCTCGCGCCATGGCTGGTGCATCGTGTGCTCAATGTGCCGGTGGGACTGCAGGTCGAGACCCTGCGTTCGCTATACATGCTGGGGGTCTCGATTCCCGTAGTGATCAGCACAGCGGGCCTCCGCGGTTTACTGGAGGCATATCAAGAATTCGGGTTGATCAACACGTTGCGCATTCCGATGGGTGTTTATTCGTTTGCTGGTCCCCTTCTGGTGCTGCCGTTTTCCAAAAGCTTGGTCCCCGTCGTTGGCGTTCTGGTAGCCGGACGGGTGGTAGGTTGGGCCGCTCACCTGTGGCTTTGTCTGAAGGTTGTGCCAGCGTTGCGCCACGGGATTGTGTGGCAGGGGGCCGTAGTCAACTCCTTGCTGCGCTTCGGTGGTTGGATCACGGTCGCCAACGTAGTGAATCCGCTTTTGGTCTTCATGGACCGTGCTCTTATCGGTGCACTTCTTCCCGTGGCTATGGTGGGTTATTACACCGCGCCGTTCGAGGCCGTGACGAAGCTATGGATGATTCCGGCCAGCTTGACAGCAACGGTGTTCCCGGCCTGCAGCGCTCTCGGCGCGAGCAGGAAAAAAGAGCTACAGCGTCTCTACTCTAGATGCGTCAAATACCTGCTCTTGATCCTGGCACCGGTTAGCTTGGCGATAGGATTGTTTGCAACACAGATCGTACAAATCTGGCTCGGCCCAGACTTCGCGGCAAAGAGTGCCGTAGTACTTCAGATTCTGGCTGTGGGCGTCTTTGTTAACTGCTTCGCGCATGTCCCATATTGTTTCTTACAGGGTCTGGGACGGCCAGACACTACCGCGAAGGTTTTCCTGGCAGAGCTAGCTCCGTACGCAGCTTTCGCATGGTGGATGATCCGCGGTCATGGAATTGTCGGGGCGGCCACAGCTTGGTCTGTACGCGCTGGTCTCGAAGCTGTGCTCCTAGTCCTGATGGGATGGCGCATGTTTTCACTCTCGCCGCGCTTCCTAGTTAACAAGGAAATGCAGCGAGGATTCGCGGCTCTGTGCGCTCTTGGACTAGCGATGGTGGGCACCAAGATGACGCTACACGACTCCATCAAGACTGAAATATGTTTGGCCACTGTTTTTTTGACTGGATTTGTCCTAGTCAGCTGGAAGTACGTCCTTGACGATTCCGATCGAGGATCCGTTGTGACACTTTTTGGCCCCCTATGGAACGCTGTGAGAGATCGGGGCGTAGCATGACCGTATGCGAAAGATACAGAGAAGTAGAGAAGTAATGACCACCAGCAAATGCATCCGGGTCCTATTATGTCCATAAGAAACACGTGGAGTGCAGAAGGAAGTGGGACGCGCGGTGGGTTCATCGCGCTGGAAAATCCCATCCGAACAGGCCCAAGTCTGCCATTCACAGGCGAGCGTATTGTACCGGGCAAAACACCAGAACCTCTTCTCCGCGAACATGAGGAACGATATGTCTTCGCCGGCAAGTTTGTGAAAGAAAAGGTGGTATTGGACGTTGCCTGCGGAACGGGCATCGGTACACAGTACCTTCTCATGGCGGGGGCACAGAGGTGTTTGGGGCTCGACATTGATGGCGCAGCCGTGGCATACGCAAAGGCTGCGTACGAGGGTTGCCAATTCGCGCAGTGCGATGCCATGAATCTGTGCGTCCCTGATAGTTCCATCGATGTCGTGGTTTCCTTTGAGACAATCGAACACTTGGGGGACCAGGTGAAATTCTTGCAGGAATGCAATCGAGTGCTGAGATCTGGAGGCTTCCTAATTTGCTCGACGCCGAATCACGCGATACATCGCTGGGCGCTCAAGAATCCGTTTCATGTTCGCGAGTTCACCGTAAGGCAGTTCACCTGCATCCTTGAGAGCGTGTTCAGCGATGTCCAGCTCTACTCACAAAACAACAAGATTTACTTACTGCATGTAGCCAAGACGCTGCTTTTGCCTTTGCTAGCCAAGCTCAAACTTAAGAACACAATCAAAAGAATTTTGAGGCCGAAACCAGTGTCGATACCGCTCGGAGCAGAGTTTGACGGGAATCCAAGTAACGCCGACAACGAAATAAAACTCTATGCAGAGGGTCTGTTTCTGAAGCCGGCGTATGTTGTTGCTGTTGCCCGCAGCGGTACTGGAATAGACAGAGGTTGACCCGTGGCGCGACCTTGTGTTTGCGCGAGTAGAAAAGGATGATCGGAAACACTGATGCAATCCGCGCCCGGTTCCCGCACTTTGGGATCGGTCATCTTGTTGTTATCAGCGCCTTATTCATCTTGCAGCCGAGTCTGCGAGGCCAAACTTTCAAGTCTGAAAGTTACCGGGCTAGTAGCAAAACAGCGGGCATTCAGGAAGCGATCGACGCGGCTGGTAAGGCCGGGGGCGGCACAGTGCAAATCCCCTCGGGCACTTTCGTTTTACATGCCGCTGCGGGGCACCCAGCCATCCTGCTGAGGTCGCGTGTGACCCTTGCAGGCGCCGGACCCGAGAAGACGATTCTTAAGCTGGAAGCAAACTCAATGGTGCAACCGGCGATGATGGCGAATGAGCACTATGCTGATCCCGATGCCACAGAGCCAGACCACGACATCATCTTGGAAGATTTTACTATCGATGTTTCCGTCGCAGACCAGGTGGTGCGTGAGACTCAACTGGCCCGCGCCATCCCCGTAGCCGGCGAGCAGGACGTGGCCCTCCAGTCCG
>Ga0210383_10004032_pt1 | contig 13054 bp, 22 predicted proteins | sample IncBWC14OmetaG_FD_160072 | JGI IMG/M metagenome (GOLD analysis project Ga0210383, IMG submission 160072) | Forest soil microbial communities from Barre Woods Harvard Forest LTER site, Petersham, Massachusetts, United States - Inc-BW-C-14-O ...
GGGGGTGCCGGGCCGAGTTTGGATTTTAGGAGTTCCTTGAAGGAACGGTCGCAGATCAAACAATCTTTGTGACCGTTATGAGACTGGGTTTCGCGGTCAAGCGTCTACAATTTAAGGAGCCGACTTAACCTCGATTTGGCTGCTGCGCGAACGGGCAGCGGATATAAAGCGAACGCAACGAGAATGCCTAAGCCACTAGCCTGAGTCGGAAGCTTCTGACGGGTGACGAGGCGGCCGCGGCGGTTCCCGCGAATGAAGTAGAGGGCCCGGTTGTGTCGGGCCGGGCCCTCTTGCGTATGCCAGTACGCGAAACACACCCGGCCAAATCAATCGTACCGGTGCCCAGTTACCGCGCGGTTAAGCTGCCCAGGGCGCATTATTTTGCTTGCTGATTGTCTATTGTTTGGACTGCCGGCGGCGAGCAACAAACGCAACAGTGTTCGCTGTCCCGAGAGTCCCCCAATGTGCGTATGGAGCCCGACAAAACCCGTCGGGCTCTTTTATTTGCTCGCGCCTGCGGTCTGGTGCCCCGACGCGCCTGGAGCTTGGCTGGTTGTCACCGGGCGGCCGGGGCGTGCCAGGGCGCCGCCCACGTTAGGGACGTGTGCAGCCGGCGGCGTGCAATATATCTGAAAGTAGGATGCCGAACTAATCAGGAACCAGATACCGTGCTTTTGTTGCTTGTGCCTCTCCAAGAGCCGTGCCCTTAATAGGAGATGGCCGAGTTCAAGAAAGAAATTGAACGACTGACCGAGCGGATCGCCGCCGAGAGGCGGCGCGTCCGAAGTCGGGGCCAGACGCTGGCGTCGAAACTTCAAAGGGGCGAGCTGGGCAACGCTCTAAATATATTGGCGGGGCCCGTGAGCCAATACGCACCGCGGCAGGGACGCGGCTCTGCGCGGGGCTTGCGCATCCGCTAAAGCACGAACGCCATCACAGCCTTCGAGAATAAAATTCTCGCCACTCCTTGATGAGGGCCATCTTACGCGCGTTATCTGCGCTGTGTGGTTCATCAGCGTCAGTGATCCGAATGTCGGATGCTTCGCCTGGATCGGCGCGCCAAATTGCTAAATGCATTTCGTGCTCGCAGGCGGCGCAACTATAAACGCGAATATCGACATCCGGCCTTTTCGGCGAGGATCGTGTCGATGCGATGTACATCTCTTTGCCGCACCGACAAACCGGAAGCTCATCGCAATCGGGTTCTAAAAACCGTTCAGCGTCTGACATCTGGAAGCTCCAAGCTTCCCGGCATGGATCGCGCAGAATTGCCTACCATTGTGCAACCCACAAGACTTGAATTGGTTGCGGCAAGGGGGACGTAACCGACGCCATAAAGCAGAAGCCCCAATCGCACTTCAGTGCGACTGGAGCTATCCGCCCGGCGCGGGCCCCGTCTGGTATCGCTAAGCGCTATTAGCGGAGTCGATGGGGCGCGCACTTTGACGATAGCAGCCGATTATGCGGGCTCAACCAAAAAGAATCGTGTGTTGTCACGGCAGAAAACCCCTCATTTCACGACCCAATGCGGCGGTCTGGCTTGTCGACGGTAATCCGGTGGGCGTACTATCGTGAGTGCGGGTCGGGATTTCCCAATCATCCGGCGGTCCGCATGTGACCCCCGCGCTGCCCGACCTCACGCTCCCCAAAGCTAAGTCAGGACGGACGGTGCGGGGTCACAATAATTCCGGCAGCGCGCCGCGTTCTCACGTTGAACCGGCGTGAGCGCGTCACACGATGCCGCCGAACAAGAAAACATCCATAAACGAAACAAAGCCGACCGACATCATGGCCAGAAAAACCGTAAGAGCCTCTATTGCTGATTCCATGCCGCGTCTCGGAACCGGATCAGAAAGCGCCCCGACGCGCCGGTGAAACGCGCCGGGACTTCCCAAACCGAAGCTGAGGGGGATCGGAATGGGCATCCCAAACATATCAAGTTCACACGTTCCCGCGCGCTAAGCGCCTACCGAGCCTCTCACTTACGACCGCGATGTCGACGGCGACTGTATTTTGGCGGAGCGTATCTTAGCAGGCTAGGTGATAGCGTGTCGTAGAGTTCGCCGCAAAGCCCCTCAAGCGCCTTCGCGTCGGCAATGACCTGATCAATAATTGCCTTAAGTCCTTCGCGAGTGATGGATTCTTTCTGCGGCAAGAGGGGGCGAGATAGTTTTTTCAGATCCGGCTCAAGCTCTGGCACCGGTCTATAACCCCTCAATCTGAGAACATGCCAACGGCCGCCTATTTTCGACCACAGGCCATGCGCAAGCTTGTCACGCTGCACTTGCGTTTTTTCTTCGATGTTTTGTCCTAGTTTGACAAATCGTTTCAGTACGTCGGGTTTTAGCTGCCCATGATAGACGTACCATTCAATCAAATGCTTGATGGTCGCAATGCGATTGGGCGCATTCATTCGATTGGTGACGATCCGGGCAATACCGATATCGGTATCGGTTAGTAGATGAATGAGCTGTTCCATCTCGCGCTCAAGGACGGACCATTCGGCGGCGATTTGACCGACCTGAGATGTTATCCATCGGGGCAAATCGGTGCGGTGGTCGAACCAGGTGTAGGGAAGCTGTTTCATTGAGTCACCGCGAGCTATCGGCGATTTAGCGGAGGGTCCGGGTCTATCCGGTGATAGGTGAACCAATCTCCCGCGTCGCCCCACGGCAAATCTTCACCGCAATCGACGCACGATGGCGCACTCGGCAGAGGTTCTTTCTGCCGACTATCTCGTATCCGGCGCGGCACTTCGGGCAGACGAAAAGAAATTTCATGGCAGACGGAGCAGGGCCGGGACCGGGCAACTACAGCGAGGGCGCTACAGGACGCCGGTGTACATGATGAGAAGAGCAGCGCCACCAATCACGGTGCCGATCAGAAACATTCCGATAACTTCTTCGAAATCCCTCGTTCGCCTGCTGTGCGCTGTGTAGCGGGGATAGAGTGATTCCGTCCAAAATAGCGAGGACGTTTTTGCGCTGTGCGCACAATTCACATGACCGCGTTTGGGCCAATCATCGCGGTCCGCACCCCGAGTCTCGGCCTACTGAGCGATAGCGGATATTTCCCAGCTACCTGCCGCGGGCGCATTTAGGACGGCGCGACAACTTGCGCACTCGAATTTTCGAGCCGTTGTTCGCTCGTCATAGGCGAAAGAGGGGCGCTGGAAGCGCATTGGATTGGCGCAGAACGGGCAGCGCGGATGTGGAGAATCGAGGTCCATAACTCAGGCTGGACTAGAGACGGTTAACGAAAGGTTAACAGAACGTTTGTAATGGTCAGTATTGTAACGAGAGGGGTGCAACCGCCAACCACCTACCGGGACTCGCGAATTTCAGATCAGTGATTTGTACGTAGGGCGATATGGACAGCACGGAACAAATCAGCGTGCCTGTAGGCGCAGCGGTTGCCGGAAAGCGAAATTTGGTGTCGGGGATCACATCGCCGGGGCTTGTGGAAGGCTTACTACTCAACGTGCCGGTTGGGACGTTTTAGGGAGTGATCCATGAGCACGATGATGCCAAATACAATGCGCGTGTTGGCGCACCTCGGACATGGTTTCACGGTGTGGATGGAGCGTGCCAATACGCGGAATGAACTGCGGAATCTCGGTGACCGAGATTTGCGAGATATCGGTTTATCCCGTGCCGATGCGAGCCGAGAAGCTACCAAGCCGTTCTGGATGGCTTAGGTTTCGCAATAGCTTCACACGGTCCGGCCAAACTTTTCCTATCCATCTCGCCGGAGGGCGTCCGGCCCGGAGCGAATAAGAAAAGCATAGCCCCCACAATCGCACTGTGGGGAGGATGCTAGAGCCCAACGTTTGTCGAGGACGCGCGCCACTCGCGTGCACCGCGAGCCTTCCGGTGTCCATAAGCCATGTGCTGGCGAGCGCGCATGGGCAGTCAGCCCACCGAAGCGCAAAACCAGCTCCCGGTGAAGCCTTCGAGTAGAGGGTGCGCTTGAATTTGCGGCCGTGATTGTCTCGCACGGGCAGGAGGATCTGGACGAGTTTCATTCTGATCTCCGCCCGGCGGATAGGGCGTTCACATGCTCAAGCTGATGGCTAAGCTGCGGACGAAGCGTTCGTCAGTTTGGTGCTCGCGTAGCGCACCTAGTTCGGCGCGTAGGCTTGCAAGCACGATTGGAACAGCGTGGAAAACAAGTCCCGGAATTTCTGCGGCATTTGCTTGGTTCTATTTATGTAGTCAGTATCTGCCGGTGTGGTTTGAGCGGCCATGCCCGGCGCGACGCACTCGCAGGCAACTGATGGCGGCACCTTGAAAACCACAGAGGCGTTCATCAGTGAGGGAATGTGTTGAAACTCATACATGCAGTAGCCCATCCAGCCTTTTACCTGGTCGAACGCAAAGCACGGCGGCGGCGCCAGAACTACGCTGCCAATAAATAATGCCCAGCAGTATCTAGACATTGAGATGCTCTAGCTGGATCCAATGATATTCAGCAAGTCCCAGAGAGCGCCGCGGGGCGCTTCCGGAGTTGGGAAGTGCATCATCCGCGCAATGAGCGGTCAAGCGTAGTTAGAGGGTGTTCAGAAAACCATCGAAACGACGCTGGCAAAAACGGCGATTTATCAATGCCACCGAATGACCATGCGGCCTGTTCGGGAAACAGTCCTTTTCGGAACAGTCGCGCGTGACAGCACGGATCAGGCGCTCGCGTATTTTACTCTGCGAACAGGACAATCGAATGGATGAAAAGCTGCTGGCCCCGTGCGAGCATTGTCGTGCCTCAGGGCTTCGCCACGGGAGCGTATGCGACGAGTGCCAAGGCAAAGGCTATCGCTTGTTCATCAACGGCAGCCGGACACCGGAGCGGTTAAAACCACCCCCACGCCAATGGCGAGGGCCGCGACCACCGCAGCGTCAACGATGACGAGAGCTACTCGCACGTCGATGGCCAGCTTAGCCGCTTAGCTGAAGTCCCGAGGGCGTTTGGGGGTCTTTGGGAGTTCGACGAGGGTATATTGGAGCGTGTCCTTACCGTCGCGCGGCGGCAGGTTGACCATGCAATTGGGACAAAAGGCTTCCTCGCGGCGCCTCTTAGGCTCGGTGCGCCGTTTAAGCAGGAGATTTGCTCCGCAGTTCGTGCATTTCCAGTTTGAAAGATTTGGCTCGGCCATCTTCGCAATATGAGACGGAACCGCTGTGGCGGCCAGCCTATTCGCCGAGCACCCGCCGCCGGTGATTCTCGCGCAGTTTGCGTCACCGCAACTTCCTCTTAATAAAACTCGTGCTCTACGTGAGAGCCGTGGAGAGGTGGCTGAGTGGCTTAAGGCACCGCAGACATGCGGTATACGGCGAAAGCCGTATCGGGGGTTCGAATCCTTCCTCTCTCCGCCAAAATCATTCGCCGAGTAAGCGCTTGCGATGCTCCTCGCGCATCTCGCCTGCGAAGTGCCCCTTGTTCTTCCCATTACGGTACTGTCAGACTGCGGCGCTTGAAGCTGGAAACGGAGGCGCGAGCAGCAACTATGTCGGGATCGAAAAAGACAGATCAGGTCGACGTCAGTGTCGGTCAGAGAATCCGCGAAGCTCGCATCGCATCGGGACTAAGCCAAACCCAGCTCGCTAATGCCCTCGGCGTAGCCTTCCAGCAGGTCCAGAAATATGAGACAGGCTTCAATCGCGTCGCCCCGTCGCGTCTGGTCGTTATTGCCAAGATGACAGGCCGTGATGTGGACTGGTTTTTTTCCGACACTGCAGGCGTCACCCGGAGCAAAAGTCCGCAGCGCGGTGACGCCATCAGCGAGCTTGCAGCAAGTCGCGAAGGCCAACGCCTCGCACGGGCTTTTTTGGCCGTCAAATCGGCGAAGCTGCGGAGTGCGTTTGTAAATTTGCTTGAGGGTATGCTGGCCTAGCGCGCGCGTCTCAGCCATCAGTCGGAAACGGCATGAAGCCGATCGAATTGCCGCCCCACGTCGGATGCTGAAGCGTCGCGCCCTTGTTGCCGCAGGCCGTGCAGCGTGTGCGCTGGCGCAACACGTCGCTTGAGGGGTTGGCCCCCATCGGATAACAGCGGCTGCGAAAGCGAACGGTGCGCGGTGCTGACAGTGTTCGCACCATAGCCACGTCCAAGGATGCGAGCGCTGTAATTCGCCAAGCGTCGGCCGCGGCCCCGGTGACGACTTGTGAGTCTTTCGGGACGACCAGTAGGCGTAGTTTTGCAGGGTGCGTCGTTCGCCGCTCATCGGCGAGTCACATAGGGGCCGACGAGGCAGAAGCCAGCCGCTAGGGTTAGTACTAAAGCGAAAGAGGTGGCCTATGAGGTCGCGCGACTAAGCGCATCCGGGAAGGAATGGTAACGCCAACACTGTCCGGCGAGCATCGTCCTCGACGATCATCGTCAATCCCGGATCATCAAATCCACTTTTGGATCGCAGCTCGTTGATCGCGCGCTCCGCATAAGAAAGCGCCGCTGCGGTGTTTGGCAAATTCGTGGCGTGAGGATTGCCCGCAAGCTCCCCGTCAGATGCTTGGATTTTGAAAAAATATCGAGGCACCGAACAGCCCTCAACGCGTACAAAAAAATGGTCCTTGGGATTCCGCCCGATAGCAGGTGGGAACTTATGCCACTGCTTTCGTGAAGCCTATGCGACAAACTCACCTCTCGATTATCCGCATAGGCCAAAACTCCGCCTATGTCGTTTGACAAGTTCGCGGCTGCGATCTGACCGGACCATGAAGAGATGAAGCGCCCCCGCCCCAAGCAGTCCCGGCTCCTACCCCGGCCTCTCGAAATCCCGGGCATTATGGATCTTCTCACGCTTGCCGATCTGCGCAAGCTGCTCGGGCATCTGCCGGAAGTGACGCGAGCTCGGGACACATGGCAGCACGTCGAGGCTGAGTTGAAGAAAGCCGAGGCCAGCGGAGACACGATGCAAGTCTCCATCGTACTGCGGATGGTGCTGCAGTTGGAAAAGGTCGAGTACCGGCTGAAGTAACGCCGAAATGAGTGAGGCCGCCAACTGAGGCGGCCTATCAAGCGGGAACGCCCATAAATTCAATCGGAACGCCCATGATTTCAAAATGTTCGCACTCGGTGCATTCAAAAGTGAAAAGGTCGCTCGTATCGGTATCCGGCTCAATTCCTAACAGCCGCATATCGTGACTGCACTTCGGGCATACAGGCAACTGCGTGGGGAGAGCGTTTTTTACTGCATGGCCGTCGAGCAGGAAACGTTCCAGGCTTTCGATAAACTCGTAGCTGCGAGCGAGGTGACGCCACGCCGACGCCATTCGCTTATTTTCGGCCTTGGTGTCCGCATCTGTTATTTGGAGGCCACGGCGATCAGCTTCCTCCGCCCGTGTGAGGCAGTTCGTAATGTGGTCGCCTAGTTTTTGGAGCAATCAGCGACCGTGGCCCTAAAATCAGGCGAGTCGAGGCGTCAAAGGCGACAAAGGCTCATTGCTAGTCAAAAGGGGCCAGTACCTGGCTGCGCAAAGGAACGGACAGGGAAACCTCGATATGTGGTCGATTTTGAACGGACCCGGCTCGGAGATTCGCCCTAGTTTTTACCGCCAGCGGGGGAACAACAAAGGTGGGGTCATGGCCGATCCGGCGTTCAATAAACACAAAGAATATTCCCGCTATGCCGCGCATTGTTTGGGACTAACACCCGCCGTAACGGACCAAGAAGATCGCGTCATCAACCGCGAGATGGCAGCCGAATGGCTTAAGCTGGCGGACGACATCATCGCGCTGTCAATGCCGATCAAGTAGGCCGGCAACTGAGGTGGGCTATTTCTTGTTTTCGTTGTCCGGCTGTGGCTGTTGCTGCTGTTGGGCCACATGTTGCCCCTCTTCCTTGTCCGCGAGGTCTTGCCAAGCTTGAGCCATCTCTACAGCGACACACGACGCCCCGTGTCGGGAGCTTCAGCGGCTAGGTCCGCAGCAATCGTGGCGTACATTCTGTAAGTCTCGGCAGGGGTCATGGTGCCCTCACCAACGTCGAGTGGCGGTCGAGGTATGTTGTGGTGCAGATCAGCGGCCGATTTGGCGGCTGTCGCTGACCACATAGAAACAGCCGTAGATCAAGAAGATTGAGAGCGCAAAGAGTGCAACGAGAAATAAGGAAAAATCGAGCACCACGGCTTTAACTCCATAGCTGCCCAACCAAGCGCCGGGCGAGCCAATTAGTTCCGGTGGTGAATATCACATTGGCTCACTAGCGCGGGGCAAGCGGATGCCGCCTCGCGCCCTACACCGGCATCGCCAATTGCGGCCCTGTGTTCTTCACGTTGCCGACGGCCTTGCCGACCGGCCAGATTTTCAGTGCTTCGTCGGGGCATGGCTTTAGCAGCGCGAGCAATTCATCTTCGCTCGCCATCGTCTCCCCGAGCCACTTCGGCCAATCGCTTTCGGCGAGGATCACAGGCATGCGATCGTGCAGCTCGGCCATCACATCATTCGGCGCGCATGTCAGGATCGTGCAGCTAAGGACTTCACCGCCTGACTTCCGGTCCTTCCACTTCGCCCACAGACCGGCCATGACCATCACGCCGTCATCGGCCATAGCGATGGCGTAAGGCTGCTTCTCTTTGACGGCGATCCCCTTCTTCCATTCGTAAAAGCCGTCGGTGACGACAAGGCAGCGCTGGCCCCGCTTCCAGGCGTCTTTGAACGCCGGTTTGGTGGTGAAATCCTCTGATCGGGCGTTGAAGGTCGAATAGCTGATCTTCTCGTCCTTTGCCCAATGCGGCAGCAGGCCCCAGCGCATCATTTTGGGAATGCGCTTGCCGTCATCCGATCGGATTGCGACCAGCATCGGCGCTGTCGGCGGCTTATTCCAATCGGCCTCGAAATTTGGCGCCGGCGCTGCAGGATCAAACATCAACCTGATCTTGATCTCGGAATAGTCGCTGGAAAGCCGAACGCGCCCGCACATAGCAAACAAATAGTGCTTTCCGGCGAGAGGGCCACCCTCTCGGGTCGGTCACTTTGTCGCTTGCGCTCGCGCAGTGGTTGTCCGATGACAGTGCCCCGGCAGCAATCCCGCAGGTGCGTTAGTGGTTCGGTAATCGGGTTGAGCTATTTGTCAGCTTCGCGGAAGTGGTCAACCAGAGAGGCCCCCGCATGCAAACTCAACAGCAGCGCCTATCGCCCCGCCAGCCGCTCCGGCGTTTGGCAAGAGTCACGCCGTCAAAGGGCGGCCCATCGCAGTTGTGCATGGTCACCAATATGTCAGACGGCGGCGTGCGGCTCCAAGTCCTTGGGGCCGAAATCCCGGACGAGTTCTCGCTGACGCTATGCGGCGACCAACCGGCCGATGCTGGCAAATACAAGGTGGTCTGGCGGCTCGGGGGTGACGTGGGCGCCAAACTCATGCCCTAGCTTCATCCGCATGCTGAGCTGTCCTATTAAGTTGGCGACCGCATTTTACAAAGCTCACAAAGCCAAGGGCCAGAAACTGGCCGTGGGGAGGTTGTTGCTAATAGCGGTCGCGGGCCTTGTTCTTGGGAGCGCGCTCGCTAGCAGCGCGCAAGCACAAAGTGATCAGCAAAATGCGCAGTGGTGCGCGTATTTCACCGGCGGCCCCACTAATTGCAGTTTTTCAACCTTTGGAGATTGTCTGCAGACGATCAAGGGAAAAACAGCTCTTTGCGTTCAGAATGCACAATCTGTCCCGGTGCCCGAGTCGAATGCCGGCACGGGCAATAGGCGGCGACATCACTCCGCCCAGTAGTGACGTGAATAGAAATGGTTGGAGCAAATTTGGAGCAGCACTTTGCCCCGCCCGAACTGGTCGCGCCTGCCCGGGCCATCGACCATCCCGACCAATAGCCTCGACTCCGGCCATTTCAGACCATATTTATTGCTCATGTATTGTTGCGTGAGCGTTGAAGATGGCAGAGCCGGTCAGGATCCAATGCCTGAAGTGCCGTCATACCGGCCGTCTCACCGGATCGGATTTGGTCCGGCGCGGCATTCGTCCCGAAGCGTCAATTGCCAGCTTCGTGAAGCGACTGCGATGCGGGAAATGCGGCAGCCAAAGCGTTTGCGCTAGGCGTGAATTGCCGCGGCAAAAAGCGAGCTGATTTGAACCGGCGACTGCTGTTGGCTGTTATAGCCAAATGAACATGAACGCGATCACTGCACTCACCACCACAGCGCCTAATGCTATCGTCATGACCACAATATCGGTCCTCAGGTCCGTGGTAGTAATGCGATGTCTAATGGAATCTCTCCGCGTCGCGAGTGCCTGCGGCGCCGCCCCTCCAAGTCGTCAACCTTGTTGGCGGCGACCCGTTCCTCTGCCGGCACGGTATTAGACTAAAGATCCGTGCGCCGCTCTTCGCCGTTCCGCCTGCGCTGTGCTTCGTGTTCGGCCTCACTGCGGCTGCCGACGAAATATGCTTCGGTCGTCTCGTCGCGCCATATGGCGACCCCGAACTGTCCGGCCTTGGTTTCCCACGGGATCACTTCGACTCTAACCGCCATTTTGAACTCCACGCCGAAGCGCCGGCCTCCCCAGCGTGGCCCCGAGCCGCTGTGATGTGGGACAGTAAGGCCGGGGCCACTGACGTCCGAGTCCAGGGGCTGAAGCGGGGTGCGGAACGCTGCAAGACAACGCGCGCAATCAAACAACGTTGCGGAACATGTGCCTGAGGCATGTTCGACGTAGGCTTATTTGCCGCCAAAGAACTGGACACCCATTTGATTACCGTCGCGCCACCTGACGCGGCACTTTGGCGTCAATCCTTCGAAACCGTAGTTGAGCCGAAAATAGTCAGGCACAACCTCCGAAGGAACAATGAGGCGAGCGCCAGCTGGGGAAATATCCCTCACAAAGCAGGCGCAAATGAAGTGGCCGGTCAAGGAGGAAACCTCGCCCTGCCGGTTCCATGCAACACGTGTATGTTTGCGGGGATCCTGTGCCAACGGCGCGCGCAAAAAAAGCCCGACTGTCAGGGCTAGCTCTTCACCGGTAAGCCTAACTGAGTCGCGATCGGCTCGCACAGAAAATGCGCGGGGCAAGCGATGCGGCCCCGTGCCCTCACGCCATGATCGCGGAATCTTTTATCGGTGATTGCGGTAAAGCCGCTCCCGTCCGCGCTGGCGTGAAACGCAGTTCAATGTCCGCTAGCTGATCGTACAGCCTGCACAATTCCGATGCGTGATACTGAGCGCGCACCATCTGAAATTCCAGCGCAATCGAATAATTGCGCGACAAAATCGCGTCCTAAATAGTGCAGCACACGCATACAAAAGCGACTACAAGACAAAGGTACATAGGAGCGACGAAGATGCCGAAAAAAGACAAGCTGTCGAAGAGCGACAAGAAAATGCTGACAAAAGCCGGCAAGAAGGCGGTGAAGAAAGCAGGCAAGAACCCAGGAAAGGGACAAAGAGTTGCTCGATCGAATGTCTCACTGATCTGAAATTGGGAGGCGCTTACCGAGTGTGGACGTGTGAAGCGAGGATATATTGGGGATGCTCATTCCGACGCCCCCTCAAGGCAAACGTCGGTTTGGGAAGTCCCGGCGCGTCATTCAGCCGGCGCGTCGGGGCGGCTTTCTGATTAGCTCGGCATCCGACTTTCAGATATACTGCAGCGCGGCGGTGGCGCTGCCCTAGTTCCCCAATAAGGGCAGCACGCCCTGTCAGGCCCCGGCGCGCTCGACGTGCGGCACGCGCCTGGCGTGTCGGGGCGCTCGTGAAATGTCGCGAGAGAGTTCACTAATCATCAATTCTTGGGGCAGACATTAGCGATTATGACCGAAGGGCCGTCAGCACCCTGTCCGAAGTGCCGTACCGAAATGGTGTACGTCACACATCTACCGCATCGATTGGCCCCCCGAATGCAGAAGACTACGTTCGTTTGTTACACTTGCAATCAGACGAGAAGCTACGCGCTGTCGATGGAAATGGCAGCCACTTACGCCGCAATTTGTGCGCCGACTAATTCATAGTCGCGGCGACATCGTTGTCTTTGTGATTACTTTCGCTAGCGGATAGCATTGCGCAACCCGGTTGAGCCCGCCCGCTGTTAAATCGCTGTTAATGACCGCTGGGCGATCGGCCGCGCATCGCCGAAAAAATCAGCCAGGGCGATGCGGCAACTACGACGAGCGATGCAATCTGAAGCAAGCCCATGATGGCCTCCTCTCCTATGCGCGGCCGAAATTTTGGGATTCGGCTCGCGTCGCAAAGCTAGCACTGAATCAGATAATAGCGAGTTGATGCTTTCGGCGGGCGGTTAGGGCATCGGAGCCATGCGCTGATCTATGCGTGGCTTTGTGCAGCACGGGCGCGGCGCTTGGGGGCTTGGTTATTCCTCATCCGTCCCTGGACGGCTGATGAGGTCGTAAGAGCGAAAGCTGGTCGATTGCCGCCAGCTATCCATGACCTTGCCGCAGTGCTCACAAACTGCGGTATCCGTATCGGGGATCGGCGTTTTAGTCGTCGTCACCCGATACACCGCGCCGCAGTCGCACTTGTGCTTACCGGTAAGCCATTCGTGGAATCTGAAACTGAATATGCGCCGTCCCGGTTAGGTCGCAAGACCTAACCCAGACCGCTCCCGGCATTGTCGCCAGGGCCAACAGTCATTTTCGGCGCGGCTGATCCCCTCTGATGTCACGAAATTCTTCCGGCCCTTGGATGAGGCGCCGCTTGGCCTTTTGCTTTTGCTCGCTAGGCTGACTCGGATCAGTCAAGTTCTCGATGGCAGCGGCTGCTAAATCAGATGCCTTCTGTGCCGCGCCCCTGCTTGTCGTGCGTTCAAGTCCGGTGCCAGCAAGCCCTTGTTCTATGAGGCGGCGGATGGCCTCGGGCCGTGAAACCGACCCTTCTTGCCGTTTGGCCCATCTATCCAGCGCGGTAATAAGCGGTGGATGCAGCCGCAATAAAACGGCCTCGCCGCGCCCTGTGGTTTTTGGACGACCCCGTCCGCGCTTTTTTGGGATATCCCGTATTGACTTTGCCATAATTTGGGATATCATAAAAAAATCGGGCCGCCAAGGTGTTGGAAGCACCCTGACAGCCCTAACCCACGCCAGGAGGAACCCGTGGCACAGGCTACCGA
>Ga0210383_10004033_pt1 | contig 13054 bp, 10 predicted proteins | sample IncBWC14OmetaG_FD_160072 | JGI IMG/M metagenome (GOLD analysis project Ga0210383, IMG submission 160072) | Forest soil microbial communities from Barre Woods Harvard Forest LTER site, Petersham, Massachusetts, United States - Inc-BW-C-14-O ...
AAAATCGCGCCCGCAAAGACTATCGCGCCCAGCGGCAGGAGCACTGCTAGCCGCAAAACCGCGCCAATATTGGCGGTCAGTTGCACGCGTGTGGCGATCACGACGGCGGCCATTAACAAGGACGCGAGCAGCGGATTTAGAACACCGTCAAATTGTTTGAAAAAGCTGTAGCCGGTCGCCCGCCTCAACATCCAGCCGGAAACCAGAACCGTCACAGACTCACTCGCAACCCATATGCCGACGGCCCAGGACAGCGAGGGCACTCCGGATAACCAGACGGCACCCAACATGAAAATCAGTTCCGCGAACATACCCACCAGAGAATCCCGGGGCTTTCCAAGGGCGGTCAACAAGGGCGTAAATACCAGACGCGGCGCCTGTATTAGGACGAGAAAGCCGAGAACTGCGACGTAAGGGGAACTGGGTTGCCATCGATGACCAAACAGCACCTCGACGATGTCCGGCGCCACGGAACCCAACCCAACGAAACAAGGATACAGTGCAAGGCAGGAGAATTGCGTCGACGCTTGGTACGCCCGCTTGAGCCGAACGGGGTCGAATTGCAGTCCAGCCAACAACGGCAGTGCCACCTGAGCAACGGCGGTGGCGGCGAGTACCCACAACATGTCGACGACGCGGAAGCTTAAATTCAGATAGCCAGCCGCCTCGACGCCGAGATACGAGGTCGCCAATATCGTAAACACTCGTCTGATCGAAGACGACAATAGGAGTCCGCTCACCGAAAGCATGCCGAAGCCGATCATTTGCCTGAATTCGCCGAAGCGAAACTGCAGACGAGGCGTTCTGTCAGCGGATACCCACAACACGAACGAGCCGATGGCAGCTATCAAGATCTGTTGCAGAACGAGGCTCCAAAGTCCCGCTCCCATGATTGCGGCCGCAATGCCGATCGCGCCGCCGATCACGCGGCCAACCAGGGAACGCAGCGCCAAGGTCCGAAAAGCAAACTGCCTCCGTTGTTGAGCAACCAGTGTGGCGCTCACGGCCGAACATGGAAAAATCAGGCTCATCCATGTGAGCACACGGGCCGCGCTTGGTTGGTGGATCCAGGCCGCAAAGATCGGCGCCATCGCCCAGCACCCGAGCGCAACAAGCAGGCTCAATGCCATCGTCGCAGTAAAGGCCGTGTTGAAATGCAGATCGGTCGCATCCCACCGCTGCACAAGCGCGTTGTGAAACAGCATGGTCACCAATACCCCCAACCACTCAATGAGAGCGAGCGCCGTTGAGAAGATGCCAAAATCCGCAATGGACAAGAACCGCAAATAGATGATCAGGGACACAAAGGAAACCAGCGCCAGACCGCCGTTCTCGATCAGGCTCCACCCCATGGAATTGGCTGTGGTGCTGCGGCTAATGGTCCGGCCGGTGTTGGACATGGGCGGCGGCGAGGGGAGGGAGGGTGTCAGGGGGACCCGCCGTTCACGGGGCTTGCCCAGAACTGCGTCTGTGCTTGAGCGCACGCCAATCCTTCGAGTTCCGCGGGTGGCGCACGGAAACGACAAATGTCAGGGAAACGTCGTTCATGCCATGGACGCGCGGCGGGCCAATATGCGCATCGCGACGGCGTGTAGCGGCGGGCGCAGCGTTTCACGGAATGCGGCATGCATAGAAAAGACGATGAAGGCAAACCAACGCGGGGAGCGCAATCCCAAGCGCTGCGCATAGCGCTCATAATATTTTCCATAGAAATAGTGAGTGTAGTAGACCGACCAGTAGAGTCGCTTGAGCAACGAGGTTCGCTGGCCTCCGGTGCGCACCTGCGACATGGGCAGATGAAAACTATGGCAGTCGTTTGTGACACGGATATCGAATCCATTCACGAACAAGTTCATCTGAAAATCGCTCTCTTCTCGATAACCGTTGCCTTGTGAATAGTAACCATCGAAAGGGAATTTCAGCAGCAAGCTCTTCCTCGTCAGGATAATCGCATTGGTAACGGGAATCGCGATGTCGCCGTAAAATCTCGCGCCATTCACGCCTTCACAGAGCAACGGCCGGAAAGGCTTGGTGACGCGCATTCCATGTCCGAACCGAAGCAGCGCCTCCGGCATGCTCTCGCCAGGCTGCATGTAGATGCGACGCCCGGAAATGGCGCCCGCATTCAGTGCCTGCAGCTTTTCCCGCAGAATACGCGCATATCCGGCTTCCAGGTATTCATCATCATCACAAAATAGAATCAATTCGTTTGTACTGGCAGCAACTCCGACATTGCGCGACTGAGATGCTCCTAGCCGGGTTTGGTTGCGAAGCACCCGCACTCGTTTCTGAGGAAACTGCCGCGCCAATTCGGCAATGACATCGGGCGTATCGTCGTCGCCGGCGTCGCTGACGAAGATCAATTCGTCGACGCCGATCTGGGCAAAGTAGCTGGGCGCCACGAGCCGCAATGTATGCGCGCGGTTGCGCGTCGGCACGATCAGCGTGATCACCAGTCACTCTCCAGCAGTCGATTGAATCCGAGTCTGCAGCGATCAGGCCTCGAACGCCAATGCCTGCTCAAGCTTGCTCCGTACCTGAGTGAGCGGCAGCTTACCGGCAGGCCCCGGCCGGGTTGCGGCGGACGCCGGGCGGCCCGACATCATCCAGAATATGCCGTCCGGGTGATGTTTGGCCGTGGTTACGGTACCCATCGGCAGGAAGTGCGCATAGAACGGTATGGACGCGCCCATCGAGTTCACGAAGGTCGCATGTGCGTCCACTTCGCTGCTAAACACCGCGCAGCCAATAATGAACGATTGGCCGTCGAAACCACGCAGTTTGAATATTGCGCGGCCGTCCGCAGTCTTGGCGGCCGAGATCTTTTCATATGCGTCGGCGCCTTCACTCTTCGTATCGAAATGCAGCCATGATTCCTCCGCCATCAATGCTTCGGCTCGGCCTGTCGCGAGCGTGCCCAGCGCGGTCAACAACGCAGCGAAGTCCTTGACGAGGAACATCTGTTTGCCGCCGCGAACTTCGTAGTCAAACATCGGCTGTTGGCTCAAGGCCGTGCATAACGCCACCGCCGTACCTTTGCCGGCGAGGGACATTGCCCTGGCGATGAGTCGATCGTGCGCTTGATAGCCGAAGCGGATGGCATCTCCGTAGGTCTCGAGTGCGGCGGCGTCCGGTTTCAGTGTGAATTGCGATGGGTCGTGGTGCGACCAATACTTGTGCTGGTAGTGTGCCGTCGCGTTGGAGAAGAAGACCCCCACGCGTGGCAGCCGCGGGCTACGCCAAAAATACTCGAAAACATCCCACAGCATGCGGTCCAGCAATGTGGCGCGACGCCACTTTACGTCGCCTCTACCCAACCGCTCCGCAAATAACTGGCGCAAAGCCGCTGCAACAGTATCCAGTGTAACGCCGGGCCCTAACGGAAATAACACGGCGCCGGCCGCGTCCTTCAAATCAAGGTGATCCGTGCGCGCATGGTTGTTCACTGCAGCGCGTATGAACTTATAGAAAGGCTCCAGCTCTGCCGAGGGCACTTGCGAAGCCGCCCAGGGGTCCGGCAGGAAGAGCGATTGATTGCACCGCCGGAACTTGACGTTCATCGGCGACATCAACAGCACATTGTCCTTGTCCAGCACGTCCCAAAAGGCGTTGTGCTTTACCTTTTCGGCCTCGTCGAGATCCTTGATGCCGTGCTCGGACAGCGGCACGCCGGTGTGCACTGTGACCCACTGAATCCAGGGTTCGAGCATTTCCTCGCTGGTATGAGTAACGAAGGTCTGCGATGCGTCGCGCAAGCGCTTGAAATTCGGCAGCAGTCCTTCGCCGATGAACTGTTCCACCAGAGGCGGGCACAGTTCATTGAGTTCAAGAAGAATCAGACGCTGATTGCTTTGACCGGGCCTCGCCACGCGCATACACCTCGGGTTTGGGTACAGTCCGTCTCAATCGCTTTTTCGAGTCTACACTGACGATGATCAGATTTGCCCTGTGCCGCTCACTGCAGTGTAATTCACTGGCTGATTGCTAGGGGATCCTTTTGAGAGGAGTTAGCTCATATGAAGCGGCGTGATTTTCTTTTGTTCAGCGCATCGAGTGCGGGCGTGTTGCTGCCGACGCTGCCCTATTTTGCAGCATCGGGAGCGTCCGCAGAATTGTCTGCATCCGGCGACGGACTTGGCGCCGCGGCGCGCTCCGCTATCATTGAAGATAACTTTCGGGGTGTAGAAATTACAATGCCGGACGGGAGTAGAAAGCTTTATCCTGACCCCAGCAAGTGGGCTTTTACTTTCTGGCCTGGCGCTAAATGGCCGGAAAGCTACGGCGATGGCACAAACTGGCTCCCGGCAAATGGCGAATGTCAAACCTATGTCACGCCCTTAATCAGCAAGGTCAAGGGAGGCCCTGTTGCCGACAACCTGCGCTACGATCCATTTTCAATCCGCTCGGATGGCCTGCATATCAAGGCGTCGCTGTTGAGCCCGGCGCAGCAGTCGGCCTACCAGATCGGCGGTTACCGGCGTTTTGGTTCCGGCATGTTGTTATCGCGAACCTCGTTTACCTTCGGCAAGATACGCATGGTGGCAAAATTGCCTGCGGCCCGTGGCTCGTGGGCGGACCTATGGCTCTTGCCTGAATCGCATCATTGGCCCCCGGAGATCGACATCTTTGAAACGATGCCATGGGGCAAGCACCAACAACAACTCCACTATGGCGTGCTGGTTCCCAAAGGAACCACCGGAGGATTTGGCAATTGGACGGAATTAGGCACCGATCCCTCAGCTGAGTTTCATGAGTATGGACTGGATTGGACGCCGGAATCCTTGAGCGGCTTATTCGACGGCAGGATTCTGTGGCAGCAGCCTGCGCCTGCCTCTCTTCAGGAGGATATGTACTTGATTGTCAATTTTGCGGTCGGAGGCAAGTGGGTATTCAACGAATTAAACGTGCAACCCATCGACAGTATGTCGCCAGAGCGGCTGTCCGCGGGTGCTGATCTCATTCAGGCCGATTACCCGGCTGAGATGATCATTAAATCGATTAGCGTTTCTGCGCTCGAGCGGTAGTTACTGATTGGATAGCCATGGATTTCACATCATCCGTTTACCTCGCGTTCGTCACCGCCACGGTGCTGGCGTTTAACGCGTGGCGCGAACCTCGTTTCCGCCAGTGGGTGATGCTGCTCGCCAATCTCGTGTTTCTTGCAAGCTTCGTGCGTTCTTTCGAACAACTGGTCCCGCTGGCTGGATTCCTCGGTCTGGGCTATGCGGCAACTCGCTGGGTTGCACGCTGGGCCAAGCGCTGGGTCTTGGGGCTATCGGTCGCTTTGATTGTGGCGGTTTTCGTGGTGCTCAAGCGCTACACATTCCTGCCGGCCGGCATTCTCCTACCGTATCTCTACCTGCAGATCGGCCTTTCCTACATCCTGTTCCGAATTTTACAGATGGTCATCGACAGCGCCGGCGGCGAGGGCCGGGCGCGACTCGATGCGCTGAATTTTGTCGATTTCACCTGCAATTTCTTGTGCTTCGTGTCCGGTCCGATTCAACGCTCCGATGAATACCTGGCCGGCCTCGCCCAGCTAAGTCGCAAGGTTGATGAGACCCTGGCCTTCACCGCCTTGCATCGGATAATCAAGGGCTTCATAAAGCTCGCCGTCGTGTCGGCGGTGGCCAACTATCTATTTGGGCATTTCTCCGCCGCGGTGCTGGCCGAGTCCACCTCGCTGCTGGGATGGCGCTATGCCGTCCAGTATGCCGCCAGTGCCGTCGCTTACACCTTCTATCTGTATTACAACTTTTCTGGATACATGGACATCGTCATCGGCATCGGCTGGTTGCTGGGCCAGGATTTGCCTGAAAATTTCAACCGGCCGTTCGCGGCGCGTAATATTTTCGAATTTTGGTCTCGCTGGCACATGACGCTGTCGGAATGGTTCAAGACGTACTTGTTCAATCCGCTGATGGCATTTCTCGCCGCACGCTTGTCGGCACCGATGTTGCTGCCTTACCTCGGCGTCATCGCGTTTTTCGTCACCTTCTTCGTGATGGGAGTGTGGCACGGCTCGAGCGGTGTCTTCGTGATCTATGGATTGGTAATGGGCGCGGGTGCCAGTCTCAACAAACTCTGGCAGGTATTCATGACCCAGCGTCTCGGCAAGAAGCGCTACAAGGCAGTTGGTGAATCGGTCGTGTACGCGTCTTTAGCGCGCGGCTTGCTGTTCGCATTTTTCGCCCTCGCCGTCACCGCTCTGTGGGTCAATATGGATCAGCTCTCGCTCCTGGCAAGCCGGCTTGGCGTCGGCGGGCTCGTTTTAGCGCTGTTCGGTACAGCCCTGTGCGCGGCGTTCGCCGGCCCTCTGGTTGACCTGGCTGGCCGCATGCTCAAGTCCTCGGCGCCCCGGCTGGATCGGCCGGGAGTGGCTGTCGTCGTTACCCGAAACCTCATTCTGGCGAGCGAGGTGCTGTTGATTTTCGGGGTTGCAGCGTTTTTTCATAAAGCCCCGGAATTCGTTTACAAGGCCTTCTGAGTGCGCGCGATCCTAAAGCAGGGGCTATACGTGCTGATCGCGTTGGGCGCGATATACGCCGCATTATTGGCGATATCCTATGCGCTCGTGCCGCAGTCAAATCGGGGAGGGGGTCTGGATACCAGTCTTGCCGGCGACACGATTTTCGCCACCGAACCAAAATACGTATTTTTGAATCGAGCCGCGCTCAAACCCAGTGTGCCTCGAATTGTCTTTGTCGGCGCCTCGAATTCGGTGGTCGGATTCAAGCAGCGCGAAGTGCAACCACTGCTTTCGAACGTGGAAGTCGACAACCTGTCGGTCGGCGGCTCAAACATCACTCAAATCGGTCAAATCATCGATCTCGTGCAGGACTTGCAAGATTCCGCGGCGCGCCGCCGCACCACGTTTGTAATCGGCATGTGGTACGGGATGTTCACCCAAGACAGCTTCCGCTGGGCCACGCCGGATCGCCACACGGGCGACACGGATATCGATATCGAACGCTATCGCTATGGCTTCTACCGGCGCAGCGAAACCGGGCCCAAACAAATACTACCTTCCGATGAATTGCAGTTTGGCGTAACGCTGATTCGCCCCTGCTTGGTATTCGATGCGCTGTCGCGCCTTGCCACCAAGGCACTGCGCGACCGTTTGTCCGGCCGCCCGCCTTCTCGAACCGATGCAGAACGCAACGCCAGTATCGTTTCCGAAGCGGACAAGGATGCCGCCATGAATTACTGGCGCGGCCAAATGCACAGCGACGGGACAATCGACGAGGAACAGTTCAGCGTGCTGAGAATCTTGATCGGGAGGGCAGCTGCGCGAGGCAGCAGGGTAGTACTCGTCGACTTGCCCATTCCGCGCTGGCATGTGGAGCGTTCGCCCTTCTATCCGAGTTATTTGATGCATAAGAAAGACCTTGTTTCCTCGCTCGAAGAAAATGAAAAATTTACCTACTTGGAGATGGCTGACCAGGACAGCGATCTTGATTTTTCGGATGAGGTCCACCCCAAACCGCGCGTTACCGGGCAGTGGGCGGCGCGGGTCGCGGCGCTGATCCGTACAGTCGGCGACGACCGCGCGCCCGGATCGCGACAGGCGAGGGGCGGTTCGCTCGCCCGGGAACCACCATGAATCGCTATGGCCTCGAATTTCACCATTTTGGCCTGGCGGTAAAGTCTCCCAAGGCGGCCTTCGCCTATCTAGACGATCTCGGATATCGCGCCGGGAACACCTGCTACGATCCGTTGCAGAAGGTCAACCTGGCGATGCGCCATCATCGGCGCATGCCGGATGTTGAAGTGATCTGGCCCGGAGCGGAGCCATCGCCGATCGACCGCATGCTGGAGCAAAGCGACAGCATGATCTATCACCTCTGCTACACGTCAGAGAACGTTGAAGCATCCGTGGCGGCGTTGGAAGAAGCCGGTTTGGAAGTGCTGCCCCTCGGATTGGCCCAGCCCGCGCTTTTATTCGACGGCCTTGAGGTTTCGTTCTACAGCATCACCGGCGTCGGCATAATCGAAATCATTGCCGGCATGCCTGCCCGAAGTGCGATTTAGCCAGGGAGATTATATGGACGATCCGATCCTCACTCGTATGACCTCGGTGTTTCGCGAAGTCTTTGATGACGATGAGCTGGTGCTCAAGCCTGAGCTGACGGCCAACGAAGTCGATGGCTGGGACAGCCTTGCGCACATTCGCTTGATTCTGTCGGTGCAAAAGGCATTCGGCATAAAATTCTCGCCCGTCGAAATGAATCGACTAAAAAACGTCGGCGATCTCATTACGCTTACAAAGCAAAAGCAAGGCCAAGGCGTCGTGAGCTAGTTGCCTGAATGCATCGCCATGAGTGAAAAGCTCTACACGGAACTGGAATGGCTGTCGCGGCCGCCCGAGGACTTCGCAAAGCGATGCCGGGCGCTGCGCGATGCTGGGGGAGAAGTCGGCCGCGAGCTGCGTGCCTTAGCTTCATTTGCGCTGGATGAGAATAAGCTCGTAAAGCTTGCCAATGCGATCGACGCGGCGCGCAGCCGCCCTGAAGGATTGCGTCCGCTGACTTCATTTCGCCTTGGCATCATCAGCAATGCAACGTCGCATTTCATGGTGCCGGCGTTGATTGCTACAGCGGCACGATATGGCATTGCGCTCGAGTGCGTGGAAGCAAACTATGGCCAGGTGATGCAGGAAGCGCTTGCCGCCGACTCGACGATCAATCGAGCGCGCCCCGACGCGGTACTCGTGGCGCTTGACCACCGCGGCCTGGCGCTCGATGTCCCCTTGGGAGATGCGCGCGCAGTGGAAAGCGTGGTAGCGGGCGCGCTCGATGAGTTGCGGGTGGTACGCGACGCGCTGCGCAGGAATTCTGGTGCGAACTGTATTTTCCAGACGCTCGCCAGACCGGTCGAGGGCACTTTCGGCAGTCTCGATCTGGCTCTGCCCGGCACCCGCCGCAATGTTATCGACGTCTTCAATCGCAGCCTGGCGGTTAATCTGGCTGGCAAAGAGGACTTGCTGCTTGATGTCGGCGGATTGGCTGAAACCGTCGGACTCTCGGCCTGGCATGATCCGAGCCTGTGGAACATCGGCAAGATTCCGTTTGCCAATACCTACCTGCCGATCTATGCGGATTTTGCCTGTCGTCTGATCGCGGTAATGCGAGGCAAGAGTCGACGCTGTCTTGTGTTGGACCTGGACAACACGCTTTGGGGTGGTGTTATCGGTGACGATGGGCTCGAAGGCATCGTACTGGGTCAGGGAGATCCGCAGGGCGAAGCGTACCTGGAGATACAAAGTACTGCTTTGGCGTTGCGCCAACGAGGCATAGTGCTCGCCGTGTCGTCCAAGAACAATGATGAGACCGCCCGCCTGCCGTTTCAGAGCCATCCGGAGATGCTGCTGCGTGAGAATCACGTGGCGGTATTTCAGGCAAATTGGAACGACAAGGCCACAAACATCCAGGCGATCGCAAATGAACTTTCGCTGGGGCTCGAATCGATGGTGTTCCTCGACGACAATCCGGCGGAGCGGTGTTTGGTGCGTGATATGTTGCCCGAAGTCGCCGTGCCGGAGCTGCCCGAGGATCCCGCACTTTACACGCGCACCTTGTTGGCCGCGGGGTACTTCGAAGCGATCGCATTTTCATCCGAGGACCAGAAACGCGCCGACTTCTATCAGGACAACGCGCGCCGCGTGGCGTTGCAGCGCGCCAGCGGCGATCTCAATGCCTACCTCGAGTCACTCAACATGAGCATCACATTCCAGCCCTTCGATGAGGTCGGCCGGGCACGTATCGCACAACTGATTAGCAAATCCAACCAGTTCAATCTGACCACCCGACGCTACAGTGAAGCGCAGGTGTGCGAAATCGAGTCTGATCCTGGCTGCTTCACGCTTCAGGTCCGACTGGTCGACACCTTTGGTGACAACGGTATGATCAGTGTGATCATCTGTAGGCGCGAGGCGGATGCTTGGCTGATCGACACTTGGCTCATGAGCTGTCGGGTCCTGGGGCGCTGTGTCGAACAGGCCGTTTTACAAGAGCTGGTGGGCCATGCAGGCTCCCTCGGTATCAATCGGATCGTCGGCACCTATCGACCAACCGACCGTAACCGTCTGGTCGAAGATCACTACGCCAAGCTGGGATTCAGCGAATGCGCGTGCCCGACGGAAGGATCGACTATGTGGAGTCTCGATGTGGCGAGCTACCAGGCCGTCACCTTGCCGATGAAAGTCATCCGGCTCGGCAGCATAGCGCCGGCATGCGCGGTCGATTAGACTGGCTCGTCTCGACTCCAGAGGGAATGCCATGGCTTTTTCACTATACGCCGCTACTGTCCCGTCTTATCGTCAGATCCTTGGTGCGGTCGCCGACTTGATCGACAAGGCGGACGCCTTTTGCGCGGCAAAGGGCATTGCGCCCCAGGACATCATCCAAGCGCGCCTTGCCGGCGATATGCAGCCCTTTGCGTATCAAGTGAAATCAACGGTGGTGCACTCGCTGGGCGCCATCGAGGGAGTCCGCAAGGGAGTTTTCTCGCCCGATATGACAACGCCTCCGCAAGAATTCGCGGCGCTCAAAGCGCGCATCGTTGAAACTCTCGCCGCGCTCGAGACTGTCAAGGCAGCCGAGGTCGATTCCTTCGTCGGCCGCGACATGCGCTTTGCGTTCGGCGACCGGCATGTCGACTACAGCGCCGAGAATTTCCTGCTGTCGTTCTCGCAACCGAATTTTTATTTTCATGCCACGACGGCTTACGGCATCTTGAGATGGAAGGGCGTGCAGATCGGCAAGCGCGATTTTCTCGGCAAGACGCGCAAGACGAGCTAATCGATCAATCTGCGGGTCGGCGGGGCGCGTTAAGCACAATGTTAGCTGAAGCATGCTTCGTAACTACATTGGTTGCTGGGCGGCTTGCCCATGTGGCAACCAGGGCGAGCGCTGCCGCCAGCGACAGCCAGGCCCCCGGCATGGCACGGTTTCCTGTTGCATGAATGAGGTAGGTAACGATGGCCGGTGTGGAGCCACCGACGGTTGTGGCGAGGCTATAAGCCAATGAAAACCCGGCGGTTCGGACCTCTGCGGGAACAATCTCCGTCAAATGCACGACCATCGCGCCGTTATAGCTGGCGTAAATGAACGACAGCCAAAGCTCGACGAGCAAAAGCCTGCTGAAGGACGGCCCTGACACCAGCCATGTCATGGTCGGGTAGGCGGTCAAGATCGCGGTCACGGTAAAGAAAACAAGTAACGGGCGCCTGCCGATCCGATCGGACAGCGAACCCATTATCGGCAACCAAATTAGATTCGACAAGCCTACAAAGAGCGTAACCAGCAGTGCATCGCTTTGCGTCAGCTTGAGTATCTCTTTGCCGAAAGTCGGCGTGTAGGCGGTGATAGTGTAAAAAGACACGCTGGTCATCACCACCATCGCCACCCCCGTGATGACGATTCGCCAATTCGCCAGCACTCCTCGATATATTTCTCTGGGCGAGGGATGGTGCGAGCGTGCCGCGAATTCGTCGGTCTCTCGCAGCGTGCGGCGAATCAGATAAATGAACGGAACGATCAGACAGCCGACGATCAACGGAATCCTCCAGCCCCAGGCCTGCAGGTCTTCAGGCCGCATGAAATTGGACAATGCAACGCCCAGTACCCCGGCGAATACCACGGCCACTTGCTGGCTGCCGGACTGCCATGACACATAGAATCCCTTGTGTCCCGGTGTCGCGATTTCGGACAGGTACACCGAGACCCCGCCCAACTCAACGCCGGCGGAGAAACCCTGACACAGGCGCCCCAATACCACGATGATCGGCGCGAACAGCCCGATGGTTTCATAGCCGGGCACCATGGCAATCGTCAACGTGCCCACCGACATCATGCTTAAGGTCACGAGCAGTCCCTTGCGCCGCCCGACATGATCGATGTACGCGCCGAGAAGAATTGCGCCCAAGGGACGAATCATGAACCCGACCGCAAAAGTCGTCATGGAGAACATCAATGAGGCGAACTCGCTCGTGGCGGGAAAATAAGCGCGACCGATGGCGGCGCTGAAGTAGCCGAAGATCATGAAATCGTACATTTCGAGAAAATTTCCGCTGGCAACGCGGAAAACAGTCTTGATCTTCGCCTTGCGCTCGTCGGGCGTCAGCATATTCTCAGCCTTGGGATCTCTTGGAATTTAAGGGTAGCGCTAATATAGACGTCCATCCTATGCCTTGAAATGAGGTAATGTCTGCGCTGGATAAGGGAAGGGAGTTGGGGATGCATGCTAAAAAGTTAGGTTACTGGTTCGTCGCGATGGCTTTGATCGGCAGCACCTTGGCGGCCGGTGCTGCAACGCCGGATGCGGATAAAGAAAGCGAATTCAAGTTCCGCTTCGTGGGTCCTAAGGTCGGAAATCGCATCGCCGCCGTTGCAGGGGTAGCGGGTGATCCAAGCGTGTATTACGCCGGAGCCGCGTCAGGCGGGATCTGGAAATCGGTGGATGGCGGCAATCTCTGGGCGCCGGTATTCGACAAACAATCCGTGGCCGCGATCGGCGCACTCGCAGTTGCACCCTCCGAGCCGAGCACGGTGTGGGCCGGCACCGGCGAGGCCTGGATGATTCGCGACAGCGACGTGATGGGCAATGGAATCTACAAGTCCACCGACGCCGGCAAGACCTGGAACAATATGGGGTTGCCCGCGGCCGGCCGAATCGGGCGCATCATCGTTCATCCCTCGAATCCCGACATCGTATTCGCCTGCGTGCTGGGGCGAGCGACGGGACCGCAAGCGGAGCGCGGCGTCTACCGCACCAGCGACGGCGGCCAGCATTGGGATCGGGTGCTGTTCGCGGGAGCAAATGTCGGCTGTTCGGGTCTGTCACTGGACCCGCACAATCCGCACACCCTCATCGCCGGCATGTGGCAGGTCGAGATGCATACCTGGGGCGAATTGAGCGGCGGTCCCGGCAGCGGAATTTATATATCTCACGATGGCGGAACGAAATGGACGCGCCTCGAGGAGCGTGGCCTGCCGCATGCGCCCGTGGGCAAGATCGACGTCGCGATCGCCCCGACCAATTCGAATCGAATGTA
>Ga0210383_10004035_pt1 | contig 13052 bp, 10 predicted proteins | sample IncBWC14OmetaG_FD_160072 | JGI IMG/M metagenome (GOLD analysis project Ga0210383, IMG submission 160072) | Forest soil microbial communities from Barre Woods Harvard Forest LTER site, Petersham, Massachusetts, United States - Inc-BW-C-14-O ...
AATCTGTCATCGAAACAAAAGCCAGCATGATTCTGCAGTTTATCGACGGGCTGCGCGGAGATTTGCAGGTCACCTTTGAAGAAGGAACGTCGGCCGCCTGGTTGTACGACCTATTGAGACCGCACGTCACGAAATTGGTGGTGTGCGATCCGCGAAAAAATAAGTCCATGAGAGAAGGCAACCAGAACGACAAGATCGACGCTCGCCGATTGGCCGAACTGCTGCGCCTCGATCATCTGACTCCGGTTTATCACGGCGAACATGGCCTACGTACGCTGAAGGAGTTGGTGCGCAGTTATCTGACCATCACCAAAGATCTCGGACGGGTGATGACACGGGTGAAAGCAATTTATCAAAGTTGGGCCATCCCTTGTACCGGCAAGCAGGTGTATGCGCGGTGCCATCGTACCGAGTGGCTCGGGAAGATCAACGAACCAGGAGTGCGCCGGCGGGCGGAATTTTATTATCAACAACTCGATGCGCTGCGGGTGTTACGCCAGGAAGCGCGGCGGGATCTACTCGCGGAGAGCAAGAAGCACAAGGCCTGGAAACGGCTCTGTGGGATTCCCTCGATTGGCCCGATCCGTGCGGCGGTGTTGCTAGGCATTCTGCAGACCCCGCATCGTTTTCGCAGCAAGCGGCCGCTGTGGAATTACGGAGGTTTAGCGATCGAGATGCACAGCAGCGCCGATCACCGCAGTGTCGATGGGCAACTGCAACGATCCAGGAAGAACGTCTTGGTGCGGGGTCTCAACCGCAACTGCAATCACGATCTGAAGAACCTGTTTAAGGGTGCGGCCGCAGTGGCTTCCAGCAAGCCGGGCCCCTTTCAGAAGTTCTACACGGCTTTAGTGGCCAAGGGTATGCGGCCAGAGATGGCACGCCTAACCTTGGCAAGGAAAATTGCCACGATCGTACTGATCGTATGGAAGAAGGGAGTGTGCTTCGACGCCAATCATTTGAAACCACAAACAGCTTGAGTGTCTCGGATCGAGTCCGCTCCATCCTGGGGATCTTCTCTGGCGGTGGCCTGTGGGTTCTCGAGACACTCTGGTTCGAGAGCGAGTCTCAGCAGTCAAGTTAGGCGACTGTGTGCATCGGGCACTCAGTCTCAACTAGAACTCTAGGCCCTCTCGGATAACCAGAAAGAGCTATGGACCACGAGTCCCAGATAGAACCATGGTTGCCACTTAACCACCGTTCAGCTTTGTGGTTCGGAACGGACAGGCTTCGTCGCCAAGAGGCGATGAAAATCGCTGGTAGAGGAACCCCAATCGCCGGGCGCATCCGCCCCGGCGACCGAGCACATGGCGCGGCAGATCAGAACAAATCCTGCTCAATCAAGTGGGCTGCGAAGGACGAAAACCTCCGGCCGAGGGGAAGATTTTTTTCTTGACTTCTACCTTTATAGAACTTGACTTGATTGCATAACAATGTCGGCTCCTTGCTCCTTGACCTGAGTAAACTGTGGTTTTCTGGCGGCTGCGGCTCCGGAGGAAAGTGCCGGAGCTTGATTCCCCTGTTCCGAAACTGATCTTTTGACCAGTAGCATCCGCTTACGCAGAATTTCATCATTGGCCTCCCAACAAATCAGTTGGCTTTTATTTACATCCAACGAAGCGGGGGCGACGAAGGGGGTGCCAAGATGTCCCGCAGTTTACCCTCCCAACGAAATTTTGAAGATATTAGGAAGGAAGCAAGAGAACTGTTACATGGCTTGCGACGACGGGACGCCGCCGCACTCAGACGGCATTATTCGCTGGATAGCGAAGCTGGAAAGTTCCCTGCAAGGCTTGCCGACGCCCAGTACATAGTCGCCCGGGAATACGGCTATAGGAGTTGGCAGAAACTGAAACAACGGCTGGAAGCCAACCCCCAAGATATATCGACAAGCGTCTCCGAATTGCTGACCGGCGCGTGTCAACGACTTTGAGACAGGTACTCACGGAATTTAGTGAGTTTTTTCATGTGAGTGGAACCGGCTTGTTGATCCAGACTTCGCTAGGGAGGGCCGGAGGTTTGGGAGCGCTTCGTACGAAGCGCTCCGGGTGACGGTGGTAAGCAACATCGAGCACATCCTGGCGTTGCCGCAGGATGTTTTCAGCTTGGCCATAGTGAACCATCACTGGCGCCAGCAGGCCTACGCCGGAGTGACGGTGCTCTTCGTTGTACCAGCGAAAAAACTTCTGACAGAAAGCGCGGCTGTCCTGGATGCACCCGAAGCGGTCGGGGAACTCCGGCCGATACTTCAGGGTGCGGAATTGGCTCTCGGAATAGGGATGGTCGTCCGAGACGTGCGGCCGACCATGGGTTTTCGTGATACCCAGATCGGCGAGTAAAAGAGCTACCGGCTTGGACCTCATGGACGTGCCACGATCGGCATGGAGCGTGAGTTGAGCGGGCTGGATGCGTTGTTTCTTGCAGCTCTCCTCGATCAGTCGCTTAGCCAACTCCGCGCTTTCGCGATAAGCGACCATCCAGCCGGTGACGTAACGACTGAAGACATCGAGGATCACGTAGAGGTAGAAATACGTCCATTTTGCCGGTCCGAGTAGCTTGCTGATGTCCCAGCTCCAAAGCTGATTGGGAGCGGTGGCGAGCAACTCTGGCTTCTGGTAGGGCGGGTGGAACAATTGATCGCGACGTTCTCGGGACTCACCACGCTGTTCGAGTAAACGATACATGGTTCGAATCGAACAGTGATATTCCCCTTCATCGAGCAACGTCGCATAAACAGCGGCCGGCGAGCGATCTTGGAAGCGTTCTTCGTGCAAACGAGCTAAAGACCGTTTCCCGTTCCGCCGGGCGGAGTGCGCGTGCCGGCGAAGGCCTCGACGCGGTCACCGCCAGAGAAAAAGTCTTACGGCGATCACGGTAGTAAGAAGCGCGAGGCATACGCAGGGCCTGGCAAGCAGCGCTGGTGCCGACGTCGTTCGCTAGTTCGGTGACGGCGGTCATCAGGATTTCTCCTCAGGGTCCGTCTCCGGAATCGATGACCCAACAGCGCCGCCACTTTTTTTGGGACATCGATGATGATGTGAGCCTTACGCAGATCTTCGCTCAAGAGTGCATTCTGACGGCGAAGCTTCTGATTTTCTTCTTCTAGCGGATTGCGCTTGGACTTCGGTCCACGTTTCCGTGGAGTCAGGGCCTCGAGGATTCCATCGGCCCGCTCTCGCCGCCAATAGGCCAGCAGCGACGAGTACAGACCTTCGCGGCGGAGCAGAGCGCCCAGGGCACCTCGCGTCGCAGCAACCGTTTCGGCTTCTGCCAGGATGCGTTGTTTATATTCAGCGGTGTAGGTCCGCCGCTTTGCTTTAGCAACTACTTCTGGGTCCGGCCGTGCGTGAGTGACCGAATCGGCGCCCGCTTTGGCTATCGCTGCACTGCGCTGCGGCTCGCTTCGCTCGCCTTCGCTCCGTTCCGCGCCAGCCAAATCCCCAGGAGAAAGAACAACACCAAGAGAATTCATCTCTGCCTTTTTCTTTCTCGCCCTGCTCATTAATTAAGGGTACTAAAACTGTCTCAGGAATGTTGGCACGGAGGGGACGAGGACAAAATAGTTCAAGCACGATTTGAGGCTCAGTTATTGCAGCTTTGCGTACTCCGCCTTGGCTTGCTTGAGAATGGGGACGTCAGGGTCGGCGTCTTTCCAAAGTACGAAAAAATCCTCATAGCAGGTCCGGGCTTTGCTGGTATCGCCTTGCAAAACATATGCTCGAGCCACGCCTACGTGAGCCAGTGCGCCGTAGAGAGAATTCAGAACGACACCTGGGTGATCGAGGATTTTCTGAAATTCGAGAGCCGCGTCTTGCCCTTGACCGTTTGCTAGATACGCATAGCCACGAAGGTATGCGGCCCAGTAACTGTCCGTCCAACCTTCTTCGTAGTGCTTGACCGGAGAGAGAAGTTCAACAGCTCTGGTAGGATCGCCACGTTTCAGTTCAATCGCAGCCATGAGCTCAGGAAGCCGAATGTCCCTGAGGGGCATGTCTGTGGCAGCATCAGTTGCAATTCTCTTAGAGAGTTTTAAAGCTCGAGCGGTGTCTCCCGCGAGCGCGAGGGCGAGTGCCGGCTGTTGACTTCCTGCTTGCAACGACGCCTCGGAATGCTGAAGAGAGCGGACGGTAAAGCCCATGAGGGCGTCCTCGAGAGCCATATTTGCCTGGAGACTGCCGATGGTGCCTTTCTTATTGTCTCGCTCGGCCGTGTCGAGCAGCATTTGTAGGAGTGCGCGGGAATCACGAACGCGGCCGTAATATATCTTGGTCATTGCTTTTTGCAGGACGGCAGTGTCTTCATATCCGGGCTGACGCTCTAGCAGCTGGGACATTTGAGCCATCGTGGCATTGTCGCCTTGAAGGAAAGCGACGAGGTAGCCCGCGCTTGTTGCCTGCCCAGCTTCGACGCCATGGGCTTTCGCCGACTGATACACGGCCTGCGCGTCGGCTAGCCTACCGAGCGCCATGTTAGCGAGCAACTGCCCCGCATAGGGAAGAGCTTGCGAGGGGTCCAATTCGCTGGCTTTGCGGAATTCCTCGAGAGAGCGGTCCCATCGGCCAAAGTTCGCGTATTCAAATCCGAGAATGCGGCGCGGGGCGAATTCGGACGGATAAGTTTGCGCCCAAAGTTCGCAGACTTCTACTGTCTTGTCGGCTTCCATCGTGACGAACTGATAGTAAACGGCGGAGATATCGAAATATTCCTGCTGGCTGGTTCGATTGCGCAGGTCGAACGCTTTTCGCAACGCTGGGAACATAAGCTCATTTTGACTTAGGACCTGATACGCACGACCAAGGTTGGCGTAAGCCATGGCGAAATCGGGGTCCAACTCGATGGCGCGCTGAAATTGCGGAATCGCGGCAGCCTGGTCGCCTTTGGACAAAAGAGACAAGCCAAAGTTGTACGCCTTCAACGCCAGCAGCGAAGAGGTGGTCGCCTGGACTAAGGGCACATCGAATTTTTGAACCGAATTGAGAGATTCTCCGAGTTTGCTCCGTAAGTTTGCGGCGATGCTTCCGAGCGCCGGCAAGACCTGCGGTTTTCCGGCAACTTGAACCTGTTCTCTCGCCAGGATTTCGCCAGATGTACAATTCACAGCGTTCAGGCCAATGACATACTGGCCGCCGAGATTCGCGATAGAGCCCGCAATGTAAGCTTTGCTGCCACTCCGTTCGCAGACCTCGCGTGCTACATCTGCGGATAAAGGCGAATCTGGCGCCCGGGTCATTTCCGCCAGAACCGCCCTTACTTTCTGATCCGGGACAATGTTGAGAAGGGGCGATTGGGCCAGCTGAACAGCAAGCCCCTGCTTCAGGGTGTCGTCGAAGACCGGGTCTCCTGTTGAATTCGCAAAATCGGCGAGAACAACTGTATCCGTTGACGTAAGTCCCGGCGCCTTTTTTTGGGGGAGATAATGATATGCGAGGCCGGTAGCAGCGAGCAAAGCTAGCGCAGCTATGAACGCAAGTGACCGGCGATTGGGCCAGGGCGAAGTCTTGGTTGCCATCTGAGGTGCAGCCAGACCGCCTGACTCCTGGAGCTGCTTTAACTTCTGGAGGTCGGCGCGCATTTCCGCCGCGCTCTGATAGCGTAAGGCACGGTTCTTTTCGAGCGCTTTGTCGATGATGGTTTCGAGCATTGGCGGCAGGTCCGGATTCCATTGTGTAGGGGGGACCGGGGTGCGATTCAGAATGGCCTCGGCGATAACCCCGGCGGTGCTGCCTGGAAACGCGCAGTGACCCGTAGCCATCTCATAGAGAACCAGCCCAAAGGAGAACAGATCCGTGCGCGAATCTAGCTCTTCGCCGCGCACCTGCTCCGGAGACATGAAGGCGATGGTCCCAAGAGCCGCACCGGGAACGGTTATCAAAGGATCGTCGCTCAGTGTTTCCAGTGCCGAAGCTCCTGTTTGCTCCATGAACGCACGCTCGCGAGGCAGCTTGGCCAAGCCAAAGTCAAGGATCTTGGCGTGGCCGCGGGAAGTCACGAACAGATTGGCGGGCTTGATGTCGCGATGAATGATGCGCTCGGCATGAGCCGCATCCAGAGCGTCCGTTATTTCGATTGCAAACTTTAGAATCTCGTCCAAAGAAAGAGTCTTCTCTAGAATGCGATGTTTTAAAGTCTGTCCCTCGAGATACTCCATAGCAATGTACCGCTGGTTCTCGTGGGAGCCGATGTCGTAGATGGTGCAAATATTGGGATGATTGAGGGCGGAGGCTGCTTTAGCTTCGCGCTTGAAACGCTCTAATGCGATAGGATCGCCGGCAACTTCGCTGGGCAGGAACTTCAGAGCGACAAACCGTTCCAACGTGGTGTCACGCGCTTTGTAGACAATTCCCATTCCTCCGCCGCCCACCTTGCCCATGACAAGGTAGCGGGAAATTGCGGCTGCGGATTGGAAGAGTTCCTGGGGTTGTTCAACATCACCGTCGACCCTATTGGCATTGGCGAGCAACTGACCAGCGACATCGAAGGCCGGCGATTCGATGAATTGCGCCGCCTTCCCATCGAACTCGAGCAGGGACTCGACTTCACGCCGAAGCTCCTCTTGACCTGAGCATTGTTGGTCGAGGAAGACAGGGCGCTTCCCGGGCTCTAAGGCCAGAGCCTGGTGAAAGAGTTCCTCTGCACGTCGCCATTGCTCAGGGGGCATTTTGTGGCCGTTCGCTCAACTCGCGCAGTAGCCAGGCCTTGGCCAGGCGCCAGTCGCGCGCGACGGTTTCCTTCGACACGCTCAAGACTTCCGCAGTCTCTTCCACGCTCAGGCCGCTGAAGAATCTCAACTCCACCACACGACCCTTCCTTGGGTCGACGGAGGCTAACGACTCCAAAGCATCGTTGAGGTATCTGATCTCCACATTGAGTTTGCACCCGGTGCCAAGTGCCTCGTCTAGGGAAACGTGAGGTGCGCCGGCGCCGCGCTTTTGATGCCGGCTTGAGCGGGCAATATCAATGAGGATGCGGCGCATCAGTTGCGCGCAGACGGCGAAAAAGTGGGCGCGATCGTGCCAGTTGAGGTGACGGCAATCAAATAACCGGAGATAGGCTTCGTTGACAAGCGCACTGGTCTGGAGGACGTGACCCGACCGTTCGCCAGCCATATAGCGGCGGGCCACACGACGCAAGTGATTGTAAACAAGAGGAGTGAGCTTCACCAGGGCCTGTTCGTCACCGGAACCCCAGGCTTGCAGCAATTTGGTTATCTCGTGCGAGGCCAAATCGGTCATTCGGCTGTCTCTCGACGACTAAATTCTAACCCCTCAGTTCCGGACCTTACACCGAGCAACACGGTCTAATATTTTCCAAAAATCGTTACTGGTTTGGGGCGGATTTGCCGCTTCCTCTAGTGTAGGCAATTGGCGGTTTGGCCCCAGTTGGACCGCGAATCGGCGGAAAGCTACGGCCTGCACCCCTTTTGCTTTCCGGACGCCTGTACGGTAGCACAAGACCGAGATATTGGGGAGGAACTCATGAAAGTGCAGATTATAAAGAGCATGCTCGTCGCCAGCATGGCATTGCTGGCTTTTGGTGGTACTACTCGGGCCCAAGACAACGATGGATGCAGTAACGCTACGATAAGTGGGGACTATGCTTTCCGTATTTCTGGTGAGATATTTGTTCCAGACACCAGCACTACTCCACCGACTCCAACAACGGCCGTTTTGGCTTATCGGGACGGTGTTGCCATGACGCACTTCAACGGCAAAGGCAAACTCACCCAGGTCGACTTTGTTATGGCAAATGGCGAGACGCCGTCTCAGCAGACACCGCCTCCCGACCCCAAGAACATCGATCCCAAGACAGGGTTCTCGACGGGAGAATGGGGCACTTACGAGGTCTACTCCGATTGTACCGGCACAGCTACAATCAATTTCCCTCCGCCTTTGGGCATGGATTCCGGGAACGTAATCTCGTTGATGTTCGTGATCGCCAACAACGGCCACACCCTTCACACCATCGTGTCGTCGCTGACACTATTCAACGGACACAAAGTATTTCCCAATATTCACAGCGATGCCGAACGCCTAGAACGCATCGTGGATCACCCCTGAATCTTCTCCTGGCCGGCCAACATTTCGCCTTTTCAGTGAGCAGGAGAGATAAAGGCGAATTCAAAATGACAAAGCGCAAATTCCCCGCCTCTTCAGATTGATAGCTCTACTGGCTCAGGTGTATTGGGCAGCTCAAGATACAAGCGCCCAACGACGCGGGAATCTTGTGAGGGCCCAGGTGACTACGGGGCTGAGCGACATAGTGCCAATCCTTGTTTTTCGTGAGCAGCGGGATGTATCCTTATCGGAAATCAACGTCAAGGCCCACGGCAGCGACAACTTTTTCACAACGCTAGCCGTGTCCGGAAATTGTATGGTGCGGAGGCGAGACAATGCGTTCTTTGTCCTCGGCGTTCGTCTACACCCTCTTCACTGCAAAGCCTCCCTCGTTTAGTCGGAAAGTTTTTCTCTTCGTGCTACTTTTGGGGTTGCCTTTTCTTGTGGCGGCCCAAGAGGCAACGATTGTCGGAACGGTTACTGACCCAACCGGTGCTCCGTTTCCGGACGTCACCATTACCATTACTCATGTACAAACTGGAGCCATCCGGACTCTGGTAACAAACGATGTGGGCCAGTATGTTGCTCCTGGTTTGCCTCTTGGGAAATACGATTTGAAAGCGCAAGCTCCGGGTTTCAAAGTGGAAGAGCTCAAAGGAGTCGTGCTGAACGTAAATGATCGAACCCGGCTCGATTTTCAAATGAAGCTAGGGCAGATGGCGGACGCGGTTCTTGTGGAATCTAACCCCGTCGCTGTGCAAGCTGACACTGGTGAACAGAGTTCTCTCGTCAGCGGGACGCAAATCTCTGAACTTTCCACGAATGGCCGAAGTATCTACACATATATGGTCCTCACGACTGGCGCAGCCAGCCTTATGCCGGATTTTCAGCCGCCGACTTCAGTCGGTGCGTTAGCCTATGCCAGCTTTAACGGAAACCGTCCCGCGCACAACCTTTTCCTGCTTGACGGGGGTGAGAATTACGATCGTGGCGGAGGCGCCAACTCGATCATTATGCCTTCTATCGATGGCATTGCGGAAACGCAAACTCTGACCTCGAACTATAGCGCTGAATATGGATTATCTTCCGGTGCTACGGTCAGCTCCGCGTTGAAGTCTGGCACCAAGACGTTTCATTTCTCACTTTGGGAGTTCTTCCGCAACGACGCTTTGGACGCGCGGAATTATTTTAATGCAGCTCCGGCTCCGGTTGCTGAACTCCGCTACAACCTCTATGGCTTCAATGCCGGCGGCCCGGTAACGTTTGGGAAGTTTTATAACCCGAATAAGACCAAGACGTTCTTCTTCTACAACATGGAATGGCGCAAGCTCATTCAGGGGCAGACCCTCAATCAGACGGTTCCTTTGCCGTCTACTTACGGCGGCGATTTCTCTGCTGCCGGATTCAGCGTTGACCAACTACACGCCCCGGCCGTGTGTCGAATGTCTGCCGCCGTTCAAGCCCAGTTTGCATCCGCTGGACAGGCGCTTAGCGGCTGTACGGACGGCGCGGCTGACCCTTCGAAAGAAGTCCCCTTCAGTAACAATGTGATTCCGGCAAGCCTGCTGGATGCCAACGCCCAAGCGCTGCTGACGGCCGGCGGGAAATACGGCGGCATCTTCCCGGCACCTACCAATGGCGACAGCTTCATTGGCGGTAATAATCTGCCCACCAACGTACGAGAGGAAATCGTCCGGATCGATGAAAACGTAAGTGATAAGTTCATGGTCTTTGGCCATTTGGTGGCCGACCAGGTCTCCCAAAGCTATGGCACAACCCTGTTCAGCCCCGACAACGTACCTACCATCGGTACCAACTTCGGCAATCCAGCCTATGCCGCCGTCGTGCATACCACCTGTGTCATTAGCCCTAACTTGGTCAACGAAGTTTCCTTCAATTACAACGGAAATCGAGTTACGCTCCTGCCTCTGGGCCTGGTCAGTGCGCCTTCTGATTTCACATTCAACCGATTCTTTACTGGCCCGAACGCCGCTAACCGCATCCCGTCAATCTTTCTTGGTGGGAGTACGGGCTCGGTGTACACCTCCGGTGTGACCCCTTGGTATAACTCCGCGAATGACTACCAATTTCGTGATGACGTTTCTTGGACCAAGGGAAGGCATCAGTTCAAGATGGGCGGCAGCTTAATGCTTTATCAAAAGGTTCAGGATTGGTTTCAAATAACCCAAGGTACATTCGTCTTCAACGGCTTCTATACAGGAAACGACTTCGCTGATTATCTGCTCGGTTACGCCAACATCTACAACGAGGCGGCGGTCCAAGGCACAGGTCACTGGAGCAATGTTTCTATGGCCCTCTACTTCCAAGACTACTTCCGGGTCAACAGACGGCTTACCTTAAACCTGGGCCTGCGGTGGGATGGCATTCCGCATACGTATGAAGCGAACAACCAAATGTCCAACTTCTATCCAAACCTATACAACCCGGTGGATGCGGCCATCCTTAATCCAGGGAACCAGACCATCAGCTCCAATAGCGCGGGATTGGGGACCAGCCCGAATCCCGTTTTGGCAGGTCAACAGTTCTATCTGAACGGCGTCGGCATTTGTGGGATTAATCTTCCGAGGGGCTGCGTGAACGGTGCTTGGCTAAATTTCGGACCGCGGCTTGGATTTGCTTATGATCTAACGGGCTCAGGCAAGACCGTGCTCCGCGGTGGGTATGGCATTATGTACGAGCGCGTCCAGGGGAACGACGTTTACGATACGGCAGGAAACGTTCCTTTCTCCGCGAGCGTGGCCTTCCCCAACGTGTCGCTCTCTGATCCCAAAACAAGCCTCCTGACAGGTATGACGGTTCCGGCATCAATCCCGATTAGTAACCTAGTTGGCTTGAATCAGAATGAATACGCTCCGCCGAGAAGCAGTCAATTCAGCCTCGGCATCCAACAAGCTATAGGACAAACGATACTTTCCGTGGCCTACGTTGGCAGCCAGAACCGCCATCAGAGCTTTTACAGCGAGACCAACCTACCGCCGCAAAGCCTGCTGCCAGGGTTTGTAACCAATAGTGCGCTCGCGCAAACCTATAATGCGACTGTACCGTATCGGGGCTACACCAGTGTGGAAATGGCACAGGACGAGGCAAACGGCAACTACAAATCGCTTCAGGTGTATTTCCGCGGCACTACTCTGAAGAACGACCTAATTTGGCAGATTGGATATACCTATTCACGCACGAAGGACTCATCCTACAGTTCTGGAGACGGGGGAGATCTCAACACCATTTCTAACCCCTACGAGGGATGGAAGTATGATTACGGGCCTTCTGCCTTTGACATCAGGAATATTTTCTTTACCAACTTCGTCTACCAGATTCCGCTGCTAAAGAACAGCAACAACCTTCTACTGAAAACAGCACTAGGTGGCTGGGAAATATCGGGCATTGTCACTGCCACATCCGGTGCTCCCCTGAATATCGGATTAACCGGCCAAAACGTGGCAAGCATAGTTCCGAATACAGCCAACCGTCCAAATGTAAGCGGCACGTTGAAGAATCCGCATACCGTGGGTCAGTGGTTCGATACTTCGGTGTTTTCAGTTCCAGCACCTGGAACCTGGGGCGACGAACCCCCCAACGCGGTGCGCGGTCCGGGGCGGGACAACTGGAACATTTCTCTTTTCAAAAACTTCCTTTCCAACGACGCACACGGCACCAATCTTCAATTCCGCGCGGAGTTCTTCAACATTTGGAACCATCCGCAATGGATAGGCGACACCTTTAATGGTGGTATCAGCACCAACTATGGTGCGAGTAATTTCGGTGCGGTTATCTCCGCCCATGATCCTCGGACAATCCAGTTGGCGCTGAAGTTTTCATTCTAGCGCCTGCTGATGGAGTCTGTGATTGGACGTCGCGACGTTGCAGGCTGTTGTCCCCGTGGTGGCCAGATACCGACGTGATAGTGGCAGCCATGAGTAGCCCCTGGGGCGCTGATGCAGACCAGACGGCGCACGCCGTTGCGCGTTATCGCCGTGACCAGGGCGCCTGTTGCGACGGTCAGCAGGCTGACCTCGCGGAACGGGCTCAGGCCGGTGCCCAACGAGCTGACGACGGCATCGCAGCCGTTCAAACGGAATGGCCTTTCGCTTTGACGGCCGTCCCCCAAACTCTTCCCCGGCGACAGACGCATCGAAAAACGCGGCCGTGCGTAATCTGGGTTGCGTTCAGCCAGTCATCGATGGTCTGTTTAACCCAATCCGGCATCGGTACTGTGCGGATATGCCCGCCGTTTCCTACGAGATCAACGATGGCCCAATGATCTTCCCGCCGCTGAATGTGGTCGAAATTTAGATCGACGAGTTCTCTCCGACGAAGGCCACAACCGAGAAGCACGGCTAGAATGGCGCGATCCCGCTTGCCCTTCACGCTATGTATGTTGGGTAGTTGCCACAAGGAACGTGCTTCCTCCACCGTCAGCCAATTGCCAAGTCTCATGCCAAGTTTCTTTGCTCCTTTCACTCGACGAATACCAGCAGCCAAATCGGGACTGAGCAATCCGGTATCTGCCGCCTCGTAGGCGAGTCGTCGAACTGCGGCAAGCCTCACGTTGATAGTGCCGGGAGCCAGCAGCTTCTCTTCCAGATGAATCCTGTAGCGCGTCACCACGGTTTTGTTGAATGACAGCCGAGGCTCGGAGCAATACCAGTAGACAAAATCCTCGATAGAACGACGATAGCTGCGCTTCGATTCAGGCGACCGGAGACTCACAAGTACTGCGGATTTCGCGTGCTCCAGGTCAGGCAGACTGAGCCTCCACTTCGCTCGGATTGTTTTGCGCCGCTTCAGTTTCTTTCGCATGGACACCGCCTCCCAACGGGTATCCATGAGACGCCCCTGGGCTGCCGCTCGTACTAGTTGACTGTAACAACCATTTATAGACTATAATCGTGTCCATGAGAGACGCGATCACTCTGACGAATTCGGAGCTTAAGGAATTGACTCGGCGAGCTACTAGCCGGACGGGACGGGCCGAAG
>Ga0210383_10004036_pt1 | contig 13052 bp, 12 predicted proteins | sample IncBWC14OmetaG_FD_160072 | JGI IMG/M metagenome (GOLD analysis project Ga0210383, IMG submission 160072) | Forest soil microbial communities from Barre Woods Harvard Forest LTER site, Petersham, Massachusetts, United States - Inc-BW-C-14-O ...
TCAAGCGGCTGTCGATGCCGTCGCGCGAGACTTGCAGGCCAAAGGGTTGGGCGAGAAACGGATCACGTGGCGGCTGCGCGATTGGGGAATCTCGCGCCAGCGCTACTGGGGCTGCCCGATTCCGATCATTCATTGCAGGGGCTGCGGTGCGGTGCCGGTGCCGGATGAACAATTGCCGGTAATCCTCCCCACCCACCTGGTGCCCGACGGCAGCGGCAATCCGCTTTTGAAGGACGAGGCGTTCCTGAACGTCAAGTGTCCGAAGTGCGGCGCGGCTGCGCGGCGCGAGACGGATACGATGGACACCTTCGTGGATTCGTCCTGGTATTTCCTGCGCTTCGCCTGCGTCGACAACGATCATGCGATGCTGGATTACCGGGTTCAGTACTGGCTGCCGGTGGATCAGTACATCGGCGGCATCGAGCATGCCATCCTGCATTTGCTTTACGCGCGTTTCTGGACTCGCTTCCTGCGAGAAATGGGCGCGGTCTCATTCAAGGAACCCTTTGCGCGCCTGTTCACCCAAGGCATGGTGCTGAACGAGGTGTTCTTCCGCAAAACCGACTCTGGCCGGGTGCAATACTTTAATCCGGTCGACGTAAAGGTCACCCCCGATCAGAGCGGTAACGGCAGCGTCGCAGTGCTGAAAGCCGACGGCAAGGAAGTCGAATCGGGCGGCGTCGTGACCATGTCGAAGTCCAAGAACAACGGCGTGGATCCGCAATTGTTGGTGGACGAATTCGGCGCCGACACCGCGCGGCTGTTCATCATGTTTGCGGCCCCGCCCGAACAAACCTTGGAATGGTCGGACGAAGGCGTGCAGGGCGCATTTCGCTTCATCAAGCGTCTTTGGAAGGCGGTGTATGACCACGTATCGTCCGGTGCAGCAGTCCCGCTGGACAAGTCGGCGCTGAACGAGCCGCAAATCGCCCTTCGCAGGCATTCTCACCAGACGCTGGCAAAGGTCACGGATGACATCGGCCGCCGTCGCACGTTTAATACGGCGATTGCCGCGGTCATGGAGCTCTTGAATGCGGTCGCCAAGTTTCCGCAGACCTCGGCGCAGGATCGGAGCGTCGCGCACGAGGCGCTGGAAATCGCCGTGCTGGCGCTTTCCCCCATCATCCCGCATGTCACGCATGCGTTGTGGCGGGAGCTGGGTCATCGAACTGCGCTGATTGATGAACCCTGGCGGGAAGTCGATCCCGCGGCATTGCAATCAGCTACTGTGCAGATGGTTGTGCAAGTGAACGGCAAGCTGCGTGCGCATATCACGGTTGCGGTGAGCGCCGACGAAGCCGCGGTGCGTGCCGCGGCGCTGGCCGATCCCAATGTGCAGAAGTTCATGGGAACCTCGGCGGTTCGCAAGGCGATCATCGTGCCGGGCAAGCTCGTGAACATTGTGGTATAGCGCGTCGTGACCAGCTCCAGGTATTTGGTGTTGATTGCCGCGGGCTCGTTGACCGCGTGCGGCTTCCGTTTGGCCGGAAGCGATCCGTTGCCCGCCGTCATGGCGCGACCTTACTTGTCGCTGAAGGACCCGTACACGGACTTCTCGCGCGAATTCGAACATCAGCTCAAGTCATCCGGAGCGTCGCTGCAGGTGACGCGGGAAGGCGCAACGGCCGACGTGGACGTCACAAAAGACTTGGTCGTGCAACGCACCCTCGCCGTGTCGGCGAAAAATATTCCCACCGAATACGAACTCACCTACACCGTGACATTCAGCGTGCACGGCGGCGGCAAGGAATTGCTCGCGCCGCAGACCATCAGTCTTTCCCGGGATTTCAGCTTCGATGAGAACCTGCAGCTGGCCAAGGAGCATGAAGCCGACATCCTGCGCCAACAAATGGCGCGCGATCTGGTTTCCATCACCATGCGCCGGCTCACGAGTTTAAAATAACGCTGGCGTGCGGCCCTCCGGTGCTCCTGGTCAACGGCATTGATCGAGTTTCCCTGCAATTGCTCTTGCACCGTTATGGCCTGGTGCTACAACTGGTGGCGCCGGACCAGGTCATTCCTGGTTCTTACTGGGGGGAACGCGAGGCGGGGCTCATGGGATGCACGATATTCGCGCGCCTCGATACGCCGCTGCATTCAGTGCTGCACGAAAGCGCTCACTTTGTCTGCATGACGCCGGAACGGCGCGCAGGTTTGGATACCGACGCGGGCGGCGATCATGCGGAAGAAAACGCCGTTTGCTATCTGCAAATCGTCCTGGCCGATTCGCTGCCCAATGTCGGGCGGCAGAGAATGTGCCGCGACATGGACGCCTGGGGTTATACCTTCAGGCTGGGAAGCGCGGCTGAATGGTTTGAGCGCGATGCGGAAGATACGCGCGACTGGCTGATCCAACACGGCGTGCTCGACGTTGCCGGCTGCCCGACCTATGCCTGTCGATAGCGCGGATCGCATGTCGCGCCGAACTGCGCTTGCCGGGATGTGGGCACTTTTCTTGGAAGGGTGCTCGCGGCTGGGCTTTCTTGCAGTCAACGTGCCGGCAGTCTTTGGTGCCTACAAGCGGCAAGCAAACATCGCGTTTGGGCCGGATCCACAGCAACGTCTCGATGTGTATGTGCCCGAAACCGGCGTGGGTCCGCGGCCGGTGGTCGTTTTCTGGCATGGTGGGCGTTGGCGCTACGGGGACAAGACCGATTATCGGTTTGTCGGTGCGGCGCTAGCGGAGTCGGGCTATGTGGTCGTGGTGCCCAATTATCGGCACTATCCGCAGGTCAAAATGCCGGGATTCATGCAAGATGCGGCGCTGGCCGTGCTCTGGGCCGCCGCGCACGCCGCGGAGTTCGGCGGCTCGCCGCAGCGTCTTTATTTGATGGGGCATTCGGCCGGCGCTCACTTGGCGGCGCTCGTGACGCTGGACCCGCGATATTTCGCGGCCGCCGGCGAACCTGCACCGCGCATCGCCGGCGTCATCGGCCTGTCGGGACCCTACGATTTCCTGCCCTTGCTGGAGTCCGACGTTCAGGACATGTTTGGTCCGCCGTCGATCTATCCGGAGTCGCAGCCCATTAATTTCGTGCGGGCCGATGCGCCGCCCATGCTGCTGATACATGGCTTGGAGGACGACACGGTGCGGCCGAAAAACTCGCGCAATCTTGCCGGCGCGCTCGGCGCGCTGGGAGTGCCGGTCACCATGAAGCTGTATCCCAAGGTCTCGCATGCCGACACCGTGGCGGCATTGACTTCACTGCTGCGGGGCAGGGCGCCCACGCTGGCTGATATCAAGGCGTTCGTCAGCCAGAACGCAATGGCTTAAGCCGCGTGCGCGGCGGCGGACGCGGCCACGGCGTACACCTTGCCGAAGCGATTGGCGAGAAAGGCCTTCAGGCCGATCTCTTCCTGGCGAATCAGTCCGGCCTGAGGAAGCTCGCCGGCACTCAGCATGTCTAGCACCGCGCAAATCCCGCCGGCCGTGGTGATCTGAATGGCGCTGCGAACCCGCCCACCCATCGGAGCCGCGTAGATCTTGTTGGCGTAAGTCTCCTGCATGAGTTGACCTCCGCGCATGCCGCTGACGGTGGCGAATACAATAACGACATCCTGCAGCGTAATGGGCACGGCGTTCTCGAGGATGTCCTTGAGAAGCTCGCGGCGATCGCGCAACCGCAGGTCATTCAACAGCGCCTTCATGATGGCCGCGTGGCCGGGATAGCGGATGGTGCGATAGTTCAGATTGCGCACTTTGCCGGCCAAGGTTTCGCACAGTGTGCCGAGTCCGCCCGAGGTATTGAACGCCTCGTACAAAATTCCATCGAGCGAGAACTCCTCCAGTTCCTCGAGCGGCTGTGTCTCCTTGAGCTGGCCGTTGACGATGGCTTCGCACGGTTCGCAGTACTCGTTGATGACGCCGTCCGTGCTCCACGTCAAATTGTAGTTGAGCGCGTTGGAGGGAAATTCCGGCAACGCGCCGACTCGCATGCGTACGTCGTTGAGTTCATCGAATCGCGACGCCAAATCGGCCGCGACGATGGTGATGAATCCCGGCGCCAATCCGCATTGAGGAATAAAGGCGGTGCGTGCGCCCACGCTAAGCTGCTTGACCGCGCGCGTGCTGGCGACATCCTCGGTCAGGTCCAGGTAATGCGCGCCGCCGGCCTTGGCGGCCTCGGCGATGAGCCGAGTCGCGTGATAAGGTGCCGCCGACAGCACCGCAAATTTCCCCGCCAGCAATTTACGCAAGCCATCGCCCTGGGTAATGTCCATCGCCGCTTTCTTGACCGGTACGGAGGTCTCGAGTCGATCCAATTGCGATTGGGAGCGATCGACCACGGTCACGGCGTAATCGCCCGAACCACCCAGAAACTCGGCAATCATGGAGCCGATTTTTCCCGCGCCGACGATAACAATGTCTTTCATGGTGCCTCCGAAGGGAGCCCATTTTTGTCCGGCGGCACTGCGAATGGTAGGGTAGTTTCAGACGTTTTTCAGGTATATTCACTACAATACGCAGGGTAAAAACGGCGAAGTGACATGGATTCCATTGACGAGAAGCTTTTGTCGGCGCTGCGGGAGAACGGCCGCGCCTCGACCGCCAAGCTGGCGAGGCTCGTGGGACGCTCACGTACCAGCGTGCAGAGTCGAATCGAGCGGCTGGAGAAGCAGGGCATCATCACGGGCTACGGGGTACGCCTGGCGCCCGAGCTTGGGACGGGCGCCGTGCGGGCCCACGTCATGATCAAAGTGGGACCGAAAGAGACGCGCGCGGTCACGGCGGCGCTGCGCGAAATTTCACAGGTGCGCCTGCTGCATTCGGTCAGTGGCGACGTGGACTTGATCGCGGTTGCCGTGACTGAATCGGTTGCTGAAATGGATCAGGTCATCGATCGAATTGGTGCGCTCGACGGCGTGGAGCGCACCACCTCGTCGATTATCCTGTCGACGAAGTTCGAACGGTGAAGAAATTCGAACGGTGAACGAGAGGCGGAAACGGTCTAGTATTCGGCCGACCAGACGGACAACGGGGTTCTAATGGATTTGCACCCACCGGGGGGACCGGTTCGCTCAGTCAAAGATTTTTTCGTGCACATCGGCGTGGTCACCTTGGGCATTTTGATCGCTCTGGGGTTAGAGCAGCTCGTGGAGGCGCATCATCGCGCCAATCTTGCCAAAATTGCAGTGGCTGGATTTCGCAAGGAACTGGCATACAACGAAATCCAGGTTAAGGACGTGCTGGCAAGAATGCCGGAGCTGCAGGGGAAAATCGACAAGGCAATTTCAAGATTGTCCGCCGCGCCAAGTCCCGGTGAAGCCGAGCCGATCGCCTATCCGGGCATCTCATTGGATCTCGTTTCCACCGCCAGTTGGGACACGGCAATCGCCACGCAGGCGCTCAACGAATTGCCTTTCGACGCCGTAACGCGCTATGCCGAAGCCTATGGAACGTTGCGGTTGTTTGTCGACACCGAGCATGAGGGCCTTACCGTTTGGCAAGGCGTGCATCGATTCGGCACCGATCCCGCCGCGCTCACGCAAGACCAACGCACCATGCTGGTCCAAGAGCTGCGCCACTATGGCAACGTCCTCACAGTCATCGATTTTGCCGGCCAAGGCGCGCTCAAATCCTGCGAGGCGGCGCTGACCGCATCCAAGTGAGCAACGCGTGCAAATGCGGTCACGCGGGTATGCAGTCCGTTTGAAGGCTGGCGCCGGAAGACCCGCAACGCCGTATGCTTGATGCAATTTTCAAGGCGCGGTGTTGTTCGCGTTGGGTTCCTGTGGCGGCAAGTCGTGCATATGATCGAACAGGTCGCCGCGCGCGGGAATTTTTCCGACGCCGCACATGGGAAACGGAATCATGCCGGCCATCACAATGAAGCAGCGATCGTTGATCCATAGAATCGTTCCGCCGCCCTCGAGCGCTTCCAGCCGATGGGTGTGGGCATGATCCCAGCCAAATTCGGGCGCATAGCCCGGCTCGGGCCCTAGTCCGCCATCGAGGTCAGTGCCGGCTCCATGTTTATCGAGCGCGCGAGGTTGCGGTGCCGTGGCCGATTGCGCTCGTTGTCTGGCTGTCAGTGCCGCTTCAGCATTCCAATCGATTTTGGCGGGCGGTTGCTCCGGCGGCGGCGGTTCTATCGGGGTTGGAACGGGGACGGTGACGAGCTGCGTGTCGTGTGCGGGCGCTGGCTTCTTGTGCGGCTGGTCGGGCGGCGGCGGTGCCGTGTCCTCGGCGGCCTGCGCATGGCTCGGTAACGGCAGAAATATCAACGATTCCTCACTGCGAAGGTCGAGCTGCGTCTGCCAGCGCAACGCAACCAGCAAAAGCGCCGCGTGCAGCACGGCGACTATAGCCAAGATCGCGGGCCGGAGCAGTCGCGCGGCCAGTCTGTCGGGTCGATCGTCGATGTGCATAAAAAAAGCGGCCGTGATCGCTAGCTCAATGCATCGAGTTCATGCCGCTGCAGCCGGCGCGCCCGCCATGGGCGGAAGGACCAAGGAGAAATTCGTCAATGCGCCGACAAGGCAGGTGGCCGCGATACCGACACAGGGCCAGAACGATGTTTCGCGACGGTGTGCGGCATCCCTGACATGAGCGACGAACTCGCTTGCATGGCCATATCATCCCTACACCTCGATGAACGAGGTATTAGTGTGATAGCAGAGAAGCGCGTTTAGTTCCAGTCAAGGAAGCGGTTGATGTCGGAAGGGAAGTCTCAAGAGAAAAAACGGCGTGGATTTTGAGGCCCACGCCGCTGGGATATCGCACCAGCGGGGGAGTTGGCTGGCTTGCCGGCGCGAGGTTCTCCGAAACTCGAGAAGCATCCTGCCAAAACCGCACAGGATAGAAAGGTACACTTTGTACCCAATAGTTAGATTCTAATCATTTGTCAGAAATTAAGGATTGTGCTAACGGCGCGCAAGATATTGAAATGTTTCAAATAACTTATGCGTCAGCCGCAGATATGCAGATGAACGGCCTTTCCGATTACCGGGAATCAGCAGCTTAGGCACCGAAGTTCTAACCGCTGAGTATCAGGTCACCGCTGAAGCAGCGGTGCGGGGTTGCCGCACTCTGCGCACGATCCAATAGGCAATGACACTGACAATCAGCGTCAGACAGCTCACTTGGAAGTCCTGCTTCTGACTGGGCGTGTAAGCCATCGCGATCAGCACCCCGCCCATGCAACCGATGGCCAGGTAGCTCAGGTACGGGAACAGCCACATCTTGATCATAGGTTGCGATTCGCCGCTGCGCTCACGACGCCGGCGTAATGCAATTTGTGCGGCTGCGGTGATCATGTAGACAAAAACGCTGATGGCGCCGAAGGAGCTGACGAGGAAATCGAACACCTTCTGCGGTGCCTCGGTCGCCGCAATGATCCCCGCGAAACCCGCCGCCGCGCCGATCAGCACCGAGACCACCGGCACGCGGCGCTTGTTCAGCCTGATGAGGGATTGCGGCGCATCCCCGTGTCCCGCGAGGATAAACAACACCCGCGAGCTGACGTAGAACGCCGAGTTCAAGCAAGACAGCACGGCAGTGAGAATGATGGCGCTCATGATCGTTCCCGCCCACGGCACATGCATGACGTTGAGCGCCAACGTGAACGGCGATTCTCCGGAGCGCACACTGTTCCATGGGATGACCGAAACAATCAGGAAAACCGCGACGACGTAGAAAACCAAAATGCGCCATATCACCGTCGTGGTCATTTTGGCGATCGCGCGGCCGGGCTGCGCGGACTCCGCCGCGGCCACCGTGGTGATTTCCGCGCCGGTCATGGCAAAGAACACGGTCGGGACCGCGGCCAGCACGGCAATCCACCCATGCGGCGTGAAGCCGCCGTTATTGACGAGATTGCCGAAGGTCGTCCCCGCGGGTGCCGTCCAGCCGAATGCATAGGAAGCGGCGATAACGACGAATACGATGATGGCCGCGACCTTGATTGACGCGAACCAGAACTCGAATTCCGCGTACGACCGCGCGGACAGAAGATTGACGCCGGTCATGATGGACATCAGACCCAAACCGATCTGCAGTTGCGAGAAGGCGGGCATCCAGTGCTGCAAAATTTTCGCGCCTGCGATGGCCTCCACCGGGACGACCATCACCCAGAAATACCAGTACAGCCATCCGACGACAAACCCGGCTCCATCGCCCAATCCCGCACGCGCGAATTCCGTAAAGGAGCGCACATTGGGCAGCGCCGTCGCCATTTCTCCCAGCATGCGCATCACCAGCAGAATGAGAATTCCGGTGATGGCGTAGCTGAAGAATACCGCAGGTCCTGCCGCGATGATCGCGGTACTGCTGCCGACAAACAGGCCGGCGCCGATGATGCCGCCGATCGAGATCATCGCGAGGTGACGGCCTTGCAGCGAGCGGCTGAGGCGCTGTGTGGGGTCGGACTGATCAGGAATGCTCGACTGAGTCATTTAGCGGCCCTCTGGGAACCATCATTGTAATTGGCATCCTGGCATAACCTGCGCCAGCCATGAGCCGGGTGTCTAGAGGCCGCGCAGAAACTCGATCATCGCTTGGTTGACTTCGCGCGCGCGCTCCTGCTGTGTCCAGTGTCCGCAGCCCGGCAGCATGATCGTGCCGCGCAGCTGCGGGATGTAGCGCGCGAGGTCCGCGATGACTTCTTTCATGCGCGGGAAGGAAACCACCAGATCTAGATCGCCCGCCATGTACAGCGCCGGTACGGTCACCGATGCGCCCGCATACGGGGCCATCAGTTCCCAATTGCGGTCGATATTGCGGTACCAATTGAGCCCGCCGCGAAATCCAGAGTGCATGAATTGCTGCACATAGATATCGAGGTCCGATTCGCTGAGCCAAGCAGGCAGGGTCGCCGGGTTCGACATGCGCGTGAGAAATCCTCCGGCCCGCGGCACCATGCCGACGCCCGCGCTCGGCGCGCCCGGATTGCGGCGCGGCACATCCCCCGACCCCGAATACAAGATCTTGCGAAGCGCGGTCCGGGCGTCCGCCTCGAGTTCCGCCTCCGCCACCCCGGGTGCTTGAAAATACAGTTGATAGAAACTTGCTTCGGCATTCTGCGGCATGACGGTCGTCGGCGCGACGCTGCCCCGCGGCCGATACGGAACACTGAGCCCCACGACGGCACGGAATCGATCCGGACGCATCAGCGCGGCGTGCCAGGCAACGGGCGCCCCCCAATCGTGTCCGGCAATCACGGCGGTCTTTTCACCCAGCGCATCGAGCACGCCGACCATGTCCCCGACCAGGTGAAACAGCGTATAGCGCTCGATTTCGGCAGGGTGATCCGTCATGCCGTAGCCGCGCATATCGGGCGCGACCGCGCGAAACCCCGCCGCCGACAAGGCGGTCAACTGATGCCGCCATGAATACCAGGATTCCGGAAATCCATGACACAGCAGCACGAGCGGCCCGTCGCCCTGTTCGGCGAGATGAATGCGGATGCCGTTGGCCTCGACGGTCCGGTGCTTCGGTTCGTTCATTTCGATAGCGTAGCAGGCTTAGGGTGCATGGTCCTTCATGGCGGCGAGCTTTGTCTCCAATTCAGCGCCAAAGTAGGCCTGCGGCCTGGACGGATCGACGCGTTCGCGGCGCTCGCGCATGGCGATCGCCGACTTCGCCTTTTCGAATGCGTCCCGCAGCGAGCGCGCTTCCGGCAATGCATCGCGGTAAAACGCCTCGCCAAAATAAGTCAGATCAGCATCGTTCGAACAACCAAACGAGGTGCGGTCGGCCGCGGCGGCGGTGATCACGATCGTCCGTGGGTCCTTCAAAGAATTTATGAATCCTCCGGCGTAGCACGCCGAAATGATGATCACCCGCCACTTGATGCCCGAATCGTTCAATGCCTCGGCCAGATCTTCATCGGTCAGGTCATTGAGCGGCAGCTCCGAGTTCGAGACAGCGATCGCCGGATCCTGTGCGCCGTGCGAGGAAATGGCCAGGAACAACACGTCGCGATCCAAATTCATGCGGGCGGCGAGGCCTCGAAGCGCGTACTTCAAACCCGACACGCTGGCCAGCGGCGCGTGCTCGAGGTCGCGTTCATCGTTGATCAGCGACACAGTCCGGCCGTCCATGTCATAACGTTCAGACAGCACCCGCGATGCCAGGCCGATCTCCTGCGCGAATACCTTCTGTTCACCAACACCTGCAAATCCCAGAAAAAATGTCTTCGGTGTTGCCGACGCATCCGCGCGGATGGCGGCGAGCGCCTGATCGATGCGCATGGATTGCGCAAACAGCAGCGTTTCCGGGTCGGCGTGTAAATCGGAGTCGGCCGCGGCCTCTTCAACCTCCGGCGCCGCCCAGAGATCCGGAATGACGTCCAGCGTGTCGGTGACCCAAATAAATCCCGCGAGCAAGACGACGCCGGCGACAGCGGCGAGGCGCTGCGATTCGCCGCTGAAGGCGCGCAACCCGCGGGCGAGGTAGAAATACGAGTAAATCAACACGATGATGGCGGCGCCGACCAGCCCCAGCGGAGTCAAGAAAGGCGCCACCAAGGCAGCCAGCAGCAACGGCAACGGGACGAGGCCGAGACACAGCAGCAGCGATGCTTCTAAGGCCGGTTTCGAATTGGATTGCCGGCGCAGGAACGCTGCCAAACCCAAGATGGCCAGCGCGTACCACGCCAACAGCGGCACGCCGGCAACGAGAAATTCGGGATCAGGAAGCGCTTCCCACCAGTCGATCACCGCCCACAGCAAGAGCCAGACGACGCTCAGGCAGATCAGGAAGATTGGCGAAGGCGGCTCCGGCCCGACGTCTCTCAAGCCCCACAGCCGAAGCAACGATGTCAAAGAGAAGCGCGGTTTCGCATCCATGGTCCGCGATCATAGCTGCCACGCAGGGTGTTGCGCACGACCGCCGCTCGGCATGATGATGCGTGCACGGAAAGGAGGCTGATATGAAGGTTGACGGCCGGTGTCGCCGCGAGTGTGGCGAGCGCGTATGAGCGTCTACATGTTGGGAGAGCATTCGCCGCAATTGGCGGCGAGCGCGTACGTGGCGCCAAATGCCGCGGTGATCGGCAAGGTCATTCTTGCCGAACATGCCACGGTTTGGTTCGGCGCCACCATCAGAGGAGACAACGAAACCATCAACATCGGCGCCGGCAGCAACGTGCAGGATTCGGCAGTGATGCACACGGACCCCGGCTTTCCACTGACGGTCGGCGCGCACGTGTCGATCGGACATCAGGCGATGATGCACGGCTGCAGCGTGGGCGAGGGCAGCTTGATCGGCATCCAGGCCATCGTGCTGAATGGCGCGATCATCGGCAAGGGCTGCCTCGTCGGTGCGGGGGCGCTCATCACTGAGCGCAAGGTTTTTGCCGACGGCACCCTGATTATCGGCGCCCCTGCCAAGGCCGTGCGTGAACTCACCGCGGAGGAGCGGGAGAATTTGCTGAAGGTCGCTGCCAACTACGCCGAGCGCGGCGCCTATTACAGGACTCACCTACACGCGTTGTAGCCTGTAGCCTGCCTGAGTATTTCGCATGGGTGGTGCTAGTATTCCCCTCCCACTTAAATCGCTCACCGGGAGAGAAAGCGAATGACCAACGACCGAAATCTTGAATTCAGCAGGCGTGATTTTGTGCAGGGCGCGGTCTCAAGCGTTGCCTTGGCGTCGGTGCCGATGGGTATATTGGCCGCCGCACCGGCAAAGGATGCCGACAAGGCTGCAGTACTGGCGCAGATTCCGAAAATGCACGCTGTGAACATCAAGCGCCTGCAGGAATGGATTGCGCTGCCTTCGATCGCCGCCGAGAACCGCAATTTTCCGCAGGGTCCGGAGCATATGGCAAAGCTCGCGCAAGAAGCGGGTTTCACCGGCGTGAAGTTGATACCCACTGCGGGGAAGCCCGGCGTGTTCGGCAAAATCGATGCCGGCGCGAGCACGACCATGGCCATCTATTTCATGTATGACGTGAAGCAATTCGTGCCTGAGGAATGGAGTTCCCCGCCGCTCGAGGCCCGGCTGGTGCAGAAGGAGGGCCTGGGCACTGTTTGCATGGGACGCGGCGCAGTCAATCAGAAAGGTCCGGAAAATTCGTTTCTCAGCGCTCTGATCGCGTTCAAAACCGCGGGAATAAAATTGCCCGTCAATTTGGTGCTGGTCTGTGAGGGAGAGGAAGAGATTGCCTCGCCGCATTTTCAGGAAGTCGTCAAAAATCCCGAGGTCATGGCCGAGCTGAAGAAGTGCGCCGGTGTTTTCATGCCCGAGGCCGGTCAGGATCGCGACGGCGGAGTCCAGGTTTCCCTGGGCGCGAAAGGCGTGGTCGAGCTGGAGTTGATTTCGAGCGGCGAAAAGTGGGGTCGCGGCCCCGCCCACGATGTGCACTCGAGTCTCGAGGCACAGGTGGATTCTCCTTCCTGGCATCTGGTCCAGGCACTGAACACACTGGTCGAAAAGGACGGGCATACGCCTGCGGTGGAGGGTTTCTTCGAGAAGGCGAAGCCGCTCACCGCGGCGCAAGAGCAGATGATCAAGGAGCACGCCGCCAAGACCGCCGAGAGCACCGTGAAGAAGGCGCTGGGCGTGCAGCACTGGGTGCACGACAAGAGCTGGGTGGATTCTCTGATGCTGCTGGAGTCGAAACCGACCATCAATATCGAGGGGCTGGTGGGCGGCTATACGGGCCCCGGCGGCAAGACCGTGCTTCCGCACAAAGCCGTGGCGAAGATTGATATGCGCCTGGTGCCGGACATGACGGCCGCGGATACGCTCGCCAAGCTCAAAGCGCACCTGGCGAAACACGGTTTCGGCGACATCGAAGTCAACATGAGCGGCGGCTACAACCCCACGCAGACCGATCCTGATAGCAAGCTGATCAAGACCCAGCTTGCAACGTATCGGAGACTGGGGCTCGATCCGCAGTTATGGCCGCGCTCGGCCGGATCGTGGCCGGGCTACGTGTTCACCGATGCGCCCTTGAGCTTGCCCGCGGGTCATTTTGGCCTGGGTCACGGCACGGGTGCGCATGCGCCTGATGAATACTATTTGATCGAGTCGACCAATCCGAAAATTCAGGGCTTGGACGGAGCCGTCGCATCCTTTGTGGAATATTTGTACGCGCTTGGCTAGA
>Ga0210383_10004038_pt1 | contig 13049 bp, 8 predicted proteins | sample IncBWC14OmetaG_FD_160072 | JGI IMG/M metagenome (GOLD analysis project Ga0210383, IMG submission 160072) | Forest soil microbial communities from Barre Woods Harvard Forest LTER site, Petersham, Massachusetts, United States - Inc-BW-C-14-O ...
CTCCACCCCTCTTGTCAGAAGCCGTCGTACGGCCTCGCGTCCCCTTTCTCCGTAGTCGAGCGTGAGGTCGTTCACGTACATGCCGACGAACGTGTCGGCCTGCTCCCTCTCGAGTCCCCGCGCGTATCGCATCGCATGATCGAGCGCTTTGTGTCGATGGCTCAATCCGTACGAGATACTCTCATATAAATGGCGCGATATTGTCGCTATTAAGTCTGCTCCTAGGTCCTTCCTTATGATATTTCCACCCAATGGGAGCGGCAGGCCGGTCTCCTGGTACCACCATTCCCCCATGTCTTCGACCAGCGATAGGCCGGCCTCGGCGTACGTCAGCTGGCCTTCGTGGATCAGAAGCCCCATGTCTGCGTCCGCGTTGAGCACCGCCTCCTCGATCTTGTCGAACGGGGTCTGCAGCGCGACGAAATCCGGTTCGTAGAGTTTGAGTGTCAGGTACGCCGTGGTCAGCGGGCCGGGGACGGCGATGCGTTTGCCGCGGACATCGGCGCGGGACATCTGACTCGTGGCGACCAACCGGGGCCCGTATCGATCGCCCATCGATGCGCCGTGCGGCAGGAGGGCGTAGCGATCGGCGAGGTACGCGTACGCGTGGATCGAGGCCGCGGTCACTTCGAGCTCGCCGCGCAGCGCGCGCTGGTTGAGCGTCTCGATGTCCGCGAGCTCGTGGATGTAGACAATCCCCCCCGTGTCGATTTTCCCCTCGGCCAGCGCGTAGAACATGAACGCGTCGTCGGAGTCGGGGCTGTGGGCGATGCGAATAGTGGTCATGCTTTGAGCTCGCCGCGTGCGGTGGCGACCGCGGCATCAATGTCATCTCGGTGACGGTCGTATTCAGGGAGCGCCTTTCGGCGCTCAGCGGGTTCGGCGGCGAGGAGCCGCTTGTAGAAATCGCGTGCTTTTGCCGGCTGCTTGTCGAGCATCGCGGCTCGTGCCGCCAAGGTCAAGCCGAGCAGGTGCGTTGGCTGCGCCTTGAGAATCGTATCGGCCTCGGCGCGGGCGAGATCCGACATGCCGAGCACTTCGCCGATACGGCCCAGGTCATAGTGCTCATCGGCGTCGAGTGGGCCGAGCATCTGATAGGCCTGCAGAACCATAGGTGAAAAGAAACGAACGCTGTCGTCTTTTCCCTCGCCATGCAATCGCATCACGCGGTCATACAATCGATCGGCGCGCTCGGCCGGCGACATGGTGGATATATCAGGCGCCCTGACGGGCGCACTGGCATCAGCGCCTGCGGCGTCTGTCGCACCATCGGTTGCCGTAGGCGTTTCCGGTGCTGCAGTTTGTTGCGCAGCCGCGAAGCGGCGCGCACCAATTCCTCGACCGGCGACGAGTGCCACGAGTGCCACAACCGCGATGCAGGCGATGGCCCATGGCAGAGTGGCAGAGACGCGCGGGTCCGACGTAGGCCGGGAGCCGACGGCGGCGCCGCACCGGTGACAGAACTTTGCGCCGGCCGAGAGCGAGGAGCGACAGGCGCCGCACAACGCGCCCTCGAATGGCGCGCCACATGAAGAACAGAAGCGGCCGCCGGTCGACGGGGCACTGCACGAAGGGCAGCTCGCGGGGGTCGTCATGGGGGGAAAAGTAAGATCGGAGCGAAGCGTAGATCAGGCCAACCGACCCAGTTAATAGGCGCGAAGCGCCGTGTTAACTTACGTCCAGATGAATCCGCTGTCGCCCGCGTCCGCGTATCCTTCCGACAACGTGGACGAAGATCGCGAGCTCGTTCGGCGCATGAGCGCGGGCGACACCCAAGCGCTGGCGCGGTTCTACGAGCGGTGGTCTCGGCCCATCCATGCACTGGTCACGCGACTGCTGCGCGACCCGGACGATGCCGACGATGTCGTGGAGGACACGTTCTATCAAGCGTGGCGGCAGGCCTCGCGGTATCAGTCTTCGCGCGGCGCGGTCTCGACGTGGATCGTCACGATCGCGCGGAGCCGCGCCCTCGACCGGCTGCGCTCGCGGCGGCGGCTTCGGGAGGAGCCGCTGACGCCGGTGGCGCTGCTGGACGAGGTCTCGGACGGCGTGTTTCCGGATCCGGCGACGGGCGCGGAAGAGGCCGAACGTCGTGAGCGCGTGGCGGCGGCGCTCAAGGAGTTGCCGCCTGAGCAGAGAGAAGTGCTGGAGTTGGCGTACTTCGGAGGGCTCAGTCAGACCGAGATCGCCGAGCGGACCGGTCAGCCGCTCGGCACGGTGAAGACGCGTACGCGTCTCGCAGGGCAGAAACTACGGGAGCGCCTAGCGGTGTTGCGCGACATGTCAACCGACGCGCCGCGGAGCGGCATATGAAGCGCGACATGAGCCACGACGAAGCGAGCGAATCGCTCGCCGCCGCCGCGCTCGACGCGCTTTCGGCGGACGAGCAAGCGGCGGTGCTCGCCCATGCGGCGACGTGCCCGCAGTGTGGGCCCGAGCTCGAGGCCTTGCGTCAGGCGATGGCGGAGCTCGGCAACTCGACGCCTCCGGTTCGTGCTCCGGCGTCGCCCGACGTCGAGCAACGGCTCAAGCGCATTCGGATGCGGCTACTGGCGCGGGCGCAGGCTGACCGCGCGCCAATCGACATCAGCGTGGCACCGAAGAGCACTCGGCGTTCAAGCATGGGGACGTGGCTGGCGCTGGCGGCGGCGATTGTGATAGTCGTGCTGCTGCTGAACCAAGGCAGATCGACGACAGCGGCTTTGGCCCAGGCCAATCAGAAAGCGGCTGCCGCGACGGCCGCACTCGACACCGCCCAGGCCAAGATCGCGCAGGATCAGCGCGAGATTAAAGACCTCACGGGTCCCTCGACAGAAGTCGTCGGGCTGAACACGACGGGCGCGGCCGAAGCGACGGCGCTCATGTTCTGGGACAAGACGAACAACAACTGGGCGTTCTACGCCCATCACGTGGCCCCGCTGCCAGCGGGCAAGTCGTATCAGATCTGGCTGATCACCCCAACGCAGAAGATCAGTGCCGGCACATTTACCCCGGCGGCCGACTCGAGCGTCGAAGTCCACGCGACATACGCGCTTCCCCCCAATGCACTCAAAGGCGTCGCGGTGAGCGAGGAGCCAGCCGGCGGAGCGCCGCAGCCAACCGGCCGCATTGTGATTGTCGGAACTCCTGGGCCCAAGTAGGGACGAACTGGCGGCGTGGCAGGGCCGAAAAGCGCCTGCGCGGTGATCAATAATTCGTCACGGCACCCGCGTGGCGAATGGTCACACAGTACAGTATCGTGGCGGGATGGAATCGGAGCGCCGGGCCGCCGTCTCACGACGCGCCGCCTGGCTCATCGCCGCGTGGACGATCATCGCGCTGCTCGAGTTCGTCGCTCAGCTGATCTCGGCTCGGCCCCGGAAACCGAGCTGGGAGCGGCAGGTGCTGCTCGACCTCGTCATCGCATGGTCGTGGGCAGCGTTGACCCCGGCCGTCGTGTGGCTCGCCCGCCGCCGGCTCACGGGCCGGTTCGCGACGGTGCGGACCGTGGCGCTCCATCTCATTGCCGCCTGCTCGATCATGATGGTCTTCGCGGCGCTGCGCACGGTGCTGGAGAGCCTGATCCTCCACATGTACGGGTCGGCCGCCGCGACGAGTGTGTTCTCGACCATCGTGATGAGCGCCGATCTCGATACCGTCCTCTACTTCGTGATCATTGGCATCACGAGAGCCGCGGATCAGCTGCGCGAGTATCAGGATCGCACCCTCCGCGCGGCGGCGCTCGAGGCGGAGCTCTCGGGCGCGCAACTCCGATATCTCGAGCGCCAGCTCCAGCCGCATTTCCTGTTCAACTGCCTGCACGTCATCTCGGAGCTGGCGTACGAAGCGCCGGCCGCGGCGCGACGCATCATCGGCGACCTGCAGTCGCTGCTCCGCTCCGCCGTCGCGAAAGCCGGACGTGACGAGGTTCCGCTCGGCGAAGAGCTCGACGCGCTCGGCCCGTACGTCGCGATCCAGCGCGCGCGGTTCAGCGAATGGCTGACCGTCGACACCGATGTCGACGCGGAGGCGCGGCGGGCGCTCATGCCGCCGTTCGTGCTGCAGCCGCTAGTCGAGAACGCAATTCGTCACGGGCTCACACCGCGTGGCGGCCCCGGCACGGTGGGCATCAGCGCGCGTGTCGACGGGCCGTGGCTTTCGATACGCGTTCGCGATGATGGCGTGGGATTGGCCAAGGGGGCTGCCGCGCACACGCGGCGCCACGGCATCGGGTTGCGCAACGTGCGGGAGCGGCTGCGCTTCCTGTATGGACCCGAGCACTGGTTCTCTCTCGGGGACAATGCCGGCGGCGGCACGTGCGTCGATATCCGCATCCCGTATCGACTAGCCCCAGTCGTGCCCGCGGCATCAGCGAATGGCAACGGCAACGGGCACGCCAATGGCAATGGGCGGCACGTGGTCGATACGCCGTTGCCCCCGGACAATGTCACCGCGGAGATGGCGGTTCCCCAGAGGGACGCAACGAACTACGTCCAACGCGCACCCTCCCCGCCGCTCACCGGGAAAGAGTGGGCGTTCCTCGCGGCCGGCTGGGCACTCTTCGGCACGTTCTGGTACCTGCAACCGTACTTGGGCGAGTTGCCGTGGCCGAACGGGGATCCCGTCGGCCAGATGCTCCAGTTCGGACCGGTGAACATCGCGTTGGTGCTCGTGTGGGCCGCCCTCACGCCAGCGGTGATCGCGCTCGCCCGGCGGGTCCGCGTGGGCGTCGGCGATGGATGGCGGCCCGTGCTCTTTCACGTCGTGGGCGCCGTCGTCTTCTCGGCCATTCAGGCCGGCGCGATCATCGCGCTCGACGTCGAGCCGCGGAGCTTTCGGTTCGCCCAGCAACCGCAGTCGCTCATCTGGAATTTGTTCGTGTATGCGGCGCTCGTCGCCTGGTCGAACGGGCGCGACTACTATGCCTGGCGCCGCGAGCGAGAGCTCGAAAGCCTGCGCCTCGAGGGCGCGATCATGCGCGCGCGGTGGCGATCGCTGTGCGTCAACCTGCGCCCCGACTTTGTCTGCGAGTCGCTGGACATCATCTCGGCGCTCATCGACGACGATCCGTCCCAGGCCGAGCGACTGACGACGCGTTTGGCGGACCTCCTCCGGTTGACTCTCGATACAGCGGCGGAACCATGGTTGCCGCTCGAGCGCGAGCTCAGTTTGCTCACCGCCTATGTGGATCTCAAACGCACCATTGAAACCGGCAGGGGGTGCATCCGCGTCCAAGTAGCTGGCGCCCAGCGCTACGGCGAGCGACGGATCCCCAATCGGCTCCTGCGCGCCCTGCTCGAGGATGCCGGTCCGGCGACGGTCAAGATCGACGTCACGCAGGTGCCGCGTGGGACGCGCATTGCGGTGACGTCGGATCGCCCGATGGATGACGCGGCGGAGATGGCGAGGCAGGCGCTGTACACCGAGCGGGTGTCGGTGCGGGTGGTGGATGCGCACGAGGTGGTGTTTGTGATCGATAGCCCCCTGGGGGGGATATGACGATACGCGTAGCAATTGTCGATGACGAGGCGATCGCCCGCAGGCGATTGATGCGATTACTGAGTGCGGAGCCCGACGTCGAAGTCGTGGCCGAGTGTCCGACCGGACGCTCGGCGATCGATGCGATCCGGACGGCGACACCCGATCTCGTGCTCCTCGACGTCCAGCTGCCGGACATCGATGGATTCGGTGTCGTGGCCGAGGTGGGCGCCGAGTCTATGCCTCCGGTCATCTTCGTGACCGCGCACGACGCGCACGCGGTGCGGGCGTTCGAGGTGCACGCCACGGACTATCTCCTCAAGCCGTTCGACACCGAGCGCTTCCAGACCGCGTTTCGTCGGGCGCGGGCGCACATCGACCAAGTCTCTTCGGCCGAGCTCGGACGTCGCTTGAAGGCGCTGGTCGAGAATCAGTTCGGCATGACGCCGGAGCAGTCCATCGTCGCCACCGAGCCACGACCCGGCAAGTACATCTCCCGTCTGACGGTCCGGCGCGACGGGCGCGTCGTCTTCGTCCGCGTCGCCGAGGTCGACTGGTTCGAGGCGGCCGGCAACTACGTCAAGCTACACGTTGGCAAGAATGCGTCGTTGCTTCGCGAGACGATGCACGGCCTGGAGGCGTCCCTCGACCCCGCCGTGTTTGTGCGCATCCATCGGACGATCATCGTCAACGTGGATCGCATCCAGGAGCTGCAGCCCTGGTTTGCCGGGAATTACGTCGTGATCCTGCGCGACGGTACGCGGCTCAAGCTGTCGCGCACCTACCGCGACCGCCTCCCGCTGCACGGAAGGCGGTCGCGATAAGAGCTATTGCTCGTTCCCTACATCAAGACACTGTTTGAAATTCGGGTTATTCGTCTCGCTGACCGGTATCGAGAACCGGATATCACGAGTCGGGTTCGCCGGAAAGTCGTTGTGCCCATACTGGTGAATCAGCCGCCGGAGATCGCCGAGGCGAGTCCCGGTCAGCCAGAGCCAGAACGCGCGCTCGCGGAAGTGCACTTCGACGCGCATGTCTTGCGACGCGAGCGACGTCGAGTCCGCGGTCAGTGGAGGCAGCGCCAGCCCCGAGTTCGCGCGGAGCATATTCAGCTTGTTGGCCCACGACCCGATGTTGCCGGCCTTCAAATCGGCCTCGGCGCTGATGAGCGTCGCTTCGGTGGCGCTGGACAACGTGGCGGAGCTCTCCTTCGTGGGATACTTGAGCTGGAAGTAGATGGTGTCCAACCCGATCGGCGTCACGCCGAGCGAGCCGTTCTGGTGACCGTCGACCCATAGGACGCGCGGGTCGTTGGCGGACTCGAAATCGAGTCCATTGCCGCCTTTCCGATCGACGGTGCCCCAGGCGTCGTCGGCGTAGGTGTACTGCCACATGCCATTGTACTGGCGCGGCGAGTTGAGCGAGTTCTCCATCTGGTAATTGAGCGTGGGGTCGTTCAACACGGCCGAGTCGGCGGCGGCTTGTGCGGCCGCGTACTGCCCGAGGTCGAGCAATACGCGAGCGCGTCCCACCTCGGAGAGCGCCAGGATCTCGGTGGTGCTGGTGGCGTACGCGCCCAGGATCTCCGTGGTCGTATCCGCCGCGGCCAATGTACTGGCCGTGTCGAACAGCGCCAGCGCGATCGAGTCCATGGCGGTGGTCGTCGTCGGTTGCCCGTAGATCGGCGCGCCCGTGGTCTCATTGAGACTGCCGAACGGCACGCCCGAGCACCACATCTCAGCAAAGAGGATGTAGGTGTACCCCTCGATGCTGAGCATTTCCGCCCGGCCGACGTCGTGTGGTGCGATGGTGGCGAAGCTCGCCGCCGCGAGCTGCGATGAGTGACGCGACGCCGAGAGATCGTTGAAGATCCCACCGAGCTGCGTGTTCTGCGGCGTGGCCTGGCCCGTGTCGAGGGCCCGGCGGAACGTGAACTCATCCAAGTACAACGAGGTCATCTCATCGGTGAAGATCGATGACAAGCCAAGGTTGCCTTCGTGTGAGCCATTCCCTCCGTCTCCCGCGCCGGACCAGGCGATGGTAAAGTCGTTCAGCGCGCCGACGTACAGACCGGGCAGCGCCGAGGCGCCGATGGTCGTCACGACGCCTTTTTCTTTTGGTCTCAAGGCCGCGTTGGGATTGCACGCCGCAATCGCGAGGAGGCCGAAACCGAGAGCGATATATTTTGTCATAGACCGACGTTCACGCGCATGGTGAGATACCGGACGGCCGGCTGGGTCAAGAAATCCGCCGTCGTGAAGTTCGACCCGGTCGAGGCGAAGTTGATTTCCGGATCGTACCCGCTATACCGGGTCCACGTCGCCACGTTGCGTTCGGCGAGCTGGATGTTGAGCTGCGAGAACGGAGTCCGGCGCACGAATTTCTGGGGGACCATGAGCGTCACCGCCAGCTCGCGCCATTTCCAGAACGCGTTGTTCTCGATATAGCCGTAATCGGTGCCCTCCTGCGCACCGAGATACGCCGCCTGCGCCTGGAGCGTCGCGTGCGGATTGTACTGCGCGCTGCACAAGAACGACGCGAAGCAGCGGAACTCCTCGGTGAAGTTGAGGGTCCGGCTGCCGTAGCGGCGGTCGAACGTGGAGCTCAGCTTGACGATGCCGAAGAACGTGAACTCCGGCGCCAGCGTCCACTCGCCCTTGGGGTTCGGGCCGCCGAGGTACACCGGATTGGTGCCGAGCGTGAGATCGTTCGGCGTGAGGATGCCGCCGGCGGGATGATGGTTGTACGTGTACGGGACCGCGTAGTACGTGCCGAGCGAATGTCCCTCACTGAATTGCTGGACGTTCCCGTCGATCGCCGCATTGAAGAAGATCGGCGCGGGCAGACCGAGCTTGAGCAGTTTGTTGTTGTTCTCTGATCCGTTGACGGACATGTCGAACCGGAACGGCTTCGTGTCGACCACGACGCCGCTCACGCCGAGCTCGAACCCGTTGTTGTTGACCTGACCCAGGTTCTGGAAGAGCTGGCAGGTGCCGATGAAGTTGTTGCCGCAGACGTCCGGCGCTTCCTGGACCTGGATCAGCGCGTCGCTCGTGGTCTTGTTGTAGACCGTGAACGTGACGTTGATGCGATCCTTGAAGAATCCGGCGTCCAATCCGCCTTCGATCTCGCGCGAGATCTCGGGCTTGAGGCTCGTGAAGCCGAATCCGCCCACGCTCAAGCCGCCCTCGTTGACGCCGAGGCGTGACTGCGCAATGGGGTTATAGAACGTTTGCGCTTGCAAGAACGCGGGGCGTTGGCCGGACTCGCCGTAGGCGCCGCGGAAACGCAACGAGCTCAAACCGGGCGGTTTTGGGAACCACGGCTCTTCGCCAATGACCCACGAGGCGCTGAAGTCCGGGTACCAGATGAGGTCATTCGGCTTGCCGAACGCGCTCGACTCGTCGGCGCGGACCGCCGCGGTGACGAACATCTTGTCGCGCCAGGCGAGCTCTTCGGAACCCAGCCCGCCGAACGTCACGATGTCCGTGTCCTGCTCGGTGGCGGTGAACTCCGAGGTCGCGCCATTGAGGTTCCCCGTGCCCGGCACGATGCCGGCGCCGGAGGCCAGCACGCCGCGCCGCGCCTCGTCGACGTACTGCGTCCCGAGGGTGGTGGTCGAGTGCAGAGACGACGTCGGATCGAACTTGAAGATGGCGCTCAGGTTCGCTGTGTATGTGAAGAGTTGGTACGGCGACGGCGACGCAGTGCCCAACCCTGACCCTTGCGAGCCGGGAAGGACGCCGGCCGGCGTGAAGTTGCCGTCGAATCGATTACCGTAGTCGATGCCGCCGGTCGCGACGCCGTTGAACCAGTTGGTCGGGTGGTAGTTGATCGTCCCGCTGCCGGTGTAGCGATCGATGTCCGATTCGACGTCGTTCAGGTTGGCCTTGGCGGGCGTCACGCACGCGAAGTAGCCGTGACAGACGGGATCGTCGAACGGGCTGCCGGTCAACGCGAGGCCGATGACGCCATAGAGCGAGTTGTCGTTCTGTGGCAACGAGAGCCGGCTCTGCAGATATCCGATGTTCATGGAAGCATTGAGCACCGGGGACAGCTGCGCGCCGAAGTTGCCGCGGAGGTTGGTTCTCCGCGCGCGATTGTTGATGTAGATGCCTTGCTCGTTGTAGTCGTCGGCACCCAGGAAGTACGTCAGATTGTTGCTGCCGCCGGCCGCGGTGATCCCGTAGCTCTCGCGATAGCCCGCGATGAACGGCGAGAGGGAGTTCATGGGGCTGAACGCGATCTCGCTTGACGGGATGATGTTGCAACCGCCCGCCTGGCCGTGCTGGTTCAACTGGCAGCCCTGGACCGTGTCGCCGGCGATCGGCTGGCCGTTGTTGTCGAGGGCAATGCCGTTGGCGAAGTAGTTTGGCGGGTACGTCGTCGCGTTCCGCACCGAGCCGTACTCGGCGTGCGAATCCCACTTCGTGCGCCCCGGCACGCCGTGTTTGGTGGTGACGAGGATGACGCCGTTCGATCCCGCCGTGCCGTAGAGCGCCGAGGCCGCCGGCCCTTTCAGGATCTGCACGTCTTCGATCTCGTCCGGATTCAGGTCATCGAACCGCGATGGAGTCTGGCCGCCGGTGAAGACGCCGGCCGACATCGAGTTCGTGCTGTTGTCGACGCGGTTGCCATCGATGACGAGCAGCGGGTCGTTGCTCAACGAGACGCTGTTCGCGCCGCGAATGCGAATCTTGGATGCGCCGCCGGTCGTGCCCGATTGCTGCACGATCGAGACGCCGGGCGCGCGCGAGTTGAGGAGATCCGAGAAGTCCGCGACCGCGGGTTGCGTGATCGAGTCGGGACTGATCGTTGACACGGCGTTGCCGGTCTCGCGTTGGCGCTGTTGCTCACCGGATGCGCTGACGATGACCTGATCGAGCGTGATCACGGACGGCGTGAGCGCGAAATCCACCGTGTCGGTCACGCCGGCGGTGATCGTCACGGTCTTGACCTGTGCCTCGAAGCCGATGCGAAGCACGCGCACGGTGGCGGGGCCGGCCGGGAGACTCAGGACTTGATATCGGCCATCGGACCCGGCCACTGTGCCGCGAGTGGTGCCGGCGATGACGATTTCCGCGGCGGGAACGGGCGCGCCGCTCGCCTTTTCGGTCACGTGACCGACGATGCTACCTCGTTGTGCTCCGACTGGCGCCGCGACCAACACGGCGGACAGCACTGACAGACGGAAACGTAGTCTCATAGCACGAACCTCCTCCTAGAGGTGTAGTTAGAGGGGCGAATGTACGACATGGTACAACTACTAGCATAGTGTCAGGGATGAATCGCCATTCGGCAGGGGCGAATGTCAAGGGTGGCGTAGGGAATCTAGTAAGAACCTCGTTCGGAGGTCGTTACGCGCCGGTCCCGAGTGCGGCGCTGATCGCCCCGCGGACAGCACACTTCGTCCCCACATCGTATCTCTAGCATGTACTTCGGGGTAGACTCAAATCGTGACGATGCCCGAAAAAGTCTCCGTGGATGACCGGATGATCGCGCTCCAGGTGATCGTCCCCGAGCGCGACGGCCTGCGCATTCTCAAAGAGCTCGGCGCGGCCGGCGATACACGACCGCTGATTGCTCCCATGCCCATGAGTCGCGAGCAGTTCGGGGAGATCGTGGTGGACCCGATGACGCGCTCCGTCTATCGGGGCGATCGGCCGATCGCGTTGAGTCCGAAGCTCTTCGACCTGCTGCTCGCGCTGCTCAGGCGGCGCGGCGCTGTCATGTCGCGAGCGGAATTGCTGGCCGAGGTGTGGCACCGCCAGGACCCGCGCGGTACGCGGACGGTGGACACGCACGTGTTCGAGCTCCGCCGTCGGCTCGAGGTGGTCCCCTCGGAGCCGCGCCATATCCTGACGGTTTCCAAAGCCGGATATCGATTACAGGTCTAAATTGGCGGCGTGGCCCGTTGGCTCGCCGCTGCCTGGTCGTTTTCGGTCTCCTGCGCCGCATTGGCACAGCAGCCGTCGTGTCCGCCGACGGGCGACAACGATCGCGTTGCGCTTGTGCTATCGGGCGGTGGGGCGCGCGCGCTGGCGCACATTGGCGTCCTCGAGGTCCTGGACAGCCTGAACGTTCGACCCGACCTCGTGGTCGGCACCAGCATGGGCGCGATCGTCGGCGCGCTCTACGCCAGCGGGTATAGCGGCAAGCAGATCGACTCCATCGCCCGGACGCTGCACCTCGCGCAACTCTTACGATCTCAACCTCCCCGGATCCCGGTTTCCCTGACGGGCATTCATCCGGTGGTCGAGCTCGTTCAAGGGGCGAAAGGCTTCACGCTCGAGACGCTCGCCCGGCGGCAAGGGACGATCAACGCGCTGCTCGCCTCGCTGTTGTTGCGGGGCGATCTGCTCGCGCGCGGGGATTTCGACTCCATGCCGATTCCATTTATCGCTGTCGCCACGGACCTCGACAATCGACAGCCCGTCGTGCTCGATCACGGCGATCTCGCCGAGGCGGTCCGCGCGAGTTATTCCGTGCCGATCGTGTTCAGTCCCGTCCACATGCAGGGCCATGTGCTGGTCGACGGTGGCATCTCGGACAACGTTCCCGTCGGCGTCGCTCGGAGCGATGGCGCGACGCGTGTCATCGTGTCCGATCTGACGCGCAGCGACTCGACGGTGAACCCAGACTCCCCGCTCGACGTGAGCGGACGACTCATTGACTTCCTGTTCGAGCAACCGCTCGATTCGCTCGGGTCCGACGACGTGCGCATCCTGTCGCCCGTCGACAACGTCGGGAGTCTCGCGTTCGCGCCTTCGGATCTGGATCGCGCCGTCGCGGTCGGTCGTCGGACCGCGGGCCGGGTCCTAGGACCGATTGCGGCGTGTCTTCCACATGCCGACACTCCGCTCAATCTCTCCGTACCCAATTTCCTGACGCGACTCACTGCCAGCCGCGGTCGTGAGGCACAGGTTCTCGAACAATCGCTCAACCTGGACCCGGGCCACTCGTTCAATGAGCACGCACTCGCCCATGCGTTGTCCCGGGTGACCGAATCAGAGCGCTATGACGCCGTGTGGCTCAATCCCTCGGGCACCAGCGACTCCGTGGCGTTCGACGCCAGAGTGGATCGCGGACCGAGACGACGGGCGGCGATCGGCTTGGCGTACGACGAAGACGTCGGCGGCCGCATCTGGCTCGGCACCTACGGGCATCCGTTGACCGATTACGACCTCACCGCCGGCGCGTTCGTACAAGCGGGTGCGCTACGCGAAATGGCGCAGATCGGCGTGCGCGGCGCCGGCGGCATCATCACGCCCGCGTTCACCGCGACGTACCAACAAGACGAGATCCGTTCGTACACGCCCACGCAGCACGTGCTCGGCGAGACGAAGACGAACGATGTCTCCGTCGTTGTCGGCATCGAGAACGACGCGCCCGTTGGGTGGTCGATGGCCGGTGGGTTGCTCACGCGACTCTGGTCCGCGCCTGGGAAGCCGACCGTTACAACCCTCGGGCCGACGATCAGTGTGAGAGACCAGAGCCCAGGTGATGCCTCCCTCGTTCGCGCGGACTTCGCTTATACCCCACGATACGGTGCGTTCGACATCGACGCGACGGATCCCGTGAAAATCGGCCGC
>Ga0210383_10004039_pt1 | contig 13048 bp, 10 predicted proteins | sample IncBWC14OmetaG_FD_160072 | JGI IMG/M metagenome (GOLD analysis project Ga0210383, IMG submission 160072) | Forest soil microbial communities from Barre Woods Harvard Forest LTER site, Petersham, Massachusetts, United States - Inc-BW-C-14-O ...
CTGCGTTCACCAAGTCTTTTTGGGGCCGCAGCGTATCTCTTCGCCACCTATTTGCTGTGCGCAAGGCTTTTTGGCGATGGCCTGCTACTGCCGGTGTCGGTAGCGTTGTTGAGCTTCAACCCGCAGGTCCTGGATTTCCTGCCGGCCGCTCGCGGCTACTGCCTGGGTTTGGCGTGCCTCGCGGCCGCCATGTATATCTTCACGAGGTTGTTGGATCGAGGTGTCGATCCTGATGACAACAGTTGGCACTGGGGATGCGCGATGGCGTCAGTTCTGCTGGCTCTCTCCGTGGCTGCAAGTTTTACCAATATTGTCCCGGCGGCCTGCCTGACATTCTCGTTTTTCATAGCTGTGCTCGGAGGTTTCTCTGCGATCAAGAAAGTGGGTGACCGAAAGTTTCTGGTTTTTGCCCGGTATCTTGTTCTTCCGGGAGTGGTTGCAGGCTTCGCCATTCTGTGGCCGTTCCTGATTCAGGTGCGTAGAGCGCACGTGGAGACCAACATGGGTGGCGCAGCAGATGCTCTTCGCGATACCTTTGACGCGTCGTTTCTCTATAAATGGACGGATGATCTCCTCTCCAGCCTTGGTGCAATTCCGCCCGTGCCGGGCAGCTGGCCAGCCAGAGTCTCAGACCTGGGCGTGTATATTTTGTTGCCGCTTCTATTCTGTTTTGTGGCGATAGGACTGATCCTTGCCTCACGCGCCCCGGCTGAAGCAAGGACGAAACGAAATGCGCATTGTCGCGTGTTCGCCGGGGCCGCCATTAGTTCGGTCGCGTTTATTTTTCTGCTTCACGTGGCCGTCAAGATCAATTATCCCTATAGCCGCTACTGCCTGTTCTTCATTCCTCTATTCACGATCAGCGCGCTGCTTATATACCGAGAAATCTACGCACTCGTTCCCCGCGTCTATTGGAAACTCCCAGGCTTGGCGATCGCGGCATTGGTGCTGTTTGACTACACGCTTTCGATAAATACGTCCTACTTCCGATATAACGCGTACGACGTGATTTCCCGAGGGCTTTTTGAAACCATCGCAAAGGATGCCGCGCCGCGGGGCCTTACGAATGTGCGTGTTGGTGGCACGTGGTGGTACGAGCCGGAAATTAATTTCTACCGTCGCCGGAATAAGGCGGAATGGCTGTTGCCGTACGACATTAAAGATCGATCGTATTTCTGGCAGACACCCAACTCCTTGGTTCCTACGGACTACGATTATTTCGTCTTTATTCCGGCAAGCGATCCGGGGCTGACGGGTCCACGCGTGCGAACCATTTTCCATGACGATAAAACACAGGTGACCATCATTGCGCTTGCCCGGCAGTAAATTTCCTATCGGGCGACCTTGTCACGATCAATTGCCTGAGCCGAGCAATGCGTTTTGATGCACACTGTCACCAAACTAGCGACCGTAAGAGGTCGCGTGATTTCCTGGGGAGGTGAACACGCAATGAAGGGGACGGCCGTTCTCGCTCTTTTGCTGGTCAGTCCTACCGCGGCACAGCGCTTGCCCCCCATTGACACGTTCGCTTATGGCCAGACTTTGCTTCCTTCAAGCACCACCGCGAATACGATTTCCGGCCAGCCTACGGTAGTTCTGCACAGTGCTGAGAACTTCCAGAACGGCCGGTATATTACGATCTTCAATGCTGGCCTCCCGTGTGGTCTTTCCGCCCCCTCCGGCCCCACGGTTACACCTTCAATAGATTCAGGTGGTCTCAATACCTTGCCGGGTCGTCCCGGTCATTCCGCTTACGCGTACAAGGTCGTCGCTGCCGACAAATTCGGCTGCTACACGGCAGCGTCCGCCTCCGGGTCAACCAGCACGGGCACAGATATTGGAAGGTTGACCGTCAAGATTTCAAATCTGGCGCGCTCCGACAACGTCGTCACCGTTACAACTAACGCCGCTCACGGTTTGGTGGCCGGTGAACTTATCCTCATAAACTATTTCAGCTCCACGGACCCGAGTTTTGAGGGCTATTGGATTGTTCAGTCGATCGTGGACTCGACGCACTTCACATTCTTGTCCAGCATGGACACCCGCACCGGAGCGACAACCTCTGCGGCTGGCGGCACCCTCTACGCCTACCACGCCAACCACGTCACCTGGACTGCGGTGACGGGAGCCTGGAAGTATTACGTTTATGGGCGCACAGGTGGAACATTCACTCTGCTCGGTCAAACGCTGAACAATTTCTACAACGATTTCGGTTCGCCGATGAACGATAATCAAACGTTCCCGGCATTCATTCCAACTACGGCTCCTTCGGTTGGCGCCAACGATCACCTGACCACTACGATCGTTTCCGGTGCCGGCACGACCTTGCTCAAACTCGCGGCAAACGCAGCTGCTTCTTTAAGTGGAGCGACAGCCAAGTCTGATGACGGACCAGCTCTGCGAGCCGCGGTTTCTGCGGCTCGCGGAAGCGCGCCAGTTCAGGTCTCTTTCCCCCTCACTATAAATTCCTATACGCGGCTCGACCCTGCGGTCATCAACTTTAAGTTGAACTTGATGAGCAACATCACCGTCAACGACACTTTGGAATTTAGCGATGGCGCCACAGTGACGGGCTTAACTGCGCCTCCGGGAACGGCGTTCTCCTGGGGCGGCGCTCCCCAGATTTCAGGTACGGGGTACCCGTTGATTGCAACCTTCGGCAACTCAGACCTGTTCCAATACGTCGCACTGGTCAGCAACGTGCAAAACGGTTATCTGACCTTCTATGCTCCCGCAACCATCAACGACAGCTTCGATTACGTCACCTTTTCTGGTGGCGAAGGGTCAAACAACGATTACATTGGAATGCTAGCCGTATTTCAGTCAGGCGGCTTCAGCTACCGTTTTAACAAAAACTTATTCACCACGGGCGCAGCGGGGGGCACGCACGAATCTTTCATCGGCTATTCGCCACTTCCGTCTGTGGCGTTTCTTACGCGATCGGACGGCACCCCAACTGGAAATTGGACGATCGAACACTCTTGGTTTTTATACCGCGGGTCTTTTCTGCAAGATTACACAGGAGCAAAGGCAGGACTGTACTACGGCTACGTGAAAGACATCCAGACACAGAACAGTACAGTCCCGGTTCTGCAGTACACAAACGCTGGTTTTTCTGGCACCGGGAATTTGGAAATAGAGGGATTCACGCCTGCGGACTTTCCGACCGCAATGGTTGCCAACTTTACTCGCTACTATTTCACTGGCCTCTCCGTCTTGGGGACCACAAGCACACAAGGTGGACATAATTTTTTCACGGGGAATCCATTTGCTGGGGTTTCGGCGTCATCTGGAGCTGTGACTACAGGCATCAACAGCAACATTCAATACAATGCTGCAACGTCCACGCCCGTAGACGGAGTATTTAACCGTCAGCCGACAGGAGGCATGGTTCCCGTATCTTCTACAGTTTTTGACGCTACGGTTGTTCTAGGCAGCCCTTATTCGTTGTTCTCTGGAAGTCCCTCGGTGGGCGCTCCCACTTGCAAGGTGAGTTCTGGCGGTTCTGTGAGAATTGGCACTTATACCTTCAAGGTCGCTCCAGTATTTTGGAACGGCGGGGTGGGCGCTTTTGGACCAGCCAGTACTAGCTGCGTGACGACGAGCGGGAATCAGACCATTACGATCAATTGGACTTCCGTTGTCGGGGCACAGTATTACTATGTGGCAGTAAACGAGACCGGGCCTCTTCCACCCAATAATAACTGCGCTGCACCAAGCGCGTACATGCCAGGTTCCTCGACTTCCTACATCTGGAACGGGATAAGCAGCCTTGGTTCATGTGGAGGCTCACTGCCTACGGGAGCAGGAGGTGGTCCCACCATATTCAATTCCACCGGCCTCTACGCTCCGCAGATATTTCTGGAACCAAGACCTTTTTCCACTTTAGGCACACCTGCCAACGGGGTGCTGATCTATTGTTCCGACTGCACGATAACTAATCCTTGCGCCGGCGGCGGCACAGGTTCGTACGCGAAGGGTCTTCACGGCATGTGGGTATGCAACTGATGAAAGGACCATTCATTCCAACGCGATCTTTTTCTAGCGGTCCCGACCGATACTCACTTGCGTGCGGGCTTTAACGGGAGTAAGAAAGCCCGAGTTCTGAATGTCAAGCCGCGCCCAAGTGTTGTTAAAGATTTCTTCTGTGGTGGTGTCCATGACAGATGCGGCAGAGCGTGATTAGATTCTCGGCGTATTCATGCCCGAGGCGGCCCCGTGGCTGTTGATGATGGACTTGTAGATTGCTAGTCGGACCAAAACGCTGAAAACGTCAACCATCCCGCTCCACAACCACCATACCACCGAACGATGGATGATTACGTTCGTCCAAACCCAAATCTGATGTAGTAGAATTTACCGCGTGAATCCCACCGTGCTTGGGAACCGGCGCCGGAATAATTTCGAGCAAACGCCTATCGTCTTGGGTCTGTTGGAAGGCCTCATCATAGGAGTTGCCGGCGTAACGATCTTGCGCGAACTCCATTCGTCATGAATCAACCAATTTACTACGTTCGCCCGCGGAACCTCTTCTTCTTTGTTTTCGTCATTGTCTTTGTCTCTCTCTGCTCGTATAAATGGTTCGACAAGAAACGGATCACGCGTGAAGACATTGGATTTAACATCGTTTGCGCACTCATCATTGCAGGGTTCTTGCTATTCGTCACTTGGTTCGGCCTGTCTTGAACCCCTGCTGCGACTGCCATTGTCGGCGAGCTTCGCGGCCCATCTGCAACTTCATTTTGGATATTTCTTGAAGCCTTGTTCGTCGCTCTGCCTCGAGGCCCGCGTTAATCACTTCGGTGGCGACTTTTAGCATCGCGCTCAGACCTGGCTGAGGGTCAAATGCTGAGGACTAAAACGCTGACCTTCGTGCAGGGTACTCCCGCAGCCCCGTCCACAAAACCCTTGCGAATGGCGAGTCTCACCGTGCTGCAAACGCAGCCAGTTAGCGGTTGTCGGAAATCTGTCTCGAAATCAGATGTTTTGGAACAATCAGGCCGTGAGGGATTCATGTAATCTCCTGCGCGATCCCAGAAGGCAGGTCAGGAGTGGCGAGGGCTAACTGTTTCGCAGGGAATGGGGAGGATTGAAAATTGGATTGTTGCGGAGGAGGGGTTAACGTTATCCGCGGTGCGAGACGAAGCGAATAGTGACCCAGCCTTTGCCAAAACCAAGACCGCGAAGGTAGATCGCTCAGATTGGTTTGACTGCTCTAGGGGCGTGCCTCCCGACCGGGATACGCTGCGATTAGTTCCTCCGTCAATGACGCATCGCATACAGCGCGGTTTCGATCGCAATTCTGCAGATGCCATTGCTGCTGAGACTCGGTCCCGTGGGCCGAGTGGGCAAGGACGCGGTTGCAAGCTTCCCTGTTTCGCGTGCTCTCGGCCAGGTCTGCAGCGTACGCGCCGAGTTTGCCCTGTGTTTTTTTCTCCGTCCAAATGGGCAAGGCGCGATTGTTCCATGCAAGGGACTCGCGGCAATCCGTAAGCCGTGCGCTCGGAGGCGCGGTTTTGCTGAAGGCCATCGCGGCATAAGTATTGCCGATGTTCCCTCAGTTTGAGTCAATGCCACGCGAAGGCCCTGGTTAGCGGGATCTTTTTGCGACAGGCTCGCGCGGATGGCAGACGCTTTCTTGTAAGAGTCAAGCGCAGCCCGGTAGTCTTTTTTTTGAAAGAGATTGTAGCCGATGTAGTTCAATGTGCTAGCCAAGCCCGCGAGCGTGCGGTTGTCATTGGGGTCGGCAGCGACCAGCGCTGATCGGATGTCGAGCGCTTTGTGGTAGTACGCAAGTGCGGCGTCGAAGTCACCCTGCTTGCCTAAAACGAAACCAGTGTCGCTATAGGTGTACGTAATGTTGTAGCGGTCCTGCACGTTGTTTAGGTTGCGTGCCAGCTGGGCTTCATCAATGGCCAGCGCGGCACGATAGTGTTGGAGCGCTTCCGGAAGCCTGTTCTGTTCGGCCAAAGTTCCACCCAGGTGCTTGTGCGAGAAAGAGATATCTCGTTGGAAAAGTTGATTCTGCGGATCGGTGTTTGCCAGCCGTTCTTGGATGGCAAGGGCCTTTTGAAAATATTCGAGCGCGCGAACGGAATCGTTCTTGCTGCGAAACGTGCCGGCAGCGGATTCGTATGCGCTTGCGAGCGCGTGCTGAACGTTATCGTCGCCGGCACTCGCGGCCGCTAGCGGTTCAAGAGTCTGCAAGGCCCTTTTTTCGTAGTTCTCCATTCCTTGATTGTCGCCTGTCTGGTGCAACGCCACCGCGAGCGCTAGAAAGCTTTCTGCCATCTTCCTGCGAACAGTTGGATCTGTGGGCTGAAGAGAAGCAGCCGTTTCGAGCAGCTGTGCGGCCTTATGCCGATTTTGAAGAGCGCTCGTCGTGTCGCCGAGGTTGACGTCTCGACCATCTCCTTGCACGCTGGCGAGCCGCGCATACGCACCGGCAAGTTCTTGCAGCAAGACAGGGTCGGATTTGGATTCCTGTGACAGACTGTCCAGGTATTCCTGGGCGCGCTGGATGATAAGTTTTCTTGCGGCGGTCGCCCCCGGCAAATCCCGGATGGAATCGTGGACCTCGAACATCAAAGAGTTCGCGAGTTTGCGCACATCGTTGAAGCGGCGTTCCGCGTGGGCACGCTCGGCGCGTGCGATGCGGGCCTGGCGAAGGGTGACGCCTGTAGCGGACAAAAGCGCGACGGTAACCAAAGCGGCTACACCCACTCCAGCTTTGTGCCGAGTGATAAATTTCGAGGCCCGATAGCCGAAGGTGGATTGGCGTGCGATTACGGGAAGATGTTCGAGATGCCGCCGGATGTCCTGGGCGAATTGCTCGACGGAAGCGTAGCGGCGCTGCGGCTCCTTGCGCAGCGCCATGAGGATGATGTTATCGAGGTCACCGGTCAGGCGGTTGCTGAGCTTTTCAGGTGAACCTTCGCGCACCGCGCTGAAAGTGGGCGCGGTTGTTGCATGTTGTTCGTTGTCGGCCGCTGAGGGGAGTGCCCGACGGACCGCAGTGCTGGGTTTCTCCGGCTCAACTTCACAGACCGCGCGAGAAATCTCGTGAGCGGTGTGCGTGGGGACATCGTAAGGGGTGCGGCCAGTGAGGAGTTCATATAAGACGACTCCAAGTGAGTACACATCGCTGGCGGTGGTGATGGGCTTGCCTTTGACCTGCTCCGGGCTGGCGTATTCCGGAGTCAACAGACGGACCAGGCTGAGAGTTTGCTCTTGCTGGCTACTGATGTCGCTCGATCCCAGGATCTTGGCGATCCCGAAATCAAGCAGCTTCGGGACGCCATCTGCATCCACGAGGATATTGCCCGGCTTGATATCGCGATGAATAATCAGCCGCTGGTGCGCGTACTGCACGGCGGAACAAATTTGTAGAAAAAGCTGCAGCCGTTCATTTGTGGGGAGTTTGCGCGCATCGCAATACTCGTCAATACGCTGGCCTTCGACGAACTCCATCACAAGATAGGGAACACCTTCCGCGGTTGTGCCCCCGTCCAGAATTTTTGCGATGTTGGGGTGATTGAGACTGGCTAGAATCTGGCGCTCGTTTTGAAACCTGCTGGCCGCAAATTCCGCGCCCAATTCCTGGCGCACGATTTTAAGCGCGACTTGTTGTTTGTACTGCCCGTCAGCGCGAACGGCACGATAGACCGCACCCATACCGCCCACCGCGATCTCCTCAAGAATTTCATACGGCCCAATGCGCTTTCCCGACTGCAAGCGGAATCGAGCTTCTTCATCGAGGTCCAATACGAAGGGGTTGCCGGGGTTGAGCACGTCCGTGCCAGCTTGTTCGTGCGAAGCGAGGAGTGATTCAACCTCTTCGCGGAGATAGGCATCCCCGCATGCTCCGTCCAGAAAGGTTGAGCGGCTGGTGGGGTCGAGCTCCAGCGCGGATTCCAGAATAGGTCGGACGAGCTGCCACTGTTCGGGAGTCATGCATGCAACTCTTTTCCACTCATTTCGCGCAGGAGCCAGGCGCGCGCCGAGGCCCAACTGCGTTTCACCGTGGCTGGAGATATTCCTAGGAAATCAGAAGTGTCTTCGATCGAAAGGCCGCCGAAGTAGCGCAGTTCGATGATCTGGCTCTGCTGCGAGTCGAGTTTCGCAAGACGGCCGAGAGCTTCGTCGAGAGCCAGGACATCCACGTCGCGCTGCGGAGATGCGATGGCGTGGTCCAAGGTTAATCGCGTCACGCCGGCGCCGCGTTTTGCGGCACGCCGGTTGCGCTCATAGTCCACGAGAATCCAACGCATCAGTTGAGCGGCAATTCCCAGGAAGTGCGCGCGATTTTCCACGCGCAGAGATTCTTCGCGGGCCAACCGCAGGTAAGCCTCGTGGACTAGCGCAGTGGTTTGCAGGGTGTGATTCGGACGCTGCTGCCGGAGATTGGAGTGAGCGAGGCGGCGCAACTCGTTATAGACGAGAGGTAAGATGGCCTCCAGGGCCATGCGGTCGCCGTTTCCCCAATGCAGGAGGAGTTCGCTGACTTGCTTGGAGGGAGTTGGATCCACGTTGGGGCCTCCCGGTCTGATCAGAGCGTGGGGACGTTGCCGGGAGAATAGTCAAAAGCGGGTTGAAGTTCAACTCTTTCTCACAAGGACGCTGAGAACAAACGGGTTATTGAGCCAACGGAGCCTCGCATCACGCCGATAAAAAATCCTTCTGTTGCCTGAGCCAATTTGCCCTCTTTTTTCGATTAATCAGAGTAGGAAGAGGTCCGGGAGGATTGCTATGGCCTTGCCACGCAAGGTTCTTTGGTCTGCCGTACTTGTGGCGTTGCTGTTTCTACTGCCGGCGCGCACTACCGCGCAGTCCGGGACGGTGACGGATGATGCGTTTTTGTCGAGCAATGCGACGACCCAATTGGTCAATTTGAACGGACAAGGGATCGTGCTGGTGGTGGCGGGGTCGAGCGCCACGGTTGGCTCCGCGCAAGTTGGTACCGCCAAGGCGTACATTAAATTTCAACTGCAGTCGTCACTGCCACCCAATGTTGCTGCGGCCAATGTGGAGAAAGCTACGCTGAAGCTTTTTCTCAGCACCGCGACGAATCCGAACGGGGCGATCGACATTTATCCGGTGACCGGCAGCTGGACGGAATCGACGCTCAGTCCTTCCTCGCCGCCGGCGATCGCTTCGACCGCGTTTGCGACGGGGATCGCGGTGGGAAAAGCCAATTCGTTCCTGGTTGTGGATGTCACGCAACTGGTGAAGGAATGGCTGAATGGACCGGCGAATGGCGGATTGACGAACGATGGAATCGCGATCGTGGCGGACACCAGCACCAGCTATGCGGTGTTCGATAGTAAGGAGGGCATCGTCACCAGCCACGAGCCGCGGTTGGAAATCGTTCTGGCGAACAGCGGAGCGCAGGGGCCAGCGGGACCAACGGGGCCTACGGGACCTGCTGGGGCGGCGGGTCCCGCGGGCGCTCCAGGCAATGCAGCAAGCGTGCAGGTCGGAACGACGATGACCGTATCGGCTATAACGCCCGCCTCTGTTCTGAATGGCGGGACACCGAACGCAGCCGTCTTAAATTTCTTGATTCCGCAGGGGCCGATTGGCTTGACCGGGCCGCAGGGACCGCAAGGCGCGATTGGGATCAACAACCGAGGCGCGTGGAGCGGCTCGAACAGTTACAACCCGAATGATGCCGTCTTCGATTCCGCTTCTTACTGGCTGGCCACTACAACCAATAGCAACTCCGAGCCATCGCCGGCGAATACCAACTGGCAACTGCTCGCCGGCGGAATCGTCAACCGCGGCGTGTGGAACAGAGCAAACAATTACAACGTGAACGATGCCGTTAGCGATGGCGGTTCCTACTGGCTGGCCCTCATTCCTACCGGCGCGACTACAAGCACTAGCTGCGAGCCCGCTTTCCCGCCCAGCCCATGCAGCGCGGACTGGCAACTCCTTGCCGCAGCAGGCGCGACCGGTGCGCAAGGGATGCAGGGAATCCAAGGGCCGCAAGGACCAGCCGGTCCGGCGGGTCCTGCTGGCGCTGCGGGAATTGGCACCCAAGGACCGGCTGGACCGCAAGGTCCCACGGGCCCGCAGGGTCCTGCGGGAACGGCTGGCGGGTCGGCCAACTTGTCGCAAGCCCCGCTCTTCGCGTCGGCCTTCCTTTATGGACCCCTGAGCGGAAACGGGTATCCCGCAAGCAAGTTGGTTCCGGATGACCCGATCACGGTCACGCGCGTGACCGCCGAAGCTCAGTCAGCGGGGGATCCTTCCTGCGGTCCTGCTGTGATTCGCGTGAGTAACGGAACCAAAGGAGAGGACATTTATTTTACTGGCAATCAAACGGAGGTTGATTCGGGGAGTGCTGTATTGACATTCCCGGCCGGGACGAGCTTGCGTGCGAGTCTTCGGAATGGAACAACCTGCTCGGCAGGCAGTCCGCCGAGCAACACAAACGTAACCATCGAATACCGAACACAAAACAGTGGTGATACGGACACATGTCCCAGCGGGCAAGCTTCCTGCAACGGGCTGTGCGAAAGCACTGCTATCGATCCGGCGAATTGCGGCGCATGCGGCACAAACTGCCTGAACAACGCATCCGCAACTTGCAACGCGGGCACGTGCATGCTTGGCACGTGCAATCCGGGGTTCGGCGATTGCGACCACAATCCCAGCAACGGCTGTGAAACCAATCTTCATACCAGTTCGAACTGCGGCTCGTGCGGAAATGCATGTTCTTCGGGAAGCATCTGTTGTTCGCCATCCTGCACGAACACTTCCTCAGACGTGGCCAACTGCGGAGGGTGTGGCCAGGCTTGCCTACATACCGATTATCAGTATTGTATTGCTGGCGCGCCCGTTCCGCAAAGCTCGTGCAATACCCCGTTTGGAAATTTGTGCTCGCCTTGCACGGTGTACTCCCAAACCTGCACTAATAGCACCTGCAGCTGTCCCACCGGTCAGACGGTTTGCAGTAACACTTGCACGAGTTTAAGCAGCGACGCCAACAATTGTGGAGCGTGCGGCAGGGTCTGCCCCTCTGGACTGTCTTGCTCCGCGCCCAACGTTTTCGGGATATCCGTTCCAGTCGACTGTAATACCTGTACAGCTCCAGGGAGCTGCGTTAGCACATCCGTCAATATCTGCACGAATTCCGCGTGCCTGTCGGGGAGCGGCGTTAGCTGCACAGCTAATTCACAGTGCGCGAGCGGATGGTGCAGCAGCACCACCCTCGCATGCAACTAGGCGAATGTGGATCAGGCGAACTCCGCGGTTTGCATACTTAGTGGTCTGAGGTTCTGACAGTTGGACAAGTCCGAGATTAATCAGGAGGTAGTGAAAATGAATAGTAAGCAACTCGCAACAGTCGTTCTGATTGTGACCGTTGGGACTGCTCTGCCAACGGTAATGGCGCAAGATGCGCCAAAGCACGAATCCTACGCGGCGGGTGCGAAGTGTCTTACGGCGGAGCATGAGGCGGCCGCCAAGACGGACGCGATCACCAAGGAGCAGGCGGACGCGATTGTTGGGGAGCTGAAACAGATCCGGCAGTTGCTGGAAAAGGAGCAAGTGCAACTGGCGCGGGCGATGGCGCCGCAGCCGGCGGCTGCACCCGCTCCGCCGGAGAAAGTGCAAATGAGCATCGGCAATGGCTGGAATGCGATTGGACGGGTGGATGCCCCGGTAACGCTGGTGGAATTTGCGGACTATCAGTGTCCGTTCTGTAAGAAGTTTCACACGGATGCGTACGCCGAACTGAAGAAAAACTATATTGACACGGGCAAGGTGCGCTTCGTGAGCCGCGATCTGCCGCTGGAGTTTCATCCGTTCGCGATGAAGGCGGCGGAGGCGGCGCGCTGCGCGGGCGACCAAAACAAATATTGGGAGTTGCGCGACGCGCTCTATTCGAATGCCGCGCCACCGAGCGAGGATGTGATCAAAAAGGCCGCAGAAACTCTTTCGCTCGATGCGAAAGGCTTCCAGGCATGTTTGGATTCCGACAAGTACAAAGCCGATGTCCAAAAAGATGCAAGCGAGGCGGCCAAGCTGCAGATCAGCGGCACGCCCACGTTCGTGCTGGCGAAAAGCACGAAGGACAAGCTGGACGGAGTGCGCCTGGTCGGCGCGCAGCCGTTTGCCTCGTTCCAGGCAGCCATTGACGGCTTGCTGAAGACGGAAGTGGCGATGAAGAATTGAACTTTTTCTGGGTGGGTCGCCGTCTCGACTGAGGAAGACCTCGGTGGGGCGAGGCGGCGAATCATTTTCTTTCTAACGGTTTCGACCTCCAGTGCTCTATCGCAAACCTTCCTCAGCGCAAAATAAATACGAAGCGAGAGTAGATTGCCTACTGCGCCGATTTGGACGCACGGAGGGAAGCACTGCGAATAATCCATCCAATGGCGGCGAGTTCATTGTGCTGAAGAATGAACAGGGCTCGCAGTCCAGCGGCGAGGCGCGCGGTCCTTTCGTCATTGCGGCCCTGGAATGGGGGCCGGCTCTAGCAATTCTTTCGCCGGACCGCAGCCAGATCGACTGGTCAAATGGAACCTATTGGGCGCGCTGTCCTTCCAAGCCAACACCACAACCCGTTAACCTGACAGGCAGACGGATCGCGCTGGATGGAGATTGTGTCGTTCATCAACAAGGAAATCTGGTGAAGTCTGGGAATACCAAGGATTGTTTAGCGGCTGGTAGCATGGATGAAAAAGGGCATCTTATTCTTGATGCTTTTGGCGGGAGGTTTGAAGGGGACGTCACCGGGGATGGCAATCATATCAATTGGATAGACGGAAGTTATTGGACACGAGGCTGAAGTCTACGGCCTTGAGGAGAAACAGAGATTCGCACGAAACCATTTACCGCAGCTTGTTCGTTCAAGCGCGTCGCGTATTGAAAAAAGAGCTGATGGACCATCTGCGATCGAAGCGGCGCATGCGCCGCTCGCGCCATTTCAGCGAACATGGACATTCAAGGGGGCAGATCGTCGATGCCATCTCGATCCGCGAACGGCCAGCGGAGGCGGAAGACCGAGCGGTTCCTGGCCATTGGGAAGGCGATCTGCTGG
>Ga0210383_10004046_pt1 | contig 13029 bp, 8 predicted proteins | sample IncBWC14OmetaG_FD_160072 | JGI IMG/M metagenome (GOLD analysis project Ga0210383, IMG submission 160072) | Forest soil microbial communities from Barre Woods Harvard Forest LTER site, Petersham, Massachusetts, United States - Inc-BW-C-14-O ...
GGGGATGGGGAGGATTCTCCGGTGGCGGCTTCGGGGGCGGGGGTGGCAGCGCGTTCTAGAGCCTTGCGGCGCAAGCGCCTGATCCGAGCTACCTTTTTCGGTCGATGGATGCCGGGGGGAACCTAGTTTCACCATGTTACGAAAGTCACTCAGGCCTTTGACTGAGGTGTCTTCCATGATATAAGGGCGAATAAGTAGAAATTAGGAGAACCTGGGGTTTATCAGGAGACACCATAGTGGAGTTGGCTTTTGCACGCAAGGAAGGCCAGGAGCTAGGAGGACTTGTGTCCGAAGCGCGGACGGGGAAAAGATTCCCCCTCGAACTGCCGATCAAAATTCATAAGGCAGACGAGGGCGGGCAAGCGAGTGGAGTAACCGGAAATCTGAGCGCTGCCGGCGTTTACATCCGGGCGGATGCGGCGCTGGAAGTGGGCTCGAACGTCGAGTTCGAGATCGTTCTGCCACCCGAAGTCACCGGGGCCAAGGAAAATGTGACGGTGCAGTGCAAGGGACGCGTGGTCCGCACCGACGAACCCGCGAGTGGCGGTGGCGCGGAGGCCCGGGGTGTGGCCTGCGTAATTGACTCCTACGATTTCGTTCGTCACCCATAAACGCTGGTCAGTCTGGTTGTGATTCGTAAAGAGGTGCTGAAGCGATGCTTAAATTGATTCTGGCCGACAATCAGGCAATCTTCCGCGCAGGAATCGCCAAAGTTCTGGCGGTTGAAGATGAGATGCGCATTGTGGCGCAGGCGCAAACCCAGGAGCAGATGTTCATGGCTCTGGACAAGTTCCGGGCCGCCGTGCTGGTCATTGCGGGCGGATTCCATGGCGACTTCCTGGCCGTGCTGCAAGCGGCGAACAAAGCTAAGACTCGCGTAGTCGTGCTGGCTGACACCGGCGAGAGCACGCAGCGCTACATGGCCGCAGGGGCGCATGGAGTGGTCTACCGTAACGTCACCAGCCAGGCGCTGGTGGACTGTGTCCGTAAAGTAGCTCGGGGCGAAACCTGGGTGCAGGATATTGCCGTCCCCAGCGAACTTACCGAAAACGATATGGTGGGTCTGCGGGTGCGCGATCGGTTGACCGCGAAAGAACTGCGGATCGTCGCGCTCATCGTGCAAGGCTACAAGAACAAGGAAATCGCCACGCAGCTCGGAACTACCGAGCAGGTGATCAAGAATTATCTGCGCAACGTGTACGACAAGATTGGCGTGTCCGATCGGCTGGAGCTGGCGCTATTCACGATTCACCATCGGATTTTGAATGAAGCCGCAGCGGCCACGGCCGCCGCTGCGCCCCCGCAGCAGGGGCAGGCTGTGCCGTCGTAGAATTTGCGTCGCGAAGAAAAGGCCGCCTGCGGGCGGCCTTTTTGATTGCTCGCAGAATGCAGCTTTGTCATCCCGAGGGGGCTTGTCTTTCCGTAAGCCGAAACCGAGATTCCTCGGCGCTTCGCTTCTCGAATGACCAGATGAATTTGTCATTCACTACGGAATCTTACTATCTGGTCTTTTCTGCCACCGACTTGGCCTGCGTAAACAAATACAAATAATCCGGGCCGCCTGCTTTGGAGTCTGTTCCCGACATATTGAATCCGCCGAACGGATGTGCGCCCACCATCGCGCCGGTGCACTTGCGGTTGATATAGAGATTTCCTACATGGAACTCGCGGACCGCGCGATCAATCTTGTCCTGCGAACTGGTGTACACCGCGCCGGTCAGGCCGAACTCGGTGTCATTGGCAATCTCGAGAGCGTGCTCGAAATTCTTCGACTTGATCACTGCCAGCACCGGGCCAAAGATCTCTTCCTGCTCGAGCTTTGACTTGGGCTTGATGTCGGCAATAACTGTCGGCTGAATAAAATAGCCTTCGCCAGCATTCTTGGCCACACCCCCGCCGGTAATCAGGCGTCCGTCTTTCTTCCCGTACTCGATGTATTCAAGGATCGACTTCATCGATCCTTCGTTGATCACCGCGCCCATGTTCGGGTTTTCCGTGGGATCGCCGATTGTGATCTTTCCCACGCGAGTCTTGAGCTGGTCCAAAAACTTGTCGTAGATGCGCTCGTCAACGATGGCGCGGGAGCAGGCCGAACACTTCTGGCCCTGGAAGCCGAACGCGGCTTGTGCAACGCCTTCGACGGCGGCATCGAAATCACCGTCGGCATCGACGATGATCGCGTCCTTGCCGCCCATTTCGAGGACGGTGCGCTTGATCCAGAGTTGGCCGGGAACTTTGTCGGCAGCGCGTTTGTGAATGTCGAGGCCAACTTCGCGTGAGCCGGTAAAGGCAATGTAACGCGTCTTGGGATGCGCGACCACGGCATTGCCAAAGCTCGCACCAGCGCCGGGGCAGAAATTGATTACGCCATCAGGAATACCGGCTTCTTCGACCAGTTCGATAAACTTCGCTGCGATGGTGGGTGAATCGCTCGACGGTTTCAGAATCACCGTGTTGCCCGCGACGACGGAAGCCATCGTCATCCCAGCCATGATTGCGCAGGGGAAGTTCCACGGTGGAATCACCGCGCCAACTCCCAACGGAATGTAGAGCAGGGAATCGTGTTCGCCGGGCATTTGTACGTCCGGCTTAACCTTTGCAAGCCGCAGGGCTTCGCGACTGTAGTATTCGCAGAAGTCGATGGTCTCGGCGATGTCGGCGTCGGCCTCGGCCCAGTTCTTGCTGACTTCGAAAACCAGCCAGGCGCAGAACTCGAATTTCCGTTCGCGCAGCAGGTCGGCGACGTGGAACAGCAGGCTGGCGCGCTCTTCGACCGCGGTGCGGCTCCAGTCTTCAAACGCGCTGAGCGCGGCTTGCATAGCCGGTTCGACGTGTTCTTTGCCGGCCTTCTGGTGCAGGCCAACAACTTGCGACGGCTTGGCTGGGTTCAGCGATTTAATCTTGTCCTGAGTCTTGATGCGCTTGCCGCCGATGATGAGATCGTATTCGCGGCCCAGTTGCCCGCGCACTTTCTCGATCGCGGCGCGCATCTTGCGCGCATTTTCTTCCTTGCTGAAATCGGTTAGCGGCTCATTGACGAACGGGCCTTGATGGAGACGAATCTGCGGCTGTGTAGGGGCTTCAACGGTTGCCATGAGTGCACCTCGAAAACTATATGGATGCTGCGCGGAAGGGCGCGGAACTAATAATTGTAGCACCGGGGGTGGGGCGCCAGCTTCTAGACTCTGCCATCGCCCGGGCTTCTTTCCTCTGTGATTGGGCTCAGCGATCTACGGGTTTTAGAGTTTCCACGAGACTTTTCCAAACACCAAGCGTTGAATAGGAGAGTGTGCGGAGAAACGCCCGCAGAGTTCGTGGAAACTGCGATGAGACAGCCGGGGGCCGCTGTCCGCAAATGTTTCCCAGAGTCTCTTAAAATTACTGGATTTTTCGGTTGGTCAGGGCTTTTAGCTCTTCTACGATCTGCTCCAGCCGGCCGCGACGCTGGGCGTGATTCTGCTGGGCTGGCAAGGTGCGTCTCTGTTGGGAATATTGCTCGTTGAGTCTCTGGATGTCACTGACTTCCGCCTTCAGCAGTTGGACCCGATTAAGAATGGCTTCTCTTCCGTTTAGCAGCATGTAACTAGAATACCCTAGTTCGAGCGCGTGCGCTCAACTTGTTGCGCGAGATTTGACGGATGAAATGAGACGCGTAACAAATTACGGCACCTTCACCGATTCGTGGCTCTCGCTGGTCCGGAAACTCATTTTGGCGGTGCGTTCGAGCTTATCCCAGGCGAAACGCTGGCCTTCGATTGCTCGTTTTACCGTCCTGAACAGTACGACTGAGAATAGTTGGCGGTAAGCGAAGCGTTGCAGCCATACCTGGCTCAGCAGCCATGCATCCTCTCGCGCTTCGGGTTGGCGGCGCTCCAGAGCGAATGCAATGGCGGAAGTAATGAAATCAATCACGAGGAATGCCGCAAAGAAAACCAGCAGACGTTGAAAGCTGGCCGGATCGGTGGAGTCCGGGTGGAAATGTTTTTGAATGAAATACCAGATCGCTCCGACAGCAAACATCAAATCGATAAATGGCGAGACCAGCGGCAACAAGATCTGGAAAATAACGATATTCGGCAGAGCAACCCAACCTAAGGCACCCTTGCGCGCGAACACCGCGCGATGTTTCCAAACCGATTGCAGAATTCCGAAAGACCAGCGGAAGCGTTGCCGCATCAGGCCATTGGCATTGATTGGCGCTTCGGTATACGCGAGTGCCAGGTCTTCATACTCTACCCGATAGCCATTGCGCAGGAGCGCCATGGTCAGATCGGCATCTTCCGCAACCGTGTCCGTGTGATATCCCCCGGCTTCGCGGACCGCGGATGTCCTCCAGGCGCCAATGGCTCCCGGCACTACACTTACGGCTCCCAAAACATTCAACGCTCTTCGTTCGAAATTCTGGCTGGTGATGTATTCGAGCGCCTGCCAGCGAGTCCATAGGTTCACGCGATTACCTACTTTGGCGTTTCCCGCCACGGCTGCGACTTTAGGATTGAGGAAATGCGGCACCAGCCGGGTAATCGCGGTGCGGGCGATGACGGTGTCCGCGTCGATGCCGACGAAGATTCCCTCGTTCCGCATATGTTCGATACCGAAGTTGAGAGCTTCCGCTTTACCGGAATTCGGCTTGGTCAGAATAACCACGCGGCCGGAAGCTTGTTCGTCTGCAAAAGCCCGGCGCGCCACTTCCAGCGTGTCGTCGCTCGATCCGTCGTCAATGACGATCACATGCAGGTCGGGATAGTCTGAGGCCAGCACGGCGCGCACCGTGCGCTCGATTACCTTCTCTTCGTTATATGCCGGAATGAGGACTGCAACCGCCGGTTTGTAGGACGCAGCTTCCGCGGGAGTTCCATAGTGCTGCCGGCGCAAGCGATCGAAGACCGCAAAAGCTCCCACAAACAGCAAGCGCCCGGTCATGAGCAGATCGCCAACAAAGAAAATCCAGGTGATGGCGTGGGTAGTGAAATCCCAGATGGCGAAACCCATCCAATCCAATCGCGCCGCCCAGCGTTCGTTGGTAGGAATCGCCGGCATGACATCGGCCTTGGTCTTGCCGATCAACTCATATAGAGGGACGATTTCGATCCCCTTTGCCCGCACACCTTGAATGATCATCGGCAAGGCGCGAACGGTCTCTCTGCGATCTCCTCCGCCATCGTGCATCAGGATGACGCTGCCGCAAAGCCTGTCCTTAGGGTCACAAGGCGGGATATGGGCGAGCACATCCGTTGCGATCTGCTCGGCGGAGTGGCGTGGGTTGTCTTTCCAGTCGTTAGGATCGATCTTATTTCCCACGCTGATGTAGCCCATGTCCTGCACTACTTCGAGAGGCCGGACTTGGTCTTCGGTATCCGGTTCCTGATCGATGGAATAGGGAGGACGGAAGAGAATGGTATGAATTCCCAAGCGGCTGGCGAAAAGCTGCTCGGTGAGATTCAGCTCCACCTTCATGTAGCTGTGCGAAATATTGCTGATGTCGGGATGAGTAAAGGTGTGATTCCCGATTTCGTGGCCCTCGCGATAAATACGCGAAGTCACGCCACCGAAATCTTTAGCTTCGAGGCCGATCAGAAAGAATGTCGCCGAAGCGTTTTCCTGTTTCAGTACGTCCAGGATTTTCGGGGTCCACTCCGGATCAGGGCCGTCGTCGAAGGTGATGGCAACGGCTTTCGGATTGTATCCGTAGCGGGCGACGCGATATGGCTCGGGCAGGGGGTCGACGGTCTCATCGGTGATAATTCCTGATCCAGCATCTACTGTGATCTCCCGCTTTCCATTGAGCGGGCGAGCTTCGATGCGTAGAATTTCGCCCTGACCTTCCATGTCAACATCCTGACCGGGGAGAACGTCCTTCAACTTATCGGGTGCCGCAGGTTCGCCGGGCACGTCCCAAACCCGCCACAGCGACCGGTCTTCGGCGCCTAGACGCCAGAGCGCGAAAGTCTCGATCCCCAGGCGTTGGGCGGCACGCATCTGGTTGAGCGCAGTCACGGCATCCAGAAACCAGATGTCATGCCGCCGATTCTGCTCGTCCATGTAGCTGACGTGGGGATTGCTGCTGTCACCGTCGAAGTCAACGTCTTCTTCCGAATCGCGCGCCGCCAGCCACGCTTCCTGCACCGAAACGTTGGTGTCGCGCACATCGGGTGGAAGCTTTCCATGTTTCGGTTTCCGCACCCAGTCATAACCGTAGTTGCCGATGGCGCAGATCAGTTTATCGAGGGGAACTACTTTGCGGGCGTACTCCAAGTTCGCGACGAACCAATCCTGAGACGCGACCGGGCCGGGCGTGCCTTCGGGATAGTGCTCGTCATAGTTCATCAGCACAACTCCGTCCACGCGGCTGGCCACGGCGGGATAATTGAAATCCTCGTTGTGCGGCGGCACGCTCACATACAGCTTCATGCCTTTGGCGTGAAGATCGTCGGAAATCTCCTGCAGCATTGCCATGTAGCCCGGCTGGGCTTTGGGAGGAATCTCTTCGAAGTCCACCATGAGGCCATGGTATTTATCAGTGGCGAGAAAGGCGGCTAGCTGTTGGCGGAACCGTGCGCGCGCGTTGGAATCATTCAGAAAGGCCGTGATGTCGACCCAGCTCACGCCATCGGAATTGTTGACCATGGGGAAGACTTCCATGCCGGTGTTTTCAGACTTCAGGAATGGCATGACCTTGTCGTCCACGGGATGAACGGCGGAGCCCTGAATCACGTCGAAGTATTTGTTGGTCTGGTCGTCAACGCCCTGCAAGTGCCCATCAGGGGTCAAAACGTGAAGCCAGTCGGGATAGAGAAGGTCAACCTGGCGGGCGTACTCACGAAGAGAAGCGAAGCTGGCGGCGTCCCATGGAGCGTAGAAAGCGGCGCGAACTCCTTCATCGGAATTAAGCTTCAGTAGCGAAGGCTTTGACTTGGTTTTACCATCCCCGCGCAGCGCGGCCTGTTTGCGCCGCTTTTCTTTAGCTTTTTCTTTTTCATTCTCTTTCAATGCGTGATAGGGCTTTTTCTGCGCCTGCCAAATCAGCTCGGGCAATTGCTCGCCCCGCAAGGCGTTATAGATGAAGAAAACAACCAGCAGCATGACGCTGATGCCGAGAACGTCGAAGAACCGCCGAAGTCGCTTCCAGCGGGCTTGCCGGGGATCATAGAAAACAGGTTGCGCCATGGGTGAGCTGACTTCCATCCTAAGCCGTGGGGAAAGTCGGGTCAAACTTTGAAGGGCAGCGGTGGGAGTCGGGCTTCAAGCATCAGCCTGCAGGCAACCTAGACTTGGCGCTGGTGCCCCGATGCCTGACGCCCGAAGCCTTCTGCTATATTGCCTGCGTGCGCGAAATGTTGCGCCAACACCTTCGATTCTTTCTAATTGCCACCCTGGCTGGAGTGGCACTGCGCCTTCTATTCATCTTCCGTTTTCCCGGAGTCACTTCCGACTCCTTCGTGTATGGCGACATCGCAAAGAACTGGCTGCAGCACGGGATCTACGGGCTAAGCGGAATCAATGACGTTTCTCCGACCTACATTCGATTGCCAGGATATCCCGCTTTTCTGGCCGCGGTGTTCGCCATCTTCGGCATGGAACATTATCGGGCGGCTCTGGTGCTGCAGATGTTCGTGGATATCGGCACCTGCTTCCTCATTGCCGATCTTGCCCGGCATTTGATTTCTCTCCGTGCCGCGCGGTTTGCGTTTCTCCTGGCAGCACTTTGTCCATTTCTTGCCAACTATTCTGCAAACGCCCTTACTGAAACCCTGGAAGTATTCTTCACTGTGCTGGCTCTGGATCTTGCGATCGCCGGCCTTGAAAAAACTGATGCTCCTTCGATGAAACCGTGGGTGGGATGCGGGCTGGCGGTTGGGGCGGCCATACTGCTGCGTCCCGATGGCGCGTTGCTCCTGTTTGCGATGGAGGCGTATCTTTTCTGGCTGCTGGTGTGGAAGCGCCGAACGCAGACAAGAGTGTCCGCGCTACATCTGCTTAAAGCCGGAACCATTTTAGCCGCTGTTTCCCTCGCGTTGCTCGTTCCCTGGACGATCCGCAATCTGCGCACGTTCCATGAATTCCAGCCGCTCGCTCCGCGCTACGCCAACGAAGAAAATACTTTTGTCCCAATGGGGTTCAATCGTTGGGTGAAAACCTGGATCGTGGATTACGCTTCGGTCGAAGAGATTTATTGGGCCGTGCCGGGGAACACGGTCGATCCCGAGAAGCTTCCTTCGCGAGCTTTTGATTCGTCGGATCAACGCGAGCAGACGACACAATTGTTAGAAGACTACAACGACGCGCAGCATGTGACCCCAGAGCTCGACGCAAGGTTCGCGGCGCTGGCGGCTGATCGCGTACATCATTCTTATCTGCGCTATTACATCGTTTTGCCACTGTTGCGAATCGCGGACATGTGGCTGCGGCCACGGACTGAAACTCTGCCGTCCGATACGCGATGGTGGGAGTTCGACGACGATCCCAAATGGTTGGCGTTGACGGCGATCCTGGGGATTGCCAATCTTTTGTATGTGGCTGCGGCTTTCGCTGGGCGGCTGCGCGCGCGATTTGCTCCTCACTTGGGCTTGTTGCTGAGCTTCACCCTTTTGCGATCGCTGTTTCTCAGCTCCCTCGAAAATCCCGAGCCGCGTTACACGCTCGAATGTTATCCCGTGCTGATAGTTCTGGCAGCTGGGCTGTTTCAGCGTGAAGTGACTCGACAGCATGTTGACCCTCAGTCACGCCAATGAACCATCGCGCTGCCAGACGCAACTTTCGCCTTGCATTGTTCGGTCATAGATTGCAAAATACCCGCCAACAAACGCAGACAATTTCTTAGTGGAAGCTTTGGCTGCGTTTTCCGAGCCCAGGGGAAAAATTCGCCATGCGGAACGTGTCAGCTGTTTCAGTCAGCCTTTTCGTTCTTAGCCTTTTGACATTTCTGATCGCAACTGGCCCAACTTTGGTCCACGCTCAGCAGGCGAGCGCGCAACTCGATGGAACCGTCAAGGATCCCTCGGGAGCGGTGATCGGGGGAGCGCAGGTCACTCTGAGAAACGCCAACACGAACGTTGCGCACAACACGAAAACCAACAAGGACGGACTCTTCCAGTTCACCCTGGTTCCCATCGGAACCTATGAGTTGACGGTTGTGCAGTCGGGTTTTGAAAAGTACGTGCGCAAAGGGATCACGCTCGAGATCAATCAGAATGCGCGTGTCGACGTGGCTTTGCAGGTTGGCGCCGTCAGCCAGGTCGTCGAGGTGCAAGGTGACGTCTCTCAAGTGGATACGGTCAGCGCGACCCTCGGCAAAGTCGAGACCACCCAACGGATTCTGCAGCTTCCACTGGTCGACCGCGACACGATGCAACTTGGCCTCCTGCAGGCGGGCGTTTTTGCTCCCGATCAGGATGATGGTTCCGGCAATCCATTCTCGGTAAGCGGGCAGCGCTCGGAATCGATGACTTTCTTGCTCGACGGTGCTGATAACAACGACTTCCTGGGCAACAACATCGTCGTAAATCCCAACCCTGACGCCGTGGCCGAGTTCAAGATTCTCACCAACAACTACACCGCCGAGTATGGCCGCACTTCCGGCGGCATCGTCAATCAGGTGATCAAGTCGGGGACCAACGCGGTTCACGGCAGCGCCTTTGAATTTTTCCGCAACACCGCATTGGATGCCAGCGACTACTTTCTGCAGGACGTGCCAGTGCTGCGGCGGAATCTGTTTGGCGGCACCATCGGCTTTCCCATCATCAAGGACAAGCTATTCTTCTTCGCGTCTTACCAGGGTTCCCGACGCAGTGAGGGACAGAATCCCGGTCCGATCCAGGTATTGAGCCCGGCCGAGCGGACCGGAGACTTCAGCGAACTGCTGCCCCAGGGCAACCAGTTATACGATCCCACTACCGGCAATCCCTATCCCAATAATCAGGTCCCGGTCGATCCCGTAATCAAGAACTACATCAATAATTATTTGCCGTTTCCCAATCGGCCCGGCAACACGTTCGTCTCCGACCCCGTAGCCACGATCCGCGACGACCAGTTTATCTTCCGTGTCGACTACAACATTTCTCCGAAAGACATTCTTTCGGGAGTTTATATTTTCGACGACACGCCGGATTACTATCCGTTCCAAATCATCAATGGCGCTTCAACCGGTGGAAATGTGCCGGTGGGATCAGGCTTCACCGATGCCAACCGCTATCAGTCGGGAAATATTACCTGGACGCATACGATTTCGCCGAACTTGGTAAACGAGTTCCGCTTCGCTGTGAACCGCTCCGCAAGTTACGACGCGGTACCGACCACTACAACTCCGCCCTCGCAGCTGGGATTCCTCACCGTTACTCCCGACGATCCCGTAGGCACCGCGCCGCCTCTGATGACCGTTACCGGTAACTTCAATCTAGGTCCAAATCCGCAGGGACCGACCAAGATTCACGATATGACGTATCAGTATCAGGACACAATTTCCTGGACCAAGGGACGGCATGATTTGAAGTTTGGCGCCGACCTGCGCTGGGTCCAGAACAATCTCGATTTCGACTTCTACAACAACGGAAGTTTCTTCTTTGGACAGGGCGGATCGTTTACCGGCAGCACCTTGGCAGACTTCGTCGGCGGATTCTTCGACAATTATTATCAGTTTTCAAATGCGAAATATGGAATTCGCACGCATTCCCTGTACTTCTTCGGCCAGGATGCCTGGAAGGTTACGCACAACCTGACCTTCAACTACGGCTTGCGCTATGAATACAATTCGCCGCAGGTAGACCCGCACAACGAGATCATCGGTTGGTATCCCGGACAGCAGTCAACAGTGTTTCCCGCCGCGCCGCAGAGTTTTTTGTATCCCGGAGACCCGGGCACGCCAAATCGCGGCCTGATCTATCCCGATCGCAACAACTTTGCTCCGCGATTCGGATTCGCATGGGACATGCTCAGCAATGCCAAGCTGGTAATGCGCGGCGGTTTCGGAATTTTTTATGACATTGAGGACGGCGCGCTGAACGAACAATTCGGAGGCCAACCGCCTTTTGGCTATGTTGCCAACAACTTTCCCTGTTTTGGAGTAGCGGCCGACAATTCAGACGGATGTCTGGCCGCGCGGCCGAACGGTTCTTTCGTGGCCGATCCTTTTCAGAGCTTGTATCCCAACCCCTATCCGTTCATCGCCGGTGGGAACTACGGCAAATTCTTTTCTCCCGCGCTTCCTTTCGCATACGTGGTCTATCCACACTTCCGGACTCCCTATGCGGAAAATTTCAACTACGGTTTCCAATACCAACTCGCCCGGAACACCATGGTCGAGGCGGTCTATGTGGGCAGCCTTAGCCGCAAGGCGATTGCGGGGACGGAATTGAACTATGCGGCCTACGGAGGACCGTCAGGCTTGCAGGCACAGTATCTATATTTCCTTGGTCAGGGAGTAAACACGGCAGATAACATCAACGTAGACTGCGCTCGGCCGCTCGCAGCATGCACCGGCGGATCGCCTGCATTTACCGGCCTTCCCAGCGGGGCCACGCAGATCTACACTAACGTCAGCGAAGGCACTTCTTCGAGCAATCAGTTTCAGCTCACCGTAGATCAGCGACTCAGCCACGGCGTTCAATTCCGCGTGGCTTACACGGTTGCCAAGACCATCGACGATATCTCCGGCTTCCGCGCCCGTTCTTCAACCTACACGGATCCGACCAATCCGGCATTGGATCGTAGTCTGGCTGATTTTGACGCCCCGCAACGACTGGTCATCAGTCCGATCTGGGACATACCGCTCGGAAACCACGGCAACTCTTTCGTCCGCAAATTGCTCGGTGGCTGGAGTGTTGCCACGATCGCCAGTTTCCAGTCGGGGAATCCCTATACCCTTTTCTCGGAAAACAATTCCGGTGAATTGAACAATTATCTTGACCGTCCAGATGTAGCCGGTCCGATACAAACCTTCAGTAATCCGCGGCAGCAGGAGACATTCAGCCCGAGCGCAAACGGCCTGAACGGAAGTTGCCTTGGCGGAACCGAGACCGGGCATTTCCTGTTTAACCCCACGAACCTGGTTTGTGCGATCGGTCCGCCGGTTGGCTTGCCGGCTGATCCCCAGCTCACGCCGGGGGGCGTGCCGCTCTTCTCTCACGGCAACATGGGGAGGAATGTCTTGCGCGGACCGGGCATTAACAACTGGGACATTTCCATCATTAAGAACATTCCGCTGACGGAAAGTAAGTCCATTGAATTCCGATCCGAGTTCTTCAACGCCTTCAATCACGTTCAGTTCTATAGTCCGACGTTTCAGGACGGTACCGTCGCCGGCGACGGACTATTCGGACAAGTCACATCCGACCGCGGACCTCGCGTGATTCAATTCGCCTTGAAGGTGTATTTCTGAAGGTGGATCGGCAGTTTCGAGATTCTAGCCGAGGGGCGAATCGGTCATGCGAAAGCGCGTGCGGACGTGCTCGGAAATTAGTTCGATGGCCTCACGATTGGCAACCGGGTCCGCCTGGGTCAAATATCTCATGGCTTCGACCAACTGCCGCTGGCCATCAACGTAGCGAGGATCGGAGGTTCGTTCGCGCCGCTTGCGCCCAATTTGGGGAAGGACGGGGATAGTGAAAAGCTTAGCCATATAATAAAAATAGAGCTTGAGTTACAGAGCCTTACTGCCCTAACCAACTGGCATTCCGCAGTATAACGTCCCGCCTCCGGTTTTTCAGCCTTTATCTTTCCACAGGCAGGAACTCCTTTGGATAGCCTATTTAGATTACCCTGCGGCGAGAGTTGGGTGGATTCGGCTTTGGTCAGCCCTGAGGCGACACGATTTTGGTTTTGCCGGTCGTTTTCAATTTGAAAACCGAGTCTGGAATCTTTTGATTCAATTGGATATCGGAATATTTCGCGAGCCGATAATCGCCCGAGGGCTCAAAAAGCTGCTGCTGGACTGAGACTCCCCTGGATGTGTCCACCCACAACCATATGTGATCGAACATGTTGCGGCCTTTGACCGATTTCGGCACCAATTCGATCTTCGCCGTGTCCGCCCCG
>Ga0210383_10004049_pt1 | contig 13024 bp, 5 predicted proteins | sample IncBWC14OmetaG_FD_160072 | JGI IMG/M metagenome (GOLD analysis project Ga0210383, IMG submission 160072) | Forest soil microbial communities from Barre Woods Harvard Forest LTER site, Petersham, Massachusetts, United States - Inc-BW-C-14-O ...
TAAAACACTAAAATGAAACAGAGAAAGGGAAGGCGTTGAAACCAGCAAAGCAGCCCGGACACATGACATCAACCCAGAAGCCTCAAATTCCACGTATGTCCAGTCCACCACGACGCAACATAAGCAGATTGCTAATGTCCAATTTGTGTTTTGAGTTGTTGGAGATCAGGAAGTCCATGTGTTTGAGATGTGCACACGGGGGTGTTCGGAGACGACGACGATGGCGTACACGGAAGTGCCTGCCACCGCGACGCAATCATATCAGCGGTGCAAGATAAGGACCACGGGGTTTGGGCATAGGAAGTCACATTGCTCAACGGGTTGTTCTCGGCAAGTGAGCATTGTCCACAGGGCATGACAATCGAGAAAGAATGCTTTGAACTGTGACTGCCACAGTACCGTGTCAACATGTCCATATATAATGGAAATATGTCGGAGGGCAGAACAGCAGAGCAGGTCCAATAAGAACCCCAGGCCTTCATTGAGTTCGAGTTGGTATATTTTGAATGATACTAGGTGAGGGTGGAAGAGAGGCAGGGAGTCGTCAAAAGGCGAGGCTCCCGTAAAGTGGCGGAGGTCGCAGTCGACCATGAAAAATGTCACAAGAATTTTGGAAGTTAAGCCACGAATTGGCGACGAATCCAATACGATTTGTGTTAAGTGGGGCCAAGACACCTGCAGGGAGCTGAGAATATCAAATTGCGTATCCCAGGGCTGAGAGTTGCCAAATGCTTCCCTGCATTATTTGACATAAATCAACTGCATTGACTCGGAGGCAACTCGGAGGTACATAATTTTACCACCAGAGGTTGGCCAGAGGTCTGATGCGAGGGTCATGGTTTTTATGTAATATTCTCATTGTTTTTTTATGGTGGTAACATTTCTCCAAGATATGCATGTATGTATTGAGACAATGCAGAACGCGAATGAGCCATGTAATCGTACATTGTGACAACAGAGAGCCAAACAGATAATGAAAACGATAACGATGCCAAGACGAGAAAGCGTCACGTTGAACAACATAAGAAAATACAATATAGGATGACACAAGGAATAAATGACAGAAAAAGACAGTTGCGTATAACTCATATCAAGGGTATAACTCACATATCAAGACTTTCCTTTGAACGACTGCATTAACGACTTGAGGCCACCAAATCGTTTGTTCGCGGGTGGTGAGCGACCAGCCAAATCGGGGGGCGTAAATCCCATCCTCGTCAATTTGGTAGCACTGGCGATATGTCTCGCATGATCACGTTTTCCACGCACAGGCGATGTGGTATTGGGAGCAGTGGATACTCGGAACAGCTCCGATCCCGTATCGTCAGTGCCCTCGATAGAGCTGATGCGACTTAGGTGAAGGTGTCCGGGATCGGGAGCGGGTGTGTAAGAGCGGATGATGGGATGGTCGTATTCAGCGTCCGAGTTGTCTTCACATGGTATCTTTATGTTGGTCGTAGATTGGAAGCGAGCTTGGGAGGACTGAGGTGTGATCGGGGAATCTGGATCTGGATCAATGGATAGAGTGCTGGGTCGGGAGGAGGAGTCAGCTGCAGATGCCGAACGGGATGCATGGTGTGTTCGACTCGATCGTTCACTAGCAAAGGAAAGATTGGCAGGACTGGGGGATACTGTAACACAAGCGGTCAGCTGATGGTAATTTGAATGGAACAAACGCAAGCACAACTCACCCTCCCTTTCCCGTGTCGAAGTCCCGCTACTCGTATGCGGCCTTCTGTGTTCCTTCGCCCTTGGCATTGACCTGGACTGTGCCGTCCCCAATTTGTATTCCGGACCAAAACCCCGACCGACCGCCGTCCGTGGATCCCTCCCAGCAACAGTAGCAGGTCTTAAACCCGGCGAAGTTGAACCATCTTGCATAACAATCGCAGACTTCGACTGTGACTGCGGTTGCGTCTGTTTATTTTTCTCAGTCTCCTTCTCCATGTTCTCGCCACCCTTCTTTCTGGTGCCATTTTGACCCCCGATCATACGAGCCGCCTCTGCTAGTTCCTGCTCCCTCAACTTCCTCTCAAGAGCCAGACTCTCCCCGTATGCAGCCAACCTCGCACTAAGCGGTGTCCACCCAGCACTCCCAGGAAGGGGTGGCTGCCCCATACCATCCACATATGCCATCTCCAATATATCCTGTTGAGCGCGTTGCACGAGAGCCTCGGCCTGAGCATGAGACGAGATCGAGCTGATGTTAATATCCAGTGGGATGTGTGAGCGGCGTTTATTCAGCCCACCAAGAGCTTTCCCGCTCGTGGTGGTGTTCGCACTGACGTCGGTAGCCTCGAGCACATCAACACACCCATCCAATTGGGGATCCAACACCTTTTCCTTCCTCCTCGGGCTCGCCTCGACGGGTAATTCCAAATACCTTCCCTTGCCAGGCGAAAGCAATGGTGTAGAAACCGTCATACTCCCACTTCCACTGGTTGTCCCACTCATGCTCAACTGTGGATTACTGTGACTATCTGTCGTGCTCGTACTACTCACCGAATCACCCCTACCCCGATTATCTCCGGGGGACGGAACCCTCAAATGCTGCCCCGAGTTTGAGCCAAAACCATCAGACTCCTCTAGTGGCAACGGGGGTGGCCGGTTGATGCTAAAAGGGAACTCGCCATTCATCGATGCTTCATCCCCATTCGAGAGCATAGGCGACAAGGAGGAATCAGATGATGACGCAAACGATAAACCACGCTCTCGCATCTGGGCCGCTGTCAACTGGGATTTGGGTTCTGCAACAACGACAGGAAGTTCAGCACGGTCAATTGGGTGGCCATATATATATTCCTCTTCCTCCCCACATTCTTTGTCGCAGTCGAGGTCGTCGTGCAAGGGAACCATGTCAAAATCACCTATAGCAGCAGGGGCCGAGTCGGGTACCCCATCACGATCAATACCATGCCTTCCAAATGTAGCCTCAGAAGTCCCCGGCTTCCCCGCATCCCGATTCTTAAATTTTACCAACGACCCCGCACTGCTACTTCCCCTCAAACCTGCACCCACCCCACCCACTCCACTTGGACTATCGCACCTCTTGTCCCCCTCCCTAAGCTTCCTCCCCGCGGCACCCACACTCCCACTAGACGCCGAATCAAACCTCAGTGCCCTAATCCCCGACCCCGATCCCGCCACCGTCCCTCCCTGCCCATTCGACGAGCTGCGGTTATGCCCCCTCAATATCCCCGGCCTCGTTTTACTCATTTCCCCGCCTCCAAGAACACTCGGAATCCCTGGAACGACCATGTCATCATCAAACACGGCTCCGCTCCGGTTTCCCCCTCCGCTTCCGGCGCTCCCCCTAGATCCAGACCGATGCCTTGAATGCCCGTGCTCTCGTAGAACCCCAAGGCGGGTAAGTGGACTACTCGAGATTTCTTCAAACCCTAGGCCTACAGGCAACTCGAACCGCGTCCCACTCCCGGCAGAGGCCGAACGGTCTCGGGTCTGATATTGGTGTTGGGCGAGAGCGTTGTGGAGGTCGACTGCAGAGGGAATGTGGGGATGTGGGGGAGACTGGGGTTGGGGTTGGGAACCTGATGGAGGAGTACAGGATTTAAGTGGTTGGGGGTGGAGTGGGGATTGGGGTAGAAATGGTTGTGGTGATGTCGGGAGTGGGAGGTGGTGTTGAGACTGAGATGGAGTCCGCGCCCGTCCAGACGTATCGCTGCCCATCCGAAATCGGAATCCGGAGAGTGAGAACGGGGATCCAGATGAGGTGGGGAGGCCAGTTTCGTTTACGTTGGGTGAGGAAGACGATGGCCCAGGAGGTACGAGTGCCGTATGTTGGGGTGAGCTCGAAAGTGGTAAATTCGATGTAGATGCTGATGCAGAAGTAACACCTGGAAGCGACACACTGGCTGAGACCTGATGTATTATTGGCGTCGTTGGCTCAGGGGATTGGCCGTTACTCCCCACATTTGCACCTACCTCGGCCACCTGCCCTTTCTTAAACAAACCTAGTAATGAATACTTACTCCCCAACTTCCTCCCCGCTCCGCCCCTGCCGAACGGTGGATAGATCTGCTCCCTCTCTGCGCCAGCGCCCGCTGATCTCGGTCTACGCGGGGAAGGGACGGATGAATTTGTCGAAATGGACGTTTTACGATTGCGCGAAGAACTGGACACGGATACGGGGCTGGGTGGGGGGGCCATGATATGCGGAAGGGATGGGCGGCGCGCGCCCGGGTCGATGGGAGTTCGGCGTGGAGTGTCGTGATCGTAGCGCCCGTCGTCGGAGGGGGAGACGGGATAGAAAGAATATTCCCCGAAGGGCTTGGTTGGAGATGCTGGAGGGGTTGAGGAGGAAATTGTTAGGTTGTTCGACGAGGATGACAGGGGTTTGAGGTAAGCATCTGACAGGCCGGTCGAGGATGCTATGAGCATGTTGAGCGCTGTGTCGATAGATCGTTTCATTTGAATTCTTTTCCGTGTCGAGCCTGAGCCTTCACCTTCAGCCACTAACGAGCCTATGCGCTCGTTACTCGGATACCCATTCACCGCAACACTCCCACCCACCATCTCATCCCCAGCCGCTCGTCGCTCCTCCCGCTCGCGCAAATCTCTGTCTTTATTAACGACCCACTCCTTCAGCATTTCTGCACACTCAATCCACCCATTCTGCCTCGCGAGCATTTCTGGGGTGACGCCGTGTTTGTCCGATCGGTTTGCATGCGCACCATGGAGGAGGAGGATGGTGACAACCTTGGTGTTACCGTTGGCGGCTGCGAAGTGGAGGGGTGTCGAGCCTGAGGTGCCGACGATGGGGGCAGAGGCATCTCTGTTTTTATCGTTGGAGTAGCGTCGCGGGAGACTGATATTGGTACGTAAGGTATATATGGCAACAGTAATAACATCAGGTCAGCAAGGAAAAGGAACCAAAAGGAGACCATTGGAATAATATCGCAGAGGATTTGCGGATGGGCTTACCGTGGGGCGTTAACATCTGCTCCATGTTCGATTAGCAATTTGACAACCTGATCGTTGCCTCCGGCGCATGCTGCGTGGAGAGGAAGTACACCATCGAGAACGGAATTGATAGGCTGCCCACGAGCGAGTGCGTATTCAACAAGACCGACGTTGCCTGTTGCGGCTGCAGAGTGGAGTCCGAGACTCGGGACTATCGAAATTATGGGATTAGAGGTGCGAGCAAGAAAGACAATAAGAAATCGGGAACAGACACTCAGTGGTGACATTGTATTTTGCTTCCGCCCTGTGATTTGAGGTCCTCAATGGGACAGGCATAGAAATGGAGCCCAGTTGACAGAATGCTGGTTGGAACGCCACTTGTGAGCAGATGGTGGCTATTCACGATGGTGGAGTGCACCCCAATGTGCTTTATTGTTCCGAACCGAGACCTATTAGCCTGGCGATGGTACAACGAGGTCAGTGCGCCAGATCAACAATAATTTTGGGGTTTGAAGCTGAAAAGCTGAACAAGCTCAGTGTCCCTTGTCGCGGCAGAAAGAAAGAGTGCAGGGCGGGCGTCTGAGGTGCATCACGGGCTCAACTTTGCGATCAGAAATCGGTGCTAGCCCGCTTATGAAAGCAATTTCTCATCTCCGTGTATCTCGCGGTGAAGATAAGATCTTAAATTTGAACGTTTGAACATGAACGTTTTGCAATTGAACCCTTCTATTCGTGGGATATTCTAAACTGTTCTTGCTGCCAACCTAACGTTCCTCTCCCACGCACTGTGATTATACCTGTCGGTTGACCGTACCACCGTTCTTCCCTGATGTCAGATCTCATTTTAGATCAACGACCCGGTGCGGGGTGAGGATCCATTGTGCTGGAGATCGCATAAAGATTCCTTCCGACTTGTGGTTCTAGCTCGTTCCTTGCAACAATTTTGTTGACAACAACCCTCATGGCGTGCAAAAAGCGCGCGCAAACCCTTATGAGCGATTTCTTCCTTGATAGAATATCTTCGGCTAGATATCGAGCATATGGGACCTCCGAGTCGGCGCTCTTGAAGGCCTAGGCACGATGCTAAGATAGGATCCTACATCACGTGAGAATGCTTTGGTCCGATTTACCCGAAAAGTGTATGTAACCGGTAAAATAGCAAACAAATACATTATGGATGACTTCCCATGGGTTTAGAAGACCTACCCAGTTCTAAATTACTTAGCTGAGAGATTATGCAGTGCTGGCTGCCAGAAATGTTGCTTTGGGAATTGTCAGTCAATGTGCATTTCTAGATTTTAATCTAGAAGAGGGCAAGGGTATACTGGTAAAAACAATCTGGACCTAGGGTCATTTTTTTATTATCGGCCTCAGGAGGGGGGTAACATCATCATAAGCATGGCTCAGTTGGTTGACCAATCAGTCACCACATGAAAACCAATTCATTGGCTGTGGGAGAGCAGCTTTGGATGCCAGCCCTCAGCATTGCAGTGCGACAAGTGGCACACGCACTTCATTTTGATTTTAAAAAATGGGCTGTGTAAGAACAAAAGAAGTACAAAGAGGGGTCAGAGGGCTGCAGTACACTATGAGAGAAGGCACAAAATTAATGAAAAAATTGATGACTAGTCATGTTGAGGTGCCATCTGTCATATCCACTGTCAAGAAGGCCTTACCATCAATGACCCTGACCTGGGACTGGATGGCTGGAGACCATACCAAGCCCCTCCTCTTTCTCTGTTGCATCCCAGAGGCCATTTCACCCCTAGACCTAATTGGCTTGCCCAATCCACCACAGAGCCAAAATGTGAAATAGATTGGCTGGATTTTATAGCTTTTCTCAGTAGGAAGGGAAGAGGTATTTGGTGTGCTAGTAATTGACATGAGAAAATGAGGCTGGGGGAATTTGTGCAAGGGCAAGCCATGCAAACAAGTGTCCATGTACAATCCCACACTGTTGAAAAACACTGCTGGGGGGTGTAATTAAGCTGAGGAAGGATGCAGAAGGCCTGTATGAATGTGGCAAGGGTGGGCAGGTCAAATTATGAAATGGTGAGTCCACATGTGATGTGTCTGCATGTTGTCAAAAACATTGCTAGGGGGTGGTGTTGTGCTGAGGAAAGGTGCAAGAAGCAGGGTGCATTGCATGAAGGAAGGGTAGAAGGGTGGTAAGGAGCTGGGGAGAGAAAATCATGAAATGACACACCCACAGCAAGTCCACATGTGAACAATCATCCATTTGTGGTCCTGTGACACCAAAAAATTGCCAAGGGCAACATTAGGCTGAGGAATGGTGTGAGAAGCAGAATGCATCACATAAAAGAAGGATAGAAGGGTGGCAGGCAGCTGGGGAGATAAAATGAAGAAATGACATGTTGAGTCCACATGGGAACAAGTGTGATGGCATCCATTCATGGTCTCATGGTGTCAAAAATGCTGCAAGGGGCCAACATTAGGCCAAGGAAGGGTATGGGACTTTCAACCTGCACTGCTGAAGCCACACACAAATAAGAACAAATAAACACTCAAGTGTGCTGTGTGCTTAGGAGGTGTACAGTGTGCTTGAGTGGTGTGCTCAAATGGTGTAAAATACACTTAGGAGGTGTGGAGGCGTGAGGTGAGCAGGGAGTAGGTTTGGGCAGTGTGCTGGGCACAATACTAGAATAGTGTAGATTTGGATATTTTAAACTTGAACCTCTTTCCAGCAGTAAGTATAGTCAAATATAACAAAATTACTGAATGTAAGAAACAGATATGTGGGGGAGACCCCTGCAGACCCCCATGCTGCTGTGCGGACCTGTTGCCTGTGGCACTTTCATTGCTTGCAACATGCCAAGGATGCAGAACTTGAAGGAAATGGAAATAATAGAATGCACTGCAGAGGAATTGAACCCTCCATCTTACAGAGAGCAAGCTTATAAAGCAATGCAAGCAACCACCTAGGCTATTGAGGAACTGAATGGTGACAATATTTAGTCAATATGATGCACAAATGCCTTACACCTGCCAAATAAGGAATGCAAATGAATTGTAAGTAGTCTGGACAGCCTAGCACCATAACTGTTACACCAAAAGGGACATAACTGAACAAAATAGTTGTTCAGCCAGAAGACTGTATATATGTACATTAGGAGGACTGTAGTAAGCAACATGCTTACACCTTACCCACTTATATACTTTGGATTGCCCCTTCTAACCTGAGTGATCTCAGTAGGGGTGCTCAAAGTTGAACACAGCGCTGCTGCATTTTTCACAGTGTTGCAGTGCCCTCATGTGCCCCTGCCACAATTGGCAATGCTCTGTCACACTTGATCTCTGAAATTGCTGCCTTCTGAGTCACAACAGAATACACAGAGTATCTATACCAAAAGCCTGAGAAATCTGGATATGTATACCATAGACTAGGGTTACGCAGTGACAGTTTTCATGCTAAGGAGTAAGTGAAACCACTGTGACATCAGATGTTATAATCTTGTTTATTATTTCCAACTGAATTCTGAATCCTGATGTATACTTTGAATTTCCATCTTTCAACAATGAATTGGTTGTGACTGCAATACACCAAGTCAATTACCCAAGAAGTTATCCCACCAATTCAGTGTAATTGGAATAACAACTATCTGATTGGACATTGGTTCAGTTGGATGAGTCTTTTTGGTCTCTTTACGAAATACAAATGAAATTTTATCCAATTTCACTCAGAACCTCATTGCGTAACCCTTAGCCTTTGATATTCTTTGGATGTGGATCCTGCTGTGTTTGTTGAGGACAGGCTACAGCAATTTCAGAAATTCAATGGTGACCGAGTGTGACAGAGCATTGCCAATTGTGGCAGGGGCACATGAGGGTACTGTGATGCTGCGAAAAACCACAGCAGCGCTGTGTTCAACTTTGAGCACCCCTAGTATTAGGGTTGCCCTTATAGCAGATAAACTTAACCAGAGAGCACTGGACAGTGCTGTGACAATCCTCTGTGAAATTACATGCTCCGCTGTCAATAGCAGTGATTCAGACTCAGTGCACACCACCTACTGCTCCCCCAACTTCCCCAATGTGATTCTGTCAATGCCACATCTACAGCCATCTCAAAGAAGAAGAAGTTAACCACTTTGAGTGGAAATGGACAAGCAGCAGGTACAATGGGCCACACAAGAAATCCTAGGCACACTACTTGCACACCTGGGCAATGTAGACAATGAGACACAACAAAGTGCACCCCCCCAAATTTGTGCATGGCCTTACATTTACTAGTGATGCCCAGGTTTGGTTCTGAACCTAGGTTCAAACCTGAACTTTTGAGAACTGAACCAAAGTTTGGTTCAAAGTTCAGCCTCAAGCACAAACCAAACCTAAGGTCCAGTTCAAAACTTCAAGGTTCAGGCAAGTAGTACTTTGTCTGAACCTGGTTCAAACAGGTTTGAACTGATCTGAACCTGAGCAGATTTGGGGATAAGTTTGCCCTAAAATTGAGCCAAATGTGGCATTTTTTCAACTGAAATCTGGCAGAATCAAACTGTCAAGTATACCTGATGAATATCAAAGGCAGAGCAATGACCTCAACACCTGTTCTGGAGTCTTCAGGATCAAATGACCTTCTTGAGTACTGTTGATATGTTGCAAATGAGTATATAAGTGATTTAATAAGTCCTGTTGTGTGATCAGACATAAAAAAATTATGCCCATGGTTATTGAATATCTTCTTGGGCCAATAAAATGACTAAATGGCACTTTTTTAAATTGTTTTGGTTCAGTTCATGGTTTGGACTACAGTGAACCTGAACTGAACCTGGCTGAACCTGAACCTGAGGTTCAGTTTGAGGTTTGGCCAAAGTGCTGAACCAAACCTAAGGTCCAGTTCTGTAACAACCATTACATTCACATGACCTATTACTGCAACAGTACTCAATCACACCCATCACTCCTGATGTCATGATCCAATTTGGTCAATCACATGACTTTTCCTGGACACATCCCCAAGCCCTTATGCACCCCAATGTACCCCTGATCCTGATACACTATGTTGCATTCTTGTGGCATACTCCAACTAACACATATTCCTGCCTTTGTGCATAGCCCCCACACAGAAATATATTCACTCCTTTACTTACCTTATATTATATCCACTCTGATCCTATGTCCCCATGCTTTCCCCTCACTATATGTTCCCCTCCATATGCCTTATGCTCACTTTCCTGGTTGCACCCTGAATATCCCCAATATTATTATGAGACCTGATCTGATTCATCTTAGTATTTAAACCAATAGTATTTACCCATGTACCCCAGTTCAAATATTGTCAATTACTGCTGTTTAACCTCCCTTTGTCTGTTCTCCTCTCTGAATCATCCTCTCTGAGTCCCTAGGAGACTTAGTATCTTGGTGCCCTGAAGTTCAAGAACATGTTGGTGCAAGAGGTGCAACCTTCATAGGTTGAAGCTGAAGTTCTCTACTTGCGCTAAGTCTTCCTTGTCTTGTTTGTTCATTGGACCCTGATCATGTGATTGGGCCCAGTGTGCACTTATGGTCTTTCCTCCCCCAGTTTAGAGCATAACAAGTTCACAGTTCAGGAAATTTTGGAAAGAACTGGACCAAACTGAACCGTGACATCACCAACCTTTACAACCTTTATTTGACACAGGAACTGCTTAGGATGGCCTAAATTCATTTGAGCCCAACTGAAATTTCTCCAAACCATCTCTGGGTTGTCTCCAGGGCCTATATTTGGCCTACATTTTCAGAGGTTGTTTTTTTTTTTCCCTCCCACCTACCTACTGGCCTAGTGTTTTGTATTATTTATCTGGTATACCCTTTTTTCAATGTATTAGTTTTTCATCAGCTCAATGACTCTCAGCTACATAGAAATTTCACACTCATAACTACAGTAAATAGAGTGGATGTTTTGCAATTTTTTGAGCATTTTTTAGTCATTTTTGAAGCATTTTTTGCAATGTCATGCCTTCAGCTTGAGCCCTTGAAAATGGCCATGATGTCATGCTTCTGGTGAGCTTGTGGTCCTCTGTGAACATCTAATTGAAATAGTATTGGCCAGCTTAAATGGTTATAGAAGACATAAATAACTCAAGAGGGACCCAGCATTTGAACCTGTATGTGACGTTGGGGGGGCTCATGCTGGCAGGCTGGAATTTTTTTCAAACCCTCAAATTTTCCTGGCAGAGGCATCAAATTTTGGCACTCAGGTTAGATATTAAGACTCAGAAAAGTGAAAATTTGACCCAAATTTTGCTCTAGTTGAATACAAGTTTTACATACAAAGACTATAACAATGTCCCAAATAAGTACTATTTGAACAATCTACTATATTATAAATGTCATGGTCGGAGACAAAGAAGGTTTGAGAAAGATGTTGGTGCTGCTTAGTCAGTCATTTTAGTCAGTCATTGCAAACAACTGGTGAACATTCCTGAATGGCCGAGAATCTCATTGCAGCAGGTATATAAAGGCTCTGTGGTGCATCTTAACACTAACCAATATTTTCTAGAAGGATGCAACCAAGTGAGCTTTCTATCTTCTATATTATAAATGTCCTAGATCAAGACAACTGAGTGTTTTGATTGGTTGAGAAAGTGAGCTCAATGATTGGACAGCAAAAAATATGTAATAAGTAGTTCTGGAAAGTTCGTGACTTTGTAGGAGGATTACTCACACAATACTCACATCCATTTCTTTTGTTTTTGTGAATCTTCTTGAATCCTTCATTTCTGAGACTCTGAGTATATAAAGATCACGATGTCTTTTGTTTCCTACCAAGTTGATCTCTGAATTATGTGTGTGGGTAATGTCTCTATATCATCAATGTTTTATGACATATGTTTCACTATCAGTGTCCAGAGGTGACCATGTGAAGCATGGGTTAAACACTAGTACAATTAATATGTCCTTGAAAGTGTGATATTGTCACAATTATGTGACAGTATGAGTCACACTACTCTGCTTGTAATCACATGACCCCATTTATAAAAGGGAATATCATGTGAAATATTCCCTTATATGGTAACAGTGTGGGTTTGCCCAATCAGTAAATATGACCAAATTCATGTATCACAGTTTAGTGACTCAAATAGGCAAATTATGACTCACTTGATGCCGGTACATTTTCTGGCTTCCACAGAACACTAGTGCACAAATTCTGAGTGAACAATATTTTCCAAAATAGCTTGCCTAACTTTTGGATTGAAAATATTTTTTATTTTTCACTTTAATGCTGAGATATTTCCGAAATACACAAATAACATTTACAAGGAGAAACATAATTAAAGATTTGTTCAATCCAAATTCAGCATTTGCCATTAGAAAGTAATTTTGTTCACCAAAAGTATGTGCCAAAGTGACTGAGGAAGCCAGAAATAGTACCTCCAGCACACCAGTATTGCTTGGACTGACATTCCAAATGGGGAAAATTATGCTACTTTTATTGTTTTTCCAAGCACCTTGCTCAAGTCAAGTCAAAGTTGGGTTCCCATATAGTCTATACACCATCTGTGATGTAGTAAGACCTTCCATTCTTTGCTCCAGGCTTCAGAATCAAGTTTTCAGCTTCAAATTCATATTCATATTTTGATCAGAATTTAATTCAATTTTGATTGCAAATGAATTTGTTTCTGAGGAATACCACCACCTAGTGTTGCTGCGGCTCAGCTTGGCTCAGCTCTTGGAGCCGCCCAGGGGGTAAGCCGCTCAGTCGCAGCTCGGCTCTGGCTTAAGCCAGCTCCTGAGCAGCTTAGCCCAGCCAAATTTGGCAACAATTGCTTAAGGCTTCGTCTGGACTTAGCTACTCATAATTCAACCTCCACTGCTACTCAAGGTATATGTGGAGGGCAATAAAGGTGGCAAAGGCCTTCATTGCCCTTTGCAGCAGGCTCTGCTTGTTATCATTTTTTCTTCTATCCTAAATAGGCAATGTATTATATTATTATTATTATTATTATTATTATTATTATTATTATTATTATATAAATTAATAATAATATTATTATTATATAATCAGTACTGTACCTTTATCACCAAGTTTTCTACTTGAGCCCTGCATAAGCCTTATGTATGCTTCTGGGGGTGGTGGTAGAAGTTGAAGATTAATAAAAGAGCC
>Ga0210383_10004050_pt1 | contig 13020 bp, 12 predicted proteins | sample IncBWC14OmetaG_FD_160072 | JGI IMG/M metagenome (GOLD analysis project Ga0210383, IMG submission 160072) | Forest soil microbial communities from Barre Woods Harvard Forest LTER site, Petersham, Massachusetts, United States - Inc-BW-C-14-O ...
GCAATAGGACTTCGAACTTCTGAATAGGATAGCTGCGCGATCGCGGCGTCATAGCGGGCTTTGGCCGCCTGCGCCTGGGCTTCCGCGCCCTTGGTTTGTTCGGGCTGGCTAACGCGATCCAGCGATTGCATGTGCTGCGCAGCCACATCGTACTGGCTGCGAGCCTGCACATAAGCTACGTTGGCCTCCTCCACCAAACGGCGTGCGAGCGCGCCTTCTTCAAAGAGCTGCTTGCGGCTTTCATAGACCTTTTGCGCGGCGTCCAGCGCTTCCTTCGATGACATAACATCCTGCCGCGCCTTGGTGGCATCTTCCGGGATCTGCGCTCCGTTCGTAGTGCGCTGGGTGGCCAGCGCCTGCTCATAAAGCTGCTTAGCCTCGGCCACGGCCGCCTGCAAATCGCGATTTTCGAGAGTCGCCAGCAATTGGTCTTTCGCCACATGATCGCCGCGCTTCACCTTGAACTCCTTCACTGGCGCGCTGATCTTGGGCATCACGTTGGCTTGATCCAGCGGATAGAGAATGCCATCGGCCGAGACCACGCGATTAATGGAATCGCGCTGCACCTCGGTTACTTGCACCGGCGCGACTGTTTCAGTTTCGGCCTCCTTGGGTTTGGAACAGGCGGCCAAGGCGGCCAATGCGATCAATGTTAGGAGCGTCCGCATAGGTCAGTTTTCGATCAGGTTCAGAAGTTTCCCGTCAAAGTTTGAAGATTGGCGATTGCGATGCGATAACGTGAGAGCCCGTCGTCCAGGGCATTGCGCGCGGCCGCCAGCGTGCTTTGCGCGTCCACCACCTCTAGCGCGGTCGCTTCCGCGGATTGGTAGCGCAAATTGGTGAGCCGCAGGCTCTCGGCCGAAAGCGCCAGCGAGTTGCGCAGCGAATCCAATTGCGATTGAGCCAGCTGCGCCTCACGGTAGAACGAATTCAGATTCGCCAGCAACTGGCGTTGAGCCAGGCTCAGTTCTACCTTGGCCTGCTGCTGGCGGAGCTGCGCCTGCCGAACTTTACTTTGCGCCGCGCCCCAGGTCCACAACGGAATATTCACGCCCACGTCGAAAACCGATCCAATATTGGTGTCGTGTTCGCGGTTGTAGTGGGCTAGCTGATTGGCCTGAATGCCGTAGAAGTAATCGAAGAAGGGCGCGGGCAAATAGCCGGCTCGGGCTGCTGAGACGTCGGCCGCTTCCTGCTGTATGGTGGCTTGCGCGATTTGCAAGTCGGGATTTTTCACTTGGGCCTGCTGCTGCACTTGCTCGAACGATTCCAGCGCAGGCGTCTGCTCCAGATCATCGACGACTTTGAAATTCTGCTGGAAGTCGGGGAACAGCAGCACCGCAACCGTGAGGCGGGCTTTTTCGATGGTCAGTTGCGCATCGGCCATGTCGCGCTCGCGCTGCTGAGTCTGTAATTGCGCCTTGATGACGTCGGCATGCGCCGCTTCTCCGCCTTGTTCCTGCTTTTGAGTAAGGTCCTGAAACGCGCGTGCATCGGTCAAGCTTTGCTGCGCGTTAGTGAGTTTGCGTTGCGCGACCGCCAGCCCATAATAATCCTGCACCAGCGTCGCAAAGAGGCCTCGCGCGGCCAGACCGGCTTTAGCTTGGGCGATCGCTTCGGCGGCTTGAGTGCGACGATACTCGGCGCGGCGAGCAAAAGACAGGTCCTCATGCGCCTGCGCGTAAACATAGTAGACGTGCGGCCCATCGTTGGGAACAAAGACGCCGGAAAGAGTGTGATTCGGCTGCGTATAGATGAACTCGTCCACCTGTTGGGTCTGCGGCAGCATGGCGGCCTTGGCCTGAATCCGATCTTCACGGGCCAGCAGCGCGGCAATGTTAGCAGTCTGCAGATCCGCGCCGTATTGGCGCGCGCGCTGCAACGCGTCGGCGAAAGTGATGGTGAGGCTTTCCCCAGCCGCGGCTTGGCCGGCGGCCGCTGGCTGGGCAGGGGACTGCGGTTGCGCGGAAAGACTCAAGGACACAAACAGGGTGAATGCCAACGCTCGCATCTGGCCCAGCATAGCGTAATGAACCTGAAAATCGGGTGAACCCCTAGTGGGGATTGGTTATTTTGGGGTTTGGGATTGGCGGCGGATGAGAGAGTACACTGTTTGTAATGGGGAGCCCTGAGATTCAATACATCTCTGACGAAAGCGGCGAAACCACGGCGGTAATTGTGCCGATTTCCGTATGGCGAGAAATCGAAGCCCTACAGGAGACGGCCTATTTGCTGAAATCCGATGTCATCAAGCGCCGCTTGCTGGAGGCCAAAGCCCGCAAAGAAGGCCTCTCGATCGAGACCGTCGTTGAGAAGCTTGGAATTTGACTCGAGCGGCGTTTGAAGATCTCGCGTGGTGGGTGGAGCAGGACAGAACGCACGCCCTAGGATCATTCGGGAGATTCGGTCGGATTGATGAGGAACATCGCCTCATCAATTGAAGTTCAGCAAGACAAGATTCGAATCCCAGCCTGTCGATACCACTATTGATTGAGCCTAGTGACACCCATTTACAGCAAAACTTCAGGTCCCGGCGTTAGCATGAAAGCAAGCTCATGCAGGTCCTGGTTGTGGAAGACGAACGTCGCATGGCGGAACTGCTGCGGCAGGGCCTGGAAGAAGAAGGACATTCCGTGGTTCTGGCGGGCAATGGACGCGATGGATTAGCCATGGCTGAGTCGCATCCCTTCGACGCCATCGTGCTGGACGTCATGCTGCCGGGGCTGGACGGCTTTTCCGTCGCCAAGAAGCTGCGCGCGGCGCGCAACCAGACGCCTATCCTGATGCTGACGGCGCGAGACGCCACACACGATATGGTCGCCGGGTTGAACTTGGGCGCCGACGATTACCTGGTGAAGCCGTTCTCGTTCGAGGTATTGCTGGCGCGCCTGCGGGCGGTGTCGCGGCGCGGCGCCATAGCTCAGCCCCCGGTATTGCAAGTCGCCGATTTGTCGCTCGACCCATCGGCGCGCGAGGTCACCCGTGCCAGCCGCAAAATCGCGCTGACGCGCACCGAATACGGGCTGCTCGAGCTATTGATGAAGCGCGCCGGCCGCGTGGTGACGCGCGAGAATCTGATCGAATCGGTTTGGGGATTCGACTCCGAAGTCCGCAGCAACACCCTAGATGCGTTTATCCGCTTGTTGCGCGACAAGGTAGATATGGAAGGCGAAACGAAGCTGATCCAGACGGTGCGGGGAGTCGGCTATTGCTTGCGGGCGGAGCAAGCATGAAGGCCCATCACCCAAGTTGGTCCATCGGAGCGCGGCTCACGCTGTGGTATTCGCTGGTGCTTCTGGCGGGGCTCACGCTATTCGGCGCAGGCATCTGGGTCGTCGTGACGCATGGCCTGAACGCGACGATTGACGAGTCGCTGGCCGCGCAGGCCAAAGGTGTGGCCACGGTTCTGCAGACTGAGTACAAGCCATTGAAGCCAGCTCATCTGCAGGAAGAGTTGTCTGAATACGCCGAAGCCACGCCGGAAGGCCGGTTGATGGAAGTTCGCGGTCCTCAAGGCGAGGTGCTGGTGGGAGAGGGTCTAGCCACCGCGGCCGCGTCGAAGGATCATTACCGGACGCTCGAAACCGCCACCACTGTACAGGGCCGGAATTATCGGATCCTGGTGGCCGCCCCGCTGGAAGGGACCGAATTAACATTGAGCCGTCTGCGCGAGGTGCTGCTGTGGTCAGCGCCTTTGGTATTGCTGATCGGATCGCTGGGCGGTTACTGGCTGAGCCGTAGAGCCCTCGCGCCTGTGGACGCCATCACGCGCGCGGCTCAATCCATCGGAATCGAGAATCTTTCGCAGCGCTTGGAGGTGCCGGCCGCCGGCGATGAATTGCAGCGTCTTTCCGAAACCTGGAACAGAATGCTGGAGCGCCTGGAAGCGGCGGTGAACCGGCTGTCGCAATTCACGGCTGACGCGTCGCACGAGTTGCGCACGCCCATTGCGCTCATCCGGGCCACCGCCGAGCTGACGTTGCGCCGCGAGCGGTCCACGGAAACTTATCGCGAAGCGCTGCGGCATATCATGGACGAGACTGATCGGACCGCGCGCCTCATCGAGGATTTACTGCTGCTGGCCCGGTCCGATGCTGGATTCCCTGCCATGGCGCTGGATCGAGTAGAACTGACGCCGCTGGTGCGCGATGTCTGCCAGCAGGAGCAGATTCTGGCGCAGGAGCGGCAGCTCGATATTTTGACCGAGGCGCCCGAGCACCCGGTGTTCGTGGATGCAAACGATCCGGCACTGCGGCGGCTGTTATTCCTGCTGGTGGATAACGCCGTAAAGTACACCCCGGCGGGCGGACACATTACGGTGTCGGTGGCGCAGGATTCGTCCGGTCCAACGGTGACGGTGCGCGATACCGGCATCGGGATTCCAGACGCGGCTCTGCCCCACGTGTTTGAAAGGTTTTATCGCGTGGATGAATCGCGCAATCGCGAAGCTGGCGGCGCTGGACTAGGGCTTTCCATCGCTCAATGGATCGCCGAGCGGCATCATGCGCGGCTGGAGGCCGAAAGCGTCGAGGGACGCGGATCGGCGTTCCGGGTACGTTTTCCGCAGTCGTAAGGTAAGTGCACTACTCAAGTTGAAGAGCCAAAGCGTCGAATAGACGTTTAGGTGCTCCGTTCCGCAGTCTTTATCCTTTGGATTCTTAGTGTTTCCAACGCCTGGGCTCTCACGGTCCAGGAGGGCCGGACGGCCTCGTCCGTTAGCGAGCAATCGTGTGGGCAGCCCAGATCGGTTTCCGTTTTTCAACCGATGGACCGCCAGGCTTTCGTTTGGTTCGTCGCATTGCAAGTACGGGCCGGCGATCAACTGCGCGTGGACTGGGTTGACCCCACCGGCGCAATCTCGACAACCGCGGATTATGGCCAGCTCCCGAACGCGGGCGAGCTGTGCTTCACCGCCCAGCTTCCCATCGCTGGATTCGCACCGGCATCCCAACCTGGTACCTGGACGGTGCGTGCGGTGTCGAACGGCGCTGTAGCGTTTTCGCGTACCTTTACTATCGCGGCCGATACCGACAACGGCGGACCGGTGATATCCAGCGTGACATGGCCCGGCGCGGGGCCGGGACAACAAGCGCAAGAGATCGATTTCACGGTGAGGGGCAAGAATTTTCAACCGGGTTCCATTGTGTTGATCGCGCAATACAAACCGGCCGGCGGATGGTCCTATATAGCGGGCCTGCAGGCGCGAGATACCACAGCGAATCAATTGACCGTTCACTACGCGGGGCTACCTGCGAACGAATATTGGGTGATCGTGGAAAGTCCGGATGGACACTTAAGCCGGCCCGCTCAGTTTCTGATCGAGACCGGTGGCTATAAGCTGCCCACTGCCGCAGGCGTTCCGTGGATCATCACGCAAGGGCCGTATGGCACGTTTTCGCATTGGGGCAACAGCCTGCACGCTTTCGATATTGCGCCGCGCGGGGGAAGCTGCGTGGTGGCCATGAAATCCGGTATCGCGTATACGCACGATCTGGGCCTGCAGCAGGACCACCGGCATCATTCGTTTGGAAACTACGTCACCATCGATCACGGGAATGGCGAGTTCAGCCATTACGCTCACTTGGCCAGCGGCACCTTCGTAGTGAAAAACGGCGAGCATGTGGAGCAGGGACAAGCCCTCGCCACGGCCGGAAATAGCGGCTACACATTGGGCGAAGGTGGAGGCTATCACGTACATGTCAGCGTCACGCGCGCTCTGCCCATCGCATCGTCCAGCGTTCCGTTCCAGTTTGAAGATCTACCGGATTGGAAGCGGGGAAGCGGTTATCGAACCGTAGTTTCGGCCAACGCATCGCCGCTCTGCGATTGCGGTTCACGGCACACGGTCGCGGCAGGCGCCTCGGTGCCTGCGCGATCGAGTTCGCCACCGGAAGGACAATTCTCGGGCACGGTTTCCGTCGCGCAATGGTGGAGTGAGGTGGTAGCAGTGTCAGGAAGATCGAAAGTGTTGGAAGTCACACTTTCCTGGGCTGGCGCGCCTGGCGATCTGGACCTCGATCTGATGAGCCCCAGCGGACGCCATTTTTCCGCCTATACCGATACCACCGGATACTCGGGCGATACCAATCCCAAGACGTTTCGAGTGCCGAACCCGGAACCGGGTTTGTGGCGGGTCTCTGTGGAAGGGATGCGTGGTTCCGGGCCGATTAACTTCGGAGTTGAGACGTCTGGATCGAAGGCACGGCTGCGCGCCGCGCGCTAGCTCCTTTCAGCAAATCTTCAGAAATCGGGCATAGGATGCCAGCATGCATAGACGCGCCTGGTTGCCCGTTTCGCTCGTTATTTCGCTATTCGTTTTAGCCGTTGCGTTCGCGCAAAGTGGTTACCATCAAGTCAAAAAGATTCCGATTCCCGGCGATGGTTTCTGGGATTACTTAATCACCGATCCTGCGACGGGCCTGGTGTATGTTTCCCACGGTAACCAAGTGGACGTGGTGGATAGCAAGAAGGGCGAAGTCACGGGCACCATCACCGGCCTCAAGTTGGTGCACGGCATCGCGCTGGCTCCTGAATTCAACCACGGCTTCATCAGCGACGGCGCGGCCAATTCCATTGTGGTTTTCGACATGAAGACGCTTGCTAAAGTTGGTGAGGTTGCGGCCGGAACCAATCCCGACGGGATCATTTACGATCCAGGCTCCAAGCGCGTGTTCGCCTTCAATGGCCGCAGCGCGAATGCCACTGCCGTCGATGCCGAGAAAGGGACGCTGGCCGGAACCGTGGCGCTCGAAGGCAAGCCCGAGTTTCCAGCGCCGGATGGCAAAGGCCACGTCTACGTGAATATCGAAGACAAGAGCGAAGTGATGGACATCGACGCCAAGGCGCTGATGGTGGTTCACAAATGGCCGCTCGCTCCGTGCGAAGAGCCGTCCGGCATGGCGATGGACACCAAAACCCGCCGCCTGTTCTCGGGCTGCGATAACAAGATGATGGCTGTCATGGACGCCGACACGGGCAAGGTGGTCACTACCGTTCCGATCGGCGATGGCGTGGACGCAACCTGGTTCGATCCAGGAACGAAATACGTTTTGAATTCGTGCGGCCAGGACGGCGTGCTGACAGTGATCCATGAGGATTCGCCCGACAAATACACGGTGGTGGAAAATGTGCCCACCGAAAAAGGCGCGCGCACCATGGCGCTGGACACCAAGACCCACACAGTCTTCCTGGCTCTAGCACAAGTTCAAATACTGCCGCGCCCGGCCGGCGATACCAAGGGACGGCCGCCCCGCAAGGTGGTTCCCGGTTCCTTTGGCCTGTTAGAATTTGGGAGGTAATGACCGGGCTTGCCGCGGATCGATATTGCAAAACGCATTTAACCGGGCCGCAGCATCCTGAGCAGCCTGCGCGATTCGACGCTGCAGTGGGTGCGTTGCGCGGGCTTGAGCTGGTAGCCATCCCACCGCGCCTCGCCACACACGACGAGTTGGCGCTTTGTCACACACGTCCTTATATTGAACTGGCAGAGCTTGAGATTCTGCGAGGAGATCGAGAACTTAGCACCGGCGACACCGTCATTTCGCCCGATTCTCTGGAAGCGGCCCTGCGTGCGGCGGGTCAAGCGTTGAACGCAGTTGACGCGATCCTCGACAAGCGGATTTCCAACGCATTTGCAATAGGACGGCCTCCAGGCCATCATGCCAGCGCGGCGCGCGGGATGGGCTTTTGTATCTTCAACACCATCGCCATCGCGGCGCGCTACGCCCAACACAAGCACGGTATCGGACGCGTTCTTATCGCCGATTGGGACGTCCATCACGGCAACGGAACGCAGGATATTTTCTATAACGACGGAACGGTATTTTTCTTCAGCACCCATCAATCGCCCTGGTATCCAGGTACCGGCGCACGAAGCGAGCATGGGGACGGAGCAGGCGCTGGAATGACGCTCAATAGCCCCTTCCCAGCAGGCTCCGGACGAAAAGAAATTCTGGGAGCGTTTCAAGATCAATTGATCGCCGCGGCGGACGAAGTGAAGCCCGAGTTCGTCCTCATCTCAGCAGGCTTCGATTCCAGAACCGGCGATCCGCTAGGGCAATTCTTGCTAACCGATCGCGACTTCGCCGACCTTACACATGTAATGCGTGAGATCGCCGATAAGCATGCCGGCGGCCGACTGCTTTCGATTCTCGAAGGCGGATACAGCTTAACCGGTTTGGCGTCGGGTGTTCTAGCGCACGTGGAAGCGCTGCAATGAACGGCCAACTGCGCATCGCGCCCGCCACCGAAAACGATCTCGGGCTCATCCTGAGCTTTATTCGCAAACTCGCGGAGTACGAAAAGCTGTCGCACCTGGTGGTGGCCACCGAAGAAAACATCCGCGAGAACGTGTTCGGCCCCAATCCCGTGGCGGAAGTGCTCCTAGCGTATTGGGATCAGGAACCGGTAGGTTTCGCGTTATTCTTTCGCAATTACTCCACGTTTCTCGGCCAGGCCGGTATTTATCTGGAAGATCTCTTCGTCGATCCCGAACAGCGCGGTAAAGGCATCGGCAAAGCGCTTCTGATACGCCTGGCGCAAATCGCACTGGAGCGAGGGTACGGTCGCCTGGAGTGGGCGGTGCTCGATTGGAACACGCCGTCCATCGAGTTTTATCGCAGCTTGGGCGCGGTTCCGCAGGACGAATGGACTATCTATCGAATAACCGGTGAAGCGCTCGCGCGACTAGCTGTGAAGTAAGCGCGTTACAGCGGCGAGCTTTCGCGAACCGGCGCGGGACGAAGCTGGGCGTCTTCCAAGCGCTTGGCTTCCTGGTAAGTGAAGACCATGCGGTGAATCACGGTGATGTTCGCCAGCACCGCAATCACCCAAAGCACCGGGGCCATTTTGTCGAACAGCGCGCCGATGATAAACAGCACCACGCGCTCGGGACGTTCCATAAAGCCGACTTTGCAGCGGGGAATTGTGTTCTCAGCGCGAGCTCGCGTGTAGCTCACCATCACTGAACCGGTCATCACAATCGCGGTTAGCACCACATAGAACGGCCGGTTGATGGTCCCGTAGTAAACCAGCAGACCCATGAGCAATGCCAAATCGGAATAGCGATCCAGCACCGAATCGAAGAATCCGCCAAAACGTGTGACTTGGTTCGTCTCGCGCGCCACGCGCCCGTCCACCATGTCGAACAGCCCGGCGCCGATGATCACAAATCCAGCCGAACGAAACTGCCCCGCGCCGAGTAAAACCGCCGCCACGATGTTGATCACCAGTCCAAGAAAGGTGAGAACGTTGGGGTGAATTTTCGAGAGAGCCAGCCCGCGGACGATGAGGAGAATTACTTTATTGCACGAGACGCCGATCGCGCGGGTATAGGTCATGCCAGACGGCCCTTATCGATTCTAGCTCGAAACAAGTTCATGCGGGGTCGTCGTGAATGGTGACCAGCTTAGTGATCTCCATCTCGCGAGTACCTCCGGGAATGGTCACCTTTACGCTGTCACCCACCTGCTTACCGAGGAGGGCCTTGCCGATCGGCGAAGTGGTGGAAATGCGGCCCTGGGCCACGTCCGCTTCTTCGCTAGTCAGCAACTGATAGGTGACTTCTTCGTCCTTGGTGAGATCGAGCACTGTGACCCACGAACCGAGCCCGACGCGATCGCGCGGAATACGAGCCATGTCCACCATGGACAGTGTACGTAGTCGCGCCTGGAGCTGGCCAAGACGCATGTTCACAATGCCCTGACGTTCTTTGGCGGCGTGGTATTCTGCGTTTTCGCTCAAATCACCATGAGCGCGCGCTTTTGCGATCTCGCGAGGGAGTTCAACGTGCAGTTCGAAGTCGAGCGCCGCGATTTCATCTTCCAGCTTTTTCTTTAAGTCGATCATTCCAGCAACTGCCTATATTATACGGACGGTCGGACGGGTGTGGCGGGGTGCGCCGGAGGTTTTTCGAACAACTCGACGACCACGTCGCCAAAGGGTCCCAGCCGTTCCCGATGCCAGGCCGAGAACTCGGGCTGGATGGAGAACCAGTTGCGCCAGTAACGCACGCTGCCTGAGCCACCGTAGATCAGGAAGCGGCCCGACGTGGCGATAGGGCCGTCGGCCAGGAATTCCACGTAGCGTTTGGCTTCAGGCGAGTCCTCAAACGGCAGCAGATACGGTTTGCCTCGGAACGGATAAACCGGCAAATGGCTGTAGAGGAAACCAGGAAGCGCGTAGGATGGCTTCCAAACCGGCGGGCGAGCTTCAATGAACGGACTGGGACAGAGCACCGGCATGCTCGGATCGTTCTTTGCCCATTGATCGATAGTGTGCGCTGCCAACCGCCAATCCGAGCCGTGATGCATCGGCCAGAGTTCGCTCCATTGGCCCAACATCACCAATACTCCGGCGGCGAACACCAAAGAAAGCGGCTTCCACCAATTTGACGGGATGAAACAGGCGGCTGCGAACGTTGCTGCCAGCGCTGCACCGGGCAGGCCCAAATAAAGGTAGCGCGTGACGAACATGCTGCTGCCCGTTACTCGAGAGACCGCAAACAGAGCCAGCGGCTGTAGCAGCCACCACGCCGCGATAGCGACCACCGAACTATTGAACGAAAATGCAGCCGCGCGCGGCCAGCGCAACAGCCGGCCGAGAACGAAAGCTCCCAGTCCGCATATCAGGATGACGCCGAATTTCAATTGTATGCGCAGGTCGCGCAACGTCGGAAGAGCCACAATCACATGCGAAGTGGCATGGCGAAACTGACTGAGCGCGTCGAGCAAAACCGGAATCAGGGCGACCCCCACCAGTGCAAATATGGCGATCGTCGGGACCCAGCCGCGCTTGTCGTAACCGGTTTCGGGACGCACCAGACGAACTGCCGCATAGAGCGCCAGCACAATGTAGAACGGCCAAAACAGCAGATGGACGCGCCACAGCAGGGCCGCAAGCGCGATGAACAGCGCGGCATCGAACCAACGTCCCCAATCCAGCCATCGGATCAGAAACCAGAGACTAGCCGCGGCGATGCAGGTGCCAAGCGCGTAGGGACGAGCGTCGGCCGCCTGATCGTTGACGCCCCGCATCGAAAGACAGACGAAGACCACAAACCAAGCGGCGCCGGGATGGATCAGCCGGGCTGCCAGACGCGCGATCAAGAACAGCGCCAATGCCATCAGCAGGACAGACGGCAACCGGTAAGCCACTTCAGAAAATCCAAAGACCGATTCAGCGGCCCGCGGCAGCTGGTAATAAATGGAATCGGGCACTTGCGGCGCAACGGCGAACGAGGGATGATTCGACCCGTGGTGTACGACGAAAACGGTAGCCATCTCGTCCACCCAGAAGCTGGAGGGCAAGGGCATCAACCAGAGGCGCGCGATGCACATGGCCAGCGCAAACCCGAGCAGGAGGTTGAGGGTCCGTTCGCGCGTGACTGTTTGGCTTGGAGCTCGGTCCAAAGAGGACACTTTCTAATTAGCTTACAACCTGAGGCCGGCGGGCCGCAGTGTTTGCGCGGGAAGACTCCTATTTTCAGGCTTCTAGATGCAATAAGTGGCTGTGAATGTTACAATAAAGACGAGGCACTAGGTAAACCTCTATGGCATTTAAACCAGCTTTCGCGCAAGGCGCACAGATCGAGCATTCCAAGTACGGTCTCGGTTCCGTGGCTTCCTGCACGGAAGAATACATCGTAATTAAGTTCGACGATCACGGCGAGAAGAAATTCGTGCTTGCCATTGCGATGCCCGCTTTGAAGAAAAGCGATCGGACGCCGCCTGTGGAAAAGCGCCGCGCCGCACGCAAAAAAGCCGCACCCGCCGCAGCTCAGTAAACTATAAACATCTATTACTTAGAGGGGATGCGGGCTTATTGTCCGCATCCCTCTTTAGTTTGTGGTTAGACGGTGGTCGGGGTTGGAGTCTTCAGCTTATCGCGCTGCTCGCGAAGCACTGCCTTGCGGCTCAGCTTGATTTTGTTGCCTTCCAGCGCCAGCACCTTCACCAGGATCTGATCGCCCTCCTTCAACTCGTCGCGCACAGCCTTGATCCGGTTCTCCGAGATTTCGCTGATGTGCAACAAGCCGTCGGTACCGGGGAAGATCTCGACAAATGCGCCGAACTCCGCCAGCCGTACCACCTTGCCAAGATAGGTCTTGCCCACTTCGGCAACCGCGCAGATATCGGTGACGCGCTGGATGGCCAGTTTAGCGGACTCGCCGTCGGCGGCGAAGATCTTGACCGAACCGTCGTCCTCGACGTCGATCTTCACGCCGGTTTCTTCTACGATGCTGCGGATCATCTTGCCGCCCGGCCCGATTAGATCGCGGATCTTATCGGTCGGAATCTGAAGCGTGTAGATGCGCGGCGCGTACTGCGACATTTCACCGCGGGGCGTCGCGAGCGTGGCCACCATTTTGTCCAGGATGAACAGCCGGGCCACTTTGGCCTGTGCCATGGCCTCTTTCATGATCTTGGTGGTGACGTTGGGGACCTTAATGTCCATCTGCAGGCCAGTAATGCCTTTGCGCGATCCAGCCACTTTAAAGTCCATGTCGCCATAGTGATCTTCGGCGCCCGCAATATCGGTAAGGATGGCGTAGTCTTTGCCTTCCAGCACCAAGCCCATGGCAATGCCGGCCACTGGGTCGGAGATCGGTACGCCCGCATCCATGAGCGCCAGTATCCCGCCGCATACGCTGGCCATGGAACTGGATCCATTCGATTCCAAAATGTCACTGACCACACGAACCGTATATGGGAACTTCTTGTCATCGGGCATCACTGCCGAGATGGACCGTTCGGCCAGAGCGCCATGTCCGATTTCGCGGCGTCCAGCTCCACGCATGAATCCAACTTCGCCGACGCTGAACGGCGGGAAGTTGTAGTGCAGCATGAAGCGCTTGGAAGTCTCGGTCAGATCGAACATCTCGATGCGTTGTTCGTCGTCCTTGGTGCCAAGCGTTACGGTTACCAACGCCTGCGTTTCGCCTCTGGTAAACAGAGCCGAGCCGTGCGTGCGCGGCAGCACTCCTACCTCGCAATCGATATTGCGGACTTCATCAAACGCGCG
>Ga0210383_10004051_pt1 | contig 13019 bp, 24 predicted proteins | sample IncBWC14OmetaG_FD_160072 | JGI IMG/M metagenome (GOLD analysis project Ga0210383, IMG submission 160072) | Forest soil microbial communities from Barre Woods Harvard Forest LTER site, Petersham, Massachusetts, United States - Inc-BW-C-14-O ...
CTAAACGGTATGGCGGTTACGTACCCCACGCCCATTCCTGACGGAGCAATCGACTTAACATTTCCCGCCCCCGGATACACGGACACGTTCAACCAGATTGTTGGTGACGCCGCGACGGATGCTGACGGTTTCCCCGCGCTGTTTTTGGACGCGACACAAATACTCTTAGACGCGCCCGATTTTCTTGCTGCGCTCGACGCTCAACTGTCAGTGATTGATTCTGTTTTTGGAGACGTTTCTAACGCATGGGAAAGTGATTTCGGCAACTCGCTCGCGGCGGCGATCACAGGCGGGTCGCCGACGTTCGCGAAGTTCAACGTTGACCTCACTGGCGGCACGCCTCCCCCTGCTACAAATCCGCCAAGCGGCGGCGGCAGCGCGGCAAGTTGCGCCACTCAAGACTTGGGAGACGTGCAGGGCGGCACGACAAAATCAGTAACCATAAACATCACCAACAATTTCAACCAGACGATCACGATTAAAAGCATGGTCGCAGTGGGGCAAGGCGCGGCGAATATTTTCGTGCTGAATCCGACCTACACAAACCATAAACTCGCGGCGGGCGCGTCGATTCCTTTGACGATTGAAGCGGACGCTCGCAGTGCATCGCAGCAAGAGTACACGTCGATTCTAACGATCTCGACCGACCAACCAGACCCGCAACCTTGCATGACGCTACTCGCCAACGTAACATCGACGGCGGCTCCTCCTCCGGGCGGCGGCGGTGGTGGCGGCGGCGGCGGCGGCGGCGGCGAGTGTGATGTTGGTTTTGGAGAGAATGGACGACTAGGTTGCATCGACTAGAAAGGCGGGGGAAATGTTCTCACCGTTGATTCAGCATTTGCTTGTGACGAGTACGGCAAATTTCGGGCCGCGCGGCAATCCTAAACCCGTCGTGCAGTACAGCTATTACGTGGGCGAGCACGGACCTTTTACTGACCAGTTCGACAAAGGGACAGACACGGTGGAAGCGGTACAGAAAGCAATGCAGGCGAACATCGATAAACTCGTCGCGCTCGGCGCGGTCGCGGCGCAGAGTTAGACCGTGCGATGGCTGCTCCAACACGCCCACTATTTTCTTCCGTTCGTGTTCCTACAGTTCGGGTTTGATTTCGGCGATCTCACTGACGCGCTCGCGGGATTTTTCGATGACATTCTTGGCCTCATCCTCGACGTAATCCAGTTTATCTGGCAAGTGCTCGTCTACTCCGTGAATTACCTGTTCGGCGGGCTCAACTTCCTCGCCAATTTCACAGGCACTTTGATGGAAGATATTTCGCACGCGTGGGACTGGATTTGGAAAACAGTCATCATCGGCACACTGACTAAGCTCGTCGATCTCATTGCGAAGATACGCGACTGGCTGCACAAAATCCTCGACCCGGTCATCAAGTACCTAAAGCTTTTGCGAAAGTGGTACGACCTTCTTTTCAACAAGTATGTGAAACCGTTCCTCGTTTTGATTCAGCACATTCGGCAAATTCTTACGATCTTCCGGCTGCTCGGTTTCAAGTGGGCCGCGAAGCTCGACGCCGATCTCGCGCTGATCGAGCAAAAGATTGTGCAGGTCTACACCTATTTGCGGGCGCAATTGAACACGGTTATTACCTACATGGATTTAATCGTGGACCCGTTCGGAATCTTGCGGCGGAATCCGCTTTTCGCCGCGCTGCTCACGTCTGCGCCCGAGTTACAAAACGCACTCTACGGGGTGACGCAACGGCCACTCTCCGCGAGTGAGGCAAACTCCGCGAAGCAAGACCAAGCGCGCTATACTCCGCAGGCGACACAATCTAACTTCACGGACTACTACAGCAAGGGCCAACTCGACCCATGCAAAGAGGCGAGCAGGCAGGATTTTATTAAGCAACTGAAAGCCATCCAAAATGGGGACAACGCCTAACTTTACTCAGAACAGCGACGGGTCGCCCGACGTTCCGCCAGTAACAACGCCCGACATGAAACAGCGGGCGCAGTTGACGGCCTCTGGCGTGAAGCAAAGCGGCATCGCGGAGTATTTCTGGGCCGCGTTCTGGGCCGCGCTTGTGGACGGGCTGAAAGCGATCATAACTTTACTCGCTGGCGCGTTCGATGAAGTGCTCTCGCTCATCGTCCCATTTCTCACGGCGTCGCAAGGCTCAACGACAAAAGGTTTTTACGACCTGGTTGCAGGACTGCTCAACGATCTGCTCGGCGTGGAAGTGGCGGGCGACGATCTGTCAAACGCACAAGATGAGCGCGGGCGTATCGGCGCAATGCAGCAAGTGGGCGGGGATTTTTTCCAGACGCTAGCCAACGAATTTCTCGGCAAGACTGCGGACGCGACTCCCGGCACAGGTCCGGGCGGATTGCCGGGTATCGCGGGGCAACCGTTAACGCCAGAACAAGGCGTTGCGGCGGCGAAAGCGTTTATCGGATTTCTCCTCTCGTTTTCAGTGAGGCAAGGCAACGTCGCGGTGCTCACTGACGCACTCAGTTACCACTTGCTCGGACAGATTCGCGAATACGGCGAGATGATGGCTAAGAACCTCGGCCTCTCGCGAATGGCGCGGCGCGCGTTGCAACCGTTCATTCAGACGTTGATAGCGACGCCCTTGCAGCAAGCACTGAACCAACAATATCGCCCACACCAGATGGACGAGAAACAAGTTGCGAGTGCCTACATTCGCGGCGAGTTGGACCGCAGCGATTTTATGGCGCGGTTAGCGTTGCAGGGTTTTACAGACGCGGACGCGAATTTGCTCATCAACGACACGTATACTCGCCTGCCTCTCAACGACGTTTTGTTGCTGCTCGACAATGGGCAACTTTCCGAAGTGGACGCACAGAGCAGAATCACTGCGCTTGGATACAACACTTCCGACGTTCCGTTGCTTCGGCAAGCGAGAGAATACGCGGAAGTGGCAGGCGTGCAACGCGCTTACCTAAAGGCGGCGATCTCCGACGTGCAAAGCGGGGCGATTGATACGGCGACATTCGAGGCAGACGTTGACCGCACCAATCTTCCGGCGATAGAAAAACAGTGGTACAAGATTTTGGGCGAGAACCGCGCGCACGGAAAGCGGAAGCAGCTTGCGCTCGGATTCCTCAAGAAAGCTTACCTTGACGCCACTATCACGATTGACGAACTACTGGCGCACGTTGCCCAACTCGGTTACTCGCAGGATGACGCCGACATAATCGAAGTGGAAGTGCTCTCCGAGCAAGCGGCTGCAAAGGCGAAGGCGGCTGCAAAAGCGAAGGCGGCGGCGGCCAAACTTGCGTCGAAAACCCCCACAACGCCCCCGACGACTAGCTGAACACCCCGCACACGACTCAAACCCCGACGTAACCCCCCCCAAAGTGGGGGGTAGGTTGAGCGATCTGCACCACCCATGCTGTGACCATAGCCAGATTTTCCCTCCGTGCGGCAAATCAGCTCCCAATGCGTTTTACTGCCCATTTCGCCATACGTTCGCCCTGTGATGCCACGCACCAAACACTGCGGCCAGCAAACACGCATGCCGAAAGGCGTGGCGCGCGGTTTGGTACGTGCTGGCATTAGGTGCGGCACGCTTACGCACCAAGCGCCGTGCGGGTCTGCCAACACTGCCCACCCCATTTTTTAAGCATGCTTAATAAAATCGGGTCTAGGCGCGCGAGCGCGCGCGCCTTCAGCTTTGCGTTCCCCCGCGAGGATTTCCTAAACGGAAAACGTCAAACCACAACGGGTGGTAGTTTTTTGGTCCGCCGGCAGCTGACTTTTACACTAGGGCTTGTGGTTTGGGCTCACGGCACGCGGCGATCATGGACGAGATGCGGCAAGAGTTTATCTTCGCGCCTCTGGCCTTCAATGCCGGAAGCTTGCAGCGCGGCTTGTATCCCCGCGCGGATGTCAACACACGCGACTCGATGCGTGGTGTTCTTCCGTGTAAGTGCGACCTCGAACGGGTACTCGCTTCCCGGCAACGTTGCGCGGATGACGAGGAGAAAAGCGGGGGAGTCTTTTCGTAGAATTCTGAATGCGTCGCTCTCTGTCATGCGGCCTCACTTAATCAGCTGCTCGACGGCGGTTTTTAGTTGTGCTTTCAACCGCGCGCTGCGCTCTTTTTTTTCTTCCTCGCTCAACCACCGATGCTCACCTAGCGGAATGATGATCGCCCGCGGGTGCCAGTTGTCGCCGACTACCACAACCTTTTGCCCTCGGAATACCGCGCGAAGATTCGCGCGAACCTGTTCCACTGGCAACGTAACGTGCTCGCTTCCCGGCTCATGTACAGAAACGTCGATCGATAAATCTGTACGGCGTTTCTGGATCTCGGGGTGTTGTACAGATGCGCGGCCGTTTTTTGCTCGACGGGGCATTTTGATTTCAGGGTGTCGCGGGGTTTGGATTGTTCGCGAGGCTCGAAAAATCTGCGGCCACAGTCTCAAGAGTAATTCCGCTCGCGTCTAAAACCATCGGCATGTCTGCCGAGACTCGATTGGTCACTAGCAGAAGTTTGGGCGGCGGCGTGTTCGGAAACGTGACGGGCCACAGTACTTTGTACGTGAGAATTTGCGACATGCAACTCGCCGTCGCGCGGTCTTTTACTTCGATGATTGTGGGCTGAGAACCTTTCCACCCAACTGCATCGATTCGCTTTTGTGTGTTCTCGATGTACTGCTGTCGATAGATGGCCGGATACAACGGCCCCGGGTCAGTGCCTTTCCCAACGCGCACGTTGTACTCGAATCGATCATATTCGGTTTGATGAAGCGCGAGCCACGCGCGGAAAATGAGAACCTCTCGCGGTGCCATGCCGGGATACTTGTGTCTGTCAACTTCCATGCGTTGCGCGGGTGTCGCCATTGTTGTTTCCCTTCACTACTAACCGCACTTCCAAAAGAGCGCGGCTGCCAAGCTCGGAACGCGTTGACCAAACGGCGTATCGACTCGCGAGCGCGCGGAGTAACGCGTGGTCGAGTTGCGACTCCGACTCAAAAGTAATCGAGGCGGTACTGCCATCTGGCGCAGCGGCGTATTCGGCTTTCATCGGTGCGGCGCGTTCAGCGCAACCACGCAACGGATTTCGCGCCCGCAAACACGAACAGGAAAACAAGCATCCCGCACGCGAACATCAAACGGCCAACCTCTGACAGTTTGGGATTCGCGGCGAATCCGTAGATGAGTGCTCCCACCAAACAAACCGCGAGGCTTAGGTAAATTATCACGACGTACCCCCCTATTCGTCTATGCTGCCCTCTTGCACCGCAGCGTAATCGTACTTGTTGATTCTACTCCCGACCCACAGCGCCCACAGGAAAAGCCAACTCCGTTTTGTCGTGCCGGGTGCGGGCACGTTTTTCAGGAAGCGAATCGTCTCCGGTTTCTTGTCGGGGAAAAACAAACTATCCGGCAAGATTTCAGAAAGACCTACGGCCATGCTCGGCGACCTCCGTCTCTGTGGCTTTCGCTTTCTCGATTAGCGCAAAGGCGTCGCCCATCGCGCGCGTAGCGACCGTCATTTGTGAGTGCGCGTTTCGGAGTGATGCATCGCGCGATCTGCGGCTCTCAACGTCAACGACTTCCCACTGCGCGCGGTCAATCGCTGTGCGTGCTGCCTCTAGGTACGCGATTATGTCCGCGTTTTCTTCTTTTGCGCTCACTCTGAAAGCTCCTGTAGCGCCACGGATTTATATTCATTCGCTGGCTGTGGCGACGCCCACTGCCAGTCCTGCGTGTAGAACATTCCAACATACAAACCCGGCACGCCGAAAGAGGCAACGTCGCTCACGATACACGACGCGAACGCAGCCGCTTGTGCGTCCTCAAGTTGGCCGATCTTGCGGAAGTGTCGCGCCTCGCGTCGTAAATGCATTCGAGTGCGCATGAGAAGTCCGTTGCGCGTTCTGCGGCTCGGATACCAGCCCGCTTCCTCCGTGCCGTTGTACCTCGATTTCGGTGGCCTGAGTTTGTGCGGGTCGCCATCTGGCAGTGCCTCGAATTCGTTGCGCGTGGCGTTGTCTGGAAAACGGCGCGCGCCATGCCGTGCGCCATTGCAGCAAGAGACGCACTTGTGTTTTCTTCCAAACTCGCACGCGGCGACCATTCGGAAAGTGCGGCCAAACATTTTATGCGGCCTCAACGTGCCAGTGCGGCACGCCTATGAATCGCTCGTCGAAAATGCCAACTTTGTAGACGCTCTGGAGAGAGATTATCGCACACGCAAAACGGTCGCCGTCCGCGTCGCTCAAGTCGCGCGAGCGAATGTCGGCGGCTTTCCATTCGTAGTGCTTTGATGCGCCGTCGTGGTTGCCATCGTTTCCGCTAGTGATTGTAAGCGGCTCCGCGAACATTTCTTCGTGAATCTCAGAGGCAGCAACGAGGAAACCTGACACGGATGGGTCGAGGCGGGAAATGTCAACTGTGGAGTCTGCGATCTCTAAATTCTTCGTCCACCAACTAGGGGTTTGCGTGGGCTGCATTTTACCTCCGCTGTTTTTTCGGGGGAGATGCCGTGCGCGTGCGCGGGCCGCTCGGCAGTGTTAGAAGGCGCGCGCGACTTATACGACCTCTCCCCCTTTTCTCCAACGTGGGGCGTCTGACGGGCGCAATTGGCGGCGTCAACGCGGCGACGTGGGAAAGCTCCGAATGATTCTCAGGGTCTTCGCAAGGCGTCAGGTTCCCGCTGTGCATGACATAGAGCGCGCGGCAACCGTTACAGCGGAAATGGTCTGCGATGCAACCGGAAAAAGTTAACCCTGTCAACCGTTCGTAACAACACGGCGAATGCATGTCATCGACAGTGAAATAGCCGCGCATTAGTGCTTTACAAACCGCACGACGAAACGGAGCGCAAGCAGCATGCCCGCGAGGCACCAAAAAAGAATCGCGCCCGTATCGATGATGAGCCACTCTGGAGTTGTTTTTGGAATCTTGCCCGCGATGACGATTAGAGCGATCATCACGCCGACCCAGATTAGAGAATTTCTCACGGTTTTAACTCCTTCCGTTTGTCGCTGGCACTTCGCGCAAATCTTCGACGGGCACTTGTGTTGCGCGCTCCAACTGCGCCTCGATCATCTTCCGTTCCCAGTCGTGTATCCAAACGTTTTCCATGTTGTACGGCGAGTCTGTTTTTTTGCAGAAGAAACAGGCAGGCCCCGGCGCGGTTTCCGTCTGTGCGACGATCTGTGCCGGGCTCGCCTCGGTTGTCCCCTCCGACAACGGCTTGCGGGCGAGCCACTCTGACACCCATTTCGCGGTCATAACCGCAGTGGCTCCGCCCTGAATTACTATGTCGAGAAAAACGCGGGTTTGCACTTCGTCTTTCACGCGGTTTAGTTGCTTCGCGACGGCCAGATTTATCTTGCGTTGCCGCAACGCCTCGAACACGTCTTTGTTGCCGCGTAGAATCGCGATTCGCTCGTTCACCCACGAAACCTTTTGCCGCACCGCGCGGCACAACTGCTCCTCGGTGTAGTCGTATTTTGTAATCAGGTCCGCGATGAACGCGGCCTCCTCGGCGACGCTCAAGTCCTCGCGGTAAAGTGCTGTGTGCAGCTTGATAGCTTCGCGCGCTGTATCTTTCTCGACAAATACGAGGCACGGCAGGGCGGTCAACTGGAGCATGACGCCGACTTTGTAGCGGCGGTGTCCGTCGATGATTTCGTAACGCGGCGGGGAAGTGTGTCGGCCAGCCCTTGACCTCGCCTTCCCCGCAACGTGCGCGCTACCCTGTGCTTCGCTCACAAGAACGACGGCAATCGGATGGATGTACCCGACCTCGCGAACAGACTCCGCTAGCTCTGCAAGTTTGGTTTCGTCCATGCCTTCGCGCGCGGGTATTTCAGGCTCTAGCAATTGCTCGATTGGAAGTAGTTCGTACTTCGGCATTTCGGCTCTCTCTTAGTTCTTTGATTTGCTGATTGCCAGCACCAACTTCGCGACGCGTGCGCGATCTAATTCCGGGTGACATTCGACCACGCGCTCCATGAGGCTCGCTTTGCCGTGCGCGCCATTCATGGCGCAGAGGCGAAACCACATTCGCCTCGCCACCGTGAAGCACAAGTCATTTCTAGCGAGAATTTCGCGCTCAGGCATTGGGTGTTTTTGACCCTTGTAAAAGCGGGTCGTTTTTCGCGATAGTTTCGATCATTTGCTGCATGCTCAAAAGGCGCGACATGAGAGCCATGTCCTCTTGCTCGGTTTTGTCCGCGTCGTTTCGGAGTTGCGTGGTCGCGTCCAAGATAATCATAGCGAGCAATCGCGCGCGGCTGTAAACGACGGGCGGCGGCACAACGGGCGGCACGTTTATTACGGGTGGTTTGTCGCTCATGTTTAGCTCCCCGCGACGGGATGCAGCGCCGTCGCTTGCGTGTTGATATGCTCGCCGCAACCGTAACCGCTTTCGATCACTTGTTCAGGCGTGGCAGAAAGAACGCGGACAGTGTAGAAACCGCGTCCAATTAATTCGACCCGGCAGAGCAGCGATTTCCCCTCCGCGTAACGGAACAAAATCAGGTCGCGAAATTTTATATCTCTAGCGTCCATCGTCATCGTCTTTTCGGAGCATGAATTCGGGCGGCACTTCTTTCAGGTTCGCGAGGCTCGAAAGTGGAACCTTTTCTCCGATCATCACGCGACGGCCTTTCCACATCATTACGCGGAAGGCGATCACGTCCTTCGGAACGAGGAACATTTCGCGGCGCAACTCCGCGTCGATGGACATGGCCATGCTGTTCGGCCCCCACAAAGAAACGCGGCATAAAATCGCGTTCTTCACTAGGCGCACTTGAGGGGCGGGACTCCCCTCTGTTTTTTCGTTGCTCATACACGCTTTACCGTGATGCTCACTCCCTCGTCCGTCGCGATCTGCGGAAACATCTTCACCGCGCGCGCAATGAACGTGTCAGCGCCCTTGAGAAATTTCCGCAAATCTTTCATGTTTTTTATCGACGCGGAGTGCTCAAGCGGCGGGAGTTTTTTGGAGTGAATTACGAGAACAGTTTGGGGCATGAATGGCGGCCTCTTTTCCACATTTTCACAGCGATAAAAACTTACAACAAGAGCGCCACTCTTATTACTGTACTTGGCAGCCAAAGTCAACTACCTAGATTCAGTATATCTTGCTGTGACTGTGAGTGCTGTGGAAAAGTGGAAATTAAACAGCGCGCGCGGACACGATTCGCAGGCGCGCTAGTGCTCGCGATTTATCGACTTTCGCCGCAGGGCGAAACGTGGGGCAAACAAAGGGGTTGACACTGTGGACAACGAGAGGAGAAATAGTGCAATTCCTGTTGACACGCGTGGACCGTTCGGCGAGGCTCCGCAGCGACGTGGAAAACATCCTCAGATTTCCACACAGATTTGCACAGGGGGTTTGATCGATGGCTCTCAAGGTGAAAGACGTAAACGCCTCCGCTGCGAAGTTCGTCGCGCGTGCGGGAATTGCCGGGCCAGCGTACACGGCTGGAGTGCAAGCGGCAGGAACCTCGCAAAGCGACAACGCAATCGCGGCTGCCCCCGCATGGGCCGCAGGCGTTCAGCAAGCGGCGGCGAACAATAGTTTCGCGAAGGGTTTGCAGCGCGTCGGCCCCGCGAAATGGCAGACGAACGCGGTCAACAAAGGCGCGAAGAATTACCCGGCAGGCGTGGCGGCTGCACAGAGCGCCTACACGGCTGGCGTGACGCCGTATTTCCAAGTGCTCGCGAACCTCAGTTTGACGCCTCGCGCGCCTCGCGGCGACCCGCGCAACCAGCAACGCTCCGTTGACGTTCAAACGGCGTTGCACGCGAAGAAGGTTTCGGGCTGATTTTCTCTCTCTCGTTTCGGGCCGTGTAATTTCACAAATTTCCCCGCGCGCCGTGCTCCAAAAAGGCGCGGCGTGCGGGCTCTCCAAAACGGGGCAAAAACGTGGCAACGCAACTCACTCAAGAGCGAGACTTTCCACTAGGGCATCCAAAGGCCGCCGACTACGTTCCCGGCTCGCCTGATGCGGTCGAGTGGGCGCGTAAGCACATACACCCCGCAGGCACGCGGGATTTCCCCGTCGATCACATCAAAGCGTGCGACACAAAAGGCAACACCAATCACGTACAGATTCGCCCTGGCATCGACCCGGCGAATCCCGATCTCGAAGAGTTTACGGGCGCGACGCCCGAAGTAGCAAAAGCAAGACGCGACGCGTACCTCTCGCAACTGCCCAAAGCGAAAGAAACACCAACGCTCGAAGATGGTCGCGTAAACGTGGCGCAAGTGGCGCACGATAGCGCCCTTGAATTTTTGGTGTCCAACGGGCACACGGATGAAGAGGCAGAACAAATCATCTGCGAGCAGGGCGTCGACAAGGTTTTGGCTGCTAAACACACTCTTGGCGTAAAGGGGTAAAACATGGGACGTGGAATGGAAATAGTTGCGGGGTTCGCAACGAACCCCGGCGCGACGCTGACGACGCTCACGCCAAGCACCAACACTTCGTTCACCGTGCGGGGCACGGACACGACAAAAAACGCGTGGCTTGTGAGTGCGTTCGCCTTCAACGCGACGGCGGGCGAATTCCTCGTCAAATCCCCGCGCTTGCACGACAACGTTCAGGGCATCCGCAACCGCGTGACGGCGGCCTTCGTTGCGCCACTGTTCAACACGCCCAACAATCCGATGGCGAAACAGCGCCTCTACGCACAGGACAACTTGACCGTGCAAATCAGCGGCGGGGCTGCGGAGTTGGACTGCGGCGCGATTATTATTTATTACGAGGATTTGGCGGGCGTCGCGGCGCGGTTCATCGACTATCCGACGATCATCAAATCCGGGTTAAATTTGGTCACTGCCGAAGTGACCGTAACGGCGGTGGTGACGGGCAACTTTGGCGGCGCGGTCGCCATCAATTCGACGTTCGACACGCTGAAAGCCAACACGGATTACGCGATTTTGGGCGGGCTCACAGACACGCGCGGCACTGCCGTGCGTATCACTGGCGTTGACCTCGGAAACCTCGGCGTTGGTTTCCCGGCAGAGCCATCCATTCGCGACGTGACAAACAACTGGTTTGTCGGCATCGCGAACAGCCTCGGACTACCCGCCATTCCCGTCATCAACTCCGCGAACAAATCCGCGATCACGATTGACGTGGAAACCAACGGTGCGGGCGGGACGTACATCGTTAACTTGGAATTGCTGGAGATGGCGCAAGGCTCAGTGCCCGCGCTCGGGCTCTAGAAAATTAGCGGCGCGTAAGCGGAAGCTAATCGCTGTGATGGGGCGGGCGGGTCAACTGCTCGCCCCGTTTTACTCTGAACATGGCTATCGACCCAAACCAATCGTTACTGCAAAGCAAGAATCAATCGCAGTCCGACGTGACGCCCGCGCAAATCGCGCCGACTAGCAGCCGCATCACGTTCGCGTTTCAGAACGTGCAACCACCGTCACAGCTTTACATCGACGTTGACGATCAACTTGTGATTTCTGGCGCGACCACGCAGGCAAATGAAGTTATAACTGTCAACTGTCGCCTGCTCGAACCAACGGGCCGTTTACAGGATATGCAATTCCAGATTCGCCCGACGAATAATCGGCTTGTTGTTCGCACGCCGTTTGGGCTCGCGCAAGGGTACATCTTGAGTGTTTCCGTTAGCGCGGCAATCGCCACGACTCGCGGCATGACGTTTGCGCGCGTCGCGATTCAGCGCAGCGCGGGCGGCACTGGCCAGCCAGCACAAATGTTGTTCGCTGACTACATCACAACGCAGAGCATGAGCGCGTATCCGAGTGGTCGCGTTCTCTCGCCGTCCGAAGGACCGGGCAACATAACGGAGTTTACGCAAGCAAACCCACTCGCTGGATTCGACTGGCAGATAAACGTGCCAGTAAATACGCGCTGGCGCGTTCAGGCAATCGACGCGGTTTTCACGGCGAGCGCGGCGGTCGCAAACCGTCAGGTTTCGTTCCTTACTTTTGCTAACCTTGTTGTCGTAATGACAGCGACGGATGCGGCCAACATCACAGCGAGCCAAGCGGTACACGTCACGATCTCGGCGGCTCCTGTGAACGTGCCAGTGAACCCGCTCAAGCACGTAATACCGATTGCCCCGCAGTTCTACATCAACGGGTCTGCCTTTATTTCGCAGGCACTCAACTCCTCAACGCTCGGCCTACAGGCAGCCGACCAATGGTCCGCGATTGATGTCACGCTCGAAGAGTGGCTCGACAACGTTTAGGAGAAAAGCGAATGTCGGATGGCAACGGCAACGGCAACGGCGAGCGCCCCAACGGCGTGCAGAAAATAGCGATCACGTTCACGCCGTCCACGTTCGCGACGCACGTCGATTTCGACGTGATGAATTTGGACTGCGCGCACGCGATGCTCGCAACCGCGTTGCGCGTGGTAGAAAAACAGATGCGGCTCGCGTCGATGGTCGAGGCGCAGCAAGCGCTAGCGGCGGCGGCGCGTGACGCACAGATAGCAGCCACACTCGCGAACGGCGGGCGCAGAGCATAGCAAGCGACCGGAGACACGGCAGGAAAAATCATGTCTCAAAATCTCGGCGGCGCAACGAATATAGTTTTTTCCTCACCCGCGCTCAGTGGCACGGAGACGATCATCGGCCAGTTCGGGCCGATCATCCCAAACAACGACACGTCGCGAGTGCTTCTGATCGCAGCAATCGTAGTTCTCAGTACCGCAGCTACCGCGCTACAATTCAGGATTAGACGCGGCGCCACACTCGCGGACCCGGCGATTTTCACTTCAAACAATCTAGAAAACGGCAACAACGCGGCCAGCAACACCAACTACACAATCATGTTCATGGATTCGCTCGCCTCGCTCGCGACGGTTTTCTATTCACTGACGCTCACCCCTACGGGAGCAAACTGCGGAATAAACAACGTGACGTTTGCAGGACTGCTACTCTAAACGCTATGGCGGTCACGTACCCCACGCCCATTCCTGACGGAGCAATCGACTTAACATTTCCCGCCCCCGGATACACGGACACGTTCAACCAGATTGTTGGTGACGCCGCGACGGATGCTGACGGTTTCCCCGCGCTGTTT